>Ga0164242_10001423_pt1 | contig 28312 bp, 24 predicted proteins | sample OricomgcompostMG_FD_108783 | JGI IMG/M metagenome (GOLD analysis project Ga0164242, IMG submission 108783) | Miracle-Growth compost microbial communities from Emeryville, California, USA - Original compost - Miracle growth compost (MG) ...
GACGGCGCCGATCGAGGCGACCGCGAGGAAGGCGACCGTGGCCTCGGCGACGTTGGGGAGGTAGGCGACGACGCGGTCGCCCTGTTCCACCCCGAGGGAGCGCAGGCCGGCGGCGCAGGCGGCGACCTGCTCCCGCAGCTCCCCCCAGGTGATCTCGGTGAGCCCCCGCAGCTCGGAGGCGTGGAGGATCGCGACCGCCTCGTCGTCCCTGCCGGCGAAGGCGCGCTCGGCCCAGTTCAGGCGCAGGCCGGGGAACCATTCGGCGCCGGGCATCTCCCGCGAGGCGAGCGCGACGCCCCGCTCGCCGTCGTACTCGACCTCGAAGTGGTCGAGGATCGAGTCCCAGAAGCCCTCGAGGTCGTCCACCGACCAGCGCCAGAGCTCGGGGTAGGCGGCGACGTCGACGCCGCGCTCGGCCCGCAGCCAGTCGACGTAGGCGGTCAGGTTCGAGGCCTCGACCGCGGCCGCGGTCGGGGTCCAGAGGGGACGTTCGCGAACCGCCTCGAGGTGGACGGGTGGCTCGGGCTCGATCGCCAGCGTCTCGGTGATCCTCGCGACGCCGGTGTAATGGCCGATCACGAGGAGCAGCTCGACCACCTCGCGGGGCGAGAGCGCGACGCTCACGCGCGCGAGCGTCGCCTCCGAGGCCCGGCCGTCACGGACCCCCTCGGTGGTGAAGTCGAGGATCGCCCGCTCCGCCTCGCCGAAGGAATCGAGCTCATCACGGTCGACGGCGGCCACTTCGGCGGCGGCGATCCCGACCTTGAGCGCGATCGACTCGTGCTGGACCCACTCGTACTCCGATCCGCAAAGGCGCGCGATACGCAGGATCGCCAGCTCGCGCAGCCGTGGGTCGAGCTCCAGTTCGCCCAACAACGCGCCGCCGAGGCGCATCCAAGGCCGGAAGGCGGTGTCGGCGTTGGCGAGCATGCGAAAGAGGTTCAGTGGCGGCACCTTGGCCAGGGCGGCCGCCACCGACGGCGGCGCCTCGTCCGGCTCCACATATGGGAGGCGAGCCATGAAGTCCCTACTCCCGCGGCGGGGTCGGCAGGTTCATCCCGGCGGTGTAGCCGGCGTCGACCGGGAGGACCACCCCGGTTATCCAGCGGCCCATCTCGCCCGCCAGGAAGAGGACGGCGGCACCGACGTCCCAGGGCGTGCCCTCGGTCTTCAGCAGCGAGCGTCCTCGCCGCAGCTCGCGCATCTCCTCCGACATCCCCCGCATGGTGACCATCGGCGTGTAGACCATGCCGGGCGCGACGCAGTTGACCCGCACCCCGGCCTCGCCGTGCTGGGCGGCCATCGTCCGGGTGAGCTGGATGATCGCCCCCTTGGTCGTCGCGTAGAGCAGCGCCGGGTGACCGCCGCGCATCCCCGCGGCGGAGGAGAGGTTGACGATCGAGCCGCGCCCCGCATCGAGCATCCCGGGAAGGACATGACGTGACATCTGGACCATCGACCTGACGTTCACCGCCATGCCTTCATCCCAGCGGGCGAGATCGACGTCGATCGCGGTCCCCGGCGGACCGGCGATGCCGACGTTGTTGACCAACACCGCGGGCCGGCCAAGCTCCGCTTCCACCGCCTCCACCGTCGCCGCGCAATCCGCGTCGTCGCTGACGTCGCAACGGTAGACGCGCGCCTCGCCACCCTCGGCGAGGATCCGCTCCCGATTCGCCGCCGCGTTCTCGGCGTCGAGGTCGAGCAAGGCCACCCGCGCCCCGGCCCGGGCGAGCATGATCGCGGCGGCGGCGCCGTTGCCGAGGCCGCCTCCCTGCGACCCACCACCGGTGACGATCGCGACCGCCCCGTCGAGACCGAAGTCGATCGCCTGCTCGATGCTCATCGGCACACGAACTCGCCCGCGGCTAGAGCTCGACCGTCTTGCGGCGCACGACGATCGCCTTGCGCTGGGTCATTTCCTCGACCATCGCCCGCACTCCCTCGCGCCCGAGCCCGGCCGGGCCGACCCCACCGAACGGCACGTTGTCGACGCGCCAGCCGTTGGAGCCGTTGACGATCACGCCGCCCGCCTGCAGCTCGTCGGCGAGGGTCAGCGCCAGGTCGATGTCGTGGGTGAAGACGCCCGCCTGGAGGATGCCTCCGGTCGCGTTCGCCTCGCGCAGCGCTTCCCCCATGTCGGCGACCTTGGCGACGACGATCACCGGGCCGAAGACCTCACGCCGCGCGACGGCCATCTCCGGCGACACGTCGGTCAGCAGGGTCGGTTCCATCAGCGTCCCCTCACGATTGCCGCCACAGAGCACCCGGGCGCCCTTCTCGGTGGCGTCGGCGACCATGCCCTCGACCCGTTCCGCCGCCCGTTCGTCGACCAACGGCCCGATGTCGGCGTCGGGGTCGCTCGGGTCGCCGACCCGCAACCCGTCCACCCGCTCGGCCAGCTTCGCCACGAGGTCGTCGTGGGCGCCTTCCTCGACGTAGATCCGCTGCACCGAAAGACAGGCCTGGCCGGAGCGGGCGAAGCCCCCGGCCACCGCCTGGGCGGCGACGTCGTCCAGATCGGCGTCGGCGGCGACCAGCATCGCCCCGACCCCGCCGAGCTCGAGGTGGACGTGCTTGCGCGGCGCCGCCTCGCGGATCGCCCAGCCGATATCGCCGCCGGTGAAGCTGATGACCGGCAGCCGCTCGTCGGCGACCAGCGCCATCGTCTCCTCGTTGCCGACCGGCAGCACCGAGAGCGCTCCGGCGGGCCAGCCCGCCTCCTGGACCAGCTCGGCGAGAGCGACGGCGGCGCGCGGCACCCGCGGCGAGGGCTTCAGCACCACGGGCACGCCGGCGGCGATCGCCGGGGCGATCTTGTGGGTGGCGATCAGGATCGGCCCGTTGAAGGCGGTGATCGCCAGCATCGGGCCGATCGGCACCCGGCGGACCAGCCCGAGCGTGTCGGCGCCGCGCGCCGAGCCCTCCACGTTGACGACTTCGTCGAAACCCTCGCGGGCGGCGGCCGCGGTGAGGACGATCACGTCGATCGCCCTTTCGACCTCCATCACCATGTCGCCCTGGGTCAGGCAGCCGGCCTCGGCCGCCATCTCGGCGGCGAGGGTCGAGGCGCGCCGGCCGAGCAGTGCCGCCAGCCGATCGAGGATCGCGGCGCGCTCGCCGAGCGATTGCCGGCGCAGCACCGGCAGAGCCTCGACCGCCGCCGCGATCGCCCGCTCCGCCGCCCCGGCATCAGCCATCTCCACCTTCTCGCCCGCGACGAAGCCCTCCGCGGTGATCGTCTCCGTACTCATCCCACTCTCCCTCCTGTCGCTTCTCCGTCGATCTCGACGAGGCGCCGACGGGCCAACTTCCCGGTGTCGGTGGCCGGCAACTCGTCCAGCAGGTGCACGCGCGCCGGAACCTTGTAACCGGCGATCCCGTCGGCGCAGAACCTGCGCAAGTCCGTCTCCGTGAGGCCTTCCTCGGCGGGCACGACGAAGGCGACGACGACTTCGCCCGCTCCCTCGTCGGCGACCCCGACCACCGCCGCGGCGGCGACCCGGGGGTGGAGCCCGATGTACTCCTCGACCTCGCGCGGGGCGACGTTGATCCCGCCCGTCTTGATCATCTCGGTGGCGCGCGAGTGGAAGTGGAGGGCGCCCTCGTCGTCGAGGCTGCCGAGGTCGCCGGTGCGAAACCAGCCGTCGGCGCCGAAGGCCGCCCCGGCGCCGCTGACGTCGTCGAGGTAGGAGCCCGCGAGGTAGCCGCGGACCTCGATCTCCCCCACCGCGTCCGGGCCCAGCACGGCGCCGTCCTCGCCGCCGACGATCCGCACCGTCACCCCCGGCAGCGGCGGGCCCTGCGAGGCGGCGCGGCGCGCCAACGGCCAGGCGGCGGGCGTCACGCAGCAGTTCCCATAAGTCTCGGTGCTCCCATAGATGTTGCAGATCCCCTCGACCCCGAGCGCCTCCGCGGTGCGAAGGATCTCGGCCTGGCTGCCGAGCGTCAAGCCGGTGCGCAGGGTGGCGACGCGTCCCGCCTCGAACCCGTCCGCGTCGAGCAGCGCCGCGGTCATGTTGGGCAGCGTGTAGATCGCCGTGCAGCGATGCTCCTCGGTCAGGTCGAGCGCCCCCTCCGGCTCGAAGGCCTGCTGCAGGACCATCGTCGCCCCGTGGGTGAGGGTCGTCTGCAGCGCGTTGGCGGCGCCGTACGCCCAGAACAGCGGCACCGCGACGAAGACCCGGTCGGCGGCGGTCAGCCCCATCCGCTCGCCGATCGAGAAGCCGTTCTCGATCAGCCCGTAATGCAGCAGCGGCACCGCCTTCGGCCGGGCGCTGGAGCCGGAGGTATAGAGGACGAAGGCCTGGTCGCCGGCGGAGGTCCAGGGCGCCTCGGCCCGGGCCTCCGGCGCGAGCCCGGCCCCGGCGCCGAGCAGCTCGTCGAACTGACGCGCGCCCGCCAGCTCACCCCGATCGCCGATCACGACGACCTCGCGCAGGCGCTCGAATTCCGGCGCCTCCCAGCCTTCCTCGGTCAGCCCGGGGATCAGCTCGAGCAGCACCTGGCGGTAGTCGCGCGAACGGAAGGCGTCGACCGCGACCAGGACCTCGGCACCCGAGTGGGAGAGCATGTAGCGCAGGTCCCAGGCCTTGGCGAAGGTGTTGAAGGCCGCCACCCGGGCGCCCAGGCGGTGCGCGGCCAGAGCCGCGACCACCCACTCCCAGCGATTCGTGCTGAGCAGGCCGAGGGTGCCGCCGCGCCCCAGCCCGAGCCCCGTCAGCGCCATCGCCAGCGCCTCGACGCGGGCGTCCAGCTCCCCGTAGGTCAGCTCCCCGGCGGCATCGACGACCGCCGTCGCGGCGCTGTCGGCGGCGGCCAGCTCACCGACGAGGTCGGCGAGATGGCGACTGCGAGGCCGGGACGCCAACCACCGACCCCTAGCGGTCGAGTTCGAAGTAGAGGTCGGAGATCCGACCCTGGCGCTCGTCGCGGAGCTTGATCGACACCGGCGCCCCCAGCTTCAGTTCGCCCGCGGCGGCCTGGACCGAGGTGACGTCGACCCCGTCGAGGAATCCGGCGATCGCCGTGTCGGCGCCGACCGGGGTCACGTAGGCGAGCACGTAGGGCGGCTCGGGCAGGCCGGCGATCTGCAGGTTCATCACCGTGAACAACTCCAGCGTCCCCTCCAGCTCAAGGTCGACCCAGCCCTCGGTCTCGCAGAAGTCGCGATCGCAGATCGGCCGCGGCGGCGCCAGCACCCGCTCGCAGACCGGGCAGCGGATGCCGAGCAGCCGGCCCTCGTCGCGCAACGTCCGCAGGAAGGTCGCGGTGACCGGATCGGCGGTGTGGCTGTAGGTCAGGTCCCAGTGTTGATCGATGACGAACGGTTCGGTCTGAGTGGTCGTGCTCATCTAGTTCGGCTCCTCCGAGGTGACGACGGAAACGTTGAAGAACTGGTGCGAGCCGCCGGCCCCGGTGGCGACCACTGTCTTCGCCCCCTCGACCTGATGTGGCCCGGCCTTGCCCTGCACCTGGAGGACGGCCTCGACGAACCGGACCATCGCGGTGACGCTGATCGGGTTGGTACAGATGACCCCGCCAGAGGGGTTGATCGGGATCTCCCCGTCGAGGTCGAAGCGGCCTTCCTCGAACATCGGGCCGGCGGTCCCCCGCTCGGCCAGGCCGAGCGCCTCGGCATTGTGGATCTCCACCGGTGAGAACGAGGCGTAGGTCTCGACCGCGTCGATCTGGGCGGCGGGATCGGTGATCCCGGCCATCGCGTAGGCGTGCTCGGCGGCCGCCGCCAAGGCCTCGGCGTCGCCGTAGTCGTAACCGCGCTCGGAGAGTTCGAGCCGGTCGCCGATGTAGTAGCTCTCGCCCGCCATCGAGTGGCCGGAGATCCAGGCCGGGTCCTGGCTCTTGCGGTCGACGGCGTCGGCCGAGGAGAGGACCACCGCACAGCCGCCCGCCGACTGCGGACAGGCGTCGAGCAGCTTCAGCGGCCAGGCGAGGTAGCGCGACTCGAGCACCTCCTCGATCGTCACCTCGCGGCGGATGTGGGCGTTCGGGTTCAGGACCCCGTTGTGGTGGGCCTTCTGCGAGACGCGCGCCATCTGCTCCTCGGTCATGCCGAAGTTGTGCATGTAGCGCACCGCCGACATCGCGATCATCGTGATCGTGGTCAGTGGCAGGCCGCGCTCGTAGAACGGGTCCCAGATCTTGTTGAAGATCTTCTGCGCGTCGCCGCTCTCCCGCACCCGGTCGGCACCGACCACCAGCACCCGGTCATAGAGGCCGGAGGCGACGTGGGTGTAGCCGGCTTCGACCGCCGAGAGGCCGGTGGCGCCGCCGGTCTGGATCCGCAGCACCGGCTTCATCGCCGCGCCGAGGTACTCGACGCACCAGCGCTCGGCGTGCGGCACGCCCATCAGCGACTCCGGCGCCAGGGCGAGGACGATGGCGTCGATGTCGTCGATGGAGAGCGCCGCCGACTCGAGCGCCTGGGCGGCGGCCCGCTGCAACAGCTCGACGTAGGTCGGCGCCTCACGGGTCGGGCCGAAGGGCGTCTGGCCGACGCCGACGGCGGCCACCGGGCGGGTCGGCCGCGGCGCGCTCATGCGGCCGCCTCGACCACGGCGACGGTCTGGAACTGGCCGGCGAAGCCGGTCGATAGCTGGGCGACGGAGAAGCGGGCCCGCCCTTCGCGGGCGCGCCGCACCGCCTCGATCACGGTTCGCATCGGGCCGCCGAACGGGGCGACCCCGGCGAGCGAGCCGCCGTCGGGATTGACCCGGTCGTCGCCGCGCAGGGCGTGGTCGAAGGCCTCCGCCGCGGCGCAGATCCCGAGTGGCCCGTAGGCGAGGATCTCGGCGTCGGGGGTGTAGTCGTGGAGGTGCCAGCTGCCGACCTCGGCGCCCGGGTCGGCGACCCCGGCGCGGGCGTAGGCGTCGGCCGCCGCCGCCGTCAGGTGCGGCAGCCCGACCAGGTCGCGCTCACCGACCCGGCCGAGGTCCGAGCGCCAGCCGACGCCGGCCAGGGCGGGAGCCCCGGCGAAGTCTGCGGCCCGCTCGAGCAGGACCGAGAAGGAGCGGTCGACCTCCGGCGCCACCTCGAGCTCGTGCAGCGGCGTCGCGACCAGGGCCGAGGCGACGACCTCGGCCGCCGTCGTGCCGGGCCGGTTCTTGGCCACCACGGCGGCCGCGGCGGCGGCGGCCCGCTCGGGATCGCGGCTCCGGTTGACGCCCGCCTGCATCGCCGCCGCGCCGAGGTCGCTGAGCCCGCCGTCGCGCTCGAAGAAGGGCTCCGCCGAGAGCCGCTCGGCCGGAGCGGAGCCACCGACCGCCTCCGAGCTCTTGCCCCAGGAGCTGACCAGGACGCAGCGGTGGGTGCCGGCGAGGATCTGCATGTAGCCGAGCGCCAGCGCGTGGCCGGGCGAGCTGGCGACGTTGATCTCGTCGTTGAGGTAGGCCCCCGCGGGCCCGGCGGTGAGCATCGAGGAGATCGCCCGGCCGTCGGTCTGGTCGGAGGCCGCGAGCACGATCCCGTCGAGGTCGGCGCGCACCCGCCCGCCGTCGGTGAGCGCCGCGGTGGCGGCGCGGAAGATCATCGTCTCGAGGCTGTCGTCGGGGGCGGCGGCGGCCTCGCCGATGCCGGTGATCACTGCCCGTGGGGCGCTCACATCTCCTCCAGTCGGAAGTCGACCAGCGGCTCGTCGCCGGGACGGACGAAGTCGACCCAGAGCGAGCGGCCGGTGGTCGGGTCGAGGTACTGGCGGACCTCGAGGTCGGCGTGCACCCGGACCAGCGGGCCGAGCTCCTCCGCCCCCACCACGCGGTAGGGGGCGGCGGCGCGCCAGTCGTCGGCGAGCGGGCCGAGGATCGCCCCGCTCGCGGCAGCCTGCACCAGCACCTCGTCGCCGTCGGCGACCAGGTTGATCGTGTCGGCCCAGCGGCGCTTCACCGGCAGCTCGCGCGGCGAGTGGTCGAAGCCGCTGTCTGGCAGGGCCTCGAGCCGGGCGGCGAGGATCGCCGCGCGGCGCTCGGCGGTCGCCTTCTCGTCGACCTCCCCGCCGCGGATCACGACCCCGTAGAGCCACTCCGCCGTCTCGATCGTCACCGACCCGTAGAGGTAGTCGCGCAGCACCGCCGCGGCGGGCCGCTCGACCGGATCGCCGTAGCCGCCGCCGTTCTGGGTGATGTGGTTGATCACGTCGGCGCCGCCGAGGGTGATCGTGCTCTTCGCCTCCGGCAGCACCCGCTCGCCGCCGGCGCCGGAGATCGAGCGCACCCCCTCGCCGGCGGCGAAGCGCTCGCGCCAGTCGGAGCCGATCGCGCACTCATACCAGGCGGTCGCCCCCGGCAGGCCGCCGAAGACGCCGATCGAGGTCGGCACTTCCATCCCCTGCGTGCCGCAGGTGGTGATCAGCTCGTCGGTGTCGTAGACCGCCAGCGAGAATTCGATCCCGTCGCCGCCGCGGCTGCGTCCGGCGCCGCCGCTGTCCTTCGCCTCGCGGCGCCAGAGGTAGAAGACCGGGCTGCGCGCCTCGGTCGTCTCGACGTCCATGAACTGGCATTTGGGCACCACCATCGAGCCGCCGAGGTCGACCCCGTCGCGGTCGTGGAAGCCCGCCCCGCCCCAGCCCTGGGCGTCCATGAACATGTTGCCGAAGGGCTCGCCGTACTGATCGGTGCCGCCGAACTGGGAGAGCAGCCAGCCGCCGTCGGGCGGCCCGCAGACCATCCCCATGTGGTCCGCGGAGAAGGCGAAGAGCTTCGCCATGCAGCCGACCGCGGTGGCGCTCGCGATCCATGACCCGGCCACCGAGCCCGCCGAGATCGGCGCCGGCGGCTCGGCGCTGATCACCGTGTTCTCGGGGAAGTTCAGCTCCACCGGCCGCATCAGGCCGGCGTTCCAGGGCAGGTCGGAGCCGAAGAAGGCGAGCATCACCGAGCCGACCGCGCCGAAGCTGCCGGAGGCGGAGCCGTTGCCCATCCCCATGATCGCCGGATCGGTGCCGCTGTAGTCGAAGCTCAGCGTGTCGCCCTGCTTGGTCATCGTGCAGACGACCTTGTAGAGGCGGTTCGCCTGGCCGTCGTGGTCGACGAAGCCGCCGTGCTGGAAGACCCCGTCGGGCAGCTCGGCGATCGAGTGCCGCATCCGCTCCTCGGTCTGGTCGATCGCCTGCTCCATCGTCTGGCGCAGGGCGTCGGCCCCGTACTCCGCGCAGACCTCGGCCAGCCGCGCCTGCGAGACCCGGTGGGAAGATAGAAAGGCGGAGAAGTCGTTGGCGAGCATCTCCGGCAGCCGCGAGTTGCTGATGATCATGTCCCAGACCGAGCGGTCGACCTCGCCCGCGGCGACGATCCGCGAGAGTGGCACGATCAGCCCCTCCTGGTAGAGGTCGGTCGCGTTCGGGCACCAGGAGCCGGGGTTCATCCCGCCGACGTCGAGCACGTGGGCCATGCAGCCGGTCCAGGCGACGATCTCGCCGTCGTGGAAGAAGGGCGAGACGAACTGCACGTCGGACTGGTGGATGCCGGCGGCGAAGGGGTCGTTGGAGACGAAGACGTCGCCCGGCGCGATGTCGCCCTCGTAGCGCTCCAGCACTTCCTTGATCAACAGCTGGATGACGAACATCGGCAGCGTGTAGAAGGCCTCGGAGGAGGCCATGTCGCCGTTCGGCGCGTAGATGCCGAAGTTGTAGTCCTGCGAGTGCACCACCGGCGAGCCGGAGGCGTGGACGATGGTGGTCGAGCCCTCGTCGTTGATCGACGAGATGCGGTGGGAGATCACCTCGAAGGTGATCGGGTCGAGCTTCGCGATCGTCTCAGCCATGCACGACCTCCTCGGTCTCGGCGACGGCGGCGCCCGCGACGCCCACCGGATTGATCAGGACGTTGCCGTGGCGGTCGACGCCGGCCCCTTGGCCGGGGCCGACGACGATGTTCGTGTCCGGCATCTCGAAGATCGCCGGGCCGGTCAGCTCCAGCCCGGGGACGAGCGAGGACTCGTCATAGACGGCGGCGCTCATCCAGGCGTCGAAGTAGACCTCGTCGTGGCGCAGCGGCTCCGGCACCGCGCCGCCCGCGGGCAGATCCTCGAGCGCGACGCTCTCGGTCGGGCTGGTGGCGACGACGCGCCAGTTGACGAACTCGATGCCCGCCGCGGTGAAGGCGGAGCCCTCGCCGAAGCGCTGTTCGTAGGTCTCGACGAAGCGCTCGGCGAGCGCGTCGAGCCCGGCCCCGGTGAGCGGGTGTTCGGGCAGCTCGATCGTCAGCTCGTGGATCTGGAAGCGGAACCGCGTGTCGACGAAGTAGGTGAGCTCGGCGGCGCCCGGGTCGAGGTCCTGGTCGGCGAAGCGCTTGCGCGCCCCCTCCTCCACCGTGGCGATCACGGCGTTGACCTCGGCCGGGTCGATCTGGGCCGAGGCGACGGTGCTGCCGGGCGGGGTACGGAAGGCGTGGGTCACCTCGTGGGTGACGACCAGGTCGGAGGCGGCGATGCCGAGCGCCGAGTGGACCGAGGCGGTGGTCGGGACGACGATCCGCTTCACCCCCAGGCCGGCGCCGAAGGCGTGCGCGTGGACCGGTCCGGCGCCGCCGAAGGCGACGAGGATGAAGTTGCGCGGGTCGTGACCCTTGTGGATCGTCGCCTGCCGGCAGAGGTCGGCCATGCGCGAATCGACGATCCGCTTGATCCCCATCGCCGCCTCCTCGACCTCCAGCCCGAGCGGCTCGGCGACGCGGCCGCGGATCGCCTCGACCGCGGCCTCACGGTCGAGCGTCTTACGACCGCCGAGGAAGGTGTCTGGATTGACCAGGCCGAGCACCACGTCGGCGTCGGTGACGGTCGGCTCCTCGCCGCCTTGGCCGTAACAGGCGGGCCCGGGGACGGCGCCGGCGCTGGCCGGGCCGACCCGCAGCATCCCTGCCTCGACCCGGGCGATGCTACCGCCGCCGGCGCCGATCGTCTGCACCGAGACCGAGGGCACCGAGATCGGCTGGCTGTCCATGAAGGTGACCGGCGAGAGCAGCGGCCGGCCGTCGACGACCAGGCCAACGTCGAAGCTGGTACCGCCCATGTCGGCGGTGACCACGTTCGGCTCGCCCAGCTCCTCGGCCACCAGGCGCGAGCCGACGACGCCGCCGACCGGCCCGGAGAGGAGGAAGGAGACCGGCCTGCGCGCGGCCTCGGCGACCGCGGCGAGGCCGCCGTTGGACTGCATCAGCAGAGGCTTCGAGCCGAGGCCTTCGGCGCCGAGGGTCGAGTCGAGCGAGCGCGTGACGCCCGCCACCTCGGGGCCGAGGAAGGCGTTCACGGCGGTGGTGATCATGCGCGAGTACTCACCGATTCGCGGCAGCACCTCGGAGGAGGCGGAGACGTAGAGGTCGGGCGCCTCCTCGGCGAGGATCTCGACCAGGCGCCGCTCGTGCTGCGGGTGTCGGGTGCACCAGAGCAGGCAGACCGCGATCGCCTCGACGCCCCGATCGAGCAGTTCGCGGATCGCCGCCCGCGCCCCCTCCTCGTCGAGCGGGCGCATCACCCGACCGGCGTAGTCGACCCGCTCGCCGACCTCGCGCACGTTCGGCTGCTCGACGATCGAGTACTGCTTGCGCAGGCCACGCCAATTCTTGAACGACGCGTCCTCGAGGCCGAAGCCCTTCATCCCCCGCATCGTCTTCGGCGTGTCGCCGAAGCCCTCGGTGATCAGCACGCCCGTCTTCGCCCCCCGGCGCTGCAACAGACCGTTCGTGGCGACCGTGGTGCCGTGGGAGAAGAGCCGCACGTCGGCGATGAACTCGGCCCGGCTCTGCCCCTGATCGGCGGCGGCCAGATCGAAGGTGGCGAGAACTCCGTCGACCAGGTTGCCGGGAGTGGTCGGCGCCTTGTAGCGGTGGATCCGACCGGCGTCGGCGATCACGACCGTGTCGGTGAAGGTGCCGCCGACGTCCGACGCCACCAGGTATCGACCCTCTTCTCTCATCCCAAGCTCCCTCGGCATTTCCAATGCCACTGTTGCTTTCCGATCAGACTATACAGATATCGGGAGGCTGCCGGCGACTCCGCCGAGCGGTTTCCAGACGTTCGGACGCGGATAGATCGCGCGCGTCGCGAGCTGCGGGTCGGCGGCCGCGTCGGCCAGCTCCTTGACCCTCGAGATGCCGAGGTCGTGGCGCTCGGCGAGATCGATCACCGCCGCCAGCGAGCGGGCCGCGATCTCCTCCCGGAGCCGTGCGCGAATCCGTTCGAAGGCGGCCCTCCGGCCCTCGTGGGTGGCCAGTTCCGGGTCCGTCGACCACTCCCAGTCGAAAGCCGCGCAGAGGCGTAGCCACGCGTCTTCCTCCATCACCGAGATCGCCACCCGCTCGCCGTCGGCGGTGGCGAAGACGCCGTAGGCGCCCTCGCCGCCCGGCCGCGGCGGCTTCGCGTTGGCCCAGACGGCGGCAGCGTCCAGCATCGCCATCTCCAGGTACGCCCCCTCACCGGTCGCCTCCCGTTCGAGCAGCGCCGCGAGAATCGCCAGCGCCGCGTTGGTGCCGGCGGCGAGGTCGACCCAGGGCACCCGGATCAGCGCCTCACCGTCCAGGGTCCCGGCGGGCAGGCCGCCCGCGAGGGCGAGGAAGTTGAGGTCGTGCCCGGGCTCCTTCGCCAGCGGCCCGCTCGCCCCGTACCCGGAGAGCGAGCAGTAGACGAGCCGTGGATTGAGCCTCGCCAGCGTCTCCCGGTCGGCCGCGAGCCGCTCCGCCACGCCGGGCCGGAAGCCCTCGAGGAAGACGTCGGCGGCGGCGGCCAGGGTGTGCAGCTCGGCCCTCCCGTCGGCGCTCTTGAGGTCGAGCGTGACGACCTCCTTGTCGGCGACCATGCGGGCGAACATCGGCGGGTCGATCCGCCGTCCCGGGTCGCCGCCGGGCGGCTCGACCTTGATCACGCGGGCGCCGAGGCTGCGCAGCAAGAGCGTGGCGAACGGCCCGGGCAGCTGCTGGGACAGATCGACGACGGTTCGCCCGACGAGCGGCGCCAAGGCGCTCACAGGATCGCCACCGGGGACAGCGGCGAAGCGGTGCAACCGACCAGCGGCAGCGGCAAGGCGACGAAGAGGAAGGCTCCGGGGCGGCGCCGTGCCAGCTCGTCGAGGGCGACGCCCTCGAGCAGCGGGATGCCGTGATCGGCGATCAGCAGCTGGTGGACCGGGAAGACGCGATCGGTCGGGAAGGGGATCTGCTCGATCGCGAAGTTGTCGGCACCGACCATCGCCACCCCGCGCTCGGCGAGCCAGGCGGCGGAGCCTCGATCGAGGCCCGGCTCACCCTCGTAGTAGGCGGCCGCGTCGTCCCCCTTCCGCCCGAGCCAGCCGGTGCGAACCAGCACCACGTCGCCCGGCTCGACCTCCACTTCAGCGGCGGCGGCGGCCCGCTCGAGGTCCTCGCTGCCGATCGCCGCCCCGCGCTCCGGCGGCCGCGACGCCGCGGCGTCGAGGAGGACCCCGCGAGCGACGATCGGCCCCAGCTTCTCGGCCCCGCATCGGGTCGCCCCGCTATTGCTCCGGGTCGCCGCCTGCGGCGAGCCGTCGTAGAGATGGTCGTCGTGCCAGACGTGGGCGAGGGCATCGACGTGGGTACCGATGTGGGTCGGCAGGACCACCGTGTCCTCGGCGAACTGGAAGCCGTCGGGCCGCTTCGCACCGGCGGCGTAGTCGCCGCCGTCGCGGTTCATGAAGCGCAGCACGCCGTGGCGGTGCGCGGGGACCGGCGTGGCCGGGCCGAGCGGAACGCCGAGCTCGATCACTTCCCCGCTTTCGGCGAGGGCGAGCGCGCCGAGCACCTGCTCCGGGGTGATCGTCGCCAGCGCGCCACGCTCCGACCTGGAGCCGGCGGCGCTCATCGGCCCGCGGTGAGCAGCGCCAGCGGCGCGACCGGCGAGGCATCGCCGCCGGGGATCCGCAGCGGCGCCATCACGAAGGTGAACTCGCGGCCGACGACCTCGGCCAGCCCCGGCCCGAGGTTCTCGACGATCAGGACGTCGTTGCGCAGAAGGGTGCTGTGGACCGGGTAGGTGAAGGGTTTGGCGCGGCGGGCGGCGGGCATGTCCGGGGTGATCACGTCGGCGCCGAGCAGCCCCGCCCCACGCTCGACCAGGTACTCGGCCGCCTCTCCGGAGAGGTAGGGGTGGTCGTGGTAGTCCTCGTCGGTGTAGCGGGCGGCGTACCCGAAGTGGATCAGCACAGCGTCACCCGGCCGGATGCCCGGGTCGGCCGCCTCCAGCTCGGCGCGGCTCAGCTCCTGGGCACCTTCGCGGGGCAGGTCGATGGCGACGCCACGACTGACGAAGCGCCGGATCGGGTACTCGTCGATCGACGGCCCGTCGGGGAAGAAGTGCCGTGCCGCGTCGACATGGGTTCCCGCATGGGTGACCGTGCGGAAGTAGGTGGCCGAGATGCGCCCGCCGGGGACGGCATGGACGATCGGCACCTCCTCGATCTCGATCTCGGTTCGCTCGGTGCTGCGCCAGCCCGCCATCTCCGGCGTGTACGGCTGCGAGAGGTCGACCACCTCGAGGGTGCCGTCAAGGTCGGGAGGAAACGCCCCGACCGGGCTTCGGCCGGTCATCAGATCGAGCGGCCGCCGTCGACCGGGATCGCCAGGCCGGTGATGAACTTGGAGTCGTCGGAGGCGAGGTAGAGAGCCGCGGCGGCCATGTCCTCGGGGCTGCAGAGGCGGCCCATCGGCGTGGCGTTGGCGGTGATGTGGTCGCCCGCCCCGAACTGGGCGAGCATCGGCGTGTCGGCGGCGACCGGGCAGAGCGCGTTGACGCGGATCGCGTCGCCGGCCAGCTCCACCGCCATCGCTTTGGCGATGTGGACGGCGGCGCCCTTGGACACCGTGTAGGGGAGCAGGTGCGGGCGCGGGCGCAGACCCGCCATCGAGGCGGTGATGATGAAGCTGCCCCCGCCCTGCCGCTTCATCTGCGGGACCACGACGCGGGCGGCGAGGAAGATCGCCTTCGTGTTGACGGTCATCGAGAGGTCCCATTCCTGATCGGTGACCTCCTCCAGCGGTTTGGCGACGAAGGGCACGCCGGCGTTGTTGAAGAAGACGTCGACGGCACCGAACTCTCCGATCGTCTCCTCCACCGCCACGGCCATCGCGCCGGCGTCGGTGACGTCGCAGGTGCGGGTCAGCAGCGGCGCCCCGTCGTGCTTGGCGGCGAGCTCCTCGAGGCCGTCCGGTCGCAGGTCGAGGGCGACCACGTTGCCGTCCTCTTCGAGGAAGCGCTCGACCGTCGCATAGCCCATGCCGGACCCGGCGCCGGTGATGATCGTCGTCTTCCCGGTCAACCGTGGGCCGACCGTCGAGACGCCATGCGGATTGGTTCTCTCCTCAGTTCCCATGGCGGTCACCTTACCATGGGATTGGACAAAATCCAGTCCTATCGGACGGGTATGTGGACGGGAGAGCTAGCCGCGGGACTTGGGGATGCTGGCCCGGCGCATCGCGCCGACGTCGGAGAGATCGTGGGCGATGAGCCAGAGCACGCGCGCCGGTTTCGCGGAGCGGTTCACGATCCGATGGGCGCGCTCGGCATCGAAGGCGATGTAGTCGCCGTAGCGGAGGGTCTCGGTGGTGCCGCCCTCGAACTCGACCTCGACCTCGCCGGAGATCACCACGCCGTAGTCCCGGCCGGAGTGCTTGGCCAGTTTCGGGCGCGACTCGCCGCCCGGCGCCATCACCAGTTCGGCGACCTCGAGGTAAGGGTCGTCGAGGTGCATCAGGTACTCCCGGCGGCAGGACTCGTCATCGATGACGCGCCGTTCGTTGCGCCGCACGACCGGCGACTCGGAGGCCCCCGCCGACCCCTCCTCGTCGAGCAGCACCCCGGGGCGGGTGCCGAGGGCGTCGGCGATCGCGACCAGGGAGACCAGCGAGGGACTGGCCTCGCCACGCTCGATCTGGCTCAACAGACTGGTGCTGATCTGGGCGACCTCGGCGACCGCGCGCAGCGAGAGGCCGCGCGATTCGCGCAGGGCCCGGATGCGGGCGCCGAGCCCGACGTTGAGCCGCGCCGCCGTCTCCCGCTTGTCCGCGACGTCCGCCGCCCTGGTCCTTGGCACGCGACCAATCCTATTGGCCGCGTCCGCCGAGGGCCGGTGGCGGCGCTCGTTCCGCTGTTGTCGGAACAATTCCAATTACATCGCCCACAGATCAAGTCGAATGGACTAGGGTCGGGATGTGGCCAGATGGTTGCTTCCGACGATCGGTTACATCGTCGCCCTCGGCGCCCTCGGCATCACCGGCAAACTCGCCGTCCGCACCCTCCCCTGGCAGACGCTGGTGGTGGTGACGACGGTCGGCTACGCGATCGTCTCGGTGGCCCTCGCCGGACTCGGGTCGGTTCGCTTCCAGTGGAACATCGACCTCTTCTGGGCGGCGATGTCGGCGGCGCTGGCGATCGGCTCGCTGATCTTCCTCTACCTGGCTCTGGGCACCGGCGAGGCGAGCAAGGTGGTGCCGATCTCGGCCGCCTACCCGGCCGTGACGCTGGTCCTGGCGGCGATCTTCCTCTCCGAGGCACTCACCCCGGCGCGGATCGCCGGCCTGCTGCTGGTGATCGGCGGCGTCGTCGTCCTGACCGGCTTCAAGTAGAGGACGGCTCACCGGGGTCCTCCAGCTGCAGGCTCATCAGGCCGGCCAGCAGCGGCGCCAATCGCTCGCCGAGCTCGAGGTGCCGGGGATGATCCATGTAGGCGCGCATCGCGGCGGCGTCGGTGAGCCGGACGACGAAGCCGTAGTCGCAGGTCGCCGCCGTCCTCGGGTTGAAACCGAGGTTCGGCCCGCGGACCAGCGACTCGACCCCGGGCAGCTCGGCGAGCCCGTCGAGGGCCCGCTCGACCATCGCGATCTCCTCCTCGCCTACGCCCCCGGCCCACTTGAGGCTGACGACGTGGACGATCATCCGCCGTACCCCGGCAGGTCGAGCAGGGGCGCGTCGGTGGTGATCAGGTTGACCGGCCTGTGGTCGAGATAGGCGCCGATCGCGTCGACGAGTTCCTCTCCCCACCGCGCGTAGAGACCGGCGGCGACGTAGCCGCTGTGTGGGGTGAGGACGACATTGGCCAGGCCGCGGAAGGGGTGGTCCACGGGCAGCGGCTCGGTCGCGTAGACGTCGAGCCCGGCGCCGGCGATACCGCCCGAGAGAAGCGCCCCGACCAGCGCCTCCTCGTCGACGACCGAGCCGCGCGAGGTGTTGACCAGGTAGGCGGTCGGCTTCATCCGGGCGAGGTCGGCGGCGCTGACGTAACCGACGGCGCGCTCGCTGCCGCGCACGTGGACGGTGACGAAGTCCGCGGTGGCGAAAAGCTCCTCCCGGGTCGCGAGCTCCACCCCGACCTCGGCGCAGCGCCCCGCGTCGAGGTTCTCGCTCCAGGCGATCACCCGCGAGCCGAAGGCCAGCCCGACCTTCGCGACCATCGCGCCGATCCGGCCCAATCCCACCACGCCGAGCGTCCTTCCCCAGAGCTCCGGGCCGACCAGGTGCTCCCAGCGGCCCTCCTTCATCGAGCGATCCTGGGCCGGGATCCGCCGCGTCACCGCCAAGAGCAGCGCCACCGCCTGCTCGGCGGTCGAGCTGGCCGAGTAGCAGCTGCCGGAGACCACCACCCCATGATCCTCCAGCGCAGCGAGATCCAACACCCCGTTGAACGGCCCCGTCGTCGCCACCATCCGCAGCGCCGGCAGCCGCTCGACCACCGCCCGCGGCAGCGGCGTGCGTTCGCGCATCGCCACCACCACCTCGAACGGGGTCAGCGCCGCGATCAGGTCCTCCTCCCCCTCGACGTGGGGGACCGCGACCACCTCGACCCGATCGCCGAGGCGCTCCCACGGCCAACTCGCGACGGTCACTCCCTCGTGATCGTCAAGCGATGCCACCCGTACGGGCATCGTCCCTCCTTGGGCGATGCGCGGGCCGGCCCGCAGGCCGACCCGCGCATCGTCTGATCCTTCGCGTCAGCCGGTGGCCTTCGCGACTTCTTCTTCGGTCATCGCCATCGAGAGATCCGCGCCGGGAGGCAGGGTCTTCGAGCACGGCGGGATCACCCCGGTCGAGGTGTCCATGTACACCGGCATGTTGACTTCGGTCAGACCTTCGGTCGGGCCGAGTTCCGGCGCTTCGATTTCCTGGTAGGCCGCGACTCCCTTGGCGAGGGCGAGGGCCGCCTGGTTGCCGGTCGCGTCGAGCGACATCGCCTGGTAGTTGGGATCTTCTTTGGCGAGTTTCAGCGATTCGCAGATGACTTCGTTGGAAGTCGCCTCTCCCGCGGTGAGCGGCAACGGCTTGCCCGCTTCTTCGAATGCCTGGTTGACCGCCGGGGCGACGAACTGCGCGGTCAGGACGACGGCGTTCACGTCAGGATGCTTGGTCAGCAGCGCCGTGGTCGCCTGCTGGGTTTTGGCCGCTTCCCAGTTGCCGACGACCGGTTCGGTTTCGATCAGTTCGACCTTGCCGTTGGTCTTTTCGGCGGCCGCCTTGATCCCTTCGATCGCGGGCGTGTCGTTCTGGTTGCCGGCGGGGCCGCCGATCAGCGCGACCTTTGCCGTGCCTTTGGTGGCGCCGGCGAAGAAGTTGACCCACTGTTCCGCCGCGTTGGCCCAGTTCGTGATCACTGCCGCGGTCACGTCTTGCGGCACCCGGGCGTTACCCGGCGTGGCGTTGTCGGTGACGACCTTGACGCCCTGCAGCTGCGCCGCCCGGTAGGCCGGCACCGCGGCCTGGCCGAAGTCGTCGAAGGCGACGATCACGTTGACTCCCTGGGCTGCCCAGGCGCTGATCGTGCTGTTGTACTTTTCCGGATCGAGGTTCGCGTTGAAGTATTCGTAACTGGTGACGTTCGGGCATTCGCTTGCCGTTTTTTCCAGCAGAGCCCGGACCTGGACCCGCCAGGTGTTCGACCCGAAGCCGTCGATCGACCCGATCTTCATCGGTTTCTGGCCGCAATACTTCGACATGTCGAAGCCGAGTTCACCGACCAGCATGTTTTCCCAGCTGCCGGATTCGGCGCTGGTCGTTTCGGCTTCGCCTTCTGCCGCTTCTCCGCCTTCGGCTTCGCCTTCTTCTTCCGCCGGCGGGGTTGCGGTTTCGCTTTCGGTGGTCGTCGCTTCGGCGGTTTCGCCACCGGAGCTGCTGCTCGAGCCACCGCAGGCCGTCAGGCCGAGCACGATTGCCAAGCAGAACCCGATTACGACAATCAGCCGGCTTGCGGTTGATCGTTCGAGACTCATCCACTCCTCCTTGTTTCTTTTCTGTCCACTTGTCGAAAAGATGCGTTCGGCCCGCGGCCGAACCGGCCGACTCAGGTGTCGGCCGGCCTCCGCAGTCGCGACCCGGAGCCGGAGACGAGGCGCGCCAGGTTCGCCAGCGCCGGACCGCCGCGACCGGTGCTGAAGGAGACGGCGACGGCGATCGTCGCGCTCTGCACCAGCAGCGAGACCGACGACGGCGCCCCGGTGGCGCCGATGAAGGCCTGCAGTTGACCGAGGAAGAGGGCCGCCAGGGCGGTGCCGACGATCCGCCCGCGACCGCCGCCGAGCGCGGTCCCACCGACCACCACCGCGGTGATCGTCGAGAGCAGGTAGGTGTTGCCGATGTCGATGCCCGGGGTCTTCACGTAGCCCGCGAGGACGATCCCGGCGACCCCGTAACAGAAGGCGGCGAGGACGTAGGTGCCGATCACGTAGAGCGGCACCGGCAGGCCGACGGCGCCGGCCGCGAGCGGGTTCGAGCCGATCACGATGAACCGCCGCCCGACCACCGTGAAGTTGAGGACGAGGGCGGCGGCGATGACGAAGGCGGCGGCGAGGAAGACCGTATGCGGCAGTCCCAGCGACTTGTCGACGACGAAGTTGTGGAGGCCCGCGGTCGCCTGCTTGGGGATGCCGTTGGTGTAGGTCTGCACCGCGCCGACCAGGAGCGCGTTGGTCGCCAGGGTGGCGATGATCGGCGTGATCCGCAGCCAGCTGATCGCGATCCCGTTGATCAGCCCGGCGATCATCACGGCGACCAGCGCCATGACGATCGCCCCGACGAGCTGCCCTTCGTCGCCGTTGGCGTGGCCGGTGACGATCGCCGCGGCGAGGGTCATCGAACCGGCGACGGAGAAGTCGATGCCGCCCTGCTGGATCACCAGGCACTGCCCGATCGCGGCGATCGCCAGGATCGCGGCGAAGGGCAGCATCGCCAGCACCGCGTTGCCCTTCAGCGTCGCCGGCTCGAAGATCGCGCAGAGCACGACCAGCACCAGGAGGACGATCCAGATCATCCGGTCCTGGCCGAGCAGGCTCTTGGCCGAGAAGCCGCGCTTCTCGGCGGCGCTCGCCACCTGGGCCTCAGGCGCCGGCACGGATGTCCCTCGCGCGTGAGTAGATGCCCGCCGAGATCAGCGTGAGGATCCCCAGCAGGTAGGTCTGCCAGGCCGTGTTCAGGGCCAGGAAGGAGACCGAGGTGTTGATCTGCTGGATCAGGAAGGCGCCGACCAGGGCGCCGAAGAAGGCGCCGCGACCGCCGAAGATGCTGGCCCCGCCGAGGACGACCGCGGTGACGCTGATCAAGGTGTAATTGATCCCCGCGGTCGGGTCACCGGCGCCGACCTGGGTCATCAGGACGAGGCTGGCGAGGAAGACGAGGACGCCGGCCGCGAGGTAGGAGCTGAGCTGGATCAGCCGGGTGCGGATGCCGACCGCGTGGGCGTGGCCGACGTCGGAGCCGACGCCGCGCAGCCGCACCCCCCAGGTGGTCCGGCGCAACACCAGTTCGAGCCCCAGCCCGATCACGACGGCGCCGATCGCGACCCAGGGGACGAAGCCGATTTTCGAGCTCAGCGATTCGAGCACGTCGATGTTGATTTCGCCGCCGACCGTCTTGCGAAGGAGCAGCGAGAACCCCTGCAACCCGGTGAAGGTGACCAGGGTGGAGAGGAACGGCGGCACGTCGATCAGCGTCGGCAGCCAGTTGATCACCCCGACCGCGAGCGCGATCGCCACCAGCAGGATCCAGCCGAAGATCAATAAGCCCTGCGATTTGCCGGGCACGATGACGAACGAGGCGACGACCACGATGAAGCCCATCAGCGGACCTACCGAGAGGTCGATGCCGCCCGCGATCATCACCATCTGCTGCGCCAGACTGGCCAGGGCGAGCGCCGCGAACAAGGTGAGGATGCCGGTGAAGGCGGTGCCGGTGAGGTAGAAGCTGCTCTGGGTCGAGGTGTAGATGCCGAGCCCGACCGCGGCGGCGAGGACGACCGCGGGCGGGGCGAGGTCGCCGCGCAGGAAGCGCATCAGCTTCGACTGGCTGCGCACGGTCGTCTCGGCGGCGCGCGAGGTGGTCGCGGTGAGCGCCGCTTCGGTCATCTTCTGCTCGGTCACCTCCTCGCCGGTCAGCTCCTTCACCACCTGGCCGCGGGAGACGACCAGGACGCGGTCGCAGAGGCCTTCCAGTTCGGCGCCGTCGGAGGCCACGACCAGAGCGCAGGCGCCGTCGCCGACCGCCGTGCGCAGGTGACGGAAGATCTCCAGCCGGGCGCCGACGTCGACGCCCTGGGTCGGCTCGTCGGCGACGATCACCTTCGGCGTCCGCTCGAGCGCCCGGCCGAGCACCGCCTTCTGCTGGTTGCCGCCCGAGAGGCTGGCGATCTTGGTGTCGATCGAGGGCGTCTTCACGCCCAGCTCGGCGACCTGGGCGAAGATCGCTTCGCGCTCGCGACCGCGCCGCATCACCCCGGACTTGGAGTAGCGGCGGAGGTTGCCGATCGCGATGTTCTCGCGCACGCCGAGGGAGGCGAAGATGCCCTCGCGGTGGCGGTCGTCGGGGATGAAGGCGACCCCGGCCCTGGAGGCGGAGCTGCCGCTGCCGAGGCGCACCTTGGTCTCGCCGACCCGCAGCTCGCCTTTGGCCGGCACCAGCCCGGCGAAGGCGCGGGCGATCTCGCGCTGGCCGCTGCCCTCGATCCCGGCGAGGCCGACGATTTCCCCCGGGTAGATGTCGAGGTCGAGGTCGGTGAAGCGAGCGCTGTCGAGGCCCTTCGCCGACAGCACCGGGGCGCCGGCCGGCTCGTCGGCGGGCCGCTTCGGCGGGAACTCCTCCTCCAGCGAGCGGCCGACGATGCGGGTGACGATCTCGTCCTGGGTCGCCTCGCTGCGCTCCAGCATCGCCTGCATGACGCCGTCGCGGAGGACGCTGACCCGGTCGCAGACGTTCAGCACCTCGGGGATGCGGTGCGAGATGTAGACGATCGCCGTACCCTGGGCGGAGAGCTTGCGGATCTGGGCGAAGAGCAGCTCGACGTCGTCGGCGGCGAGGTGCTCGGTCGGCTCGTCGAGCAAGAGCACCCGCGGCTTCTGCACCAGGGCCTTCGAGATCTCGACGATGAAGCGCGAGTCGGGGCCGAGGTCGCGGACGCAGAGCGTCGGGTCGATGCGGTCGGCCCCGCCCCAGTCCTCGAGCGCCGCGGCGGCGAAGCGCGCGGCGCTCCACCAGCTCGGCCGCTGCTGCTTGACGGTGGCGATCGCGATGTTCTCGGCCACGGTGAGGTCCGGCATCAGGGCCGGCTCCTGGTAGACGATCGCCAGGCCCAGCTCGCGGGCCAGGTCGGGGCTCGCCCGGTCGAGCAGGCGACCACCGATCTCGACCGTGCCCTCGTCGGCGGCGACCGAGCCGGCCCCGATCCCCATCAGGGTCGACTTGCCGGCGCCGTTCTCGCCGACCAGACCGTGCACCTCGCCGGCGCGCACGTCGAGGCTGACGTCGCTGAGCGCCCGCACCCCCGGATAGATCTTGGTCACGCCGGAGAAACGGAGGACCGCGTCCCGCCCGGAGGCCCCCTCGTTGGAGGTGAGTGATGCCGTTTGCTCGACGCCGCCGCCGGCGGCGCTCTTCTCTTGGGAGGTGCTCATGGCAGGGGCTTCCGGTTCGGGAACACGTTCCTCGTCTCTCCACTTGAATCCAATCCCACTGGATTCTTCCAATACAATTGTAAGCGGTGGACGGCCGCTGTCAAGGGGTCAGACGGTGCGACCGCCGTCGATCGGCAGCGCCACGCCGGTGATGAAGGCAGCCTCGTCGGAGGCCAGGTAGGCGGCCGAGGCGGCGACCTCCTCGGCGGTCACCAGCCGGCCCATCGGCGAGGTGGCGGCGAGCGTCGTGTAGGCCTGGTCGTGGGTGCCGAAGCCGAAGCCCTCGAGCATCGGCGTGTCGGCGGCCAACGGACAGATCGCGTTGACGCGGATGTCGGGCGCCAGCTCGACCGCGAGGCCGCGGGCCAGCTGCACGGCGCCGGCCTTCGCCGCGCTGTAGGCGGAGAGGGTCGGCCGCGGCCGGATGCCCGCCGCCGAGGCGGTGATCAGCAGGTGGCCTTCGCCTTGCCGGCGCATCAGCGGCACGATTGCCTTGGCGGCGAGGAAGATCGCGTTCAGGTTGACGTCGACGACCCGCTGCCAGGTCGACTCGTCGATCTCCTCGATCGGCGTCGAGGCGAGCGGGATGCCGGCGTTGTTGAAGTAGACGTCGAGCCGGCCGAAGCGCTCGACGGTCTGGTCGACGTAGGCCTGCACGGCGGCGCCGTCGGTGACGTCGGCGGCGACGGTGGAGAGGGACTCGGCGTCGCCCTCGCCGGCGAGGTCCACCAGCCCCTCCTCGTTCAGGTCGACCGCGACCACCTTGGCCCCCTCGGCGAGGAAGCGGCGGGTCGAGGCGAGGCCCATCCCGGAGGCGGCCCCGGTGACGATCGCGACCTTGCCCGCGAGCCGGTCGGGAACCGGGCGGGCCTGCGGCGGTTGATGCGAGTTCTCCATCTCTTCTCCTCAGCTCATCGCGATGACGGCGCGGCCCAGGTTGCCCCCGGAGGCCGCCCAGTCGGATGCGTCGATCGCGTCGTTGATCTGCTCCAGCCCGTAGCGCTCGGCCACCAGCTCCTCGAACGGGTAGACGTCGCTCTTGTCGGCCAGCCACTGCAGCGCCCGCGGCAGCACCCACTGCGGGTAGGTGACTACCCCGATCAGCTCCCGCGCCGAGCGCACGATCCGCTGCGGGATCACCTCGGTCGAGGCCTCGGCCTGGACGTTGCCGACCAGCGCGTAGCGGCCACCCGGGTGCAGGTATTCGATCCCCTCGGGGACGACCTGGGGCACGCCCGCCATCTCGATCACGGCCGAGGCGCCGGCCCCGTCGGAGAGCTCGCGGACCAGCTCGATCCGGTCGGCCGGAGCCGAGACCTCGCCGATGTCGATCACCTCGTGGGCGCCGAAGCGCTTCGCCAGGGCGAGCCGCTCGGGCACCGCGTCGATGCCGATCACGCGGCCGGCGCCCATGTCGCGGGCGAGGGCGGCGGCGTAGACGCCGAGCCCGCCGAGCCCCTGCACGACCACCGTGTCGCCGAGTTTGATCCGCGCCTGATGGACGGCGTAGAGCGCCTGCGAGACGGCGCAGTTGGCGGGCACGGCGACGTCGGCCGAGAGCCCCTCGGGCAGCTTGAAGATCCACTGGCCGCCGCGCAGCAGGTAGTAGTCGCCGAAGGCGCCGTGGAAGTGGGGCGCGTCGTTCACGGTCAGCGGCGCGCGCTCGGCGTAACGGTTCTGACAGGCGGTCGAGCCGATCGCGCAGGCCTGGCAGGAGCCGCAGGGACGGAAGTAGGCATAGGCGACCCGGTCGCCCTCGGCCAGCGGCCGGCCGAGCGAGTCGGTCTGCCGGCGCGCGCCCAGGGCGGCGACCTCGCCGATCATCTCGTGCCCCGAGGCACAGGGCATCTCGGTCAGGTAGCCGAGCTCACCGCGGGCCATGTGGACGTCGGAGCCGCAGACCCCGGCGACCAGCACCCGCACCAGGACCTGGTCGGCCTCCGGCTCGGGGACCGGGAACTCGCCCAGCTCGAACGGCTGTTGGGGGGCGACGGCGAAGGCGATTCTTCCGTTCATCTACGTCCTTTCCTGGTTCAGATCACGTTCTGCTCGCGCAGGCGCGCGCGCCGCTCGGGGTCGAACCCGAGCTCGCCATAGACCTCGTCGTTGTGCTCGCCGAGCGTCGGGCCGGGGTGCTTGACCCGGCCCGGCGTCGCCAGCAGGCGGGCGATCATGTTCTGCATCGCCAGCGGCCCCAGGGTGGGGTGGTCGACCTCGACGATCGTCCCCCGGGCGGCGTAGTGGGGGTCGGCCATGATGTCGGCGATCGTGAAGATCGGAGCCGTCGCGGCCTGGCCCTCGGCGAACGCCTCGCGCACCTCGTCCAAGGTCCGCGCGGCGATGAACTCGGCCAACAGCGCGTCGAGCTCGTCGGCGTGTTCGAGCCGGCCGTGGTGGCTGGCGAACCACTCCTCCTCGGCCAGCTCGGGCCGGCCGATCACGCCCATCAGCCGCTCGGCGACGTTCTGCGTGGTCGCCGAGGTCACCACCCAGCGGTCGTCCTTGGTGCGGAAGGCGTTGCGCAGCGCGGTGTGTTCGATCCGGTTCCCCTGCCGGCCGGGGACGGTCCCGTTCTGCTGGTAGAGCGAGGCCTGCGGGCCGAGCACCCAGAAGAGCGGCTCGAGGATCGAGAGGTCGATCACCTGGCCGCGGCCGCCGTGGTCGCGCCAATGCAGGGCGAACATCGTCGCGCAGCAACCGGCCAGGGCGGCGACCGAATCGCCGAGCGCCAGCGGCGGCAGGGTCGGCGGCCCGTCGGGCCAGCCGTTCACCTGGGCGAAGCCCGACATCGCCTCGGCCAGGGTCCCGTAGCCAGGAAGCTGACTGTAGGGACCGTCCTGGCCGAAGCCGGTGACCCGCAGGATCACCAGGTCGGGGTTCAGCTCGAGCAGCGACTCCGGCGCCAGCCCCCAGCGCTCGAGCGTCCCGGGACGGAAGTTCTCGATCAGGACGTCGACGTCGGCGATCAGCTTGCGGAAGACATCGGCGCCCTCGGGGGTGGAGAGACGGAGCGTCACCGCCCGCTTGTTGCGCGAGACCAGCGCCCACCAGGTCGACTCACCGCTCGCGGTGGTGCCCATGGTGCGCATCCCCTCGCCCTCCGGCTGCTCGACCTTGATCACGTCGGCTCCGAAGTCACCGAGCAGCGTGCCGACCAGTGGACCGGCGAACAGAGTCGCGCAATCGATCACTCGCAGGCCCGTCAAGGCCAGCTCTCCCGAACCCATGGGCGCGAGCCTAACACAAAATGTCAGGCTTTTTGAAAGATTAACGAAACCGGCGTGATATCCCACTGATACTGCGGATATCTGAATATCTGTCAGTTTTTGTGCGGTTCTTTACTTGTTAGTGCTAGACCTGTCAGTTATGGTGCACGCGGTGACCTCGTCCACAGATCCGATCCGCTCGCTGCTGTTCTGTCCCGGCAACGATGAGCGCAAGCTCTCGAAGGCCCTCGACGCGGGCGCGACGCTGGCCGTCGCCGACCTCGAGGACGCGATCGCCGCGAGCGAGAAGGAGAACGCGCGCGGGTTCCTCGCCGGTTTCGCCGGCGCCCACGACCGCACCGCGACCGACCTGGCGATCCGGGTCAACGACCTCGCCGGTCCCCACGCGGAGGCCGACCTGGAGCTGGTCCGCCGGCTGCGCCCGGCGGCGGTGATCGTGCCCAAGGCCGACGCCGGGAGCCTCGCCGCGGCCGCCGCCGACCTGCCGCCGATCGTCGCCATCGTCGAGACGCCCTCCGGCCTGCTCGAGTGCGCGGCCATCGCCGCCGTCCCCGGGGTGAAGGCGCTGCTGCTCGGCGGCGTCGACCTGACGCTGGCGCTGCGACTCGGCGGCCGCGCCGACGGGCTCGACCTGCTCTTCGCCCGCTCACAGCTGGTCACCGCCTCGGCCGCCGCCGGGATCGACCCGCCGGTCGACGGCGTCTACACCGCCGTCCGCGACCTCGACGGTCTGCGCGCCGAGGCCCTACTGGTGAAGTCGCTCGGCTTCGGCGGCAAGGCCTGCATCCATCCCTCCCACCTGGAGACGATTGCCGCGGTGTTCCGGCCCAGCGAGGCCGAAGCCGCCTGGGCGGCGCGGGTGGTGGAGGCCTACGACGACGCCGCCGCCAACGGCTCCGGGGCGATCAGCGTCGACGACGAGATGGTCGACCTGCCGGTCGCCGAACGGGCGCGGGGGATCCTGGCCGAAATGGGTCAGGCACCTGGCGTTAGGGGCAGGTGATTGAGGTGGATGGCGTCCCTATAGTGGATTCGATGGCCAATTTCACCGATCGAGGCGATTGGCATGGCTAAAGCTGAGGCAGCCTCTGCCCTGGGGGTCACCCGGATCCGGCGGGCCAGCGACCAGGTCAGCGACCAACTGCGCGGACTGATCCTCAGCGGCAACCTGCCGCCGGGCACCCGCCTGCCCTCCGAGCAGGCGCTGACCAAACAGTTCGGGGTCAGCCGGGCGACGATCCGCGAGGCGCTGAACGCGCTGGCGACGGAGAGCCTGATCGAGTCGAAAAAGGGGGTCAAAGGCGGCTCCTTCGTCACCACCCCTTCGGCCGGCCACGTCACCGACACGCTCAGCTTCGGCGTCCAACTGCTCTCGCAGACCAACGACGTCACGCTCGACGACCTGCTCGAGGTGCGCCAGTGCCTGGAGGTCCCGGCGACCGGGATGGCGGCCAAACGCCGCAGCCAGGAGGACATCGAGACCCTGCTCGCCTCGCTGCGCCCGGAGGAGCACGACCCGCTCACGGTCAGCGAGCAGTTCGTCAAGAACCGCAGCTTCCACGGCACGATCCTCGCCGCCTCGCGCAACACGCTGCTCTCGATCGCCGCCGAGCCGATCTTCTCGCTGCTGCAGACGCGCCTCTCCCGCGCCGCGCTCGGCCCCGACTTCCACCAGTGCATCCACGATCACCACTCGCAGATCGCCGACGCGATCGTCGCCGGCGACGCGGAGGAGTCGGAACGGCTGATGGCCGAGCACCTGCTCTGGCTGCGTCCCCATCACGAGCGGGTCTGGCGGAGCTACCCGCCGCGCGGCAACGGCGGCCCCGTCGACCCGGCCGACGGCTAGATGATCGATCCCACGACGGTCGGACAGGCGGGGCCTCGACCGGCTGAAGCCGGCGCCTGCCCGGAGTTGCGAAGGACGGGAAGGGGCTGAAGGGACGGGCAAGGGGGGCGCGGCCATCTCGACCACGACCCTGGCAGGCTGTGGTCGGGGTCGAGATGGCCGGGGGTGCGGGGAGCGGGTCACAGGGCCCGGGCGTCACAGGTCCGGCACGAAGCCGCCCCGGATCGCCCGGGGCGTCACAGGTTCGGCACGGAGACCCATGGAAGTTCACAGGTCTGCCTGTCTTCTTCAGACGTTGCAATCACGTGACCATCCTTTTGGGGGCCCATAGGACCCTTAATCCACGCATC
>Ga0164242_10001424_pt1 | contig 28307 bp, 27 predicted proteins | sample OricomgcompostMG_FD_108783 | JGI IMG/M metagenome (GOLD analysis project Ga0164242, IMG submission 108783) | Miracle-Growth compost microbial communities from Emeryville, California, USA - Original compost - Miracle growth compost (MG) ...
AGGAGCGGAAGGAGAAGGCTCGCGGGAAGAAGAAGTCCGATACGGTCACCGCCGTCGACCTTCCCGACTTCATTGCCCCACAGCTTTGCCAGACACTCGCTCGGCCGCCGTCGGGCATCGGATGGCTGCACGAGATCAAATTCGACGGCTATCGCATTCAGATGCGGGTGCTGGACGGCAAGGCGAGCCTGAAGACGCGCAAGGGTCTCGACTGGACTGCCAAATATTCTGCTATCGCGCACGCCGCCGCGGATCTGCCGGACGCGATCATAGACGGCGAGATCTGCGCCCTCGACGAGAACGGCGCTCCAGACTTCGCCGCCCTGCAGGCCGCTCTTTCCGAAGGCAAGACCGATGACCTTGTCTATTTCGCGTTCGACCTGCTGTTCGACGGCGGCGAGGATTTGCGCGGCGTGCCGCTCTCGGAGCGCAAGGCCCGCTTGCAACGCCTGCTCTCCGAGGCCGGCGACGATGCCCGGATCCGCTTCGTCGAACACTTCGAGACCGGCGGCGAAGCGGTGCTGCGCTCGGCCTGCCGGTTGTCGCTCGAGGGTATCGTCTCCAAGCAGGCCGACGCGCCCTACGTCTCGGGCCGCACGGAAACCTGGGCGAAATCGAAATGCCGTGCCGGTCACGAGGTGGTTGTCGGCGGCTATTCCACGACCAACGGCAAGTTCCGATCGCTCCTGGTTGGCGTGAATCGCGGCGATCATTTCGTTTATGTCGGCCGTGTCGGCACAGGCTACAGCGCGGCAAAGGTCAAGGACCTGCTGCCGAAGCTGAAGACGGTCGCGACGGCAAAGTCGCCGTTCACCGGCATCGGCGCGCCGAGGAAGGAGCCTGGCGTGACGTGGCTGAAGCCCGAACTGGTGGCCGAGATCGAGTTTGCCGGATGGACGTCGGACGGCCTCGTGCGACAGGGGGCGTTCAAGGGGCTGCGCGAGGACAAGCCGGCCGCGGAAGTGGAGGCAGAGAAGCCCGCTTCCCCGGCAAAGACGGACGTGCCGGAGCCGGACGCGCCGACGAAACCTTCCCGGCGCGGCGGCAAGGTCAACGTCATGGGCGTGCTGATCTCCAATCCGGACAAGCCGCTCTGGCCCGATGCCAACGACGGCAAGCCGGTCACCAAGGAGGAACTCGCCCGCTACTACGAGTCCGTCGGTTCCTGGCTGATCGAGCATATTCGTGGACGGCCGTGCTCGATCATCCGTGCGCCGGACGGGATCGACGGCGAGCAGTTCTTCCAGCGCCACGCCATGCCAGGCACTTCCAATCTCCTGGAATTGACGAAAGTTTTCGGCGACAAGAAGCCCTACCTGCAGATCGACCGCGTCGAGGGCCTCGCCGCCGTCGCCCAGATCGGCGCGCTCGAACTGCACCCCTGGAATTGCGAGCCCGGCCTGCCGGAAGTGCCGGGACGGCTGGTCTTCGATCTCGATCCTGGTCCCCACGTTCCGTTCCCGAAAGTGGTTGAAGCCGCAAAAGAAATGCGCGAACGCCTCGACGATCTCGGTCTCGTCAGCTTCTGCAAGACGACCGGCGGCAAGGGGCTGCACGTCGTCACGCCGCTCGCGGTAGCAAAGCGCAGCAAGCTGACGTGGCCGGAAGCAAAGGGCTTCGCGCATGATGTCTGCCTGCAAATGGCGCGCGACAATCCCGAACTCTATCTGATCAAGATGGCGAAGAACCAGCGCCACGGCCGCATCTTCCTCGACTATCTGCGCAATGACCGCATGGCGACGGCCGTCGCGCCGCTATCGCCCCGCGCACGGCCCGGAGCGACAGTGTCGATGCCGCTCACCTGGACCCAGGTCAAAGCCGATCTCGATCCGAAGCGCTACACCCTGCGCACGGTGCCGGGATTGCTTTCTAAGACGGCGGCCTGGAAGGACTACGCCGATGGTCATCGTCCACTGGAGGGTGCGATCAAACGGCTCGCCCGCTCGATGAAACAGGCGGCCTGATCAGACGTCGCGCCCGTCCATGTCGAACACCGCCGCATTGTCCTGGACTTCGCGCAAGCCCTTGTAGGACGCGTGCCTCAGACTTCCTTCACGGGTCCAGCCACGGAATTCTATTTCCGCGATCAGCGTCGGCTGCGCGAAGACAAGATTCTTGCCTTTCAGAGGCACGGCCGGCGTCTTCGTCTTCAGTTTGTCGAGGGCGCTTCGAAGCGAGACGGCATCCTTGCCGTTGAAGCCGGTCCCGGCTTCTCCGACATAGACCCAGTCGTGGCCGCGTCTCCCGGCGAGCAGGAGACTGCCGATCCCGCCCCGAGCTGCCGCCGAGGCTTCGTAGCCGACGATCATGAAGCTCTCGCTCTGGACGCATTTTATCTTCAGCCAGTCCCCGGTGCGGCCGGATCGATAGGGCTGGTCGCGCCGCTTGGCGATGATGCCTTCCAGACCGATCTGGCAGGCATGCTCGAGGAGCTGCGCGCCGTCGGCATCCACTTCCTCGGAAAGCCGGATCGCGCCTTTAGCATCGGCGACGACAAGATCCTCCAGCAGATGACGGCGCACCGACAACTCGGCGTCGGCCAGGTCATGCCCGTCGAGATAGAGCAGGTCGAACGCCATAAGGATTGACTCCGTCGACGTTCTTTTGCCGCCGCGCCCGCCAAGCGACGTCTGCAGCGCCCCGAAATCAGATCGTCCGCTATGGTCAAGCACCACCGCTTCTCCGTCAAGGATCGCCGCATGAACGCTGAGCTGCCTGGCGGCAACCGCGATCGACGGAAACCGGTGCGTCCAGTCATGGCCGCCGCGCGTGATGATACGGACGTCCCGTCGGTCGATATGTACGGCAAGGCGGTAGCCGTCCCACTTGATCTCAAACAACCAGTTCGGGCCTGCCGGCGCTTTCGGCTTCAGAAGCGCGAGGCAGGGTTCGACCCGCTGTGGCATCGGGTCGAACGGCAAATCCGGCTGCCTTGGATCGCGTTGGCGCAGACGTGGCGACCGGATCGGCGGTTCAGATGGCGCGAGCAGCGGGGCCGTCGGTTTCGACGCACGGCGCATCCTAGCGCTTGCCCGAGCGGTTCTCGGCTTCTACCGACTTGCGAAGCGCGTCCATGATGTTGATGACGTTGTTCGGCGTCGCCTTCGGCTCCGCGCCCTTCGCCTTGGCCGACCGCTTCGTCTTCTTGCGCTTGGCCTCGATGATCTCCAGCAGCTTGTCCTGCACCGGATCCGACACCAGCTTGCTGTCCCAATGGCGGGTCTTTTTCTTGATGAACTGCTGGATGAGCGGCATCATCTCGGAATCCGACTTGTTGTCGTTGATCCCCTCGAAATAAGCCTCCTCGTCCCGCACCTCGTCGCCATAGCGAAGGGTCCACAAGACGATGCCCTTGCCGCGCGGCTCCAGCATGACCGCCCGCTCGCGGCGCGAGATGACCAGCCGGGAAACGCCGACCATGTCTTCGGCGGCCATGGCGTCGCGGATGACCGAGAACGCCTCCTCACCGACTGGATCGTTGGGCGAAAGATAATAGGGCGTGTCCAGCCAGATCCACTCGATGGAATTGCGCGGCGAGAAGACATCGATATCGATGGTCTTGGTGCTGTCGAGCGCGACGTTTTCCAGTTCTTCGTCTTCGAGGAGGACATAGTCGTTCTCGCCGCGCTGGTAGCCCTTGACCTCGTCCTCGTCGCTGACCTCCTTGCCGGTGACGGCATCGACATAGTGGCTGACGACGCGGTTGTGGGTCTCGCGGTTCAGCGTATGAAAGCGGACCTTCTCGCTTTCCGAGGTGGCCGGCATCATCTGCACGGGGCAGGTGACCAGCGACAGCTTCAGATAGCCTTTCCAGTAGGGGCGAACCGCCATGGCGTCCTCCTTCGATCAGGCCGCGCGCTTGGAGTTGGCGGCCCGCTTCGGCTCCTTGGCGCTGGACTTGGACTTCGCAGCGGGGCGTTTCGTCTTCTCGCTCGATTTCAGGCCCGCGCTCTGGCGCAGAGCCTGCAAGAGATCGCTCGGTTTCGAGGGCGGCGACACCTTCTTCTTCGGCAACGGCTTGCCTTCGATCTTGGCCTTGACCAGCTCGGCGACCGCTGCGTCGTAACGGTCGTCGAAGCTCTTGGCGTCGAACGATCCTTTCTTGGTGTTGATGATGTGCTTGGCGAGATCCAGCATCTCGCCCTCGATCTTCATGGCCGGGATGTCCTCGAAAGCTTCCTTGGCCGATCGCACCTCGTAGTCGAAGTTCAGGGTCGTGCCGATCAGGCCTTTGCCGTGTGGACGGATCAGCACCGTACGCAGCCGGCGAAACAGGACCGTGCGCGCCAGCGCGGCGACCTTCGCCTGCCGCATGCCGTCGCGCAGCAGCCTGAAGGCGTCGGCGCCCATCCTGTCGGGCGCAAGGTAGTAAGGCTTGTCGAAATAGACGTCATCGATCTCGTCGCACGGCACGAAGGCTTCGATCTTCAGCGTCTTGTCGCTTTCCGGAACCGCCGCGGCGATTTCCTCCGGTTCGAGCACGACGAAATCGCCGTTCTCGATCTCGTAGCCCTTGACCTGGTCCTCCCGCTCGACCGGATCGCCCGTCTCGCTGTCGACGAACTCGCGGCGGACACGGTTGCCGGTGGCGCGGTTGAGCGTGTTGAAGGCGATGCGCTCGGACGAGGAAGCGGCCGTGTAGAGCGCTACCGCGCAGGCGACTTCTCCGAACTTGATGTAACCTTTCCAATTCGCCCGCGCTGCAACCATGACACTCACACTCCGGCACAACCTATGCGAGTCAATAAAGCCATGGACCGCCGATATGGTTCCGGAGTCAAAAAGAATCTGAATTCAAAGGTTTGGCGGGGTTGGTCGATCGGAGCACGGCTTACAGCCTGCACAGGCGGAAACGGTGCACTTCGGCAGATGGTGATTTGACACAAACACGTCGCCCAACCGAGACACTCCGACCGTCCTTCAGGCTCAGATATTGGAGAAAGAATCCGCATTTGCGCACCACGATTGAAGTGCGTCCAAACCCATTCCTTCATGGTGGGATGCTCAAGGATGGGGAATTCAACCTCAGTTCCTCAAATTGAAATAATAGCGCGCGACGCTGCCGGTCTCTTTGTTGCGGATGTCGAAATAGTACGGATCTTTGCGCTTCGGTCTCGGAATGATCTCGGTCGTCATGCAAGTGTTGCCGTCGCGCCGAAACTGGTCACCTTTCAGGTAGTCGATGTTTCCGAAGTGCCTACTGCGATTGAAAAGCGTGGTGCAGGCGACCTGAACCGGCTTTGCGCAAACTGCAGTGTTACGCATATTGCCGCCATGGCTGCTGCTGTCGCCGATAGTGGCCGCAGTCATTCCAGCCGGACAATCTTCGTATTCAGCGTAGCCTGGCTTGTGGGTTCCTGCCTCGGGACACGCCGGCCAATAGCCGGGATGAACCTTGCGGATTGACAGCAGTTTCAAAACGGGCGGCACGCAATACGAAACGCCTTGCCATGAAGGATTTTGCGACGCGACACACAGCAGGATCTTACAGCCGAAGGAAGCATCCTGGGCACGGGCACTATGAACCGAAATGCCGATGACGATGCCGGTGATAGCAGGAAGCAGGTATCGTAGGGGCTTCATGGTTCTCTCCTTGTCGCGTCAGTTCTGTGATGCCCAAACGTCGTCGATTTTGACGAAGCGGAGCACTTTGGGCAGAACGAGGTCGTGCTTATCGGTGATCGTGAGAGAACAGACGACGCCTGGAGCGGCGACGTCCTTCTGGCACTGATCGAGGGCGACTTTTTTCACGCCACCGAAGAACATGAGTTTGCGGATTGCCGCGAGCGCTTCTCCATCGGACGGCACCTCAAGCCTTTCCGCCGCTCCGTACTCGTCGACCTTCTTTTGCAGTGTGGCGATCTGGCCAGCGAGCTCCGCGACCTTGGTCGCGTGGATCGAACTCGCGTAGACGTAGCCGCCAGCAACCCCGACGAACAACGAGACGAGTCCTGTGACGCCTGAATTCACCGTCTGGGTCATGGGTGAATGCCCGTCACTGATAGTCGGTGATGCCGAGACGGCGCAGAACTTTGCCTGGGTCGGTCTCGCAATCGTGCTTCCAGTCCGGATGTTTGGCGCACGCATACGCGTATTGGCTGAGATCGGCACTGGAGAGATTTGCGAGCTCGTTGCCCTTATCCATCCACTTCTGGACAGCATCGGGCGTACACCCCATACCGCCGGCGCCGCACTGATCCGGGTCGATGTCGGTATTTTGGGACGGCTGCTGTGATGTCTGCGACATCGCCGGCGAAACGAGGATCGCGGCGGCGCCAACGATCAGGACCATAAAGAATGAGCTTCTCATCTTAACCTCGCGGAGGATTTTCGGGCGGCACTGGAGCGGGGGGAGGAAGGGGAAGGCCGAATTCCGGCGTTTCCTTTGACGTCGAACGCGCCACAGGCTCCGCCGGCTTGTCGGGCTTGTAATTCCATGGCGGGGTGAGCTTCGGATCGGACCAGACGCCAAACCCAAGGCCACGCGCGCGGCGTTCGATGTCGAAATAAGCGGGGACCTGCGGCTCGCCGGGAAAATTGAACGCATATCCGATGCCTTCGGCGATCGCCGTTGCGGCAAGATTGGTGTCATCGACAAAGCAATGCGCGAGAACGGTGCCGTTCGCATCAGTCGTCACCGATGCACAATTTACGTCGTGTTTCAGGGTGCGAAGGATCAACCAGGCGCGAGCTACCTGTCCGACGGGCCATTCGACGTTTTCGGTCGAGGCAACCTGATCGAGCCGAGGTGCAAGATACCCTGCAAGGCGGACGATCTTCTTCGGCGTGATGAACTCAATGGTCGATCCGTCGAGCACCTGCGCGCGTCCATAGATTTGCTTCGGCAGGGCACTGTTGGCCAGGCCTTGCGCGCTCGCCGGCCATATCGTGGCGAGGGTGACGAAGATCGCGATGCCGTTGACTGGTTTCATTGCTCGCCGATCACGTCTTTTGAGGGCTGTTGCAGACCCTGTCCAATGAGGATGGAAACAGGATGCGGAAGATCCAAATAGGCCCAGAGCCCTTCTCGCGCTTCGCGTGCGCCTTGTTCGGCGAGCCGATAACCCGGAACGACCAGCTGGCCGGTCGAGCTGGCCGCTGCAAACCCCCATCCCTGCGCGATCATGAAGGTTGCGAGATCGTAACGGGTTTTTCCCGTCGTCGTCTGACAGACAACAAGCAGATTGCTGGCATCGAGTTCCCGGATCGTCGCACAGACGGGTTTGCTGTCCCGGACTATAGCCTGCGCCATGATCAGGTTCAGCTCACCGCAATCACGCTTTACGCCAGGTGCGATCGTGACCGACGTGCCACGCAAACAGGCTTGCAGGCCATAGAGACGGTACCGCTTGCCATCCGCGATCCAGCTATCGGCGGTCTCAAATTGCGCGGTCGTGGGAAAGGGCACGAATTTGCTGACGTTCCCGTCTGCGGACGGGGTCGGATCTTTGCCGTCCGGCCCTTGCGCCTGGACAGGAACCGGCTTCGGTCGCGTCGGCACCTGAACAGCCGGCACAACGACCGCATAGGCGAACACGAGAGAACCGGCGACGATGGCAACAAGCATGATGTCGAGACCCTGCATCAATTCGTCTGGTTTTGGCGGTACTGTTCACCATAGGGGTGCTGGAACGAAGCGTTCGACCAAATGCCGACATGGGCCTTTGATGCTGCGGCTTCGGCAGCGGCGTATTCAGGAAATAGCGCTGCGCCGTTAGGCGCCCTGGCAGCGAAAGCCAATCCGCGCCGAATGAGGTATTCCGACAACAGTTGGGCACGATCGTCAGCGCCAATGAAGAAGCATTCGGCAAAGCGAACTGAAGGCTTTCCGGTGTTCGCGCCAAGGAAATGGCACGGAAACGCGCCGTCCGCAGATGCTGCGGCTGTTTGCAGAGCAGCATTCAGGCCAGCGAGCGACAGCATGGTGCACGACGCCCGCATCCCGTCCAGTCGCAGCTGTTGCGTCGATTGGCAGCCCTGAGCGCCGGCTAGCTTGATGATGGTGTTTTCGGCATCGACAAACGCATTGCCGGTCAATGCCGCTTCAGGAATGACGGTTTCGAGTTTCAGGGCCTTTGCCAGACTGGTCAGATCCAGCGTGCGTTGCGGTCCGGGGACCAGATCGCGACCGTTTGCGTAGGAATTCTGGTAATATTCGACAAATTTGGCAGGACGCTGCGTCGTCGCCTGCTGGGCAGCAACGGACGAGGCCGAAGCCACGAGGACAGCGATAGAAATCGGAGCAATAGCGTGCATTTTTCAGTTCGGCCTTTTCCAACCGATGGGAAAATGCTATAGACGATAATTATACGATAGTGCAAGTTTCAAGAGGCGCAGGGCCGCTTTCCAGCACATGACGCGGTCGAATTGGACGGACGATTGAAGATGATCAGGATCATCAAAAAAGCCGTGCGGGCGTTCTGGATGCTTGCCGGCCTTATCATGCTCTTCGTCTGGATCGCGTTCGGTGGTTGGCTTCTCCTGTGGATCGGGTCGTCCGCCATCGGTGCGACATGGGCCCCTGCGATCGGCTCGTGGGGTTATGATTTCCTCGTCCAGCACTTCTGGGTGAAGCTTGTCGCCATCCTCGCATTCCTGACGCTTCTCGGCGCGATCTCGGGTGAGACGACCCACCGTCGCCGCTCTAGGCCGGATTCGAACTCTGAAGCCGAGCGCGAGAAGGAAGAAGCGTGGCGAATGCAGGTTGAACAGTCTCTCGTCTCGCGGCGCAATCAAGCAGCCTGTCATCGCTAGGATGGCTTCCGGTAGGGTCGTTATCCGGTAGGATAAAACCCAAGTGGCGCCACGTTAGTAGTCAGCGCCGGGCTGACGGTCACCAATCGAAGTCCCCCAACAGGATCGACCTGCCGGTCAAGTCCTCGCGACGCGGTGTCGGTCGGTGCAGTCGCATCACGATTACCACAAAGCCTACGAAGCAAAGGCGACGAAAGGCGTACCTTCTATTACGCGCTTTCGAGTTTCTCCGCCCCAGGCGCTGACGCGGCGGATCCACTCGCCGCCTCCTTCCCGGCCAAGTCCCGAAGGCCGCAGCAGCACGGCCAAAGGCCGCTGCCGCGTCAGGCCAGCGGCATGGGAATTGCGGCATCTAAAATTATACGATAGTGATATTTCGAAGAGGCGTCGGCGTTTGCATCGGGCCTCTGCATCCTCGGATTTGAAGCGAAATGAGAGAACAGAGTCGCCCGTGAGCGAAGTGTGGTCGATGGATTGGTATCTCGTGCCGCTACAATTCGACTGTCAGCATTGTGGGACGCAGGCGGACGGATATGGGCTGGTGCTCGGCCCGAACACGCAGGTATCGGAGGGGACGACGGCCGAGAACTGGGACGTGGACCGGCTTGGGACCTATGGCGCCGTTTGCGGCTGGAAATGCGCCGGCCCACAGCGATGCGAGTTCATCACCGCCATGAGCGAAGGAAGGCTGCGCTTCACCAAGGACGAGTTGTTGCTCGCGTGCGAGCATTGTGGCGGACGAACCGGACTGGACGCGGGGGCACCTGCTGCGATGGAGAATTTTGTGCAGTGGGGATTACTGCGCGCGATGCGCAATGAACGGCGCATGATCGTCGCCAGGGCGGCGGACATTGTGAAGTTTCACGATGGCACGGTCATCGATTCCGACCGAGCGATAGGTCCGTCATTCGCCGTGGTGGCGCGCGGCGCCTGCCACAGCGATAGCCGCGGGCGAGGACGTATCGAGATCCTGTTGGATCTGGCGGCAGGGTACTACGCCTGGTCGACGACGTTCGAAAGCCGCGGATTGCAAAAGGCGTGGTCGTCGCTGTCCGCCGTCTCGGGCAGGCAAATTGCAACGATGGTGGAGCAGTTAGCGCTGGCGGAGATCGACCTGACATCTCTGAGCTGCATCGACGTTGCTGGACCCGTTTGCCGGTTTGCATTCGGGGAGATCGTCAATGGGCTGATGGCAGGCGGCTACGCCTGGGCCGCTGGGAGAAGTTGAATGAAGGTACCAGGCATGGCAGCGGTAGCACTCGGTCTGGCTGTGGCAGGATGCGCGTCGCCGGTAGAGCCGTTGAGCTATTCCGTTCCACGTCCGTGGACAGGGCTGAAGCTGACGCAATGCAAGGCGTATGGGACCTTTTCGGAATGCCAGTTGGTGCAAACGTCGGCGTCGCAGTACCGGCGATATCGGCTCGGTCCGGTGCAGCAACAGAACCGTCGGTTCCAGACCTTGAGCGACGACTATCAGTATCAGATCACGGATTGCTACCAGATTGACCGCGTAAACAGACCATTGCCGAATTACCTCTGCCGCATCGTCGGGTACCGGACCGGGGCCGATGCGGGGTCGGTGTTCGTCAAAGGCGGCACTGCGGTCAATCTGGCCAAATTCCTCGGCGACCAGGAGCAACTGCGCTATCAGCGGACGCGTGATCCCTGGGAGCGAAAAGGCTCCTGATCGCGACCTCATCCCGGTGAAAGCGATCGAGAGTTCAAAGCAGAAAATTATACGATAGTGATATTTTGAGCTTGACCTGAGCGCATTAGATTATCCTATAGTGCAATCTGATGTCCACCGTTCGAGGTCAAGAATGCGGTTTCTGTCGAGGAGAGCGACGCGACTTTCCAGGACTCACGGCCTGACGGCCGTTGCGCTGTTGTGCGCGGTAGTACCCCTGCAGGCTGTCGCACAGGGACTGGAGGCTCGACCTTCAGGCACGGAGACGCCGCTGAGCGATCAGGCGTTTTCCGCCCGTACCGGAGCCGCAATGGCGGCGCCGCGCAAATCGGCGAAACCTGTCCTGGTGCCAGTCCGGGTGACGGCCGTTCGGGCAAGCGCCACCGTCTTTGCCTATCGGGCCGGACCTCTTCAGGTCGAGCCGCCGCGCGATCTGACGACTGAAAGCATCGCAGGTGCCACAGATGTGATGCCGTCGGAGATTGGCGACGTCGGCGCGAAGGTTCGGCCCGACCTGCTGGCCGGAATGCCTGACGATGTCGCGCGGTTGATTGTCCAGGCGGCGCGCGAAGAGGGCGTCGATCCGAATTTGATGCTTTCGATCGCTCGTGCCGAGAACGGCGCTTTCGATCCTGCCGCGATCAGTGGGGCAGGGGCAATCGGGATCATGCAGATGCTGCCGGAAACCGGAGCGGCATATGGCGCGAGCGATTTGACCGATCCGGCGCAGAATGTACGCGCATCGGCAAAATTCCTGAAAGTGCTGGTCGATAAATATACCAATCCGGTCCTCGTGGCGGCGGCGTACAACGCCGGCGAGCCGAAGGTGGACGTCCGCACATCGCTGCCGCTGATCCGCGAAACGGCCGACTATGTGACACGAGTGGTGGGTCTTTACACCCGCGCATACGCGCAAGGCGACATGCAGACCGTTGGACGGGTGCGCCAGGGGGTCCGCTCGAACGGCAAGCGGAGAATGGCGAACCCAGAGGTCTCCAGCCCCGCACGATCGACGATGCTGGTGTTTTCCACAAATGACCCTGGCCCCGTGGGGACGGATGCGATTGCGCAGATCCCGGGCTCGGACGGGCCCGTGAAAGTGAAAGAGGAAGGCAGCCTATGAACAGCGTGAAGGCATTTTGCGGCGGGCTGAAAGACGCTGCCAGGAGAGGGTGGAACTCGCCACTCGGCAAGCGGGTGATCGTCCATTCGACCATGGCGACGGTAAGCGCCGGGGTCTTGTTCATGTCGGCAATCGAACCGGCAGCAGCGCAGAATTTGGAGGCTCTGCAGAACGCCGCCGACCGCATTGTTCAGTTCTTTACTGGACCGTTCGGGCGCAGCGTCGGCGCGATCGCCTTTATCGGCATGTTTCTGGCCGCAGCGTTTGGCTATTGGAACTGGGGGGCGCTCTTGCGGGTAGGCGGCTCACTGGCCGGCATGTTCGCGGCGGCCGAGCTCGTCGATTTTCTGGCCGGCGGCGCACAGTAGGCGCTCTCATCGTCATGGCAAACAGAGACGAAGAAGAGATCGTGGACACCTACCCCGTCATCCTGGCCATGACGCGGCCGCCGACGGTGATGGGCATCCCCTACACCTTCTTTCTGGCGGAGTGCTTCACCTCGCTCATGCTGTTCCTGGCACTCGGTTCCATTCTCTGGTTCCCGGCCGCCTTCATCGTCCAGCATTCGGTCTTGTACGTGGTGAGTACGAAGATCGATCTGTGGTTCTTCGACATCCTGCAAAAGCACAGCGCATGCGGCGTCAATCCGCTCGGAAGGCGGATTGGAGGCCGGATCAGGACCTACGGCAAATGACGACGGTTGCGAGTGCCTTGCGTTCGAATCTCAGCCGGGGATGGGACATCTTCGCCGACAAGGGGATATCGACGCATGTGCCGTATTCCGCGCCGATCGAGAACGGGATCATCCGGCTCAAGAACGACTGTCTCGTCACGACGATGCGTCTCAACGGGTTTTCGTTCGAAACGGCCGATATCGACTACGTCAATCTGTTGCAGCGGCAGCGCAACACGGCATTTCGGGCGATTTCGAACCTGGGAAGCTTCGCAGTGTACACCCATGTCGTGCGCCACAAGGTGAAGCCGTCGCTGCCCGGCAACTTCGCCGATCCCTTCATGGCCCGCATAGACGAGGTCTACCAGGCCAGCATCTCGAAGAACGAGATGTTCGTGAACGACACTTATGTGTCCGTGGTGGTGCGACCGATGTTCAGAAAGGGCACGGTGTTGAGCCGCATCCTGGGTGCGGGCGGCACCGTGGTGGCGGGGGAGCAACTGCGCCATATGCGCGACAAGCTGCTCGAAGCGACCCGCGCGCTGGAGAAGAGCCTCGATCCATACGGCCCGCAGGTGTTGCGCGATGTGAAGCGCGTCGAGATGTCCACGCCGGATGGCCGGCGGATCTATCGCGACGTCAGCGAGAATATGGTCGTGGATCCGGATGCGCCTGTCGTCTGGTTTTCGGAACAGTGCGAGTTTTTCTACGCTCTGCTCAATGCCGGCAAAGTTCGGCCGATGCTTCTGGGCAGCATGCCGATCGACGAGATGGTGCCGTCGCGACGAACCACATTCGGCAATCGCACGATCCATCTGGAAGGGGATACGCGGGGCGAGGATCGCTATGCCGCGATGATCTCGCTGAAGGAGTACCCGCCGGAGACCGGCGCCGGAATGCTCGACTATGTGCTCAAGCAGCCCTTCGAGATGGTGGTCACGCAATCTCTGTCCTTCGTCGACGATCAGGCCGCCCGATACAAAATCGATCGTCTGGATCGGCAATTGTCGAAATCCGATGAAGGGGGCTCGTCGATCCAGAGCGATCTCGATTTCGCGCGCGACCAGCTGGCGCGAAAGAACGTGGCGTACGCGGAGCACCATCTGACGGTAATGCCGATCGCGAGGACCATTGACGCACTGGACGAGGCGGTGGCCGTCGTCGGTTCTGAGTTCGGCGCCCTTGGCGCTAGCTATGTGCGCGAGGACCTGAATTGCGAGCCATGCTATTGGGCGCAGTTGCCCGGCAACCAAGCCTATATCGCCAGACGGGCGACGATCTCGACACTGAATTTTGCCGGCCTGTCGTCGTTCCACGCCTATCCCTATGGCAGGCCCGACGGCAACCATTGGGGGCCGGCGATCACGATTTTCGAGACGACGTCGGGCACGCCCTTTTTCTTCAATTTCCATCAGGGCGATGTCGGGCACACGACCGTCTTCGGCCCGACCGGCTCCGGCAAGACGGTGCTGATGGGCTTCCTGATCAATCAGGCATATCGGGTCAATCCTGATCTGAAGGCCGTTGTTTTCGACAAGGACCGGGGTCTGGACATCATGGTGCGCGCCGCAGGCGGCACGTACATGACGCTGGAGCCGGGAGAGCCGTCAGGCTGGAACCCTCTGATGATGGGAAACACGGAAGAAAATCGTGTGTTCCTTTATCGACTGATCAGCTTCATGTTGAAACCGAACCGCGAGGGCGAGTCACTGACCCCTCAGGAGGAGCAGATCATCCGCTCCGCGATAAAGCAGATCATGTCCTCGGGCGATGTGAAGTTCCGACGTATGTCGGCGCTGCGCTCGCTTCTTGCCGGCTCGCAGCGGACCGAAACCGGCCTGATGGCGCGGCTCGACAAGTGGGTCGAGGACGGGCAATACGCCTGGCTGTTCGACAACGCCGAGGACCGTCTGGACACTTCCAGGCCGATGATCGGCTTCGACATGACCTCGATACTGGAAGACCCGCAGGCCAGGACGGCCGCGCTCCTCTACATGTTTCATCGCCTCGACAAGGTCTACGACGGCAAGACGCCAGTGATCAACCTGATGGACGAGGCCTGGAAGCTCCTCGATGACGAGGAATTCAAGCGCTCGATGAAGGATTATTTCAAGACCATCCGCAAGCGCAACGGGATGATCATTTTCGGCACGCAGTCACCGGACGACGTTGTCCGGTCGAGCGTCTCGCGCACGATCATCGAGCAGACCTCGACGAATATCTTCTTTCCGTTCCCCAAAGCCGACGAAGACAGCCTGAAAAAGCCGTTCGGCCTGTCGGATGCCGAATTCGCCTGGGTCAAGGAAGGCGATCCGGCAGAGCGCTTCGTCCTGATCAAGCACGCCCGCGACAGCGTCGTCGCCCGTGTCGACATGGGCCACATGATGGATTTCGTGAAGGTGCTGTCCGGCCGGGAGGACACGGTGCGCCAGGTCGAAATGCTGCGCGAGGAATATGGCGAGGACCCGCGCGACTGGCTGGACAAATTCTGTGACTGGAAGGGGTAAGACGATGCGGCGACCGATGCTATGCGGAACGATGGCAGCGGCATTGCTTGCGGGCCCGACGCTGTCGTTGTCGCATGCCCAGGTACCGGTGAATGACGGGGCCCGGCTGAAGATCCAGCAGACGACGCAGCAGTGGTACGACAACTACCGCAAGAACCAGCAGACCGCGCGCGGCAACTCCGGTGACACGACGAATAGCTATGCGCCGGGGCAGGGCACGGGCGGCATGGGCTGCTCGTCCTTCGGCGGCGGCGCCGGGGGGGGCGATCAGGTCGGACCGAACAATCCGCGCAATGCCAGCCAGGAGCAAATCCGGCAAATGGTGGCGGATGAGGCTCGTCGCCAGGGCATCGATCCGAATTTCGCGATGGCGATCGCGGAACAGGAATCGCGCTTCCGCCAAAGCGCGGTGTCCGCGGTCGGGGCGCTCGGCACGATGCAGCTGATGCCGGCAACCGCCGCAAAGCTCGGCGTCAATCCCTCCGACCTTCGCGACAACATCCGCGGCGGGGTGTCGTATCTGAAACAGATCATGACCATGTATCCGGGACGGCTGGATCTGGTCGCGGCCGGCTACAATGCGGGACCGCATCGGCAATCGCTGCGCAACGGCAACATTCCGCAGATCCGCGAGACCCAGAACTACGTGAACATGGTCAGCCAGTTCTACAATCGCAACAAACGGCAATTTGGCGATCAAAGACCGATGGGCGCCCCGATCCCTCAGATGGTTTCGGCACCAGCAGGTTGCGGCGAAGCCATAAAGAAGGCGGTGGATCGCAACACCGAGGCGCAACTCGAGCGAGCCCAGACCTGGAATGCTCTCGTCGGCAAGGCGCTCGAGGCGAACCAGCTGAAGCAGCAGACAATGCTTGGGCAACTCAAAGAGGCGTCGGCGTTCCTGAGGGGATCCGGCAGCGGTCAAAACGGCAATTTCGGTGACGGCTCGGGCGAGATCAAGATCGCCGAGATCGCCTGTCCATCGACGGTGGTGAACACGGGGTCGACGCGTTGCTACGCGGTACCACCGCGATCGTCGACGTCCGATATCCAGCGGCGGCTTCGATACCTGCAGGAGCAGGCGCGGACACAGGGCCTCAACGCCACCTTCGCGGCGATGGAAGACGACGTGGTCGGGCTGGTCGCGATCGTCGATAGCCGGCGGGCGCAGTGAACAATCTGAACGGTAACGAAGCGGAAGGATGCGAACCGATGAAGACCATCATTCTTGGAAGTGCGGCAGCACTGCTGTTGTCGACGGCGGCCTTTGCGCAGGTGCCCGTGACGGACGGCGCCAATACCGCGGTAAACGAGAAGATCAAGGCGCTGACGTCGCAGATCCAGTCGGACACAACCATCATCAAGGATAACACCACGCGGACGCTGCAGGCGATCACCGGCGACAGGACGCAGGATGCCAGCAGGTTCTCGTCGCTGGCGGCCGGCGGCGGGTTCACGATGAGCCAGGCACCGGATTTCGGGGCGATCCTGCAGGGAAATCAGGCCTCGTTCGGCGGGATTGGCGGGCAGTTTCAAAATATGGCGGCCCAGGTCATCAATGGCCTGAATCTCGTCAAGATGGTGAAAAACGCGGTGACGGGCGGCGAGCTCACCGGCGCGAACCAGGCCTATAATCAGGGGGTCCAGACGGTCACTGCCCTGACCGCGATGACGGATGCCATGAACGCCGCATCGAAGGAGCGCACGGACACTTTCACCAATGCCGCCGGCGAGATTGGCAAAGCCCAGGACATGAAAGGCGCGCTGGAGCAGAACACGCAGATGGTGTTGCAGGGGAACCAGACTGCCAACGAAGCGGTCGGTGCCCTGAACAGCGCCGTCGTGCTGGAATCGCAGCGGTACAAGGCAGCCCTCTCCGAGCAATCGCAATTCCTGAAGACCTTCGCAGCGGGGGCAGTGCGCAGACGCAACGGCCAGCAGCAGGACGGCCAGTCCGTCAGGGAGCAACTCGAACAGTTCGAAGCGCAGTCGCAGTGAAGCCGCCCTGTTCCATCCCGTTGCTGGCCTGCCTCATCGCTCTTGCCGGCTGCGCCGGCCACAAGGAGCGTTTGGCGAAGTGCTCGGCTGACGAGAATCCGGTTGGCGAACTTGCGTATGCTCGAGATCCCGGCCGCAGGGATGCCGGCGGGATTCTCGTCCAGCAGTTGACCGATGAATGTGGCCCCATGAGGCCGGTGAACCAATTCTGACCGGAGGTGCCGCCAAATGGATCCACGGGACGGGCTCACCAACTTCTATGGAACCGCGCTCACCTATTTCGACAAGATCAACCAGGACACGATCGAGCGCGCCTGGGGGCTATTTGCTGAAAACAAGGGACTGGTCACCTCCCTTCTGGCCCTGTTCCTCATCATCTATTTTCTGTGGGGAGCATTGGGCCGGACCCACATCAGCTTCCAGGACATGGCCATCACCGGCTGCAAGGTCGCCCTCGCATATGCGTTCGTTATGTCCTGGTCGGTCTTCCATGAGGAAGTGGGCAAGCTGATCCTCGAGACGCCGGAACAGCTTGGGGCCGCGCTGTCGTCGCGCATGGCGGGGATTGCCGGCGGCGCCAACATGGCGGAACAGGTCCGTCAGGTCGCCGAGAAAGTCTACGAATTCGCATCGGCGATCGCGACCGCTCAGGCCGGCGGATGGATCGGCTCGATCGTCGGTGCCTTGCTCGATCTGTTCATCGTGGGTGGCGGGTTGATCCCCATGCTTCTGGTCCTGACCGGCGTGACGCTTTTTGCAAAAATGACGGTCGCCGTGATGCTGGCGGTAGGGCCAATTGCCATTCTCTGCAATTTCTTCGGCATGACCAGATTTGTGTTCGAGGGCTGGGTCAAAGGCATAGCGTTCGGAATATTCGCGCTGCTTTTTTCCTACATCATTGCCGGCTTTTGCTTCGGCTTTGTGCGCTCCTATCTGGATTCCATCCAGATTGCGACGGCAACGCAGGAGGAGTCCTTCGGCGTGGCGGCCGGTCTGGTGCTGTACATGCTGGTTGTCGCCGCATTCGTGGTCCGGGTGCCGTCATTGGCGCTTTCATTTGCATACGGGGCAGCATTTTTTGGGCTCCCCGCTGCCGGCAGCGTAGGCGAGGGATTGCGGAGCGCAAAAAACAGCGGCTCGAGTGCGGCCAATTTTGCGAGCAGCCTCACCCCAGAAGGAATTTCGGGTAACGCCGTGCGCGGCACGATGGCCCTGGCAGGTGATATGGGGCGAGGAACTCGGGCCATGGGCCGGATGCTTGCCGGCCGCATGCGGGGCCGCTCCGGATAGGAATCCGGAACACGGTTCGCTGCGATTCCCGGGATTTGCGCGGAGATGAATTCGAGTGGCGTTGTTGAGGAAAATGACAATCGGCGAGCCTGACGGGAAAGTCCCAGGTCCCGAGGAAATCTATCAGCAGCATTTGACATGGGGGGCACGGCAGAGGTCGCTGCTTTCCGTGCTTGCGTTCGTGCTCGGTCTGGCAGCCATCGCCGGGTGGGCCATCGCCGGCATCTCGGTTTGGTCGTCGGCGCAGCTGTTCCCGCTGAAATCGACCGAGGTGGTGCCGCTGATCGTCGACAAGGCGACAGGCTACATGGAGACGGTGACGACACTCGACAAGGACCGGTCGGTGTCCGAGCTACAGGCGGTGAGGGCAGCCTTCATCGGCAACTACGTGATCAAGCGGGAGACCTACGATCCCAGGTATCTCGCCGACACCTTCGACATGATCCAGTTGTGGTCGGACCCGAACGGGCGGGCGTTTCGCGACTATGAAGAGCTGATGAACCCGGGCAATCCGAAGTCGCCGGTCAAGAGGATCGGAGCGGAGGGAGACGTCCGGGTGAATCTTTTGTCCGTCAATCCCTTGAACAACGAGACGATGAACGTGCGCTTCGAGACGGAAGAGCGCCGCCAGGGCGGTATGGCCAAAATCGACCGGTGGTCGGCGACGGTCCGCTATCGGCAGGGCAATCTGGAAATGAGCCAAAGGGTGCGGATGTTCAATCCGCTGGGCTTCCTGGTCACGGATTACATCAGGGTTCCGGAAATGATGCCAAGCGGGCTGCCGCAATGAGGAGGATGGGGCTGGCGGCGTTGGCGGTCACATTCGGCACGTCACTGGCGCACGCGGAATTGGTGGCGCAGCCAGGCCGCTATGACCCTCGCATACGCACGGTTCCCTATTCCTCGGAGCAGGTGTTCGAGGTCACCGGCACCTACGGCATGGTCACTGTGATCCTGTTCGGCAAGGACGAGGAGATCACGCAGGTCGTCGCCGGCGATACGGTCTCCTGGCAGATTCTGACGTCCGCCGACCGGCGTTCGCTTACGCTGAAGCCCATGGAAAAAGAAGCCTCCACGAATATGTCGGTGATCACGACGAAGCGCACCTATTCGTTCGAGCTGCTGGTCAACGATTCCAGAAGTCAGCGGAACCAGACCTACAAGCTTCGATTTTCCTATCCCGAGGATGCCGGGATGAAGGGCATGGCGGAGCTGTGGAAGCAGGCCCAGGAGGCGCAGAAGAATCCGAACATCAAGAATATCCGCCGCGATCACGTGAATTACGACTACGGCTTTAAGGGCGATCCCGGCGCGAAACCGGTGTGGGTGTTCGACGACGGGATCAAGACCTTCATGAAGTTTTCAGGCGACACGCCGGCGATTTTCGTTGTCGACAGGAAGCGGCGCGAGTCGCTGGTCAACTACCGCCGGGAGCAGGACTACATCGTGATCGACGCGGTGTCGCGCCAATGGACGCTCCGTTTCGGCACGGAGACGGAAACCTGCCTGTTCAATCTGCGCACGGCGCCGGCCGACGAGCCGGCGCCGATCGAGGGCGTGGTCGGGCCGAAGCCGTTGGGAAAGCGGGCGTATTCGAGCAGTTCTCCGGACAGGAGCATAAGGTAGGCCGATGTCTGATCCGCAATATAGCCATAGCATCGAGAACGAAACCGCGATCGGCGGCGCGGTGCGGCGGCGCGGAATAGGCATCGGACGGCCGCTGGCGCTGCTGGCCGCACTCTTCGCCGTTGGGATCGTGCTCTATCTGGCCTTCTCGACGCCGCCGGAAAAGGTCGCGACGAACCAGGCAGAACCCGAGACTTTCGCCCCGGTGAGAGCGCCGGAGAGCCCCGGCTTCAACACGCCGCCACCCCCGCCGCCGATCCCGACCGTGGTGGTGCCGGAGGCGCCACCACCCCCTCCACCGCCGCCACCGGTGGAACAGGTTGAGTTGCCGCCAGTGCTGGAGCAGCCGGTCGATTGCTCGAACGGAAACAATCCCGACGATCCGAAGTGCATCGAACTCGAACGCCAGCAGAAGTTGCTCGAGCGGGTGAAGGCGAACGCGATGGTCTACGACCAGTCGCGTGGCCAGCAGGGCACCGATATGGCGCAAGCGTCCATGCAGCCGGGCGGCGATGAACAGGGGATGGTCGGCCTGAATGGTGGCGAAGGTTTCTCCGGGCAGGGCGCGCCCGGGGTAGCCGGCCGCGACGGCACGGGTGGAGATGCCAACAGGGCTTTCCTGGCGGCCATAGGAAACGAGGACGTCGCGGTGTCGCGGGCCGTGAAGAACAATCGAACCGACGCCTGGATCGCGCAGGGCACCATGATCAGGGGCACGCTGGAAACCGCCATCAACTCTGACCTTGCCGGCATGGCGAAGGCCATCGTGCGCGACGACGTCTATTCTTTCGACGGCCGCCGCATCCTGATCCCTGCCGGGTCGAGCCTGATCGGCGACTACAAGGCCGATATCCAGCAAGGCCAGGAGCGCGTCTTCATAGTATGGACGCGCATGATCCGCGGCGACGGCGTTTCGGTCCAGCTTGGTTCCTTCGGAACGGACCGGCTCGGGCGATCGGGCATGACAGGGAAGGTCGACCGGAAATATTGGGAGCGCTTCGGCCCGCCGGCGCTCCTGACGATGATCGGCGGAGCGGCGCAATATGTGGCGGCACTCGGAAATCCCGATCGCAATAACGACATCACCATCGTCAATCCGGGTGGCACGGTGACGCGGATACCGCAACGCAGCACGCAAACACCGGAAGAACAGGCTCGCGGCATTGCAGCGCAGACGATCGCGGCCGGCATCCAGCAGATGGCAGCAGAGGCGTTCGGCAATACGAAGGATATCAGGCCGACAATCCATATCGACCAGGGGTCGGACATCAACGTGTTCGTCACGCGTAATCTCGATTTCTCCGATTTGTACCCAGACCCGGTTGTTGAAGAGTTCGAGCGGCTGAAGAGGTCGAAGCGGGTAGGCAAGTAGCAATGGTTTCTGCCAACGATAAACGTCTGGACGCGCTGCCTGACAAGAAGGTGGTGACACCGCTCAAGGAGGTCGATGCCGCGACCAGCCGAAGGGACATCGATCTTCACTGGCTCGGCGAGGCGCTGAAGCCGATCAGGCCATATCTCGATGATCCCGAAGTGGTCGAAATCTCCTGCCAGAAGCCGGGGGAGCTATGGCTGGAAAAAGGCGGCAGCCTGGTGATGCAGAGGATCGAGGAACCGGCCCTCACCGAACATTCGGTCGAGAATATGGCCGTACGGTCCGCTGCTTTGACGGCACAGGTGATCAATCGCGAAAACCCGTTGCTGTCGGCCGTCCTGACGGGTGGCGAACGCGTCCAGTTCGTGCTTCATCCGACCTCCGCCACGGGCCATGCATTTTCGATCCGCAAGCAGTTCATCCGGCGGCTGTCGCTAGAGGACTACGAGAAGCGCGGCGCCTTCGATCATGTGAAGGTGACGGGAGACGACGATATCGACGGGATCGATCGGGAATTGTCGGCCTTGCTGCGCAGCCGGCAGGTTCGGCAGTTCCTGGAGCTCGCGGCCTCGAAGCATCGCTCCATGCTGGTGTCGGGCGGCACGTCCTCAGGAAAGACGACGTTCCTGAACACGATGCTGACGGCAATTCCCGTGCACGAGCGTTTCGTCCTGATGGAAGACACACGCGAGCTGGAGCCGCGGCAGGAAAATGTGGTGTCGCTTCTGGTCTCGAAAGGAGACCAGGGCGAGGCCAAGGTGTCGATGGCCGATTTGCTGGCGACGGCGCTACGGCTGCGCCCGGATCGGATCTTTATGGGTGAGTTGCGTGGCCCGGAAGCTTTTGACTTCCTCAATGCCATCAACACCGGCCACCCCGGTTCGATGACCACGATCCACGCGAATTCGCCGCATCAGGCGTTCAACCGCTTGTCGACGTTGATCGTCAACGCCGGCGTGCGGATGGAGCGCGATGACATCCTCAAATACATCCGCTCGATCATCCCGATCGTGGTGCAGTTGCGCAAGGGCGACGAAACGGTCAGCCGTGGGGTGAGCGAGATCTATTTTCGGGACGAGGTCAACGAAGATGGCGAAAAGGTTCACAGCCAGGTCTTTTGACGACGCGCCTCGGCAGGCGAGGGGCCATGCTGTGGACGCGGCGCAACGTCAAGCCAAAACGACACCGCAGGCCGCGAATGACGGGCCGGCCAAGTTCTCCGATGACAGCGGGTTGCTGCAGGATCCCTTCGAGATCGATGCGGCGATGCTGCGGGCCGCAATGGACGAGGCGCCGCGACCGAAACGGCTGACGGCGCTGCAGCGATTTTCGTTTCTGACCTTTCCGGTTGTCATCGTGATTGCCGGGCTGATGTGGCTCACGACGTTCATTTTCACGTACGACCTGTATACGACGTCGTTCGGCCAGGCGTCATTCATCGACTATCTGAGCCGCGCGCCGATCATGGATGCGGCGAGACAGACCATGGTGATCGTGTTCACGGGCAACACGATCGGGCTGTCGCTGCTCGCCCTCCTTGTTGCGTTTCCGCTCATCTATGTCTGGCTGACCTGGTGGATGTTGAAGGGCGGCCGGTCGCTGTCCCGCCTGATCCTCTATCTTTTGCATGTCCGATCGATCTTTAGCCTGCTGGCGACGGCCGGCCCGGTGTTCGCGGCCTGCTGGGTGGGTGTCGTCGTCTATGGCGTCGCCTTCTACCTGATCGCCACCAAGGGTCTGACGCTGGACGCCGTAGCAAACTACTACGGCAACGCGCTGACCGCGATGTACCAGGCGCCCTTCGGCGGCACCAATGCCACTGGTCAGTTCATCGCACCGACGAAGTTGACGGTCCTGGCCGGCCTGGGCGGACTGGCCGCGGCAGGATTTTTGATCGGTTTCCCGATCGCCAGGGCGGTAGTTCAGCGCGAGCGAAAGGTGTTTGGTCATTCCCGGCTGGCGACACTGCGGGATGCCGCCGACTACCGATTGCGCGAAAAAAGCGGCATCGTGCTCGGGTACAAGCAAGGGATGCTGCTGCGCTCGGACAGCGATCAGCATGTCATGGTGATCGGCTCGCCGGGGCAGGGGAAGTCGCGCAGCTTTGTCATGCCGACGATGATGAACTACGCCGGATCGATGTTCATTCTCGACATGAGTGGGGAGCTCTACGAGAAAACCTCCGGCTACATGAAGAAGAAGGGTTACGAGGTCTACCTCATGGCGCCCGGCCAGCACGGAACGCACTGCTTCAATCCGCTGGACGTGATCAGCAAAGATCCGCATCAGCGCATTACCGACCTGCAGAAGCTGGCGCAAATGCTGATGCCGGAACGACTGCGTTCGGATTCGAACGATTTCTGGGAGGAAAGCGCCAGGGTCCTACTGGTTGCGATGCTGGGCTTTGTGATCGAGTGTCCGGATACGCGCAAGTCGTTGAGCGAGCTCTATCGTATCCTCAATTCCATGTCGGATGAACGCACGGCGATCGCACAGCTGCTGTCGCGATACGGCGATCATCTATCCGACCAGACGCGCATGCAGCTGACAAAGTTCATCGGCCGCCATGAAAAGCTGGGCGAGGGGATAGCGGCCGAGATTGGCGCCAAGTTCAATTTTCTGCAGAACGAGCTGATCGAGGCGATGACGTCGGCGACGACGATCCCGATCACCGAGATCCGCAAGCGCAGGATGGTCATCTACCTGCAGGCCGACTGGAACGTCATCCAGATGTACGAGCGGCTGATTTCGATCTTCGTGCAGCAGATGGCCGACAATCTGGTGCAGCTCGGTCCGCTGCGCAACGGCGAATACGAAGTCCTGATGATGCTCGACGAGTTCGGCAATGGCGGCCGGCTCGACACGGTGCTGACGCTTGCACCGCTGATCCGCAAGAACGGGGTGCGGTTCGTGTTCATCCTGCAGGACGGCGCCCAATTGGAGCGGCTTTACCAGAGACCGGGCCAGAAGATCCTGATGGGGACGTCGACGATCAAGCTCTACATGAATTTCCAGAATGTCGAAGACGCGCAGGCCGTGTCGCAGATTGCAGGAATCGACACAAAGTTGATGCCCCAGCCGTCATACTCGTACCGCCATGGCCGCCGTGACCGCGGCGGGTCCATGATGCCGATGCGCGTGGAACTGCTGCCGGTTCACGCCCTGATGCAGATGAAGCCGGAGGAGGCGATCCTGCAAGTCACCGGCATGCCGATCATGCGCATCATGAAACTTGATTCCGGTGGCGAGCGGCAATTCCGAGCGATGGACAAATTTGAGGAAATCCGCAAGCCGCAGATCCAGCCGAAGGCCTGGACGCTCGCGGACGAGGAGGAGTTCAAAGCAAATCCTGCGGCATTCCAAGGGGTGATGACGCGCCAGATGCTCCATCCGGATGCTCGGGTCGTGCAGCGGCGGGTTGCCGCGTTGAAAGCCGGCGGCGTCACCAGCGCGGCGTTGAAGACGCCCTCGGGGCCGCGCCCGGTCGATTTTCTGTGGCAGGATATCGGCGGCGAGCGGCATGTCTTCTTCTCCTCGCTCGACGAGCTGACGATCCGGCTGAACCTCGATGCGACGCGCGTTGCGGGCGTAACGCCAGGGGAGGCGCCGCAGCAATCGGAGGAACGGGCGGAAGACACGGCAACCAGGCAACGGTGGCGCGCCGGAAACGGACATGGCGCGGCCGAGAAGACGGTTGCTGATCGGAAGCGCCCACGCATGGAGGACGCCGATCTTCCGGATGTTGATATGGGCGATCTTAGTTCGCCAGATCGCGCCGACGATGATGAGCTCGAGGTCAACGTGCAGGCGCTGCTGAAAGAGAGCTACGTCCCGCCCACACATCACGATCGGTCGGCATCATTGTCCCGAAAGGACGTGACGAGGCACGAGGCCAACATCGTTCGTTCTCCGACCCTAAAGCGGCAAGAGGTGAGCAGCCAGTTCGGCAAGATGAACGCCGAGCTGCGTGCGATGCTCGACGAGAGCGCCAAGGGTGTCGAAAATGTTGATGCGCTCGCCCTGAATGACGGTCTCGAGTCGATGTGGCGGGCAACGATCGACCGGATGAAATGCGAGGAGACAAAAGAGCTTGTTCGCGGCCATGCCGCATTGGTAATGGATCCGGTCGGGGAGGGGAATAAATGAGCCGTATGGATCCGTGGTTGAATCCGGAGCGACGCACATTTGGCGGGCGGCCGACATTGGAGATTCGTTGCAGGTCTTGCATTTCCGGCAAGATGCCTTAAATATCTCGGCAGATTGCCGGAGATTGGATATGGGCACCTCTGTCGCACTCATTGACGATGTAGCACGCAAACTCGGCGGCGCCGCGGTGCTGGGAGCCGATGTCCGGTCGCAGGCGGACCTTGCGATGATGGTGCGCCGGCGGCTTCCGCTTGCGACGCTGAAGGGCCTGTCTCTCGCCGGGCTCAGCGAGCAGGAGATCGAGCGCTTCGTCATTCCGCAACGCACGCGCCGGCATCGCGCGGAGAAGAACGAGCCCCTGACGGTCGACGAATCCGACCGGGCCGTGCGGCTCGCCCGTATACAGTCGCTCGCCGAAGAGACCTTTGGAGATCCCGCGAAGGCGAACCGTTGGCTGCGCAAGGAACTGGCGGAATTGGGCGGCGAAACCCCGCTGATGGTGGCGCAGACCGAGGCCGGCACGCGGGTCATTGAAACCATCCTCGGCAAGATCGCTTGGGGTGCTGCCGCCTGATGCAGCTCTGGCGGCTTTCCAGCCGGCAATTCGCAGACGCCATGGATGGCGGGTACGGATTGTTGTTCAACGGACGCTGGAACACCGTCGGTCGCCCGGTGACCTACACGGCCACCTCGCCCTCCCTCTGCGTCCTTGAAAAGCTTGTCCACGTCGAGGATCCGGCATTGCTGCCGGCGCTTGCCATGGTCCTCTATGACATTCCTGACGAGACGCCGCTCACGCAACGGGCCTTGTCCGACCTGCCCGCTGACTGGCGCCGCAGGGAAGCTGACACCCAGCGGATGGGAGACGAGTGGCTAGCCGGGCTTGAACACGCGCTTCTATTCGTCCCGTCGGCGATCGTGCCGGTGGCCGGCAGCCCGGACTGGAACGTAATCGTCAACCATCGCCATCCCGCAGCTGCGGCAATCAGAATCGAGCGGATCGAACCGTTTGATCTGGACGTTCGATTGCTCGGGTGAGAGGGAACTATCAAAGCTGGCGCGGCCCTCTACCGGTACGGCGTCAATGGGGCCGTCTCCGGACGGTCCGGTCTTGGGGAAGGTTCCCCGGAAATCTGCCGCTCCGAATACGACCTCATTACCGCCGTCCGGGTTCCTCCGTCGCCGCCAAAACTTGACATTCGTTTGGCTCGCGACCGGCGGCAGAGCCGGGGCCAAAATCGGAACGACGGTTTTCAGGAACAACTTTGGATAAAGCGCTGTTAGAGCCCCTTCCACCGGGTGGTGCCTCCAGGGCTATCCTCTTACAGGCGCTCGTCAACTGCACGCATCGCCAGCGACCTGCTCCGCATCAGTCGCCCGATACAGACAGCCCTGCGAGAAGCGGCGCGTAGGCGGCGAGCCTGCGGGATACGAACTCGGTGAAGAGCCGCACGCGCTTGGTCTTGCGCGTCTCCCCCTGTGTGAGAAGCCAGAGCGTTCCATGCATGGGCAGGTCGGTGCCCGGCACCCTCACCAGCAAGGAGTCGGCATCTCCGACGAAGCATGGCAGTTTCGTCATTCCGATCCCTTGTTGCGCCGCTGCAATCTGTGTCTCGGCGTCCGGGGTCCTGAAAGGAACTGCTGTGGTGTGGACCTCTGCCTCGCGTGCCCAGTCCGGAATTCCATGATCATCTATGACGATCCATCGGATGGGATTCGCCGCGCCCGCACGCCACGCGGCTAGTCGATCACGAGACATGTAGACGCCGCTGAACAACTCAGGTCCCTTCAGCCCGTAAAGATTGAGCGGCAGGGTCTTGCGGTTGGCGACGATACGAATTGCGACATCAGCATCCCGGTTGGTGAGATTCGCTACCTCGCCCGACGACAAGATTTCCATCTCGATGTCCGGATGCAGACGCGCGAAGTCGGCGAGATCCGGCATGAGCAGGTGTGTGGCGAGGAACGGAGGAAGCGTCACCCGCAAAAGCCCGCGCGCACCCTGGTCGCGACCGAAGATGCGCGTCTCCAGCAAATGTGATGACGCCTCCATCTGCTCCGCAAATTCGAGGACCTCCTCGCCCGCAGAAGTCAGGCGGTAGCCAGAGGGCAGCTTTTCGAACATCTGCACGCCCAGCCGTTGCTCGAGCTGGGCGATGCGTCGCAGCACGGTCGAGTGATTCACCCCGAGGCGCTCGGCGGCGGCTCGGACCGAGCCTCCGCGTGCGGCAGCAAGAAAATAGCGGACGTCGTCCCAGTCGATCATGGTGCAACCTCGCACCGCACGGTGCTTCTTCCAAAGCCCATATCTAACACGCCGAAGGGCAATAAGGCGGTCATTATAGCATATGCCGACGAGCGCGGCTCGGTTTTTGGGAGATGGATAGGGATCGTCGCGGCTGGCGACAGTCGCCCGGCCGGATCGATTTCGCACCACCGATATGCGCGCTTGCGCACTCCACAACTAACGCCGGCGGACCCATTTCGAGGTTCTCGGGGACAAATGCTGTCCCGACACCACGAAAGGGAAAGTCATGGGAAAGCTTGAAGGTAAGGTTGCAGTCATCACAGGCGGCGCCACTGGCATCGGCCTTGCCGCGGCAAAGCGCTTCATTGAAGAGGGGGCCTTTGTCTTCATCTTCGGCCGCCGGCAGGAAGCGCTCGACACCGCTGTGGCCAATCTCGGCTCAAATGCCCGCGCGGTGAAAGGCTCGGTCTCCGATCCAGACGACCTCGACCGGCTGTACACGGCGGTGAAGGCCGAACACGGAACCCTCGACATCGTCTTCGCCAATGCCGGAGCAGGAAGCCTGCTTCCGCTCGGCGAGATCACTGCCGAGCACATTGATGAAACCTTCGACACCAACGTGGAGGGTACAATCTTCACCGTCCAGAAGGCGCTACCGCTGATGGGCGAAGGCGGTTCGATCATCCTGACCGGATCGAGCGCCGGGACCACGGGTGCCCCGGCATTCAGTGTCTACAGCGCGAGCAAGGCGGCCGTGCGCAACCTTGTACGGACCTGGGCGGAGGACCTGAAGGGCACCGGCATCCGGGTGAACGTGCTGTCGCCCGGGCCGACCGCGACCGAACTCGCGAAGGAAGCGGTGGGCGAGGAAGGCATGAAG
>Ga0164242_10001426_pt1 | contig 28279 bp, 23 predicted proteins | sample OricomgcompostMG_FD_108783 | JGI IMG/M metagenome (GOLD analysis project Ga0164242, IMG submission 108783) | Miracle-Growth compost microbial communities from Emeryville, California, USA - Original compost - Miracle growth compost (MG) ...
GATGAGCACGCCGCCGTCGTCGGTCGCCTCGACCCGAAGACTGCGTCGCACCAGCACTCCCCCGGCATGCTGCGCACTGTTCACCATGGCTTGCACGGTTGCGGAGTAGAGCGCCTCGGCGACGCTGACCGGGATCAGCACGTCGCCCGGCCCGCGCGGCACGATCGAGAACGGCACGGTGAACGATCGCGCGGCCGAGATGATGCGGTCACGAAGCCTGCTGCAGAGAATCGAATCGAGGGCACGCCCGGGCCTCGCCAGCGGCGCGGACGTGTCGAGGTGACCGAGCGCATCCTGCGCCATCGACGCCGCGATGGCCATCGCCTCCGGCGTGCGGGCGCCCGCCGCGGAGAGCAGGGTCGTGAGCACGCTGTCGTGCACGATGGCGTCGACCTCGACACGCTCCGCCTCGAGGGCGTGAGCCCGCACCGCGACCTCGTAACGTTCGAGGGCCGTCGACTGGCGGGCATCCACCTGACTCGCCGCCTGCCGCAGCATCGTCATGATCGCCAGCAGGATCGAGGCGAAGAGCGCGGCGTAGAGGGCGTCCAGCACGGCGGTCTCGATCGCGCCCGCCCCGGCGGAGAGGGCGAGCACGACACCGTAGAGCAGCGGCGCGACGATCGTGTAGACGACGGCGAGGAGGAACGGCATGGCCAGCGCCGCGCACGCGGTCGACACCGTGAGCAGATACCAGAGCCACGGCCGCACGCCGTCGAAGTAGGAGGCATCCGCTATGCCTTGCTCCCAGAACACGAGCGCCAGAAGGTAGCCGACGCACAGGGTGATCGCGGCGACGCGCACGGTGCGGCCCACGATGGAGGCGACGCCCAGCCAGGCCAGCGAGACCAGAAGCACCGCGGCGACCGCGGTGGTGTAGGCGGGACGCAGGTGCGACGACTGCGCGATAGCGACCGGGATGACCTGCAGCGCGAACACCCAGCTGAAACCGGCGACGGCGCGTGCTGCGAGACGTTCGACTCGCGCCCTGGTCAGCGGGCTCGGCGTCGCCGCCGGCAGCAGCTCCGGCATGGCCGCAGGGTCAGCGGCGGCCATCCGCCTCGCCCGATGCGCCGGATGACTCGGGCGCCAGCCCGGGGAGGATGCCGTCTTCGACCGCACGGCGCAGCAGGTCCATCTTGGTCGGCGCCGGGCGTCCGACCTGAACGTACTTCGTGCGGATCCGGTCGAGGTACTCCCGAGCCGTCGAGTGGGCCACACCGAGCTGCTCGGCCACCGCCTTCAACGGCAGGCCGGATGCGTACAGGTGCAGCACGTCCCGCTCGCGCCGCCCGAGCTGCGCCTTGGCGAACTCGCTGTCCGCGTCGATCGCGCTGGCCCATTCCAGGTTGTTCAGCACGTCGCCGGCGGCGACGGACTTGATCGCCGCCATCAGGGTGGTGGTGGGAGCGGATTTCGGGATAACCCCTGCCGCGCCGGCGGCCAGCGCTTCCCGCACGCTCGCCACCTGGTCGGCGATGCTGTGCACCAGAACGCCCGCGCCGGTGGCCTGAACCCGCTTCACGTTCTCGGTGATGCTCGACCCGTCGCCGAGCGAGAGATCGAGCACGATCACATCGGGATCGGCGTCCGCCAGCGCATCCAGAACGGCGCTCACGGTGGGTCCGGCGGCCAGCACGTCGTATCCGGCCTGAAGGCAGGCGGCTTGCAGACCGAGGCGCACGGACTCATGGTCGTCGACGATCCCCACGCGCACCATGGCACTCATGCTAGCGACGTAGAGCGTCCGGTCCTCGACCTAGGTCGTGCGAACCAGCGACGCCACGACTTCGACGTGGTGCGTGTTCGGGAAGAGGTCGAACGCGCGCGCCGTGCGCAGTTCGTAACCGCGTTCGCGGAACCAGCCCAGATCACGTGCCAAGGCGACCGGATCGCACGCCACGTACACCAGCTGCGCCGGCTCGAACGACGCCAGCAGGCCGACGACCTCTCGCCCAGCTCCGCTGCGCGGCGGGTCGAGCACGACAGTTCCGGCACGCAGGCGGGCGCGTTCCCCCGCGGATGCCCGGTCGGCGAGGCCGCGCAGGTACTTCTCGACGCGTGCCGTCACGGTCTGCGCGCCGATCCATTCGGCGAGGTTGGATGCCGCGTGATCCGTGGTGCTCTCGTCGGACTCCACGCTCGTGACGCGCGTGGTCGGACCGAAGCGGTCGGCGACGGCGGCCGCGAACAGGCCCACTCCGCCGTAGAGGTCGAGGTTGTACGCGCGCGGGTCGAAGAGCGACTCATCGACCGCCTCTTGCACCGCCTGCGTCAGCACCTCCGGCGCCTTGCGGTGCACCTGCCAGAACCCCGTCGAGTCGAGGGCGAAGCGGCGGTCTCCGACCCGTTCGTGCACCGTCTGCTGGCGTCTGCCCGTGTCTCCCGCTGCATCCCGGCGGATCACCGAGACGAAACCCTCGCTCGTGACGGCGATGTCGACGGTTCCACCGCGGTTCTGCTGCTCACCGAGCGGCGCGGCACGCTCGACCGCCTCGATCGCCAGCGGAAGATCGGTGACCGGCACGACGCGATGCGAGCGGGCCGCGTAGGGTCCGACGTTGCCCTCGTCATCCACTTGCAGCCGCACTCTCGTGCGCCAGCGGATGCCCTCCTGATCGTCATCGACCCGCTTGCCCGATCCGGTCACGGCCTCCACGACAGGAGCCTCGTCGAGCCCGGCCATGCGGGAGAACGCGTCCGCGATCACCTGCCGCTTCAGCTCGCGCTGATGCGGCAGGTCGATGTGCCCGAACTCGGCGCCACCTGCGCGGTCGTCTGGATCCCGTTCCACCGATGCCGACCGCCACACATGCGGCCGTCGATGCCCGGATGCCTGCAGCACCCGCACCGTCTCGGCTCGCCAGAACCGGTCGTGACGGGTATCAGAGACTCGGGCGAGCACCCGCTCACCGGGGAGCGCGTCGCTCACGAAAACCACCCGGCCCTCGTGCCGGGCGACGAACACGCCGCCGTGCGCGACGCCCGTGATCTCGAGTTCCAACTCGACCGGATCGCTGGCGACCCGGCGCACAGCGGTCGTCGACCTCGAGGGTCGCCGGGTCTGCGCAGGCCGACCGGCAGAGGATCGCGGGGCGGGGCGGCGAGGAGGTCGAGGCATCCTTCGATGGTCGCATACGGCGCGCGATGCCCCGCCTACCCCGCATCGAGGCGAGAGCCCGCACATCCACCCGGCGAGCCGCTATGGGTCGCTGCGAGTTCGCTCATCGCGGTTCACCGGGCGCCCAGAAGCGGCCGCTACGTTCGGAATCTGCGTCGAACGAGAGGGGGCGCGTGACCTACTACAAGAACGGCCGGCCGATCGACCCGCGCAAGATCGCGCGGGTCTCCGGGTCGGAGCAATCGAGGTCCGGGCAATCCGGGGACGAGCAGCCGGTGCAGCCCGATTCGGGCCGGGCATCGTCGCCGGTTCGCAATCGGCAGGCGCCGAACGCCCCCGCTGAAACGCCGCAACAGCCGCCGGCACCACGCCCTCGCGATCCCTACGAGTATCTCGAGCCCTTCCACGAGCCACGTCGGCGCTCGGCGACGCGTGCCTACGCTGCCGATGACCCGTCGCGAGAACCGTCGCCCGGCCACCCGGCCAAGCCGCCCGCCGACCGCCGCAAGCGCACGTTCCGGCGCCGGCGCATCATCGCCGGAATCGCCGCCGCGGTCGTGGCCGTGCTCGTCGCGGGCGGCATCTTCGTGTTCACGCAGTACCAGCAGCTGTCAACGGGCATCCACCGCACGAGCCTCGGTCCGGTGCAGAACACCGCGGAGACGAACATCCTCGTGATGGGGCTGGACAGCCGGCTCGACGAGAACGGCAATCCGCTGCCCGCCGACGTCTACAACGCCCTGCACGCCGGTACGGCGGACGACGGCGGATACAACTCGAACGTGTTGATGCTGCTGCACATACCCGCTGGTGGCGGGCATCCGGTGGGCATCTCGATTCCGCGCGATGACTGGGTGAGCCTGCCGGGGGCGCCGGACGGCGCATCCATGGGCAAGATCAAGCAGGCGTACGGCCTGCAGCTCGACCAGACGCTCACCCATCTGACGCAGACGCAGCCGAGTCTTTCGCGTGCGGATGCCTACCAGCAGGCACGCTCCGCAGCGCGCGTCGAGGAGGTGAAGACGGTCGAGCAGTTCCTGAACGTGAAGATCAACCACTTCGTCGAGGTGACCATGGGCGCGTTCTACCAGCTCGCCGAAGCGGTGCAGCCGATTCAGGTGTGCCTGAACGAGGCAACGGCCGACAGCTACTCCGGTGCGAACTTCGTGAAGGGCCTCCAGGAGATCAACGCGCAGCAGGCGGTGGCGTTCGTGCGTCAACGGCGCGACACGACGAACTCCCCCGTGAATCTCACGGATCTCGACAGGGAGCGGCGGCAGCAGGCGTTCATCATCTCGCTGGCGAACAAGCTCGAGCACCAGAACGTGTTCGACGACTTCAGCGTGATGGAGAAGATGCTCGGCACCGTCAAGAACGACATCGCCGTGGACTCGAACCTCGACCTGCTCAGCCTCGCGTCGGACGCCAAGAAGTTCGGCGGCGGTGGAGTGAGCTTCGAGACGCTGCCGATCTCGTCGTTCGGCGTGGAGGACGGCCAGGACGTCAACCTCGTCGACCTGAACCAGGTGCGCAGCATGACAGCGCAGCTCATCGCCGCATCGGATGCCTCGTCGACGCCGAGCCCGAAGCCCTCGTCCGGCTCCTCCGGCTCGCCGAAGGCGTCGTCCGGGTCGTCCGGGTCGTCATCCGGGTCGACGCCCACGCCGTCGAACACGTTCGGGACGAACGGCGTGATGTCGTCGGCCGGCATCCCCTGCGTGAACTGAGGGTCCCGCGGACGGATGCCTGAGCCGGGCACAATGGTCGGGTGCGCCTCTACCTCGCCTCCACCTCGCCCGCCCGGTTGACGCTCCTTCGATCTGCCGGCGTCGAACCGCTCACGATCGCGCCCGGCGTCGACGAGCCGGCCACGGTCGCCGAGGCGGAGGCCGAGCAGGGTCCGCTGGCCGCGGCAGACATGGTGCAGCTCCTCGCCAGGGCCAAGGCCGAGGCGGTCGTCGGAGCGCTGGTCGACGGCGAGCCGATCGACGGCCTCATCCTCGGCGGGGACTCGGCGTTCGAGGTCGACGGGGTGATCTACGGCAAGCCGCACGAGCCATCCCTGGCGCGTGAGCGGTGGCGCGCGCAGCGCGGGCGCACGGGCGTGCTGCACTCCGGGCACTGGCTGATCGATCACAGCGGCGGAAAGGTGAACGGGGCCACTGGCGCGGTAGCGGAGGCATCCGTCACGTTCGCCGACGACATCGACGACACGGAGATCGACGCCTACGTCGCGACCGGCGAGCCGCTGAAGGTGGCGGGCGCGTTCACCATCGACAGCCTCGGCGGCCCGTTCATCACGAGGGTGGACGGCGATCCGAGCACCGTCGTAGGACTCTCGCTCTCCACGCTTCGGTCACTCGTGAAGCGTCTCGGCTACGAGTGGACCGACCTCTGGAGCTGAGCGCCGCGGGGCCGCGTGTTGTAGGCATCCGAAAGCCCTGAGGGCGAGGTTTGTGGACGGCATTCAAAACCGCGAGGGGGGCCGTCAATAGGCTTGAAGACTGTGCCACACATCTCGAAGGTCCTGATTGCCAACCGCGGCGAGATCGCTGTGCGAGTCATCCGAGCGGCCAGAGACAGCGGAATCGCGTCCGTCGCGGTGTATGCGGACCAGGACCGGGACGCCGTGCACGCACGCCTCGCCGACGAGGCCTACGCGCTCGACGGGTCGACCAGTGCCGAGACCTACCTCTCCATCGAGAAGCTGCTCTCGGTATGCCGTCGCTCCGGCGCGAACGCCGTGCACCCCGGCTACGGGTTCCTGTCCGAGAACGCCGACTTCGCTCGTGCCGTCATCGATGCCGGCCTGATCTGGATCGGCCCTGGTCCCGAGGCGATCGAGCGGCTCGGCGACAAGGTGTCCGCCCGCCACGTCGCGGAGAAGGTGGGCGCACCGCTCGCCCCCGGAACGCTGAACCCGGTCAGCGGCGCCGACGAGGTGCTCGAATTCGTCGACCAGTACGGGCTCCCCGTGGCCATCAAGGCCGCCTTCGGCGGCGGCGGTCGCGGTCTCAAGGTGGCCCGCGAGCGCGACGAGGTGGCCGAGCTCTTCGAGTCCGCCACCCGTGAGGCGATCGCGGCGTTCGGGCGGGGCGAGTGCTTCGTGGAGAAGTACCTCGACAAGCCCCGGCACGTCGAGACGCAGTGCCTCGCGGATGCCCACGGCAACGTCGTCGTGGTCTCCACCCGTGACTGCTCCCTGCAGCGTCGCCACCAGAAGCTTGTGGAGGAGGCGCCCGCGCCGTTCCTCACGGGCGAGCAGCGCGAGAAGCTGTACACCTCGTCGAAGGCGATCCTCAAGGAGGTCGGATACCTCGGTGCCGGCACCTGCGAATTCCTCATCGGGCAGGACGGCACCGTCTCGTTCCTCGAGGTGAACACGCGACTGCAGGTCGAGCATCCGGTCTCCGAAGAGGTCACCGGGATCGACCTGGTGCGCGAGCAGTTCCGCATCGCTGAGGGCGGGGTTCTCGACTACGACGACCCGGAGCCGCGCGCGCACTCGTTCGAGTTCCGCATCAACGGCGAGGACCCGGGGCGCGGCTTCCTCCCGGCACCCGGACCGGTGCACGTGTTCAAGCCCGCGTCTGGACCGGGCGTTCGGGTCGACTCCGGCGTGCAGTCCGGAGACGTGATCTCCGGCGCATTCGACTCGCTGCTCGCCAAGCTCATCGTCACCGGTGCCACCCGCGAGGAGGCGCTGGAGCGCTCACGTCGTGCCCTCGACGAGTTCGAGGTCGCGGGCCTCGCCACCGTGCTGCCGTTCCACCGCGCGATCGTGCGCGACGCGGCGTTCGCGCCAGAGGGCGGGCATCCGTTCGGCGTGTACACACGCTGGATCGAGACCGAGTTCGTGAACGACCTGGAGCCGTGGAGCGGCGAATCCACCGAGCCGGCCGAGGCGGAGGCGCGGCACAGCGTGGTCGTCGAGGTGGGCGGCAAGCGCGTCGAGGTGAGCCTGCCGACGAAGCTGCTCATCGCGGGCGGCACCGCCACGGTCGGGCACGCGCCGAAGCGCAAGGGCGCCTCGCACGCGATCGCCACCGCTACCGGCGACTCGGTGACCGCTCCGATGCAGGCCACCGTCGTGAAGCTCGCGGTCGGCGAGGGCGATCAGGTGGTGAAGGGCGATCTCATCCTCGTGCTCGAGGCCATGAAGATGGAGCAGCCGCTCACCGCTCACAAGGACGGCACAATCACGGATGTCAACGCGCAGGTCGGCGCCACGGTCTCCAGCGGCCACCTGCTGCTGAACATCGTCTGACGGGGCACACGCTTCACCGCATTTCGAACGACGCGCCGGAGATGATCTTGCGATCTCTCCGGCGCATTATTCGATTTCCGGCCGACCTCACCAGAACGGGTCAGCCGATCGCGTGAGAGGCTCAGCCGATGGCACCGCCGGCGAGGGTCTCCTCCTCGATCTCCGACTCGTTCGCGGCTTCCTCGATGTATTCCTCGATCTTCTTGGTCGGCAGCGTGATCATGACGGCCACCACGTAGATCACCGCGGCGATCACCGCGTTGATCAGGAACACCCAGAAGAACCCGCCCTTGATGACGGGCGTCGTCGGGTCGAACAGCCAGCTCACCAGGAACATCAGGATGAGCCACGGGATCACCCAGAACACGCTCGCCCTGAAGTCAAACTTGGGCCGGTTCGGACGCCTCCACGCGACCAGTTCGTAGATGATGAGGAACACGTACCCGATGGCGATCGAGATCGCGAGCTTCGAGTTCGTCGCCCAGCCGGCCCAGAACACGATCATGTTCGTGCAATAGAAGGCCAGGAACGGGATGATGTGACCGCCCGGCAGCTTGAACGGCCGCTCATGGTCGGGCAGCTTGCGCCGCATCACGGCCAGCACCAGCGGACCGGTGCCGAACGAGAGCACGGTGGCGCTGGTGATGAAGCCCACCAGCTGCTGCCAACTCGGGAACGGCAGCAGCAGCACGATGCTCACCAGGAACGAGAGCAGCAGGCTCCAGTACGGAACGCCGTGCTTGTTGTTCGTGGCCAGCCACCGGGGCCCGTTGCCGTTGCGACCGACGGCGTAGGACACGCGAGAAGTCACCGTGGTGTAGATGAGGCCGGTGTCCAGCGGCGAGATGATCGCGTCGAAGTACAGGATGTACGCCAGCCACCCGAGCCCGGCGATGGTCGCCAGAGCCGCCAGCGGGCCGAAGTCGTTCTTGAACGACAGGCCCATCCATCCGCCCGCGTGCGACAGCGCGGAGGCGGGCACCATCATGGTGAACGCCACCTGCAGCAGCGCGTACAGGATCGCGGTGATGCCGACCGACCCGATCACGGCGAACGGGATGTTGCGCCGCGGGTTCGTCGTCTCACCGGCCAGCTCGATGCCCTGCCGGAAGCCGAGGAACGAGAACGTGATGCCTGCGGTGGCGATGCAGACGAAGATCGCGGCGAATCCCTTAGGAGCGAACCCGTGCGAGCCGAAGTTGCCGATCGCCTGCGACGATGCGGTGGCCAGCGCTGTGATGATGAACACCACGACCACCAGGCAGATCACGAACACCTTCCACCACACGACCACCGTGTTGACCTGGGCGAACAGCCGAACGCCGAAGTAGTTGATCACCGCGAACACGGCCAGCAGGATGATCGCCACCACCATGCCGAGCGGGGTCAGCACGTGAGCGGATGCCCCACTGTCTTTCGCGAGCACCGTGAACGGCGCGTACTGGGTTCCGTAGGTGAGCGCCCCCTCGACCTCGATGGCCGGAACGGCCGCCGACGCGATCCAGGTGATCCATCCCATCGTGTAGCTGCCGAACGAGCCCCACACCATGTGCGGATACCTGACCACACCACCGGAGATCGGGAACATCGGCCCGAGTTCGGCGTAGCAGAGGGCGATCAGCATGATCATCACCCCGGCGATGAGCCAGGAGAAGATCGCCGCAGGGCCGGCGATCACGGAGGCGTTGAACGCTCCGAACAACCACCCCGACCCGATGATGGAGCCGATCGCCGCGAACAGCAGGCCGATCGGGCCGACATGTCGCTTGAGCTTCACCTCCTCGGTGGGCGGTTTCGGCTGATTCAGTGTGCTCGACATCGTCGTCTCCTCACGTACGGATCCTCACGGATTGCGCATGCGGACGCCCGCGCTCACGAGAGAACACGCCGTCCCGGTTCGGACGTTACTCCTCCGGCGACGCTTTTTTCACGCGCTTGCGCTGAGGCAGCGCACAGGATACGAACAGGCTTCAGAGAACGATGTGCATCGCCCGTGCGGCGTCGGTGATCGAGTTCGACAGCGACGGGTACACCGAGAACGCCCTCGCCACCTGGTCGACGGTGAGCCGGTGCTCCACGGCGAGCGCGACCGGGAGGATGAGTTCGCTCGCCCGCGGCGCCACGATGACGCCGCCGATGACGGTGCCGCTCCCGGTGCGGGCGAACAGCTTGACGAACCCGTCTTTGATGCCCTGCATCTTCGCGCGAGGGTTGGACTTCAACGCCAGCTTGTAGATGTCGCCCTGTGCGATGCCCTCCTCGATCTCGCGCTGATTCCAGCCGACCGTGGCGATCTCGGGCGTGGTGAAGATGTTGGATGCGACGTTCCGCAGCTCGATCGGCGTCACCGAGTCGCCCAGCGCGTGGAAGATCGCGGTGCGGCCCTGCATCGACGCGACGGATGCCAGTGGCAGCACGTTCGAGCAGTCCCCCGCCGCGTAGACGCTCGGCATCGAGGTGCGTGCGACCCGGTTGACCCGGATGTGACCGCTCGGGGTGAGCTGGATGCCGGCTTCCTCGAGTCCGATGCCTGCCGTATTCGGGATCGAGCCGACTGCGAGGAGGCAGTGGGAGCCCTCGACGGTGCGGCCGTCGGTGAGTGTGGCGACCACGCCGTTCTCGGTGCGCTCGACGGACTCCGCGCGCGACTTGGAGAGCACGGTCATGCCGTTGCGGCGGAACACCTTCTCGAGCACGGTCGCGGCATCCGCGTCTTCGCCGGGCAGCACGCGGTCGCGGCTGGAGATGAGCGTGACCTTGGCGCCGAGGTAGGTGTAGGCGCTGGCGAACTCTGCGCCGGTGACGCCGGAACCGACCACGATGAGGTGCTCCGGAACGGAGTTCAGCGAGTAGAGCTGGGTCCAGGTGAGGATGCGCTCCCCGTCCGGCATCGCCGACGGAAGCAGTCGCGGGCTGGCGCCCACCGCGATCACCACCGTGTCGGCCTCGACACGGTCGAAGTCGGTGCCGTTCTCCTTCGAGGTGGAGACGATGACCGCGCCCGGACCGTCCAGCCGTCCCTCACCGGTGACGATGCGCACGCCGGCGTGCACGAGCTCGCTGCGCATGTCTTCGGACTGCTGCCTCGCCAGGCCGAGAAGCCGTTTGTTCACGGCGGAGAGGTTGACCGCGACCTCGGGGCGGATGGGCCGCCCCGTCTCGGTGCGTCCGAAGAACTGCACGCCCAGGTCGGCCGCGTCGCCGATCGCGCGCGTCGCGTCCGCGGTGGCGATCAGGGTCTTCGATGGAACGACATCCGTCATCACGGCGGCGCCGCCCACGCCGCTGCGCTCGACGAGCGTCACCTCGGCGCCCAGCTGCGCACCGGCGAGCGCCGCCTCGTACCCGCCGGGGCCGCCCCCGAGAACGGCGATACTCTGCTTGCGCTCGAACTCGAAGGCCATGGCATCCATTCTCTCAGACGCCCTGGCGGCGCCCGGACGGATGCGCGCAGGTGAGCGGGTCGCACGGGTCGACCTCCGGCGCTGTTTAGAGTGGTGCAATGGCATCCGAGGACGCAGCTCATCCTTTCGACGACCCGGCGGCCGATCCGTTCGAGATCGCGCGCATCGCGGCCGGGCAGATCGCGGAACGCACCGGCGTCGAGCACCACGACATCGCCCTGACACTGGGCAGCGGCTGGGGCAAAGCCGCCGACCTCGTCGGCGAGACAGTGGCCACGGTGCCGGCGACGGACATCCTCGGGTTCCGTCCGCCGGCCGTGCCGGGGCACGTCGGCACGCTGCGGTCGGTGCGGCTGCCGAACGGCAAGCATGCGCTCGTGCTCGGTGCGCGCACGCACTTCTACGAGGACCATGGCGTTCGCTCCGTGGTGCACGGCGTGCGTACGGCGGCCGCGACCGGCGCGAAGACGATGATCCTCACCAACGGCGCGGGCGGCATCAAGCAGACGTGGGGGCCCGGCACTCCGGTGCTGATCAGCGACCACATCAACCTCACGGCATCGTCACCGTTGGAGGGCGCGACCTTCGTCGATCTCACGGATCTCTACTCGAAGCGACTGCGCGACCTCGCCCGCGAGGTGGATGCCTCACTCGAGACGGGCGTGTACGTGCAGTTCCGCGGTCCGCACTACGAGACGCCGGCCGAAGTGCAGATGGCGAAGACCATCGGCGGCCACATCGTGGGCATGTCGACAGCGCTGGAGGCGATCGCGGCGCGGCAGTCCGGCATGGAGGTGCTCGGCATGTCGCTGATCACGAACCTCGCGGCAGGCATCTCCGACCAGCCGCTCAGCCATGCCGAGGTCATCGAGGCCGGTCAGGCAGCTGAGCCGGTGATCAGCGCCCTGCTCGCCCGCATCGTGGAGCGGCTGTGAACGCGGCGGGGCAGAGCGGGGCGGGGCAGAACGCGGCGGCGCGATCCGCGGCGGCGCAGACCACGGCCGCCGTCGACGTCGTCGAGGCGGCGCGCGCCTGGATCGCGGACGATCCAGATGCCGAGACGCGCGCCGAGCTGCAGGCCATCGTGGATGACGCGGCCACCGGGTCGTCCGACGCGCTCGAGGACCTGCACTCGCGGTTCGACACCCGCCTCGCGTTCGGCACCGCCGGCCTCCGCGGTGAGACCGCTGCCGGACCGAACCGCATGAACCGGGTGCTCGTCGCCCAGGCGGCGGCCGGGCTGGCGGCGTACCTGAACGAGCAGGCATCCGCTTCCGGCGACGACATGCAGCCATCGGTAGTCATCGGCTACGACGGACGCAAGAACTCAGACGTCTTCGCACGCGACACGGCGGAGCTGATGGCGGCCGCCGGCGTTCGCGCGGTGCTGCTCCCCCGTCTGCTGCCCACGCCGGTGCTCGCGTTCGCGGTGCGGCACCTCGGCGCATCCGCCGGCGTCATGGTCACCGCCAGCCACAACCCGGCCAGGGACAACGGCTACAAGGTGTACCTCGGCGGCGCCGACGAGGGCTCGCAGATCGTCCCGCCGGCGGATGCCGACATCGCAGCCTGCATCGACCAGGTGGCACAGGGTCGCGTCTCCGACCTGCCGCGATCGGATGCCTACGAGCTAGCCGATGAGTCCCTGGTCGACGCGTATATCGCCGCCACGGCTGCGGTCGCCGGGCCGCCGTCGACGGCCGGATCCGCCTCGTCGCCGTTACGTGTCGTGTACACGGCCATGCACGGCGTCGGATGGTCCACGGCGCGCGCGGTGTTCGAGGCGGCCCATCTTCCTGCGCCGGTCACGGTCGCCGAGCAGGCCGAGCCCGACCCGGACTTCCCCACCGTGTCGTTCCCGAACCCGGAGGAGCCCGGCGCGCTCGACCTGGCGTTCGCTCTCGCCCGCGAGACAGAGGCCGACCTCGTGGTCGCCAATGACCCCGACGCGGACCGGCTCGCCATCGGCATCCCGGACGCATCCGAACAGGGGTACCGGCGGCTGAGCGGCAACGAGGTGGGAACGCTGCTCGGATGGGCCGCCGCGGAACGGGCGCACGCGGCGGTCGTGAACGGCGTGCTGGCGGCATCCATCGTCTCCTCCCCCGCACTGCGTGTCATCGCGGATGCCTACGGCCTGGGATTCGCGGAGACGCTCACCGGATTCAAGTGGGTCAGCCGCGTTCCGGGCCTCGTCTTCGGCTACGAGGAGGCGCTCGGATACCTCGTGAACCCGGACACCGTGCGCGACAAGGACGGCATCTCGGCTGCCACGGCGGCTATCGCGCTTGCGACGCGACTGCACACGGAGGGAAGGACGATCGCAGACCGCCTCGACGAGTTCACGCAACGTTTCGGCGCGTACGCGTCCGACCAGATCTCGATCCGCGTCACCGAACTCGAGCGCATCGGGCGCGTCATGGCCGGTCTGCGCGCCCAGCCACCGGCAGTGCTCGGCGAGGTCGCAGTGTCGCATATCGACGACCTGCGCGACGGATCGGCCGACCTGCCGCCGAGCGATGTGCTGCGCATCGTGCTCGAGGACGGATCGCGCGTCATGGTGCGCCCCAGCGGCACCGAGCCGAAGCTGAAGATCTACATCGACGCGTTCGACGACGCCGCGCCGAACGTGGCCGGCCGCCGATCTGCCGCGCAAGCGCGCGTCGCGGCGCTGGGCGCAGCCATGCGCACCCTCACCGACCGCATTTGAGTTCAGGCAACGTTACTGCTGGCTGCCAGTCGGCGAAGCCGGTCGGCATCGCCAGCCAGACGCTCGATAGCGCTGCGCAACGATGTGCTGCGTTCCTCGGCAAGCCCGGTCAAGACCCAGCCGCGGATCAACGCGCTGACCGGTACGCCGAGTTGACCAGCAAGGCGCTCGATGTCGGCGAACTCGGCTTCTGGGAGGCGCACTGACTGCACCACCGAACGACCGCGGCGCTGTCCATGAACCTGATCGGGCAGCGCGAGATCCCGGTTCACCTCGGACTCCGCCTGTACCGCCTCCACATCACCCTTAGCGCTCATCCCTCGCCCCTTTCGTACCGGCGCCGATCGGAGCTGTTAGCTGCCCACCCGTTCGCTCCCCAGTAGCCCGCACCATTCTCGCGACGCACAAGGATGACCGTGAGAACTGGGCGTCTGCTGTGCCTATAACCAAGAACGCGAACGCCGCGCCCAGATCGGCTGAGGGGATCCGGATCGAACCACACCGCGTCGACGTCTGCGAGCGCTTCGTTCGCCTCGGAAACAGTGATCTGGTGACGCTCCCCCCATGTGCTCAGCGCAATGCTGCCAGTCTACCGCGTCCACGACTACAAAGCTACTACAGCGCGCCCGACCCCCCGATGCGCGGCCCTCAGCCGATGGCCTCTTCGAGCTTGCGCTCCAGCTCTGTGACGTCGAAGTAGTTGTCGATCACGACGATGTCCGCGTTCGTGCGCGGGATGCGCTCGACGAGCTCGGGGGACGTGAGGATGACCTGCGCATCCGATCCCGTCGTGGTGAGGCTCGCGACGTCGGACGCGCTGACGTCGGCCGTGAGCCCCAGGCGCTCGAGCGCCCGCTCGGCGTTCACCTTCAGGATCGCGGATGTTCCCACGCCTGCACCGCAGATCGCGACGATCTTCACCAGCGCTTCACCTTCTTCACCGGGCAGCCCGCTTCACCGGGCAGCGCTGACGTCGCTCGGCAGATCGGATGCACCGATCACCCGCCACACGTCGTCCGCGCTGGACGCGCTGGCCAGCGCAGGAATGGCCTCTGGGTCGTTGAACACGTTGGCGAGCTCCGCGACGGAGTGCACGTGGGCATCCGGCGTCTCCACGGCCAAGCCGAGGACCACGCTCACCGGATCGTTGTGCGGATGCCCGAACGTCACGGGAGTCGCGAGCGTGACGACCGAGAGCCCGTCGGCGAGCACATCCGGACCCGGTCGCGCATGCGCGAGCGCGAGGCCAGGAGCGATCACGATGTAGGCGCCGAACTCGTCGATGACCTGGATCATGCGTTCGGTGTAGCTGTCGCGTGTGGCCCCGGAACGACGCAGTGCGTTGCCCGCGAACCGCACGGCGGCGCGCCAATCCGCTGCGTGCACACCGAGGTCGATGGCAGAGTCGGGCAGCGGCGGAAGCGACATGATCACAAGCGTATCGCGACCCTCCGTCAAGGCCCGCCGGGTTTGAGCGTTACGTGCCTGCGAGGAGGCTGTGATTTTCTACGCTGCGTCGAATCCGGCGGAGATCGCTTCGGCGATGTCTTCCCGGTCCTCGAGCGGGAGGAACGACGAGCGTGCCGCGTTGAGCTGGAACGTCTCGAGGTCGTCGAGGTCGTAGCCGAAGGCATCCGCCAAAATGGCCAGCTCCCGGCTGAGGGTGGTGTGACTCATCAGCCGGTTGTCGGTGTTCACGGTCACCCGGAATCCGAGCTGATACAAGAGATCGAACGGGTGGTCGACGAGCTCATCGCCCCAGGCCGCGATGGCACCGGTCTGCAGGTTCGACGACGGGCTCAGCTCGAGCGCGATCTCGCGGTCCTTCACCCACTGCGACAGCCGCCCGAGCGACACGTAGATGTTCTCGTCGTCCTGGCGTTCGATCGTGATGTCTTCTGCCAGCCGCACGCCGTGCCCGAGCCGGAGGGCCCTGCCATCGATGAGCGCGCTCTGGATGCTCGCGAGCCCGTCGGCCTCCCCCGCGTGAACCGTCGCCGGGAAGTACTGCTCGGCGAGGTAGTCGAACGCTACCCGGTGGTTGCTCGGCGGGAAGCCCGCTTCGGCACCCGCGATGTCGAAGCCGACCACCCCTGCGTCGCGGTGCCGCACGGCGAGCTGAGCGATCTCCAGCGCACGATCAGCGTGACGCATCGCCGTCACGAGCTGACCGACACGGATGCTCGTACCTGCGCTCCCACCGTTGGCACGCACATCCGCCACGCCCTGCTCCAGGCCGCTCTGCACCGCCTCGACGGCCTGATCGAGACTGAGGCCACGACCCAGGTGCTGCTCGGGCGCCCAGCGGATCTCGCCGTAGACCACGCCGTCGGCGGCGAGGTCGAGCACGAACTCGCGCGCGACCCGCGCCAACCCGTCACGGGTCTGCATGACGGCGGTCGTGACGTCGAACGTCTTCAGGTACTCCACGAGCGAGCCCGAGTCCGACTGCCGGGCGAACCAGTCGCCGAGCGCATCGGCATCCGTCTCCGGAAGGTCAAGGCCGATGTCGTCGGCCAGTTCGATGATGGTCTGCGGCCGCAAGCCTCCGTCGAGGTGATCGTGCAGCGACACCTTGGGGAGGGTCTGCACGTCGACACCGTCGACGACGTGGTGGGCGTTGGGACTGTCCGTGGGGGCGGGCTGTTCGCTCATTGCTCCAGATTATGGGTCGCGGGCATCGCTGGATAGGCGGTCATCCGATCCGCTCGACCACGAGCGGGCCGCGTCGCGGTGCGGCTCGGCCGGGGTCGATGTCCGCGATGTCCCAGGCACCCTCGAGCGCTTCGAGTGCCCGCTCGAAGCGCACCGGGTCGTCCGTGCCGAGTGTGAAGAGCGCGTCGCCTTCCGACACCCGGTCGCCGACCTGGGCGTGCAGGTCGATGCCGGCCGCGTGCAGCACGGGATCCTGCTGCCTGGCGCGTCCTGCGCCCAGCCGCCAGGCGGCGACGCCGAACGCGAGCGCGTCCTGCCGCGCCACGACACCGGACCGCTGCGCCGTGACCGTGTGCGTCTCCCTGGGGTGCGGCAGCGGGGCATCCGGGTCGCCGTCTTGCGCACGGATGAGCGCGCGCCAGGAATCCATGGCCCGGCCCGACTTCAACGCATCCTCGACGTCCGCATCGGGCTGGCCGACCAGGCGCAGCATCTCGCGCGCGAGTGCGAGCGTGAGCTCCACGATGTCTGCAGGTCCCCCGCCGGCAAGCACCTCGACCGACTCGCGCACCTCGTTCGCGTTGCCGATCGCCCTGCCCAGCGGCGCGTTCATGTCGGTGAGCAACGCGGAGGTGGCGACGCCCGCATCCTGTCCCAGTCCGACCATGGTTCGCGCCAGTTCGCGGGCCTTGTCGAGATCACGCATGAACGCGCCAGCGCCGAACTTGACGTCGAGCACGAGCGAGCCGGTTCCCTCCGCGATCTTCTTGCTCATGATCGACGAGGCGATGAGTGGGATCGCCTCGACCGTTCCGGTGATGTCGCGCAGCGCGTACAGCTTCTTGTCGGCAGGCGCGAGACCGGCGCCAGCAGCGCAGATCGCGCCGCCGACGTCGCGGAGCTGGGCCATGAGTTCCTCATTGCTGAGGGATGCCCGCCACCCCGAGATGCTCTCCAGCTTGTCGAGCGTGCCGCCGGTGTGCCCGAGGCCACGGCCGGAGAGCTGCGGCACGGCGACGCCGAAGCATGCCACGAGCGGCACCAGCGGAAGCGTGATCTTGTCGCCGACACCGCCCGTGGAGTGCTTGTCCACGGTCGGCTTGCCGAGGTCGGCGAAGCTCATCCGCTCGCCGCTGGCGATCATGGCCAGTGTGAGATCGCGGATCTCGCGCCGCGACATCCCGTTCAGCAGCACGGCCATCGCCCATGCGGACATCTGCTCGTCGGCGACGAAGCCGCGCGTGTAGGCATCCACCAGCCAGTCGATCTCGGCGGTGGAGAGCTCGCCGTGATCGCGCTTGGCACGTATGACGTCGACTGCGTCGAACCGCTCGCTCACTTCTGTACCCCCTCTCCGGCACAGCCGTCGAGGCGCTGGCGTCGCGGCGACGGTCCACCGGACCGTCGCTCCAAGCTCCAGCGCGCAGCGTCGAACCGCTCAGCCATGGAACTCCTCGAGGTCCCGGCGACCGAACGCATCCGGGATCACCTCGTCGATCGAGCGGATGCCCGACACGGTCTCCAGAAGCATGCCCGGCACCGAGTGCTCGTACAGCAGCTGACGGCACCGGCCGCACGGCATGATGACCTCACCCTCGCCGTTCACGCACGTGAACGCGACGAGCTGGCCGCCGCCGGTCATGTGCAGCATCGAGACGAGCGAGCACTCCGCGCACAGCGTGAGCCCGTAGCTCGCGTTCTCGACATTGCAGCCGGCGATCACGCGGCCATCCGTGGCGAGTGCCGCGGCCCCCACCGGGAAACGGGAGTACGGAACGTACGCCCTCCTCATGGCTTCTTCGGCCTCGGCGCGCAGCGCGCCCCAGTCGATATCGCCCGAGAAGGGCGTCGTATCGTCACTCATTGCTTGGTCACTCCTCGTGCCTCGTCGCTCACGACTTGATGTAGGGCTTTCCGGATGCCGCCGGCCCGCGCACGTATCCCACGAAGCCCGCGACCGCGAGGATCGTGACCACGTAGGGCAGCATGAGCAGGAACTCGCTCGGCACGGGCGATCCGACCGCCGCGAGCGTGTACTGCAGGTTGCTCGCGAAACCGAATAGCAGGGCGGCGAGGGTGGCGCGGATCGGATCCCAGCGGCCGAAGATGACGGCGGCGAGCGCGATATAGCCCTGGCCCCCCGTCATGTCCTGGCTGAACGAGCCGACCGAGCCGAGCGTGAAGTACGCACCGCCGAGGCCGACGATGGCGCCGGCCAGCGAGACGTTCCAGAACCGGGTGCCCGTCACGTTGATGCCCACCGTGTCGGCGGCCTGCGGATGCTCGCCCACCGACCGCAGACGGAGCCCCCACCTGGTGTGGAACAGTCCGATGTAAACAGCGGCGACCGCGATGTACATCAGGTAAACGATGATCGACTGGTCGAAGAGCACGGGACCGATCACCGGGATCGCGCTCAACCCCGGAATCGGGATGGCCGGCAACAGCGGTGGATCGTTCAGGAGGCTCGCATCCTTCGCGAGCACCTGGCTGTAGAAGAAGTTCGTCAGGCCGAGCACGAGAACGTTGATGACGACGCCGACGATCACCTGATCGACGTAGTACTTGATCGCGAAGGCCGCGAGCACGAACGATACGAGCACGCCGGCGACGAGCGCCGCGAGCAGGCCGAGCCACAGCGAACGGGTCATGCTCGCCACGACCGCTCCGAGGAACGCACCGCCGAGCAGCTGACCCTCGATAGCGATGTTGACGACGCCGCTGCGTTCGGAGATGACCCCGCCGAGCGCGCCGAAGATGTACGGCACGCTCAGGCTGACCGTTCCGAGCAACAGACTCGTGATCGGCAGCGGCCTGGAGTTGTCTCCGGCCGCCCAGGTGAGGAACGAGACGACGAACAAGAAGGAGAAGACCGCGGAGTACCACAACGGCACTCTGGCGAAGCGCACGAGGAGCCCCCAGCTCGCAGCCGCCATCACCGCCAGTACGAGAGTGAGGATGACGCACGTCAGGGTGGTGGGAAGCACGAGCTCCGGCAGGCTCGGCGCGATCCGCCCTCCGGCGAACGTGAACGTTGTGTCGCCGCCGCGGCGGAAGATCACGAAGAGCACGATCGCGAGCACGGTCACGACTGTGAGGATGATCGGCGTCTTGTAGCTGCGCACGACCTTCTTCTCGAGAACGATCGGAGACGCATCCGGGATCGTGTGGTCGACGGTGGTCGTCACTTCGCTGCCACCTCCTTCGGTGCCTGGGAGGCCGGCGTCGCCGGCGCCTTCTTCTGCGGCGGTCGCCTACCGGGAGTCGGAAGTCGGAAGATGGCACGCACCAGCGGCGGAGCTGCGATGAACAGCACGATGAGCGACTGCACGACGAGCACGATGTCGATCGGGATGCCGTTGGCGGCCTGCATGAGGAACCCGCCCGCCTTGAACGCACCGAACAGCACGCCGGCGATGAAGATGCCGAGGGGACGGGAACGACCGAGCAGCGCGACGGTGATGGCGTCGAAACCGATGCCGGCGTCGATGGATGATCCGAAGCCACCGCTGGTCGTGCCCAGCACCTGGTCGACGGCGGCGAGTCCGACGAGGCCTCCGCCGATGACCATCGACCAGACGATGGCGGCGTTCACGCTGATTCCGGCGACCCTGGCCGCGTTCGGGTTCTCACCGACCGCGCGGAACTTGAATCCGAGGCTGGATCGCTCGAGCAGCCACCAGACGACGACGGTCGCTGCGATGGCGATCACGAAGCCCCAGTGCAGTTGGTATTGCGGGCCGAACAGCGGCGGGAGGACCGCGTTCGGCAGGATCGCGGGCGACTTCGGATTGTTCGATCCATGCGCCTGCAGCGCGCCGGGCGTGCGCAGAAGGTAGGAGATGAGGTAGAGCGCGATCCAGTTGAGCATGATCGTGACGATCACCTCGTGCGCCCCGGTGCGTGCCTTGAGCACACCGGCTATCGCAGCCCAGAACGCTCCGCCGACGAAGCCGGCGGCGATCGCGACGATCAGGTGCAGCACCGGGGGCAGCTGGAACGACCAGCCGATCCACCCGCAGAACGCCGCGGCGATCAGCATCTGGCCCTGGCCGCCGATGTTGAAGATGCCGGTACGGAACCCGAGCCCGACGCCGAGCCCTGCGACGATGAGCGGCGTCGCGTAGGTGAGCGTGTCCATGAACGGACGGATGCCCGCCGCGAACGTCGGCCGCCCGAAGTTGTAGATCGCTCCCTGGAAGAGCGAGGTGTAGGCGCCGGAGACGACGTTCCAGATCGCCTGGAAGGTGTCGCCCGGACGGGCGAAGAAGTAGCCGGCGGCCTTCTGCACTCCCGGATCGGTGACCGCGATCAGGATGGCCCCGACGATGAGGGCGAGCACGACGGCAAGAATCGAGATGACGACGCTTCCCCCGACGATCTGTCGCAGCGCGTCGTTCCACCGGTTCGGCTGCTGGTCGTCGGGCGCAACCCGCGCACCCGTCTCGAGTGCGACATCCGCTCTGCCCGCGGCGTCCGCCGCGTTCTGGTCGCTCACGCGGCCTCTCCTCTCGACCCGGCGTCGTCGCTCGCGTCGTCCAGATCGCGCGGCGCGGGCGGAGGCTCGTGGGGAGCATCCGGATGCTCGCCCGCCATCATGATGCCGAGCGTCTCACGATCGGTCCCGGCAGGGACGATGCCCACGATGCCGCCCCGGTACATGACCGCGATCCGGTCGGCGAGGGCGTCGACCTCGTCGAGTTCGGTGGAGACGACGATGACCGGGATGCCGGAGTCGCGAGCCTCCACGATGCGCTTGTGCACGAATTCGATCGATCCCACGTCGAGACCTCTGGTCGGTTGCGCGGCGACGAGCAGACGCAGGTCGCGGCTCAGTTCGCGAGCGAGCACCACCTTCTGCTGGTTGCCGCCGGACAACGTGCCGACCGGGGTATCGATGCCCTGCGCCCGCACGTCGAACTCACGCACCTTCTCGGCGGCGAACCTGGCGCGGTAGCCGAGCTGGAGCCCGCCGCCCTTGACGAACGGCGCGGAGTCGGAACGGTCGAGCATGAGGTTCTCGGCGATCGAGAACCCGCCGACCAGGCCGTCCTCGTTGCGGTCCTCTGGCACGAAGCCGACGCCGGCCTCCAGTACCTTGCGCACGCCCTCTCCGCTGATCTTCTTGCCGTCCAGCACGATCTCGCCCTCGACGTGTTCCTGCAGTCCGAGCAGCGCCTCGGTCAACTCGGTCTGGCCGTTGCCCTGCACACCCGCGATGGCGAGTATCTCGCCGGCGCGCACCTCGAAGTCGACGTCGTTGACCACGAGCTGGCCGAGATGGTCGACGACCGTGAGGCCGCGAACCTGCAGAGCGGCCGCGCCCGGCTTCGCCGCCTCCTTCTGCACCTTCAGCTCCACGGCCCGGCCGACCATGAGCGAGGCGAGCTCCGCGTTGCTCGCGGTCGGGGATGCCTCGCCCACCACCTTGCCGAGCCGCACGACGGTGATGCGGTCGGCGACCTCGCGCACCTCGCGGAGCTTGTGGGTGATGAAGACGATGGCGGTGCCCGCGTCTCTCAGCTGCCTCATGATGGCCATGAGCTCGTCGGTCTCCTGCGGAGTCAGCACCGCAGTCGGCTCATCGAAGACCAGCACCTTCGCGTCACGGGAGAGCGCCTTGATGATCTCCACACGCTGCTGCACGCCGACCGGCAGGTTCTCGATGAGCGCGTCCGGGTCGACGTCGAAACCGAACCGCGACGAGATCTCCTGCACGCGCGTGCGAGCATCCTTGTGGTTGAGGAAGCCCGCGAAACCGGTGCTCTCGTTGCCCAGCATCACGTTCTCGGCGACGGTGAACACCGGGATGAGCATGAAGTGCTGGTGCACCATGCCGATGCCGGCCTTCATCGCGTCGCCCGGTCCGTCGAAGTGCTGCACGACGTCGTCGAGGAGGATCTCACCCTCGTCGGCCTGCAGCAGACCGTAGAGCACGTTCATCAACGTGGACTTGCCCGCGCCGTTCTCGCCGAGGATGCAGTGGATCTCACCCGGCTCGACGGTGAGCGAGATGTGATCGTTGGCGGTGAGGGAGCCGAATCGCTTCGTGATGCCGCGAAGTTCGAGCTTCATGGGGTCAATCTACCTTTCGGGGGTCGCTCCGTTGCGACCGCAAGAACGGCGCTCCCTCAGTGCTGGGGTGCGACGTAAGCGCCGGGAGGGCCTCGCTATCGAGGCCCTCCCGGCCTGGTTGACGAAGGTGCCGATCAGGACTTCGGCGACGCCGGCGAGGTGACCTTGATCGAACCATCGATGATGCCGGACTTGATCTTGTCGAGTTCGGACTTCAGGTTCGGGTCGACCTTCGACGCGAAATCGTGGAACGGTGCGAGGCCCACGCCGTCGTTCTTCAGGGTTCCGACGTAAGGAGCGTTCGAGAACTTGCCGGCGGCCGCCTGCTCGATCACGGCAGACGTCGACGGCTTGATGCCCTTCATGACCGAGGTCAGCAGGATCGAGCGCACGCTCGGGTCGGTGTTGTAGACATCCGCGTCGACGCCCAACATGGCAATGCTCTTGCCAGAGCTGTTCGCCTCGTCGATCGCCTGCGCGGCCGACTGATAAATCGGACCACCGACCGGCAGGATCACGTCGGCGTTCTGGTCGATGATGCCCTGCGCGACCTGCTTCGCCGTGTCGTTGGCGTCGAATCCACCGGTGAAGGAGCCCTTCTGACTGTCGACGTTCCAGCCGACGACCTGGACGTTCTTGCCCTTCTGCTGGTTGAAGTATTTGACCCCATCGACGAAGCCGTCCATGAAGATGGTCACGGTCGGGATCTGCATGCCGCCGAACGTGCCGACGACTCCGGTCTTGGAGTAGCTGGCCGCAGCGTAGCCGCCGAGGAACGCCGCCTGCGCCGTGTTGAAGATGATCGACTTCACGTTCGGGGCGGTGAACTCGTTGTCGTCGATGATCGCGAAGTCGGTGCTGGTGTTCGCCGCAGCCGCCTTCTTCGTGGCATCGGAGAGGTTGAAGCCGACGGTGATGATCAGGTTGCAGTTCTGGTCGATCATGCTGTTGATGTTCGGCGCATAGTCGCTGGCGGTCTTCGACTCCGCCTTCTTGTACGTGGTGCCGAGCTTCTTGGCGGTGTCGACCAGTCCCTCGTAGCCGAGCTGGTTGAACGAGTGGTCGTTGAACCCGCCGTTGTCCGAGACCATGCAAGGCAGGAACTTGGATGCCGCCTTCGTCGTGCTGCTCGACGACGGCGCCTGACCGCAGCCGGCCAGGAGCGCGAGCGCGCTGGCTGCGGCGAGTCCCGCGAGCGCTACCTTGCGTACTTTGAATGTCACGTTGTCCTCCACGTAGAAGAAGATGCGCGTGCGCGCGAGACGCCGCCCAAGCGACGTTACTCAACGTTACGAACGCCTTGGATTCCGGTATGGAGTTCCTGCCGCCGCCGTTATCATCTTGTTTCTTTTGAGCAGCGACAGCCAATCTGATGCTCAAAAGTGCACGCGGTGCCGGCTACAAGACCTCGGTCGAACCGGTCAGGCGCAGCGCCTCCACCACCGATTTCACGCGCTGCGCGTTCTCGCTGGTCGTCACCAGCAAGGCATCCGGGGTGTCGACGACGACCACGTTCTGGATGCCGATCAGACTGATCACGCGCCCCGTCTGGCTGACGACGATGCCGCTGGAGGCATCCGAGAGAACACGGGCGTTCTCACCGAGGATGGCCAGGTCGGTCGCCCGGCCGCCGCTGTTCAGCTTGGCGAGGGAGGCGAAGTCGCCCACGTCGTCCCACGCGAAGTGACCGGGGATGACGGCCAGCTTGCCCGCCGCGGCGGCAGGTTCTGCAACCGAGTAGTCGATCGCGATCTTCTTCAAGCCGGGCCAGATGCGGTCGACGGCCGGTCCGCGGGTGGCCGGGTCGTCCCAGGCCTCGGCCAGCTCGAGCAATCCCGCCAGGAGTTCCGGCTGCGACGAGCCGATCTGATCGAGCAGCGCCGACGCCTTCGCGATGAACATGCTCGCGTTCCAGAGGTAGTCGCCGCTCTTCAGGTACTTCGTGGCCGTCTTCAGGTTCGGCTTCTCGACGAACGAGATCACCTGCCGGGCCGATGTGGCGCCCTCGATCTTGAGCGGCTCGCCGACGTGGATGTAGCCGAAGCCGATCGCGGGTTCGGTCGGCGTGATGCCGATGGTGGTGATGTACCCGGCGCGGGCCGACTTGACCGCCTCGATGACGGCAGCCCGGAACAGCGGCTCGTTGCCGATCACGTGGTCGGCGGCGAACGAGCCGATGATCACGCCGGGCTCCCGCCGCTCAAGGATGGCCGCGGCGAGCCCGATGGCGGCGGTGTTCTCGCGCGGCTCGCTCTCCAGCACGATGTTCGCGTCCGCGAGCGCGGGGATCTGCCCCTCGACCGCGGCGCGGTGCGCTCGGCCGGTGACGACCATGACCCGCTGTGCGCCGCTCAACGGCGCGAGCCGGTCCCACGTGGCTCGCAGCAACGTCGAGCCTGACCCGGTGAGGTCGTGCAGGAACTTCGGCGCGTCGGCGCGGGACAGCGGCCAGAGCCGAGACCCGACACCGCCGGCGGGAATGATGCAGTAGAAGTCCTGCAGGGGCAGCGCGCTCATGCCTCTCAGGATAGGTGTGCGGTGGAGCTGTCAGCTGAGCAGGTCCGCTGCCGCCTCCACGAATCGGATGTGATCATCGACCGAATCGGACGGCGCGATCACCCGCAGAACGACCTCATCGACCGCGTCCCGGTAGCGACCGATGCGATCACCGAACGTGTAGGCGTCCAGCACGGTGTCCTGCGCACGGATGCCCAACCGCTCGAAGTTCGCCGCGTACGCCGGATATCCGGCGTATCGACCGGCTTCCTCTGCCAGGCGGTCATCGGCCGACGCATCGAGGGCGGTGCGCACATAGAGCGCGACGCGGCATCCGGATGCTCCGTTCGCCGCCGCGGACGACCGTGCGGTCGACGCCTGCTCGGCCGCGACCTCGGGCGTCAGCCAGCTCAGCAGGACGCCGTCGCCCCGCTCCGCTCCGAGCCGTCGCATCTTCGGCCCGAGGGCCCCGACCAGCACGGGAGCCCGGGTTCCCTCGTGGAGTTCGGCGACCGCGGTTTCCACCAGGAAGAGCGCGCCGTTCCGCGCCGCGCCGGCGCCGATCCCGAGCACCAGGCGATCCTCGGGGAGCTGCAGCCGCTTCACCGCGCCGACGACCTCGTCGGGATGCCTGCGGTCGACAGGGATGACGCCGGTTGCGAGCGTGAGCCGGCTCGTGGCATCCGCTGCCGCCGCCAGGGCCGCCAGCGAGTCGCCGCCGGGAGTGTCGTTCACCCAGAGCGACCGGAAGCCGCAGCGTTCGACGACCGGTGCGAGCCGCGCAAGCGCCTCGGGACCGAGCGCGCCGGCGACGCCGATGGAGACATCCGCAAGAGCCACGTCCCCATTGTGCCGACGGTGCCGCCGTTCCGGCGCTTGAGTCCCTCCGGTTCAAGTCGCGAAGTCGGTCATTATGAGCGCTTATAACGACCGACTTCGCGACTTGAACCGGTCGGGGTCGGCGCTGACCGCGGTGGTCGGTGGATAACCCGGGTGGGGCGAGCGGGCATTCGGCCATGGTGGAGCGATGAGGACCCGAGGCGCGCTCCCAGACGCCATCGCGGCGGAGTTCAGCGTCGCGCAGGCGGTGCGTGCCGGAGCGTCCCTCAGGCGCCTGCGCGGGTCGGACCTGTCACGGCCGTTCTACGGAGTACGGAGTCTGATTCAGGACGACCCACAGGAGGAGGAACTCGACCCTTATGCCTTGCAGAGGCGAGCACGGCTCGCTCGTGCCAGGCAGTACCTGCCGCTCATGCGGCCACGACACTTCTTCAGCCACCAGACCGCCGCGTCGGCTTACGGCGCTCCCCTGCCGTTGGTCTTCACCGAGTTCGGCGACCCTGCCGACGGATGCGACCTCGACCTCCATGTCAGTGTGCTCGGCTCGGGTCCGGTGCCACGGACGCAGGGAATCGTGCGCCACCGCGCTCAGCCGAAGATGGCGACCATTCGCGAAGTGGACGGTCTGCCGGTTTCATCACCCGCGACCACATGGGCGAGCCTCGGCACTCTCGGCCTCCGAGACCTCATCGCCCTCGGGGACTACTTCTGCCGGGTCTGGCGCCCGGGGATCGGGCGACCGGACGTGGGCAAGGCACCGCTGACGACACTCGACCAGCTCCGGGCAGCGGCTGCAGCCGGACGCCGCAGAGGCGCTGCGAACCTCAGGGAGGCGCTCACGTTCATACGCCTCGACTCCTGGTCGCCCCGGGAGTCAGCGGTGCGCTTCGAACTCGTTCGCGCCGGTCTCCCCGAGCCGGAACTGAACGCCGACGTCTTTGATGCGTCCCGAAGGTTCCTCGGCTGCGTCGACATGGTCTACCGGGAGAAGAAGGTCGCCATCGAGTACCTCGGGATGCTGCATGGAGCATCCTGGGCGCGCGACGTCGAGCGCCTCGCAGCGTTGCGCGCCGCCGGCTGGGAGGTCATCGAGGTGACGGCACCGCTCCTGGCGAAGCCCGCCGAACTCGTGGACCGGGTGCGCCGCGCGCTGGCGCGTTGACCGAACCAGCACCGCTTCCCGGTTCAAGTCGCGAAGTCGGTCGTTATGAGCGCTCATAGCGACCGACTTCGCGACTTGAATGGCCAGATGCGCCGGCGGCGGCGCCCTGGGGCTCCGTGCCACCGGGGATGCGGGGAAAGTGTCTCGACGTCGAGACAGTTAGGCTGGCCTTAGGAGCGAGGCGGCGGACGCGGGACGTAAACTGACTGCGCGCCGGATCCGCGGGCATCCATGCCGCGAGAAGCGCTCGCAAGCTACCTACCAGGGAGGGTTGTCCGTGTCGGCAGAAACGGCAGACACTCTCGAGCCGACCACTCATCGGCCCGGGGGAACGCTGTATCGGGGTCGGGAAGGCATGTGGTCGTGGGTGCTGCACCGCATCACCGGCGTGGCCATCTTCTTCTTCCTGCTGGTGCACATCCTCGACTCGGTCGTGCTCAACATCAGCCCCCAGGCCTACAACGCCGTCATCGGCACGTACAAGAACCCGATCATGGGCCTCGGTGAGACCGCGCTCGTCGCGGCGATCGCGTTCCACGCGCTGAACGGCATCCGCATCATCCTGATCGACTTCTGGAGCAAGGGCGCCAAGTACCAGCGGTTCATGTTCTGGACCGTCATCGTGCTGTGGGTCATCCTCATGATCGGCTTCGTGCCCGTTCAACTGCACAACGTCTTCACCGAGGGGGCCGCGTCGTGACCACCATCGAGGCTCCCCGCTCCCCGTCCCGTCCCGTGCGCTCGAAGGGCGTGAACTGGGAGAAATGGGGATGGGTGTACATGCGCGTCTCGGGCGTGCTGCTCGTCGTGCTCATCTTCGGGCACCTCATCGTCAACCTCGTGCTCGGTCAGGGGATCAAGGCGGTCGACTTCGCGTTCGTCGCTGGCAAGTGGGCCGACCCGTTCTGGCAGGTCTGGGACGGCCTGATGCTGTGGCTGGCGCTCATCCACGGCGGCAACGGCATGCGCACGCTCGTCAACGACTACGCGCGCGGCAAGACCGTGAACCGCACGCTCAAGGTGCTGATCCTGCTCGCGGTCATCGTTCTGATCGTGCTGGGCACCTACACGGTGACGGTCTTCAACCCGTGCCCGAGCGGCACGCCCGCGCACCTGCTGCCGCAGTTCTGCTCGACCATCACCAAGTAAGCCCGCGACGGCGCAAGAGAACCGAAAGCTACGGACATCCACGTGACTGAACAGATCGCAGACGGAGCCGTGATCGACGGCGTGCACTACCACCAGTTCGACATCGTCATCGTCGGCGCCGGAGGCGGAGGCATGCGCGCGGCCATCGAGGCCGGGCCGCACGCGAAGACGGCCGTCATCTCCAAGCTCTACCCCACCCGGTCGCACACCGGCGCTGCGCAGGGCGGCATGGCCGCCGCGCTGTCGAACGTGGAGGAAGACAACTGGGAGTGGCACACCTACGACACCGTCAAGGGCGGTGACTACCTCGTCGATCAGGATGCCGCCGAGATCCTCGCGAAGGAGGCCATCGACGCGGTCATCGACCTCGAGAACATGGGCCTGCCCTTCAACCGCACAC
>Ga0164242_10001427_pt1 | contig 28252 bp, 21 predicted proteins | sample OricomgcompostMG_FD_108783 | JGI IMG/M metagenome (GOLD analysis project Ga0164242, IMG submission 108783) | Miracle-Growth compost microbial communities from Emeryville, California, USA - Original compost - Miracle growth compost (MG) ...
CGCTGCTGCAGCGGGGAGACGTCCTGGTACTCGTCCACGGTGAAGTGCCGGTACTGGCTGCGCACCTGCGCGGCGACGCGCTCGTCGTCCTCGAGGATGCCCACCATCAAGAGCAGCACGTCCTCGAAGTCGATCATCCCGCGGTCCGTCTTCACGTCCTCGTAGGCCCGGTACACGCGCGCCAGGGCGTGGTGGTCCAGGTCCCCCACCGGCTCGCGGGTGACGGACGGGGCAGCGTAGGACTCGGGGGTGAGCATGGAGACCTTGGCCCACTCGATCTCCCCGGCCAGGTCCCGCACGGTGGCGCGGTCGGCCGCCACGCGCAGGCGACGCGCGGCCTCCGCGACGAGGGCCGCCTTGTGGTCCACCAGGTGCGGCAGGGTCCCGCCCACGGACTGCGGCCAGAAGTACTGCAATTGCCGCAGCGCTGCCGCGTGGAAGGTGTGCGCCTGCACGCCGGCCGCGCCGAGTCCGCGCAGGCGGGTGCGCATCTCCGCGGCGGCGCGGGCCGTGAACGTCACGGCGAGCACCTGCTGCGGCACGTACTCCCCCGCCAGGACGCCGTGGGCGATCCGGTGGGTGATGGCACGGGTCTTGCCCGTGCCCGCCCCGGCCAGGACCACGAGCGGGCCGTGCAGGTGGGAGGCCACCTGCAGCTGCTCGGCGTCCAGCCCGGAGAGGATGCGATCGATCGCCTCGCTGCTCACCGCGGCTCCCCCTCCTGCGCGTGGCTGCGCCCGCTCGCGGCTGCCGCGTCCTCGCTGCCCGACGCCGCGTGGCCGGCCTGCGCCGCGCCCGTTGCGGTGCTGCGACCGTCACGGCCGGCGCCGTCACCACCGACAGCTTTGTCGCCAGCAGGCCCGTCACCGGCAGGTTCATCACCGGGCAGCGCGCCGCCGTACCAGGCGCGCAGCATGGCGCCGGCCACGGAGACGTCCCCCGGCACGCCGATCTGCTGCGAGGACACGGCCGCGGCCAGCTCCTCGCGGGAGAACCAGCGGGCGGCGACGATCTCCTCGCCGTCCACGTCCGTGCGCGTGCTCTCGGCCCGCGCAGCGAATGCCAGCATGAGCGAGCGCGGGAACGGCCACGGCTGCGAGCCGAGGTAGCGCGGCTCGGTGACGGCCAGCCCGGCCTCCTCACCGACCTCGCGGATGACCGCTTCCTCGAGGGACTCGCCCGGCTCCACGAACCCGGCGAAGCAGGAGTAGCGCGCCCCGCCCCACGCGGCATTGGCGCCGAGCAGGACCCGGTCCTGCGCGTCGGTGACCAGCACGATCACGGCGGGATCGGTGCGAGGGAAGTGTTCGGTGCCCTCGACGGGGCACACGCGCACCCAGCCGGCGTCGATCACGTCGGTGGCCGCACCGCAGCCGGGGCAGTAGGCACTCGTGGCGTGCCAGGTGGTCACCGCGATGGTCTGGGTGAGCAGCGCAGCCTCGGTCCGCGACAGGCCCGTGCCGTCCTTGCGCAGGTCACCGCGCTCGCCCAGGGCCGCGAACCAGTCGGGCTCCTCGGCGAAGTCGGCGCCGACCCAGTCCACGCCGTCCACGCGCCCGATCCACACGGTGCTGCGCGCTGCGGCGAGTGCCTGCCCACCCGGCCCGCCGGGGAGGTCGGCCAGGCGCGGGGCCGCCAACGCGGCGTCGGGCCCCGTCCTGCGCACGGGCGTGGTGCCGCGCACCACGGCGATGACGCGCGTGTCAGGCGCGGCGAGCGCAGCGTCCAGCCATTCCTGGCGACGGCGGTCCGCCCCGCCGCGGTCGATCTTCCCGCCGGTGAGGGACAGGGGGCCGAGCGCAAAGGAGGTCATACCCCTACCGTAGTCAGCCACCCCGACACTCGCCGCACGCTCATCCACAGGGGTGGCACAGCCCACCCGATCGCGTGTCAGGCCGCCGCCCCCGCCCCTGCATCACGTACGGTGAGGGGCGTGAAACGCACGCCCCTGGATCTCGCCGCCGTCGCCACCGCCGCCGTTCCCGGGCTGGAAGCCGTCCAGGTGGGTCGGCTCCCGGACGACGCGCAGGACTTCGATGCCGCCCTCGTCGTGGACGCCAAGGGCGGCCGCTGGCGCGTGCGCAGCCCCAAGCACCCCGAGGCCAGCCTGCGCCTGGAGACGGAGCTGCGGGCCCTGGGAGGCCTCTCCCCCGCGGTGCGCGCCACGCTGCCGTTCTCGGTGCCGACCGTGGCCGGGACGGTCAAGCGCGGCGAGCTGAAGACGTTCATCTACCACCACCTCACCGGGCACGTGCTCACGCTGGACGAGCTGCTCGCCTCCGAGAAGCTGCAGCGTCTCGCCGGTGAGACGATCGCGGCGATCCACGAGATCGACCGCGCCACCGTGACGCGCGCCGGGCTGGCCGCATACACGGCGGAGGAGTTCCGGCTGGCGCGCCTGGCCGAGCTGGACCAGGTCGCCGCGAGCGGGAAGGTGCCCTCGTCGCTGCTGCGGCGCTGGGAGAACGCGTTCGAGGACGTGTCGCTGTGGCGCTTCAACCCGGCCGCCGTGCATGGCGACCTGCACGAGGAGCAGCTCTTCGTCCACGAGGGACGGATCGTGGCCGTGACCGGCTGGTCCGATCTGCACGTGGGCGATCCAGCGGAGGACCTCGCCTGGCTGTTGGCCCTGGGCGAGCCGCGCATCATCGACGCCGTGGTGGGCGCGTACTCGGCCCGCCGCGGTGAGAAGGCGGATCCGCACCTGATGGCCAGGGCCACGCTCGCGGCGGAGTTCGCGCTGGCGCGTTGGCTGGCCCGCGGCATCACACGCGGGGACGCCGAGGTGACCGCACAGGCGCAGGAGATGCTGGACGAGCTCGCCGCGAACCTGGCGGAGCTGGGTGATCGGCCGATCGGGATCGTCGAGGCGGAGCCGGAGAAGCCGTCCGCTCAGCCCGGTGCCGGGGCGGCACAGGAGCGGGTGCCTGCCGTGACGGAGTTGCCTCCGCTGCCCGACGCCGCGGGCTCCGCCCGCGGGGCCTCGTCGGCTTCCGGTGCGGCGAAGGAGGGCGACGAGGCCGCGAAGGCGCCCTCGGACACGATTCCCGCCGCGGACTCCAAGGACTCCACGGACTCCACGGTCGACGCGGATGCTTCCGCCGACGACGATGCGGATGCGGTCATCACGGACGCCGAGGCCGCCGAGCCGGAGACGGACGCACTGCCCGTGCTGCCCTCGCCGGATGCCGGGAAGAAGCCCGCGGAGCAAGCGCCGGCCAAGGACGCCTCGGTCACCTCCGAGGACGCCCGGGATGCGGCAGCCGACACCGGCCCCAAGGACTCCAAGGACTCCAAGGACTCCAAGGACTCCAAGGACTCAGCCTCCGACGCCTGAACGGAGCAACGCTCAGGCCGGCCGGTCCTTCGGCATCCCCTGGCTCTCCGTGTAGGTCCAGTTGTCCCAGGCCGCATAGTCCGGGGCCCAGAGTTCGATCATGGCAGCGAGCACTTCGTCGCAACGCGCGCGGAGCTCGAGTGACCTGGACCTGACGGTGGCATAGCCGCGGCTGTACGGTCCGACCGAACCGAGGCTCGTCTCCATGGTCAGCGGTTCGTCGTGGTTGCCGTTCCAGAGGGACACAAGGTACCCGCCGCCGTCCATCACCTTCCCGTCATCGTCACGAAGGACTCCCCCGGCGAGTTCCTCGGCCAGCCCCTGCTCACCGATGACCCCATCCAGTTCTCGCGGATACTTGCGGCCCTTCCGGAACCAGCCGCTCCCCGGGGAAAGCAGCTCCAGGAGCCGCGACCACTTCTGCGCCCCCTCACTGGGAGACATGCTTCGCGAGCCCCAGTAGGCGCCGATCTGGTCGCTCTTGCCGGTCCAGCCCGGCGCACCACTCATGGTGGCTCCCCCTGTCACGGCAGCGGGTGCTCCGCCTTGATGGTGAAGTACGAGCCGCGGATGGTGCCGGCGAGCTTGGAGCGCTGGCGCGCGAACTTGAACTTCTCCGCGAGCTCGGCCGGCACCTCCATGTCCTCGCAGAGCTTGAAGCCCACGGCACGCTTGCCGGCGTCCTCGAGCGTGTACATGACGTTCAGGGCCAGCCCGTCCTCGTAGAAGACGTAGGCGAAGGCGATCCCGTCGGCCTGGAACATCTCGGCTTGCAGCGGCCTCGCCGCGAAGTGCAGTTCCCGCTCGTCCAGAACCCCCTGCACCCAGGCGAGGACCTCCGGCACTTCCTCGGCCGGGCGCGGGCTGAGCGCATGGCCGTACTTGTTGTGCAGGTAGCGCGCCTCGTTGGCGCGCAGCCCGGCCAGGGACTGCGCCACGGGCGAGGACTCGAGGCCCTCGGTGGTGACGTTCACGAAATCCACGGCTGCGCTCATCGGCGCGCCTCCTCTCGACTCCAACCCGGCTCGGGGCGCTCCTGCAACAACTCGGTGATCATGGCCTCGAGTTCCGCCTCGTCCGCCAGTGCAGGCGGCCTGACGGTCCTCCCGTGTGCCACGTAGTAGAACGCTGCATCGATGTCCGCCAAGGCGATGCCGTGCAGCCGCGCGAAGCCCAAACGGTACACGGCCAGCTGCAGCGCCTTGCGAGGCAGCTCCGCGGCGGACGGGACGTGCCCGGTCTTCCAGTCCACGAGGTCCCAGCGCCCGTCCTCGTCGCGGAAGACCGCATCGATGCGTCCACGTACGGGGACGGGACCGATCCGGGTCTCCACGGGAGCCTCGACCTGGACGGGCACCTTGTGCGCCCACTCGGAGGCCAAGAAGAGGTCCTTGAGCCCGGCCAGGGCCGGCCCGTCCACCGCTTCCACGTCGGCGAAGAACTGCGTCTCGTCCAGGTCGAACTGCCCCGAGCGGCCGTAGTGCTCCTGCACCCACGTATGGAAGAGGGTGCCCTGCCTGGCCGCCACCCCTGGACGGTGCGGCACCGGGCGCATGAGGTCGGCCAGCACGGCCTCCCTGTCATCGGCCGCCTCGACGAAGAGGGAGGCCCGCACGTGGCCGGGCACGCTCAGCTGCGGCGGTGCATCGCGCTCGGCCCGCTCGGCCAGCAGCTGCCGCGCCTCCAGCTCCCAGGCGCGCCCTGCCTCGGTGGAGAACTCCGGCACCTGCCCGGACTCCTCGAGCGCACGCGCTGCCAGTGACACATCCAGCGCGGCCGCCTCGAGCGCAGGACGACGACTGGGCCGCGCGGGCGGGCGCGCCTCGTCCCCGTGCAGCAGGGTGGGGCCGGCCAGCGGATCGAACGGCCACTCGCCGCGCACCTGTACCCCGGAGGCCGGGTTGTCCGGCCGCGACCTGGGGTCCAGCTCCCGTACCTCGGCCGGGACCGCCTCCCACACGCCACGCTGCACCTCGGGCAGCTCCACGCCCGCGGGGGTCACCGGCACCAGGGTGTCGTCGGCGCCGGGCAGCAGGGCCTCCAGCTCGGCGAAGAACGGGGAGGGATCCACCATGGCCTTGGCGTAGCCCTTGTAGTCGCTGGCCGAGCACACCAGCAGCGAGCGAGCACGGGTGTAGGCCACGTAGGCGAGCCGGCGCTCCTCCCGCTCCGCGTGGCGCCTCACCTCGGCCGCGTAGCCCTCGTCCTTGCCGCCCGATTCGAAGTCGCCGAGTTCCTTCTGGTGCTCGAACCACGCCTGCGGCATGTCCAGCGCGCTGAACTGCGGCAGCTCGGCCGCGTCACCCCGCAGCGGCCACGGCAGCTCCCCCAGCTCCAAGGTCCACCGGCTCGCCTTGTCGGAGGGGAACACACTGCGCATGAGCGCCGGCACCACGACCATGTCCCACTCGAGGCCCTTGGAGGCGTGGACGGTCAGCAACTGCACCGTCCCGTCCGTTGCCGGCTCCGGCGCGGTCGGCAGTCCGCTCTCCTTCTCCCGCGCGGCCTCGAGCCATTCGAGGAACGTGGGCAGATCGGCCTCGCCGTCCCCACCGTCGAAGTGCGCCGCCACGTCCGCGAAGGCGTCGAGGTGCCTGCGGGCAGCGTGCTCGTCCAGGCCGGGCCTGGCCAGGACCTCCACGTCCAGTCCCAGGGTGCGCACCACCTCGGCCACCAGCAGGTCCAGCTCCTCCCCCACCAGTCGGCGCAGACCACGCAGCTCGTCCCGCAGCCGCGCCAGTCGGGTGTGGGCACGTTCGCCGAGGACGCGGCCCTCGCGGCTGCGCCACCCCGGCGCGGGCAGGTTGTCCAGGGCCTCCACGAGGCTGGCCTGGTCCACGATCTCCGTCTCGCCGGCATGTCCGGCGTCCGCCGGGGACTGACCGTCCGGCGTGTCGAAGTCCGCCTCCTGCAGGTGCGCCACGGCCCAGCTGCGGCGCTTGGCCCGCAGCTGCGACCAGTCGGCCAACGCCATGAGGTCGGCCGGCGAGATCCGCCAGCGGGCACCGGCCAGCAGCCGCATGAGCGCATCGGAACGCCCGGGATCGGCGATGACCTGCAGGGTCGCGACGACGTCCTGGACCTCTGGCGTGCTCAGCAGCCCGTTCAGCCCCACCACATCCACGGGGATGCCCCGCGCGGTCAGCGCGTCCGCGATGGGTCCCATGGCCGCCTTCGTCCTGGACAGCACCGCGACGGACGGCCACGCCCCCTCGCGCGCCCGCCAGGTCTCCCGCTCCTGCTGAAGCAGCTCGGCGATCTGCTCGGCCTCCCGCTCCGCCGTCACGGCGTGCTGCAGCACCACGCGTCCGGGCGTCGCGCCCGGGCGCGGCGCCAGCGGATCCACGCGCAGGTCCATGGGGCGCGGCAGGCGGATCAGCGGCGGCACCTCGGCACCCGCGGCACCGTCCGCGCTCTCCGGTGACGGTGCCGCGTCGCCCGGCCCCGCTGCGTCGGGCAGCGCTCCCGTGCCCGACGCAGCGGGCTCGCCGCCGTGCGCGTCCTCGGCCACGCTGGGGCTCGCGTCCGCCGCGCCGGCGTCCGCGGCGCGGTTCAGCGGGGCCGCGATGACGTTGGCGGCGCGCAGGATGTTCTCGTCATTGCGCCAGGCCGTGGTCAGCTGCGCCACGGGCGCCGGGACCCGCTCCCCATCGCTCCGGGTGACGGGGAAGTGGGTGCGGAAGGCCGCCAGCTGCCCGGCGGAGGCGCCGCGGAAGCCGTAGATCGCCTGGTTGGGGTCCCCCACGGCGGTCACCGCGTGCGCGCCGTCGCCGAAGAGGCGGGAGAAGAGCTGGATCTGCGCATGGCTGGTGTCCTGGAACTCGTCCAGCAGGACCACCTTGTAGCGCGAGCGCAGGGCCTGCTGCACCGGGGCCAGCGTGGCCAGCCGCGCCGCGTGCGTGACCAGGTCACCGAAGTCCAGGACGCCGCGGGTGCGCTTGGCCTGCTGGTACTGCGCGGCCAGGCGCGCCACCGTGGCGTGCGTGCGCAGCTTGTCGATCAGCGGCGTGGGACTCTTGCTGCGCGCGGTGGCGCCGAAGGGCAGTTCCTCGATGAGGTCGGCGCGCTCCTCCAACCACTCGGCCGTCTCCCCCGGATCCACGAGGTGCTCGGAGGCCTGCCCCGCGTAGCCGAGCACGGCGTCGATGAGGGAGGAGCGGGCGGCGGTGAGGTGCCCGTGCGGACCGTCATACGCGTCCACCACCCGGCTGGCCAGCTGCCAGCACTGGGCGGCCCCGCGCAGCGGTGCATCCGGTTCCAGCCCGATCCGCATGCCGTGCTCCGACACCAGGGTCTTGGCGAAGGAGTGGTAGGTGGACACGACCGGCTCCATGGCGAGGTCCCCTGAGACGTCGGAGCCGAGGACCTGGCGCAGCCGGTAGAGGTGGCCGCGCAGCCGCTCCGCGAGTTCCCCTGCGGCCTTGCGGGTGAAGGTCACGCCGAGGATCTCCTCGGGGCGCGCCAAGCCGTTGGCCACGAGCCACACCACGCGGTCCGCCATGGTGGCGGTCTTGCCCGAGCCGGCTCCGGCGACGACGAGCAGCGGGCTCAGCGGCGCCGTGATGACGGCGCGCTGCTGCTCGGTGGGCCGGTGCGGCTGGCCGAGGGCGGCGGCCAGATCGTCCGGATCGGCGAAGGGCATCTGCTGCGTGTCCATGTTCTCCTGACTCATGGCTGGGTCACCTGCCGACCCTCGTCACAGACGGGGCACACCCCGGGCAGGGTGCAGCGGGAGGTGCCGCCGGATTCGTGGACCGCGGCGAAGTGTACGGCGGCCATGAGGGCGGCCGCGGTGGCCACCATCTCCTCCGGGCGGCGGTCCTCGGGGTCCACCGGTGCCTGCGCCAGTTCGGTCACCTTCGACTTGGTTTCCTTCCCGATCGCCACGAGTTCCGCGCCCGCTGGCTGCCGGGCCGCCTTCAGGTCCAGCCCGTCCAGGGCACCGGCGCGGATGGCCGCCTGGTACGTGAGCAGCTGCGCATGGTCCGGGAGCTCCGCCACCGTGGGCAGCACCTTTCCTGTCTTCAGGTCCACCACGAACGGGCGGCCCTCGGTGTCCCGCTCCACGCGGTCGATGGAGCCGGTGAGCTTCACGGGGTGCTCCCCCGGTGAGCGCGGCTCCAGCGCCAGCGAGAAGCCCTGCTCGGCCGCCACGAACTCGCGGGCGTGCGCCTCGCGCATCTTCTGCACGTACTGCGCAAAGCGGCCCAGCATGCCCTCTGCGCGCTCGCGCTCCTTGGCGCCCTCCCAGTTCTCCGGCATGCGCAGTTCGTCCCAGCGCCGGTTCAGCGCGAAGAGCAGCTCCTCCGCGTCCCCGTCCGGGTGCTCCTCGGCGATGGAGTGGATGAGCGTGCCGAGGCTGCGGGCGAAGTCCGTGGGGGCCACCCCGCCCGCTGCCTGGACGAACCAGTTCAGCGGCGAGGTCAGCACGGACTCCACCTTGGACGGGGAGACGCGCACGGGCAGGCCCTCCGGGACCACGGGGTCCTCGCTCGTCAGCGGCGCCAGCCCCCACCAGGTGGAGGGCGCTGCGCCGGGCACGGGCGGCTCGGCAGCGGAGAGCAGCGCCAGCACGCCGGCTGCCTCCGCCGCCGTGGCGTCCGCCCCCTCCTCCAGGGTGCGGCGCAGCAGGGCGGTGAGCGTGGTCAGTGTGCGGGCGCGCGGGACGGGGCTGACGCGCAGCGGCGTGCTGTGATCGGTGCGCACCAGTTCCAGGAAGCTGGAGGGGACGGTGTCCTCCCCGCTGATGCCGACCAGGTGCAGCCGCCGGCTCGCCCTGGTGATGGCCGTGAGGAACTGCCGCAGTTCGTCGTCGCGGACGGCCCGCAGCTTCTGTGCCACGCCGGCCCCGGCCAGTGCCTGCGGGCCGTGCTCGGCCACGGTGACCAGGTCATCCAGGCGCAGCAGCTGCCCGCGCAGGCCCGTGGACGGCCACAGGCCCTCCTCCAGGCCGGCCACCACCACGGTGTCCCACTGACCGCCTGCCGCGGCGGCCGGGGTGAGCACGTGCACGCGGCCGGCACCGGAGCCGACGCCGGCCAGGGAGTCCATGGGCAGCTCGTGCGAGCGGACGTGCTCGAGGAAGCGGCCGAGTCCCGCCCCGGGGAACTGGTCCCCGAAGCGCTCCGCCGCCTGGAACAACGCCAGCACGGCGTCCAGGTCGCGGTGCGCGCGGTCCGCCCGCAGCCCGCGCTCGTCCAGGGCCTGCTCGCGCCACCGCTCCGCCACGTGCGCCGCGTCCCACACCGCCCACAGGGCCGTGGCAGCCGTGTGCTCGCCGCGCAGGTGCTCGGTGGCCGCCGTGAGCATGTCCACGAGCCGCACGGCGGGCAGGGCCACGGGACCCAGCTCGCGCAGGGTCCTCGCCTCGGTCACGCCGTCCAGCAGACCGGCCAGCAATTGCGTGCTGTCCCGCTCCCCGCCCGCGCCGCGCTCCGCCACCAGGAGGGCCTGGCGCAGCGAACGCACGTCCAGCGTGGTGGCGCGGCCGTAGGGGCCGGTCAGCAGCACCTGGACAGCTGCGGCGTCCGCAGCCGCGCCCAGGTGATCGCGGCGCACGGGCTCTGCGCTCTGATGCGGTGCCAGGGCCAAAGCTCGCTCCAACAGGTCCAGCAGCGGGCGGACCGCGGCCTCCTCACGCAGCGGGATCTGCACGGGCGGCACGGTGGTGGAGATGCCGTTCAGGCCGAGGGCCCGGGAGACCTGTCTGACCTGTGAGCTGTTGCGCACGATCACGGCGATGTCCTCGTACGGCACGCCCTGACCGAGGTGGGCCTCGAGCACGTGGCGGGCGATCAGCCGGTCGCGGTGCACCTCGGACTCCACGATCGTCAGTTCCACGGCGTCCTGCTGCGGCTCCTCGCCGCCGTCCGCGTGCGTCGCCTCGCCGGCCCCCGCGGGCGTCCAGCTCCGCACCGCTTCGCCGAGCGTGCTGGGGATGCGCAGCGCCACCCGCCGCGCCGCCGTGCTCAGTGCCGGCCCGAGCCGGTGGTTGGTGTCCAGCGTCATCACGGCGGCATCGGCCCCGCCGTCGCCGAGCTCGTGCCCGATCCGCGCCACCAGATCGGGGCGCGCACCGCGGAAGCCCTGGACCACGGTGTCCGGGCCTGCCAGCAGCACGGCATCGCGACGCTGGGCCAGCAGGCGCAGCATCGCCTGCTGGGAGCCGGTGGCCTCCTGCACGTCGTCCGCGACGAGCAGCCCGATCCGCTCGCGCTCCGCCGCGGCCAGCTCAGGGTGGGCCCGCAGCAGCCCCAGCGCCACCGAGACCAGCTCGGCCGGGTCATACGCCTCGGCGTGTTCCAGCGCTCCCACCTGCCGGTACTCGGCCAGGAAGCGGGCGGCGGCCACCCATTCGGGGACACCGCAGCGCTCCCCCAGCCGTGCGACGTCGTCCGGGGTGAGGCCCAGTTCCGCGACCCGGTCCAGGAACTCCCGCAGCTGCGCGCGGAAACCGCGCGTGCCCATGGCCTCGCCGAGGGACTCCGGCCAGGCCGGGCCGGGCGCACCGGCGGCGTGACCGCGCAGCAGTTCGGCGATGAAGGCGTCCTGCTCGGCTCCGGAGAGCAGACGCGGAGGGCGCAGGGCGGCGGGCAGCAGCTCGGCGGCCCGCGCCCGCGTGATGACATCGAAGGCGTGGGCGGCGAAGGTGCGCACCACGGGCTCGGAGAACGCGGCGCCGGAGTCCAGCGCGATCCCGTCCCGCAGCCGATCGGCCTGCTGGCGCGAGGGAACCAGCACCAGGACCCGGTCCGTGGCGAGCCCCTCGCGCAGCCGCGAGAGCACCAGCTCGGCCGCGAGCGTGGTCTTGCCCGTGCCCGGTCCGCCGAGCACCACCACGGGCCCGTGGCCGGGCGCGCGCAGGAGCTCTGGGAGGGGGCGGGGCGGCGCGCTCTGGTTCACTCCCCCATCAGATCATCCGCCCCCGACAGTTTGCACACGGACGCGGCGCACGCCGCGCCCCTCAGTCCCCCGCACCCTCCGCGACCGTGCGCGCTGGCGACTCCTCGCCGTCGTCGTACACCGTGGACGGCGGGCCCACGATCAGCGGATCGGGCGTGCCCACCACGTCCGCGTCCTTGCCCGGGTAGTCGAAGCGGGAGAGCACCCAGCGCATGGCCTCCAGCCGCGCCCGCTTCTTGTCGTTGGACTTCACCACGGTCCACGGCGCCTGCGCGGTGTCCGTGTAGAAGAACATGGCCTCCTTGGCCGCCGTGTAGTCGTCCCACTTGTCCAGGCTGGCCAGGTCCGTGGGCGAGAGCTTCCACTGCTTCACGGGGTCCTGCGAGCGGGCCAGGAAGCGCGCGTGCTGCTCGGCCCTGCCCACGGAGAACCAGAACTTGATCAGGTGGATCCCCGAATCGCACAGCATCCGCTCGAACTCGGGCGCGGAGCGCGTGAACTGCAGGTACTGCGCGTCGGTGCAGTAGCCCATCACGCGTTCCACGCCGGCGCGGTTGTACCAGGAGCGGTCGAAGAGCACGATCTCGCCCGCGCTGGGCAGGTGCGCCACGTAGCGCTGGAAGTACCACTGCGTACGCTCGCGTTCCGTGGGGACCTCGAGGGCCACCACGCGCGCGCCACGGGGGTTGAGGTGCTCGGTGAAGCGCTTGATGGAGCCGCCCTTGCCGGCCGCGTCCCGCCCCTCGAAGACGATGACGATCCGCTCGCCGGACTCCTTGACCCAGGCCTGCAGCTTGAGCAGTTCGATCTGCAGGCCGTTCTTCAGGCGCTCGTACTCCTTGCGCTTGAGCTTGGTGTCGTACGGGTAGCCCTGCCGCCACGGGGATGTCTCGTCCCCGTCCAGCTCCGGGGCGGTCTCCTCGAGCAGGTCCCCGATCTCCTCCAGGTCCTGGGCTCCCCTGCCGACGTCCTTGGGCATGCGCGTCTCCTCGTCCTCGCTGCGTGTGCACCACACGTTAGGGCCGCCGGGGTGGCCGGGAGAAGCGTGCGCGTGAACGGCGGGTGTCCCGCGCGGGGCGCGTGGGCTGCGTCGTAGCTTTCCTGTGCCCGACGCCGCGGGCACGCCTCGCGCCCCGAGGTCACCACCCGGCGTCGTGCCTTCCCAGGGCCCGACGCCGCGGACTCACCCTTCGCGCCGAGGTCACCGGCCGCCGTCGTCCCCTCAGAGCGCGAGGACCTCGGCGATCCGCGCCGAGAGCGCGGCCTCCTCCCCCGGGTCCGGGCTCCAGAACGCGCCGCGCAGGGCCCCCTCCGCGCGGTGCGGCGTGCCCTCGGCCTCCCAGTGGACTTTAGCCCTGGCCAGCAGGGTGGGTGGCAGCGTCCCGTCGGAGCGGATCATGCGCCACCACGGGATGCCGTCAGGAGCGCGGCGCATCGCGGCGGCGGGGCGGCGCGGCGTGCTCAACCCGAGCAGGGCGGCGACGGCCCCGTAGGAGGTGACGCGGCCGGGCGGGACGGCCTCGAGGACCCGGTACACGGCCTCGTCCACGGCTTCCGGGTCGGCTCCGGCGAGGCTGATCGCGGCGGTGTCTGGCGTGGGCATGGGGACACGCTATCCCCAGGGATGCCCGCCCTGCGCAGCGGGGTGACGGGGTGGCGCGATAGGTTGAGGACATGGCCAACACACCGGAACAGCCCCCGCTCCCGCTGCCGGACGGTGACGGCACGCCCCAGCAGGCCGGCGCCCCGGCGTGGCACCAGCTGCCCCGCGCGGCGTTCGACCTGGAGACCACGGGCCGTGACCCGCGCACGGCGCGCATCGTCACCGCCTCCGTGGTGATCGTCAACGGGCGCGACGAGCTGCTGCAGCACCACGAGTGGCTCGTGGATCCCGGCGTCCCCATCCCCGCCGAGGCCAGCGCCGTGCACGGCATCTCCACGGAGCAGGCACAGGCCGAGGGACGCGACCCGGCCGAGGCCGTCGCGGAGATCTCCACGCTGCTCGCCGAGCTCTTCCAGACCATGCCGGTCATGGCGTTCAACGCCCCGTACGACTTCACGGTGCTGGAGGCCGAGGCCCGCCGCCACGGCATCGCCTCGATCGACCCGAGCCCCGTGATCGACCCGCTGGTGCTCGACCGTGCCGTGGATCGCTACCGGCGCGGCAAGCGCACCCTCACCGCCATGAGCGAGTTCTACGGCGTCTCCCTCGTGGACGCCCACACCTCGGCGGCGGACGCCCTGGCCACGATCGGCGTGGCGGACGCGATCGCCCGCAAGTACCCGCGCCTGATCCAGGTGGACCCGCTGCAGCTGCACGGTGCCCAGAGCGGCTGGCACCGCGCCTGGGCGGAGAACTTCCAGGACTTCCTGCGCCGCAAGGACCCCTCGGCCGAGATCGACCCGGCCTGGCCGCGCGGCGAGTTCCCCGCCCGCGACTGACGCTGCGCGGGGCCGGAACAGGACCGCCGCCGGGCCGACCCCGCGAGGGGCCGACACGGCGGCGGGAGATGCTGCGGAGCCTGCTCCGCCGGCAGGTCAGTCCTGCGGCGGCGTGGCCTGCGCTGCGGCGCGGGCCGCGGCGGGCAGGGCGTCGATGATGCGGTCCATCGCCGCGTCGTCGTGCGCATCGGAGACGAACCAGGCCTCGAAGACGCTGGGCGGCAGCGAGACCCCGGCGTCCAGCATGGCGTGGAAGAACGGCGCGTACCGCCAGCCCTCCTGGGCCTGGGCCTGTTCGTAGTCGTGCACCCCGTGCTCGGAGGTCCCGAAGGCCACGGAGAAGAGGTTGCCGGCGGTCTGGATGGAGTGGTCCACGCCCTCGGCGGACAGCGCGGCGCCGAGCGCCTCCTGCAGCTGCAACGAGCGTGCGTCGATGTTGGCGTAGACCTCGCTCGTGGCGTGCTCCAGCGTGGCGATGCCGGCGGCCGTGGCCACCGGGTTCCCGGAGAGCGTGCCGGCCTGGTAGACGGGGCCCAGCGGGGAGAGCCGGTCCATGATCTCGGCCGGGCCACCCACGGCCGCGGCCGGCATGCCGCCGCCGATCACCTTGCCGAAGGTGAACAGGTCAGGCACCCATCCCTCCTCGCGGCCGGTGAGGCCCCAGTAGCCCGCGTCGGAGGCGCGGAAGCCGGTGAGCACCTCGTCCACGATCAGCAGCGCGCCCTGCTCGGCGGTGATGCGGCGCAGGAAGGCGTTGAAGCCGGGCTGCGGCGTGACCACGCCCATGTTGCAGGGGGCGGACTCGGTGATGACGGCGGCGATGCGGGGGCCGAAGCGCTCGAAGGCATCCGTCACGGCCTGCTCGTCGTTGTACGGCAGCACGAGCGTCTCCGCGGTGACCGCGGCGGGCACGCCGGCCGAGCCGGGCAGGGCGAGCGTCGCCAGGCCGGAGCCGGCGGCGGCCAGCAGCGCGTCCACGTGGCCGTGGTAGCAGCCGGCGAACTTCACGACCAGGTCGCGGCCGGTGTAGCCGCGGGCCAGGCGCACGGCGGTCATGGTGGCCTCCGTGCCGGTGGAGACCATGCGCACGTGCTCCACGCCGCCCATGCGGTCGGCGATCAGCTGGGCCAGCCGCGACTCCGAGGGGGTGGTGGCCCCGAAGGAGAGCCCGTGGTCCACCGCTGCGTGCACGGCCTCGATCACGGCGGGGTGGGAGTGGCCGAGCAGGGCCGGGCCCCACGAGCACACCAGGTCCACGAAGCGGTTGCCCTCCACGTCCGTGACGTAGGCGCCGTGGGCGTCCACGAGGAAGCGGGGCGTGCCGCCCACGGAGCCGAAGGCCCGCACGGGCGAGTTCACGCCGCCCGGCATCACGGCCTGGGCCGTGGCGAATTCCTGCGCGTTGGTCGTCATCACTTGCCTTCCTTGATCCACTGGGCCAGCTCGGGGGCCCAGTAGGTGAGCACCTGGTCGGCGCCGGCGCGGCGCAGGCCGAGGACGGACTCGGTGATCGCCGCCCTGCGGTCGATCCAGCCGTTGGCAGCTGCCGCCTCGATCATCGCGTACTCGCCGGAGATCTGGTACGCGGCCACGGGCACCGGGGACATGGCCGCCACGTCCGCGAGGATGTCCATGTAGGCCATGGCCGGCTTGACCATGACCATGTCGGCGCCCTCCTCGAGGTCCAGCTCCACCTCCAGCAGGGCCTCGCGGCGGTTGGCCGGGTCCATCTGGTAGGTGCGGCGGTCCCCCTGCAGCTGCGAGTCCACGGCCTCGCGGAAGGGGCCGTAGAACGCGGAGGAGTACTTGGCGGAGTAGGCCATGACCACGGTGTCCTGGTGGCCGGCCTCGTCCAGGGCCTGCCGGATCACGGCGATCTGCCCGTCCATCATGCCGGAGGGGCCGAGCACGTCCGCGCCGGCATCGGCCTGGGCCACGGCCATGTCGGCGTAGCGCTGCAGCGTGGCGTCGTTGTCCACGGTGCCCTCTGCGGTGAGGACGCCGCAGTGGCCGTGGTCGGTGAACTCGTCGAGGCAGACGTCGCCCATGACCAGCAGCTCGTCCCCCACCTCGGCCTTCACGTCCGCGAGGGCCACGTTGAGGATGCCCTCGGGGTCGGTGGCACCGGAGCCGACGGCGTCGCGGGTCTGCGGCACGCCGAAGAGCATGATGCCGCCAAGACCGGCCTCGGCCGCCTTGGCCGCCGCCGCCTTGAGGGAGTCGCGGGTGTGCTGCACCACGCCGGGCATGGAGGTGATGGCCACGTCCTCGGTGGCGCCCTCACGGACGAACGCGGGGAGGATCAGGTGCTGTGCATCCAGCGTGGTCTCGGCGACGAGGCGGCGCAGCGCGGGGGTTCGGCGCAGACGGCGTGGGCGGTGGGTCGGGAAGCTCATGAGGTCCTTTCTGTGGCGGCGGCCAGGGCGGCCGCGAGACCGGAGGGATCGGTGGAGGGGGCCGTGGCGATCACGTCGAGGCCCAGGTCGGTGGCCTCGGCCGCGGTGCGCGGGCCGAGGGCGAGGTAGCCGGTGCGGGAGGGGCGCCCGGCGAGGAGATCCACCACGCGGCGGGCGGTGGACGGGCTGGTCAGAACGGCGGCGTCCAACGCGCCTGCGGCGAGCTGCTCGGCGAGCGCGCTCGGCTCGAGCCGCTGGGCCCCGGAGGGCACCGGGAGTGCACCGGGAACGGGGACGCTCAGCGCGCGGGAGGGGTCAGCGGGCGCGTCCACGGTGCGGTAGACGCTCACGCGTTCCGGCCGCCAGCCGCGTTCCACCAGGCCATCGGCGAGCGTGGGCGCGGCGAGGTCTGCCGCGGGCAGCAGCACGGTGGCCGCCCCGGTGTCGATGACGGCGGGGAACTCCGCGACGAGGCCGCGGGCGGAGTGCTCCCCGCCCGGCACCAGGTCCACCCCGGCGCCGAGCGCGCGGACGGCGCGGGCGGTGGCCTGCCCGACGGCGGCGACCCGGGTCCCCTGCGCGATGTCCAGGACCGCGCTGGTCGGGTCCGCGCCGTCCAGGTCCGCGCTGTCCGGGTCCGCGGACGCGCTCAGCTCCACCGCGGCGCGCACGGCCGTGACGGAGGTGAACACGACCCAGGCGTAGGCACCGGAGGCCAGGCGTTGCAGGGCGGTGCGGGCCGTGGCCAGCTCGGACCCGGCGGGCAGCTCGTGATCGATCAGCGGGCACAGCACGGGCACGGCCCCTGCTGCGCTCAGTGCTGAGGCCAGGGCCCCGGCCCGGTCGGCGGCGCGCAGCACGGCGACCCGCGGGGCGTGCCCGTGGGTCACCGTGTGCTCGCCCTGCTTCACCTGGCGTCCGTCCCCATCAGGGCGGCGGCGCCGGCGCCGAGGAGTTCCTCGGCCAGGGCCTCGCCCAGGGAGATGGCCTCCGCCTCGGTGGCGACGGAGCCCGCGGTGTGGCGGCGCAGGGCGCGCGAGCCGTCCGGGTTCACGGCGACGGCGTCCAGGCGCAGCGACCCGGAACGCGTGGGCACGGCGAGCGCACCGAGCGGGGCGGCGCAGCCGCCCTCGAGCCGGGACAACAGCGCACGCTCGGCCGTGACGGACAGCCGCGTCGCCGCGTCGTCGAGCACCGCCATGGCGCCCATGAGCGGCGAGGAGGCGGCGGCCGTGGCCGCGGAGACCTCCACCGCGAGCGCGCCCTGCCCGGGGGCCGGGAGCATGACGTGCGGGTCGATACGCTCGGTGGCGTGCGCGGAGAGGCCGAGGCGGTCGAGGCCGGCACCGGCCAGGACCACGGCGTCCAGGTCGCCCACGTGCTCGCGGCCCACCGACGCGGAGTCGTCATGCTCCAGCGTCAGGCCCTTCACGCGACGCAGGCGCGTCGGCACGTTCCCGCGGATGTCCCGCATTGCGAGGTCGGGGCGCGCGGCGAGGACCTGGGCGGCGCGGCGCGGCGAGCCCGTCCCCACCACGGCGCCCGTGGGCAGCGTGTCCAGGGTCAGGCCGTCGCGGGCCACGAGCACGTCACGCACGTCGGCGCGGGCCGGGATCGCCGCGATGACCAGGCCCTCGGGCTGGGCCACCGGGAGGTCCTTGAGGGAGTGCACGGCCACGTCCACGTCGCCGTCCAACAGGCGCTGGCGCAGGGCGGCGGCGAAGACGCCGGTGCCGCCCAGGGACGCGAGCGAACCGGTGACGACGTCGCCCTCGGTGCGCACCGTGATGGTCTCGGCCTCGCCCGCGCCCGCCTGGGTCAGGGCGGCGGCCACCAGCCCCGTCTGGGTGGTGGCCAGGGCGGAGCCGCGGGTGCCGATCCGGAAGCCGCTCACGCCTGCGGGACCCCCACCTCGGAGTCGACCGCGGCGATGGTCGGCTTGTAGCTGCCGTCCCGCATCTGCTTCACGCAGCAGTTGGCGCGGCACACGTCGAACCAGGGTCCGCCGTCGACGCAGCTCTCGCGGCCCTCGCGCAGCGGCTTGCCATCGGGCCCCGCCAGCCGCTCCTCGATGAGGTCCACGATCCCGGAGACGAAGGCGGCGTGCGTGCCGTGCGTGGGGACGCGGTGGAAGGCGAGGCCCAGCTCCTCGCTAGTCTCCTTGGCCTCGGTGTCCAGGTCCCAGACGACCTCCATGTGATCGGACACGAAGCCGATCGGGACCACGACCACGCCGCGGGTGCCTGCCTGCGCGTACTCGGTGATGGCGTCGTTGATGTCCGGCTCCAGCCACGGCACGTGCGGGGCGCCGGAGCGGGACTGGAACACGAGGGACCACTCGAGGCCGTCCGCCTCCGGCACTTGGGACAGGATGGTGCGGGCCACGGCGCGGTGCTGGTAGGAGTACACGTCCGTGTCGATGCTCGCGGCCAGATCGCGCGGACCGGCCGCGTCGGCGTCCGTCTGCGGGATGGAGTGCGTGGTGAAGACGATGCGCACCTCGGCGCCGTCCTCCCCCTTGGCCGCCAGCTGCGCGCGCACGTCGGCGAGGCCCTTCTTCAGGTCCTCCACGAACGGCTGCACGAATCCGGGGGTGTCGAAGTACTGGCGGATCTTGTCCACCTCGAGCTCGCGGTCCAGGCCGGTCTCGGTCAGGGCCACGCCGTAGTCCTCGCGGTACTGGCGGCAGGAGGAGTAGCCGGCGTAGGCGCTGGTGGCCAGCACCAGCAGGCGCCGGTGCCCTGCCGCGTGGGCGTCCTTGAGGACGTCAGCCACGTAGGGGGCCCAGTTGCGGTTGGCCCACAGCACGGGCAGCTCGATCCCGCGCGTGGCCAGCTCGGCCTCGATGGCGGCCTTGAGCGCGCGGTTCTGGGCGTTGATGGGGCTGATGCCGCCGTTGGCGCGGTAGTGGTGGGCCACCTCCTCCAGGCGCTCGTCGGGGATGCCGCGGCCGGCGGTGACGTTGCGCAGGAAGGGGATGACGTCCTCCTGACCCTCCGGGCCACCGAAGGAGGAGAGGATCAGCGCGTCGTAGGCCTTGGCCTGCATGCGCCCGGCCTCGTCGTAGCCCTCGCGCGGATCGAAGGTGAACGTGGTGCTCACTTCAGGACCTCCCTGGCCTGCTCTGCCGTGATGCGGCGTCCGGTGTAGAAGGGGATCTCCTCGCGGACGTGGTGACGTGCCCCGGTGTAGCGCAGGTGGCGCATCATGTCCACCAGGTCGATGACCTCCGGCGCCTCGAGGGCGATGATCCACTCCCAGTCCCCGAGCGCGAACGCGGCGACCGTGTTGGCCTGGACCATGGGGAAGTCGCGCCCGAGGATGCCGTGGTGGCGCAGCATGGCCCCACGCTCGGCCGGGTCGATCGTGTACCAGTCGTAGGAGCGCACGAACGGGTAGACGGTGAGCCACTCGCTCGGCTCGGTCCCGCGGGCGAAGGACGGCGAGTGGTCCTTGGCGAACTCGGCCTCGCGGTGCACGCCGAAGTAGCTGAAGGCCAGCTCGGTGCCGGAGAGCAGGCCGGTGCGACGCAGGCGGCGGATCGCGGCCTGCAGCAGCTCGAAGGCGGGGCCGTGCACCCACACCATGAGGTCGCCGGTCTCCCGCATGCCGGAGACGTCGTAGAGCCCGCGCACGGTCACGCCGTCGGCCGCCAGCGCGGCGACCTCGGCGTCGAAGGACGCGGCGTCTTCGGCGCTCGGCTCGCGCTCCTCCACCCGGGCGAAGACGGCCCACGCGGTGAAGTGCAGCGTCTGCTCCCCCTCACGGTTGCGCTCTGCCATGACCGGCGAGTTGTCCTCCGGCTGCGACGTCCTCTGTTCCGACATCGGGTCCTCCCTCATGTCTTCCCCGACCGTTGCGGCCGGCTCGGCGCGGTCCCTGGCTGGGGCCGTGGTGTGTGGTTGTGGTCTTCTCGGCTGTCCTACCGTGCGCTGGTGCGCGCGCTCCTGCGGGCCTGCCCGACGACGGCGGCGAGGCCGGTCCCGGAGCGCCAGGCCCCGATGACGTCCAGTTCGGGGACGGCGTCCAGCGCCTCGGTGATCGCCCGCAGGGTGGCGCGGTGGCCCAGGGTGGCCATCGGCAGCGCACCGGGGTGACGGATCACGTCGGCGTCCAGCACATCACGCCTGGAGAGCGGGACGCCGAGCAGGGTGGCGGCGTCCGTGACCGCTGCGGCGATGAGCTCCTCGTCGGAGGTGCCCGCCACGGGGGTCGCGTCGGTGATCCGCCCGTAGGACAGGCGCAGCACGTGGCGTCCTGGCCCGGCCTCCTCGGCCAGCCACGGCCATTTGGCGGTGGCGTGGGTGAGGGCCTTGGCCCGCACATCGGTGGCCGACGGCGAGACGAGCACGCCGGAGCCGCGCGGTGCCGCGTCCAGGTCCGGCGCGTCCACGACCAGGGTGGCCAGGGCGATCCCTGCCCCTTCGGCCGGGCGCAGTCCGGACAGCCCAGGGACGGCCTCGCCCAGAAGGTCAACGGCGGTGGGGCCGTCGGTGGCGACGACGAGCCGCTCCGCCTGCAGGTCCTCGTCCGGCGCGTCCTCCGCGTCCTCCGCAGCGGAGGCGCCGCGCACGCTCACCGTCCACGCGGCGTCGGACGCTTCCGGGCCTGAAGCGGCCGGTGCCCCGCCGGCGGCCGGCGAGTCGGCGGCGTCGGGCAGCGTGCGCCGCACGGACGTGACGCGCGTGTGCTCACGCAGCCGCACGCCGCGCTCGGTGAGGTCGGCCAGCAGGGCGGTGACGAGGGTGTTCATGCCGCCGGGCAGGCCGGCGACGGCGGAGCCGGAGGGTGCTGCGGCCCGCAGCGCCGCCGCGGCCCTGCACAGAGATCCGGTGCGCTCCAGCCCGGCGCGCAGGCCGGGGGCGATGACGTCCACGTCCAACTGGTCCGGGTCCGCGGAGTGCACACCGGAGACGACGGGGGCCACAAGGACCTCGAGCGCGGCGTCGCCGAGCCGGTCACGGACCAGGGCGCCGAGGGAGAGCGGGCCGGAGAGCAGTGCGGGATCCACGGGCGCGTTGAGGTCCTGCGCGGCCCTGGCTGCACCCTCCTCCCCCAGCGCCGTGAGCACCTCGGGGGCGGTGGGGTCGCCGGGGATGCCGACGATCCCTGAGCTCGGCAGCGGCAGATCCGCACCGTCGCCGGCGTGCAGCCAGGCGCCCGCCGGTGCCGGGTAGACGGGGCCGAGGCCGAGCTCGGCGGCCAACCGCGCCACGGCGTCGGTGCGGGTCGCGAAGGCCTCGGCCCCGGTGTCAAGGCGCAGGCCGTCCACCTCGTGCGCGCCGACACGGCCGCCGGCCGTGCCCGCCTCGAGGACGGTGACCGCGTAGCCGGCCACGGCCAGCTCGCGGGCGGCGACGAGCCCTGCCACCCCGGCGCCCACCACGAGGGCGGCGGGGGCGGCACTCACGCTCAGCGCAGCGGTGGCCACGGCTCAGGCCTCGTCGATCCGCACCTGGCGCGGGTCGGCGTCCACGGGCACGGAGTGGATGAAGGAGACCAGTCGGGTGAGGACCTCGGGATCCGTGTCGGCCGGGACGCCGTGGCCCAGGTTGATCACGTGGCCGGGGGCCGCCTCGCCGCCGGCCATGACCTGGAGGGTCGCCTCGGCCAGCGGACGCCAGCCGGCCCCGAGCAGTGCGGGGTCGATGTTGCCCTGCAGCGGCACGCCGCCGCCCAGGCGCCGCTCCGCCTCCTCGAGCGGGAGGCGGTAGTCCACGCCCATCACGTCGCCGCCTGCCGCGTGCATGGACGGCAGCAGCTCGCCCGTGCCCACGCCGAAGTGCACGGTGGGGACGCCGAGGTCCGCCACGGCCGCGAGGACCGCGGAGGAGGCGGGGGCCACGAAGCGCTCGTAGTCGGAGCGGGAGAGCGAGCCGCCCCAGGAGTCGAAGAGCTGCGCGGCCGAGGCGCCGGCCAGCACCTGGGCGCGCAGGAAGGCGCCGGAGACCTGCGCGGTCCACGCCAGCAGGCGCTGCCACGTCTCGGGCTCGCGGTGCATCAGGCGGCGCGCGCCGAGGTGGTCCCGGCTCGGCTTGCCCTCCACCATGTAGGCGGCGAGCGTGAACGGAGCGCCGGCGAAGCCGATGAGCGGCGTGCTGCCCAGCTCCGCCACGGTCAGGCGGACGGCCTCCGTGATGGGGGCCAGTGCGGCCTCCTCCAGGGCGGGCAGCGCGTCCACGGCCGCTGCCGTGGTGATGGGCTCGCCGAACACGGGGCCCACGCCGGACTCGATCCGCACGTCCAGGCCCGCCAGCAGCAGCGGCACCATGATGTCGGAGAAGAAGATGCCGGCGTCCACGTCGTGCCTGCGCACGGGCTGCAGCGTGATCTCGGAGGCCAGCTCGGGCGTGAGGCAGGACTGGAGCATGTCCGTGCCCTGGCGCAGCGCGCGGTACTCGGGCAGGGAACGGCCGGCCTGACGCATGAACCACACGGGGCGCCGCGACGGCGTGCGCCCGGTGTAGGCGGCGATGAGGGGCGCGTCGGCGGTCAGGCCACTGGCCAGTGGGTGGCTCTCAGGCAGGGACATACGGCTCATTCTGCCGCGAATCCGGCGACACTTCGAATCCGGTGAGACCGAGCACACCCACATTTCTACAAAAGGTAGAAGCAGGCGCGCCATCCCGCGGTCCACGGGATCCGCACGGTGTTGCGCGGCCCCCGAAGTGAGGTACCCCTTGCCTGAAGAAACGCGGGCACAGGACTACACTCCTTGGCTTGTGGTGCTGATGTCCTTGATTGCTTCCCATGCGGAGCTCGACCTGGAAACGGTGGCCCGCCTCTCCGCGGCCTCCGGCACCCTTGCCGATGCCCGGATCCCCGGCGTCGACGGGACCGTCCTGCTCTCCACCTGCAACCGTTTCGAGGTCTACGCGCAGGTCAGCGAGGGAACGGAGCCGAGCACGGCCCGCTCCGCCCTCGTGGACCAGATCGCGTCCGCCTCCCACCTTCCCTCCCGCCTCGTGTCGGAGGTGCTCACCACCGCGGAGGACGCGGCGGCAGTGCAGCACCTCTTCAGCGTGGGCGCCGGGTTGGACTCCGCCGTGATCGGCGAGCGCGAGATCGCCGGCCAGGTGCGCCGCGCCCTGATCTCCGCCCAGGAGGCCGGCACCGCCACCGGGCCGCTGACCAAGCTCTTCCAGTCCGCCTCCCGCACCGCCAAGGCCGTACAGTCCTCCACCGAGCTCGGCTCGCGCGGGAAGTCCATCGTCTCCGTGGCGCTGGACCTCGCCGAGGACCTGGAGCCGGGCGATTGGTCCCAGCGCACCGTGGTGCTCTTCGGCACCGGCGCCTACGCCGGCGCCACCCTCGCCCTGCTGCAGCAGCGCGGCGTGGGCCGCATCGGCGTCTACTCCGCCTCCGGACGCGCGCAGACCTTCGTGGCCTCCCGCACCGGCGAGGCCATCGACGAGGACGAACTGAGCGAGTGGGTCCGCGACGCAGACGTCATCATCGGTTGTTCCGGCGGCGGCCGCCGCGTCACGAGCGAGACGCTGGCCGGGCTGCACCGGGGCGATCGCCCGCTCGTGGCGATCGACCTGGCCCTGAACCACGACTTCGACCCGTCCCTGGACGAGCTGGACGGCGTCACCCTGCTGACCCTGGAGTCCGTGCGCATGGCTGCGCCGAGCGAGCAGGTCCAGTCCGTGCAGCGCGCGCGGGAGATCGTGGACGAAGCCTCCGCCGAGTACGAGCGGGAGCGGCTGCAGCGCACGGCGGACGCCGCGATCGTGGCCCTGCGCAAGCACACCCAGTCCGTCCTGGAGTCGGAGCTGGAGAAGGTCCGCGCACAGCACGGCTGCACGGCGGCCGCCGACGAGGTCGAGTTCGCCATGCGCCGCATGATCAAACAGATGCTGCACGTGCCCATGGTCAGGGCCCGCGAGCTGGCCGAGGACGGGCGCATCGACGAGTACGCTGCCGCCCTGAACACGCTCTACGGGATCGACGTGCCGACCGGGGCCCAGCCCACCGGCGCCCAGCCGGCCGCACCCCATGCCGCGACGGCTGCGCCGCACGCGCTCGAGGCGACCGAACCCCGCGCCGCGGCCACGGAGCCGGCCTCCTGCCCCGTGGACCACGCGGAACGCAGCGCCTGAGCGCGCACGGCTTCACCGAGCGACCCACCGCAGCACCGGGCCACGCCTCACCCGGCCGCCTCGGCGTCACGGGGCGTGACGCGGCGTAGCATGGACGGAACCATCACCCGTCCAGCGGAAGGCACGCGCACCGTGACGAGCACCCCCTCCTCCCGGCAGTCGAGACTGCCCCGCGCCGAGCGCAGGGCCCAACTGCTGGAGGCCGCACACACGGTGTTCGCCTCCCGCGGCTATCACGCTGCGGCGATGGATGACATCGCGGAGGCCGCGAAGGTCTCCAAGCCGGTGCTCTACCAACACTTCCCCGGCAAGCGCGAGCTGTACCTCGCACTGCTGGACTCCGAGCTGGAGGGACTGCGGGACGCCCTGGTCACCGCCGTGCGGACGGCCGAGGACAACCGGGACCGCGTCACGGACACCGTGCGCGCCTTCTTCGACTACGTGGCCAAGGACTCCAGCGCCCACCGCCTGGTCTTCAGCTCCGACGTGACCAATGACCCGGAGGTGAGCCAGCGGCTGGCCCGCTTCGAGGACGTGATCGGCGAGGCCATCGGCGAGATCATCCAGGGCCAGGCCGGCCTTTCCCCCGACGAGGCGAACCTGCTGGGCCACGCGCTGGCCGGCATGGCCCAGACCGCGGCGCGGCGCTGGGCGCAGGAGCGCTCCGTGCCGCTGGAGAAGTCCGTGGAACTGGTCTCGCGTTTGGCTTGGCGCGGAATCGGCTGGTTCCCCAAGGATTCCGCCCAGCCGTGACATACGGTGGAGCCTGACAGCAGTTCCCCTGCGGCCGTGAGCGCCGCACCGCGAAAGGAGTGGCGCATGGACGTGCGCATCGGCATCCAGAACGTGGCCCGTGAGGTCGTCGTGGACACCTCGAGCTCCCGCGAGGAGGTCGAGGCCGCGGTGGCCGCGGCCCTCAAGGACGGCAGCGTGCTGACGCTGCAGGACGCCAAGGGCGGGCAGATCATGGTCCCGGCCTCCGGCATCGGCTACGTGGAGTTCAGCTCCGACAAGCAGCGCCCGGTCGGGTTCGCCGCGCTGAGCTGAGTACACCGCAGCCATGACGAGCCGCCCGCTGAGGCTGGGACACGAGGCCGCCACGGAGTTGAGGGAACACCTCGACGCCGCGGCGGCCTCGGCCGGTCTCGACACCGAGTACCCGGCCGCCGCGCTCGCGGAGGCCACCGCTGCCGTGGCCTCCTACGCCGCGCCCGCCACGGACCTGACGCACCTGCCGTTCGTGACGATCGACCCGGAGGGGTCGACCGACCTGGACCAGGCGCTGTGGTTGCAGGCCGAGGACGACGGCGTGCGCGTGCACTACGCCATCGCGGACGTCCCAGGCTTCGTGGCGCAGGGCGGTGAGCTGGATGCGGAGACGCACCATCGCGGCGAGACCGCGTACCTGCCGCATCGCCGACTGCCGCTGCACCCCGAGGTGATCAGCGAGGACGCCGGCTCCCTGCTGCCCGGGCAGGTGCGCGGTGCGTACGTCTGGGAGATCCTGGTCGGCGCCGACGGCGGCTCCGAGCTGGTCTCGCTCACGCGCGCCACGGTGACCTCGCGGGAGCAGTTGAGCTACCCGCAGGCGCAGGAGCGGCTCGAGGCCGGCAACGAGCTCATGGTCACGCTGCATCGGCTGGGTGAGCTGCGCCGGGCCGACGAGTCCCGCCGCGGCGGCGCCGATCTGCGCCTGCCGGAGCAGGAGGTGGAGCTCAGCGAGCACGGGAAGCTGCAGCTGAGCACGCGCACTCCCCTGCCCATCGAGGAGGACAACGCGCAGGTCTCCCTCCTCACCGGGATCTGCGCGGCCCGCCTGATGCTGCAGGGCGGCGTGGGTCTGCTGCGCACCATGCCGCCGCCGGAGCAGGAGGCGCTGGACCGCTTCCGCGCGGTGGCCCACGCCTTGGGCCACCCCTGGGAGGGCTCGCTGAGCTACGGGGAGTACCTGCGCACGCTGGACGCGTCCCGTCCGCGCCAGCTGGCGATCCTGCACGCTGCCGCGTCGCTCTTCCGCGGTGCCGCCTACACGCCCTTCTCCGGTCAGGCGCCCGAGCAGACGGAACAGGCGGCGGTGGGTGCGCCGTACGCGCACACCACGGCGCCGCTGCGCCGGCTGGTGGACCGCTTCGCGCTGGTGGTGTGCCACGCGCTGGCCGAGGGCCAGGCGCCTCCGGCCGAGGTCGTCGCGGCGCTGGAGCAGCTGCCGGAGGCCATGCGAGCTGCCGGGTCAGCGGTGGGGACGGCGGAGCGCGCCTGCGTGGACATCATCGAGGCCGCGCTGCTCGAGCAGCACGTCGGGTCCGACTTCGACGCCGTGGTGGTGGACGGGCCGGTCCCGTCCCCGGACGCGCCGCCCGTCAAGGCCCTGCCCGACGCCGATGCCAAGGCTCCCGCCGGCAGCGTCAAGGTGGCGCTCGTGGAGCCTCCCGTCCAGGCCAAGGCCGCTGGCAGCGCCCCGGCGGGTTCCCGCGTCCGGGTGCGAGTGGATGCGGTGGACGTCCCGGCAGGCAAGATCTCGCTGAGCCTGATCGACTGACCTCCACCCCTCCCCCTCTCACCCGCCCCGCGGTACCGCAATTTCTCACATGCGCGTCCATTGGGCGTTCACACGAGAAATTGCGGTACCCAGGAATCCCACGCCGGGTGACGCTGACGCCCTCGCACGATCCGAGGGCACCCACGTGCGGCGCAGGGTGCGCGGCGCACGGAAGCTGGCCAAGCGGCGTCGGGCAGCGCAGGCCCCGCCACACCCTCCGGACGGCGCGATCCTGGCTCCGCAAGCCTGACTTCCCGAGCCAACCCTCGCCTGTAGACTGCCCGTATCCACCGGATGCCCGGTCGCGACCGACACTTTCCACGCACGCTTGCTGCGGCGTTGCCCTCGGGACGCACACCGTCCCCGTTCTCCTGCGATCGGCTCCGCAGCCGCGCCGCATGGCGCCCACAGATGCAAGGGGTATCCCTGACGTGACCGAGAAGCACATCGCCGACGCACCGATCGAACCGAACCAGGACGTGGAACTGCCCGGCGTCGAGACCGTGGAGGCCGTCCCGCCGCCGCCCGAGCAGACCTTCGCCGACTTCGCCGTCGCCGAGCCGATCGTCCGCGCGCTGGCCGATGCAGGCATCACCCACCCGTTCCCCATCCAGGCGATGACCCTGCCGGTGGCGCTCGGTGGGCACGACATCATCGGGCAGGCCAAGACCGGCACGGGCAAGACCCTCGGCTTCGGCATCCCCGCCCTGCAGCGCGTGGTGGGCCCCGGCATGCCCGGCTTCGACGAGTTGCCCACCCCGGGCGCCCCGCAGGCGCTCATCGTGGCCCCGACCCGTGAGCTCGCCGTGCAGGTCGCCGAGGACCTCGGCGTGGCCGCCTCGCACCTGCCCGTGCGCGTCGCCGTGATCTACGGTGGCCGCGCCTACGAGCCGCAGATCGAGCAGCTCAACGCCGGCGTCGAGGTGGTGGTCGGCACCCCCGGTCGCCTGATCGACCTGATGCGTCAGCACCACCTGAACCTCTCCCACGTGCGCACCGTGGTGCTGGACGAGGCCGACGAGATGCTCGACCTTGGCTTCCTGCCGGACGTGGAGCGCCTGCTCTCCGCCGTGCCCGAGGTCCGCCAGACCATGCTCTTCTCCGCGACGATGCCCGGACCGGTCATCTCCATGGCGCGGCGCTACATGTCCCACCCCACGCACATCCGTGCCGCCGACCCCGACGACGATTCGATCACCAAGAAGGACATCCGCCAGGTGATCTACCGCGCGCACCACCTGGACAAGGACGAGGTGATCGCCCGCATCCTGCAGGCCGAGGGCCGCGGACGCTCCATCATCTTCACGCGCACCAAGCGCCAGGCCGCCCGTCTCTCCGAGGAACTCGTGGACCGCGGCTTCGCGGCCGGCGCCATCCACGGCGACCTGGGCCAGGGCGCGCGCGAGCAGGCCCTGCGCGCGTTCAAGAACGGCAAGGTGGACGTGCTCGTGGCCACCGACGTGGCCGCCCGCGGCATCGACGTGGACGACGTGACGCACGTGATCAACCTGCAGTGCCCTGACGACGAGAAGAC
>Ga0164242_10001428_pt1 | contig 28239 bp, 45 predicted proteins | sample OricomgcompostMG_FD_108783 | JGI IMG/M metagenome (GOLD analysis project Ga0164242, IMG submission 108783) | Miracle-Growth compost microbial communities from Emeryville, California, USA - Original compost - Miracle growth compost (MG) ...
CGTGGAAGAGCGACAAGGTCGGGCACCCGACGGACGACCCGGTGAAGACAAACGACCACGCGCTCGATGCCGGGCGCTATGCCGAATACACCGACGGCAAGGAGCTCGCGGAGGGCGGCGCTAACATCCGACTCCTATGAGGCCCGTGAAATGCCCGGCGTGCGGCGGACCGCTCCTCAAAGACCTCATCATCACCGGCACAGCGGCCGGCTCCTTCGCTTTCGCGAGCCGGTGCCCGGCGTGCAAGGCGCCTTTCACCTTCGAGGTCAAAACGGAGCTCGTGGCCGTCGTCTTCGTCAACGGCGACCGGCAGGGCGGCGACGAATCAACAGGCGACGCGATGGCGCGCCTTTTATAGCGCTATACTCAAGGCATGGCTAGGTCGATGACGAAGGACGAAGGGATGGAGCGCATCCAAAGCGCATTCCGCCGATACCGCGAGGCGCGGCTCGAGGACCCATTCGGCGGGCGCGAATACCTCGAGGAGATTCAGGCCATCGTGGACATGGTCGACGCGCCTTTCCTTTTCAAGATTCCGCAACCCGACGGCGTGCCGTACCAAATAAAATTCCTCCCGAAACGGCTTCGCATGGTCGACCCGAAGCTCTCCGGGCTCCCGCTCATCGGCGCGGGTATGCACATGCCGCCAAGCACGGACGGACCGGGGACGCAAGGTATCGTGCTATGATTTTTTCGTGTAGCGCTCCCGCCGAGCGACGCGCAATCTACTCATGAAATTCCGCGAACGCATAGCAAACGCCATCAAGGGCTTCGTCGCGAATCCCTCGCAATTCTTTTTCGGGCTCACCTCGCTCGCGTCGAACCTTCGCCGCCGCTCGGTAGAGACGGACCCGGTCGGCAACTATGCCGGATGGGTGTATGCGGCCGCATCGAAGCGCGCCAAGCGCGTCGGCGCCATCGAGCTCGAGCTCTATCAGCTCGCACGGGACGGCGCGCTCAACGAGCTCGAGGACCACGAGATTCTCTCGCTCCTCCATCGCGCGAATCCGGCTCAATCGAAGTACCAATTCTTTTTCACGCTCGAGCTTTTCATCATCATTTGGGGCTCGGCGCCCGTCTATAAGGACCGCGCCGGCACGAATAAAATTCTCAACCTTTGGCCGCTCCGCCCGGACCTCCTCCGCGCAATCACCGACTCGAAGGGGAATGTCGTGAAGTACGACTACACCATCGGCGGCATGGTGCAAACGCTCCCGGCCGAGGATGTCATCCTCATCAATGAGCCGAATCCGAAGGACCTCCGGCAGGGATATAGCGCCCTCAACGCCGCGGCGCTCGAGGTCGATGCCGATATGGCGGCCGCGATTTGGAATAAGATGCTCGTCGAGAATTGGGCCGAGCCGGGCGGCATCCTTACGACCGAGCAAAAGCTCTCCGACGCGGAATTCACGCGCCTCGAGAAGACATGGAACGCGCGCAAGGGTAGCGGCGATGCGGCACGCGCGGCGGTCCTCGAAAAGGGCCTCAAGTACGAGGCAATCGGCCGCTCCCCGAAGGAGATGGACCTCGTCGAACAGCGCGGCGCGCACCGCAACGCCATCGTCGCCATTCTCGGCGTGCCTATGAGCATCATGACGAGCGAGGATGTCAACCTCGCGAATGCCGAGGTCGGCGAGCGCGTATTCGCCCGCGATACCATCGACCCGGAGATGAATCTCATCATCTCGACGCTCAATGAATTCCTCGTCCCGGAATACGGCGACGACCTCATGCTTTCCTACGAGTCCCCCATCCCGCAGGACCAGACGCAAGACCTCGCGCTCGCGACCGGCGGCACCTCGGGCTTCTTCCTCACGACCAACGAGAAGCGCGAGCTATTCAACTACGCACCGCTCGAGGGCGGCGATTCGATTTTCGTGCCGCTAGGGTATGTGCCGCAGATTGGCGACGGCAAGGTAGACCCGTATGGCTCGACGGACCCGGCGAAATCCGCGCTCCCGCAGGGCATCAAATTCGTCGAGATGAAGGTGAAGAAGGAATCGCATCTCTCGCCGAAGCTCAAGAGCATCAAGCGCCGCATCATGGCGCGCCAACACCTCCGCAAGGCCATCACCGGCCGCATCGCCGACGGCGTGCGCGCACGCATCGCGGACGCGGTGAAGGGTGCGGAGGAGGGCAAGAAGCTCACCATCAAAATCGTCGGCGCACGCGAGGAAGCGCGCGACGGCTCGGTGAAGGCGGAAGTGAAAGAGGGCGAGAACATGGACCCGCGCCTCAAGGCGGAGCGCATCGACTATCTCGCGAAGCTCACCATCGCCATCGCCAAGGGCAAGGCGCAGTACGGCGCATATTTCAAGACGCAGGAGAAAGAGGTGCTCGCGAATCTCAAGGAGGTCGGGCTCCCGAAGGCGTACCGCGGCAAGCTCTCGAAAAAGAGCATCGGGAATTGGGTGAATCAAATTCTTTTCGATGCTCACGATGCGAATAACAAAATCGTCGAGCTCTCATCGGCGCTCTACCGCGACAACATCACCATCGGCGCCGCGGCGGTCGCTTCGCTCCTCGGCATCGACCCGAGCAACATCCTCGCGACGCCGCATGTCGTCGACTTCATCAAGGACCGCTCCTTCCTACAGCTCGGCGTGAATGACACGACCCGCGACGCGCTCCGGGCATCGCTCACGGAGGGCGTGCAGAAGGGCGAGGGCCTCGGCGAAATCCGCGACCGCATCACCGGCATCTACACCGACGCGACCGGCTTCCGGGCCGAGACGATTGCGCGCACCGAGGTCGGCGCCTCGCAGAATTTCGGCCGCACCGCGGAGATGACGAATCAAAAGGTCGAGAAGAAAGTGTGGATTTGCATATTCTCGAATTCCCGCGACGCTCATATGGACGCGGATGGGCAAGTCGTCGATGTGCGCGACTCCTTCTCGGTCGGCGGCGAGTCGCTCGACTATCCGGGCGACCCGGCCGGCTCCCCGGAGAACACGATAAATTGTCAGTGCTCCGTATCCCCAACACTCGGCTAGACATATGCACGCCCTTGCTTTTCATGGTGGTATAGTGAAGGAGTCGAGCTCACGAGCTCGCGGAATCGCACCTCACGAGGCGCGGACCCGCGAGCTTTTTGCCTAAAATGGAAAAGAAAACTATCACACTCAAGGTCAAGAAAATCGACGGCGTCGAGGTGAAGATGCAGGAGAAGGACCTCGTCATCTCCTCCTTCAAGGCCCTCGATGATGCCGGCACTTTCGAGGCCCATGTCTCCGTCTTCGGGAATGTCGACTCATACGGCGAGGTCGTCGACAAGGGCGCTTTTACAGAATGGCTCACGCAGTACGCGGGCCGCTACCCGAAGGGCGTGTGGTCGCATAATTGGGACGAGCCCATCATCAAGACGCTCGAGTGCCGCGAGGACGAAATCGGCCTCTATGTGAAGGGCCAATTCGTGCTCGAGGTACAGCGCGCGCGCGAAATCTACGCGCTCATGAAGGCCGGCGTCATCACCGACTTCTCCTTCGGCTTTGCCGTCATGGAGGACTCGTATGACGAAGCAACCGGCCTCCGCCATCTCAAGAAGATTGCGATTTACGAATACTCTCCCGTGCTCGTCGGCGCGAATCGCGAGGCCACGCTCATCGGCGTCAAAGCCGACGGCGAGGAGGAAGGTGCCGCGGGCGAGGAGCCCGAGGCGCCGGCCGCAGTAGCGGAAGGTGAGGAAGGTGCAGAGGCAACCCCGGCGGAAGCTACCGCCCCCGTCTCCGAGGAATCGGAGCCGGCCGCCGGGGCCGATGAGGCGGTAGCAGAGCCGGCACCGGCGCCCGCGGAAGCGGCACCGGCGTCCGAGGGTGCGAAGGATGCGGCGATTTCCGCCGCGCTCGACGCGCTCAAGGCGGCTACCATAGCCCTCGAGGCCCTCAAAGGGGCGGCAGAGGACGCACCGGCCGCAACCGGGGCGGACACTTCCGAGGTCGAAACGCATGAAGGAAAGGGTGATACCAACGCGGCGAAAGTCGTGAAGGCCATCCTCCGCGATGCGCGGAAGGCGGACAAGATTGTCGAGTCGATAATCGTCCGTGCAAAACGAATCTAGCCATCATTTTCTTTCTCACCATGGACAAGAAAATCATGCTACAGCTCGAAGACGGCAAGGAAGTGGACCTCGCCTCGGTGATTTCCGAGGAGTCCATGAAGGCGCTGTCGGACATGGGCTTTTCTCTCAAGGACGGCAAAGTCGACTTTTCGGCTCTCCCTAGCGCGGTGAAGACCGAGGCTATGCAGAAGCAGGAAGGCATCGGCGAAGCGGCCAATTTCATCAAGAGCGTCGTACTCCCCGCAAAGGAGCACGCGCGCTTCGGCGTGAAGTCGGTCGAGTATAAGACGACGACCACGGACACGGGAAGCTACGGCTACTCGGTCCCGACGACGCTCGCGGCGGCCATTCTCGAGAAGAAGCACAAGTTCAACATCCTTCGTGAGCGCGCGTTTTCGTTCGAGCTCGCCGGCAACTTCGACCTCCCGGTCGAGGGCACCGGCATCACCGGCTATTGGGTCGGTGAATCGGACTCGGCGGACGCCAACCTCATCACGGAGTCCTCACCTACGCTTGCAAAGAAGACGCTCAACGATTGGTACCTCGGTGCCCTCGTGAAGGTGTCGTGGAAGCTCATGCAGACCTCCGACTACAACATCGTCTCCTTCATCTCGACTCTCGCCGGCAAGGCGATTGCAGAGACGGAGGAAGCGGCGTTCGTAGGCGGCGATGGTAGCTCGAAGCCGACGGGTATCCGTCAGGCATCGGTGTCTAACATCGCACAGGCCGGCGATTCCCTCGCGTATCAGGACCTCGTGAATCTCTACTTCCTCCTTCCGGCGCAGTATCGGCAGAATGCGGTGTTCATTACGGGCGCGATGGGGGCGAAAGCCATCACCGGCCTCAAGGACCAGCAGGACCGCCCGATATTCATGCCGGGTATGCCGCTCGACGAGCTCTTCACGAAGCCGATTCTCGAATCGGCCGACATTCCCGAGAACCTCGGCGGGTCCCACGACACGACCGAGATTTGGTTCGGCGACCCATCCTACTATTGGATAAAGGACGGCCAATCAATGGGAATGGCGACGCAGGATGTCATCGAGCGCTTGCAGACCAAGGTGGTCGTGTACGCGGCGGTGGACGGCAAGCTCACGCTTACCGATGCCTTCGTGAAGCTCACGGCGGTCAAGGTCGAAGCAGAGTCCTAGGACTTCTTCGCGGCGATTCCCTCGGGGCGATGAGTGTGCGGGCTCATCCCTCGCAGAATCCCCACGATATACTCGGGAGGATAAAGCATCCATGAAATTCGTCTCCGTCAAATTCATCGAGAATCATCCGCCCTATGTGAAGGGCGAGCTCGCCGGCTTCCCCGAGAAGCGGGCCGACGCGCTCATCAACGGCGGCGTCGCGGTCCCGGTCGATGCGCGCAATCCGCGCGCGGCCGCGGGTATCAAGGCGCTCCGCACGGCTCCCGAGACGCGGCACATTCCGGGCCCGGAGAATACGAAGTCGGGAGGCGCGGGGTCGACGCGCCGGTGCGGCAATTGCGGCAAGCCGGGGCACACGAAGACGGCGTGCCCGGAGCTCGAGGACGAATCGGGCGAATCCTAGGCCATGGAGCTCACGACTCTCGCCAAGCTCAAGGCCCATCTCGGGCTTCCCTCCAATGACACCGCGAAGGACGCGGTCCTTTCCGTCATCATCGCCGGCTCCTCTCGCTACATCGAGACGCAGACCGCGCGCCATTTCGAGCTCCAATCGCACACGCTCAAGCTCGACGGCGATGGGACCGATATGCTCATGCTCCCGGAATACCCGGTGCTCATGGACGGCGACGAGCCCGCCATCTCGGTCCTCAAAATCGGCGACACGGATATCCTCTCGGAAATCGCGTCGGGCGATGTCGATGTCGACTCAAAGGCCGGCATCCTCTACCGCTCGGCCGGATGGCTCGAGGGGCGCCGCAATATCACCATCACCTTCTCGGCCGGCTACATCCTTCCCGGCGAATCGGCCGGCTCCGGCGAGGAGGACGCCCCGGACCTCCCGGACGAGCTCGAGCTCGCGTGCATCCGCCTCTCGGCGCGCGTCTATGAGCGCCGCACCGCGGAAGGCGTGTCGAATGTCTCGACCGCCGGCTTCTCCGCCAACTATGCGGCCGAAATCGACGACGATATTCAGGCCATCATCGGGGCGAATTCGCGAATGCGCGTCGGCTAGCTATGCTCAATTTCCGCACACTCACCATCTTCCGCCTTCTCTCGGATGATGAATCCGGCGATGAATACGGCCGCGAGCTCCAAAACACGAGCACCTATCTCACCGGCTTCCTCGCACAGGCGTCGCCGCAGTTCTCCGCGCTCGTGGATGGCGACTATGGCCGCACCTTCACCTTCGCGACGGACGATTTCGATACGGATATCCGCATCGGCGACGAGCTCCGCGACCCGAGCGACGGATGCGCGCGCTACCAAGTGAAGGGAGTCGACACCGCGAGCGACGGACCCGGACGAAAGCGCCAACTCACTCTCACGAAAGCGATTCAGCAGTAGGGTACAATCGAGATATGGAGCTCACGATGAAGGTGGACGGGCCGATTCTCAAGAAGCTCGCGAGCGCTCCCGATTCCGCACGCGCCGCGCTCAAGCAAGGCATGGTCGACGCCTCGACCTTCACCATGGAGAATTCCATCCGCGAGACGCCGGCATCGACGGGCAATCTCCGCAAGAGCATCCGCCGCGAATTCTCGAATGACGGGCTCACCGCGGCCATCTTCCCGGCGGTCGACTATGGCGCCTTCCTCCATGGTCCATTCGATTCGGCCGGCGGCCAATCGCGCCCGTTTTGGATTCCGTCGAAGGAAGCGCTCCCCGGCGGCACGCTCTACCGATGGGCGCAGAAGAAGGGCATGAATCCGTGGGCCGTGCGCGCGAGCATCGCGAAGAAGGGTATAAAATTCAATCCGTACCTCAAGCGCGCGGCCGACGACTCGACCGACGGCGTGAAGGAGATATTCGCGAAGGTCATGGACGGCATCGCCGCCTCTCTCGGCGACTAAAATTTTCACTATGTATTCCGCAATCCGCACCGCCATCATCAACAAAATCAATAGCGACGCGACGCGCGTGAAGGCCGCATACCGCACGGACCGCTCGAGCATCGACGCATACCCGGCCGCGCTCGTATCGCCAACGCAGAATGACGCCGACTATAACGAAACGGCGCCGGGCACGAATAAGGAGCTCTATGTCTTCACCATCCGGCTCCTCTACCCATTCACCGAGGGCCAAGAGAATGCCGACCTTGCGCTCGAGCAAGCGCTCGATGAGCTCATCGGCATCTTCCGGGACCGCGATGCGCTCGGCACCATCGAGGGCGCCGGCGCCTCGTGGGTCGTCCCGGTCCCGAGCGTATGGGGATATCAGGACCGCGGAGACGGAACCTACCGCGTCGCCGAGCTCAAGATTCAAGTCCGCATCTATGTCGACATCGCCTAGCAAAGCCCCGAATATCCGGGTCCGCGAGCTCCGCCGCGGCGATGTCGTCATGAGCATCGGCCTCGACCTCCCGAGGATATCCACAAGCCGCCCTCGCGCTCGCAAAGCTCGCCCTCGAAAGCGGGTGTATACTCAATAGCGATATGGGACTTCTACGCGGAGAGGAAATCATCGTCGGAGTCGGCATCGAAGCCGAGCGCGGCACCGAAGCGGACATTCAGGCATGGGTGCCGGCGCGCACTCCTACCGGCCTCGCGCCGGTCGTCGATAAGGTCGATGTGAAAGAGACGCGCGGCACGCGCATCGCATCGAACGGAAGCGAAGTCGTGCAGAAGCGCGTCGAGGGAGACATCGAGGCGAATGTGCGCGTGCAGAGCATCGGCTACTTCCTCCTTTCGCTCCTCGGCGCCGTGAGCTCCGCGCTCAAGGGCGGCGAGTCGGTCGTGTATCAGCACACCATCTCCGTCGACACCGAGACGCCGCAGAATCCATCCCTCACTCTCGGCCTCCATCAGGGCTCCTTCGGGGACCTCAAGAATCTCCTCGCCGTCGTCTCCGAGTCGTCCTTCGAGATTTCCCCGGACGACCTCGTGCGCGCGACGCACTCCATCATCGCCGCAAGCGACGCGGACAAGAGCCCGGCGTACTCCCCGAGCTTCTCCGCGGACGATGTGCTTTTCCGCCATAACGATATCGTCATCAAGGTCGCCGCGAATGTCGCCGGCCTCTCGGGCGCCAACCCGCTCAAGGTCAAGGACTTCAAGCTCGATGTGCCGAACAATGCGCGCCCCGACCAGAATGTCTCCGAGCTCAATCCGGGCGATGTCATCGGCCTCGTGCTCGAGCCGAAGGGCTCATTCGAGCTCAATCTTTCCGACGATACCTTCCGCGACGCATACGAAGCCGGCACCTATAAGGCCGTGCAGATTTCCATGACGCGCTCCGACATCACCATCGGCTCCGCATCGCACCCGTCCCTCACCATCACGCTCCCGAAAGTGAGCTTCTCGAAGTGGACCCCGAATCGCCCTATCGACGACATCACGACCGAGAGCGTGGATTTCACCGCGCACTACGACGACACCGAGGAATACGCAATCGAAGCCGTGCTCGTGAATAAAATCGCTTCCTACGAAGCCGAGTCCTAATCCATGGACGAAACCCGCACCACGCACACCATCACCACGCCGGTCGCGAATATCGCGGTCGTGCTCGTCGATGAGCTCCTCGGGGATGACATCGAAGCTATCGAGATGGGCCCCATGCACGGCGCGAAGATGGGCCTCGACATGACGGGCGATTCCCCGAAGCCGGATTTCCAAGTGGACCCGGCGACGATGTATAAGGCACAGCAAGACGCGCTCATCGCTCGCGTGGTCGTCTCCATCGACGGCTCGAGCGAGGATATCCGCGGACGCCTCGGCAAGATGAAAGCGGCCGACTACCGCTTCGTCATGAAGGAGGTGAAGGTCATCGCCGACGGCGGCAAGGCGCTCCCGGTCGAAAAAAAAAGCGCATAGCGCGCAATTATAGGCGCTACTTCGAGGGAAAGGAAGTCAAGCTCGAGCGGGAACAATCCCTCGTCGAGCTTTTGCTCTATCTCCGCATCTCCTACGCCGAATATCTCCGCACGCCGGCGAGCGTGATTCATGTGGCCCGTATCCGAATGCGCGAGGAAGGGCTCTACAATGCACAGCAGAGGAAGGAGTCAAGCAAGAAATCGCGCTAGAATGGGGACATGGCTTCCTCGAGCGCTACCATCCAACTCCTCCTCGACCTCCAAGACAATATCTCCGCGGGGCTCAAGACCGCGTCCGACAATGTGGCCGGATTCGGGAAGAAGGTCGAGGACCTAAAGCCGGCATTCGAGGATATGGCGAAAGTGGGCGCCATCGGCTTCGCGGCCGTCGGTGCGGCCATCTACACCTCCATCGATGCGTATAACGACCAAGAGGCCGCGGTCGCACAACTCGGCGCGGTCCTCAAATCGACCGGCGGGCAAGCCGGCATCACGGCGCAAGCGGCGCTCGACCTCTCCTCCGCGCTCCAAAAGACCACGACCTACGCGGACGAGACGATTCTCGGCGGCGAGAATCTCCTCCTCACCTTCACGAACATCGGGAAGGATGTATTCCCGCAAGCGACCCAAACGATGCTCGACATGAGCGCGGCGCTCGGGCAGGACCTCAAGAGCTCGGCCGTACAGCTCGGCAAGGCGCTCAACGACCCGGTCGTCGGCATCACCGCGCTCCAACGAGTCGGCGTTTCCTTCACGCAATCGCAGAAGGACATGATACAAAGCATGGTCGACGCCGGGAAAACGGAGGAAGCGCAAAAGCTCATCCTCGCCGAGCTCACCAAGGAATTCGGCGGGTCCGCCGCGGCCGCCGCGGGCACCTTCGCCGGCAAGGTCGAACAGCTCAAAAACTCGCTCAACGATATGCAGGAGAGCGTGGGCGGCGCGCTCATCTCCATCCTTACGGACATGGCGAAGAAAATCCAACCCATCGTCGAGGCGATGGTGAATTGGGTGAATGAGCATCCGAAGCTCACCGCCGCGATACTCCTCATCACGGCCGGAATTTTCGGCCTCATCGCCGTCATCGGCACGCTCGGGCTCCTTCTCGTGGGCCTCGTCGGATTCTTCACCTCGGTCGGGACCATCGCCGCGGCGGTCGGCGGCGTGCTCGGGCTCATTTCCCTCCCGATGCTCGCCATTGTGGCGGCCATCGCTCTCGTCATCGCGGCCGGCGTGCTCCTCTATCAGCATTGGGCGCAAGTGAGCGCATTCGCGACCGAGGTATGGAACGGAATCGTCGCGACCATCACCGGCGCCATGAATGCGGTCGTCTCATTCCTCTCGGCCGTATGGGAAACGATAGAGCAAATCTTCTTCACCGCGGTCGACCTCCTCATCGGCTCGTGGGCGACGCTCCTCGACTTCTTCTTCCCCGGATGGGAGGCCGCGCTCTCGAGCGTATACCAAGCGACGCTCCAAATTTTCGGGCTCATCGGCGCATTCATCACCTCGACGCTCGCATCGCTCGGTGCCGGCATCCAAAGCGCCCTCGACCTCATCACCGGGGCATGGAATACGGCGTGGTCCGCGGTGGCGGACGCCTTCTCGACCATTTGGGAGGGCATCAAAGGGGTCGCGCAAAGCGCTTTCGACTACATCTCGAGCGGCGTGAATTCGGTCCTCTCTCCCTTGCAGAAGGTCATCGACATCGCGAATAAGGCATACGACGCCGCAAAGCGCGCCATCGACCTCATCGGCTCGGGTGTGAAGTCCGTCATCTCGAAGGGAGCGAGCATCACGGGGCACGCGACGGGCGGCCCGGTGCTTCGCGGCACGCCGTATATCGTCGGCGAGCATGGCCCGGAGATGTTCGTGCCGGGCGGCTCGGGCTCAATCATCCCGAATCGTATGCTCGGAGCCGCGGCGGTCGGTGGCGGCACCATCAATATCTCTCTCGCCGGCGGGCAATTCCTCGACCGCGACGCGGCGCGCAAATTCGGCGCGGAGCTCGTGCGCTACCTAAAGGACAACCGCCTCGTCTAGCCCTATGAGCGTCGCCATCAAAATCAAAAAGGCGAGCGACCCGGACTTCGTCGACCGCACGGACCAGATTGCCGATTTTTCGCTCACGCTCGGCACGACCAAGGAGGCGTCGACCGCGACGCTCTCGATTCAGCATTTCGCCGACAAGTACGCGCCGGATGGCGAGGACCTCGTGCAGATTTTCGACGGAGCGACCAAGGTATTCGCCGGCGCCATCGCGCGCATCGTGCAACAGGCACAGCAGGGCCCCGTCATCGTGTACGATTGCGACCTCAAGGACCTCTCCTACTTCCTCGACTCGAAGCTCGTGAATGTGGCCTATACCGGCGACACCGCGCACGACATCATTCTCGATATCGTCGAGAATTTCGCCGGCGAGGGCTTCACGACGGACCATATCGAGGACGATGCGAGCGACACCATCGACTCCATCACCTTCGACAATGTGGCCGTGAGCGATGCGATTCAGCAAATCGCGGACCTTTTCGGCAAGGATTGGTATGTGGATGTCGACCAAGATATTCATTTCTTCTCGAAATTCTCGGAGGTGGCGCCCTTCTCCATCACCGACACCAACGGGAAGGCCGATTTCGAGAGCATCAAAATCACCAAGGACTTCACGCAGATTCGCAATTCCATCCTCGTCGAGGCCGGAAACGAGCTCTCGACCGCGGAGGAGTATGACACTTTCGTCGGCGACGGCTCGCAAAACAACTTCGCGCTCTCCCGGCAATATAGCGACATCGCCATCACGCTCAACGGCACGCCGCTCTCGGTCGGCATCGCGAATATCGACACCTTCGCATCGAAGGATGTGCTCTACGACTTCAACCTCCGCGCCATCTATTTCAATCCCGCGAGCCCGCCCGACGACGGGGACATCATCGTCGCCGGCGGCAAATACTATTTCCCCATCAATGTGCGCTTCCGCGAGGGCACGAGCATCGCTCTCTATGGCGAGCGCCAATTCCTCATCCAAGACCAGAGCATCGCGAGCCGCGCGGACGCAATCTCCCGCGCGAAAGCGGAGGTCCTCGCATACGCCCGGAGCGCGAACGAAGGCGGCTTCGATACCTACGAATCGGGCCTCATGGCGGGGCAGAAAATCACGATAAATTCCGCGCTCCGGGGCATCAATGAATCCTTCGTCATCCAACGCCTCACCGGCCGAAAGCATACGCCCGACAAGATAGCGTGGAGCGCCGAGCTCGTTTCCGTGAAGACCTACGAGCTCATCGACCTTCTCGCCGACATCATCCGCGGCCGAAAGGCGCCGAGCACGCAAGATTCGGTCATCGGAGTCGCGGAGAGCATCACTCGCACGCTCGAGGTCGACCGCGATTTCCTCACCTATACGAATTCCCCGCCGACATGGGTGGCCGGTCCGTGGCCTCCCGTCTCGTTATCCGACCGAAGGCGCGTCGCTTTCGCGGATAGGACTTGCATCATTGTATAATCGAGCTATGGAATCGACGCTTCACCTCAAGCCGCACGAGAAAAAGCTCCGCCATGTCATCGGAATCGCTCGCTCCTACGACCATGCGGCGCTTCTCCGCTTCCTCGAGGAGAAGGGAATGGAGCTCGAGCAATTCGTCAAGGGCTTCAATTTCCGCACCCGAGCCGCTTTCCTCGCCGGTGCGCCCGCCGGCGTGGTCGCGCAAGAGCTCGCATTCGAGAACATCACGCCGGCCATCGGCTTCGAGGCCATCACCAAGGCGCTTTCCGGGAACATTTCGGACCCGGAGGAGCTCGAGGTGATGGTATTCGCGCTCGGGACCGGGACCACGCCCGCCGCGGATAGCGACACGACGCTCGAGACGGAGGGATTCCGCAAGCTCCTCTCCTCCGTTTCCTACAGCGGCGCGAGCGCCTTCTATACCGCATTCATCGACCTCGCCGAGGCCGTGGGCTCGTGGACCGAGATGGGCCTTTTTATGAATGCGGACGCGGGCACGCCGGACGACGGCACGCTTTGGGACCGCACCCTCGAATCTATCACCAAGACGAATTCGCAGTCGCTCACCATAGACTACGAGGACGATTTCCAAAATGCACCCTAAAACGCCATGACTAAAATTTGGAATGCCGGAGATGAAATAACGCACGACGACCTGAACGAGACGGGTATGGGCCTCCATGCGCGGCCGCAGGATACGCCGAATCTCACGCTCAAGATTGGCCCGGGGGTCGCTGTCATCAACGGCTCGGTCGTGAAGTATGCCGGCGGCAATTCGCCTTCCTTCACCGCGCCGAGCTCGAATCCCCGCATCGACCTCCTCACGCTCGACTCGAGCGGCACCATCGCGCGCACCGCGGGCACCGAAGCCGGGTCGCCGGCAGCGCCGGCGTATCCCGTCGATAAAATCGTCATTTGCGAGGTGTACAACAAGGTCGGGCAGACGCAGATTTTCCGCGACGACCAGGGCAGCGGGAAGGGCTATATCCTCCGCGACTCGCGCGCGTTCGTCCTCGGCGCCACGGCCATCGACCACTCGACCGGCTCATCAGATGCCGGGAAGCAGATAAAGACCGATGCGAATGGCCTCCTCGATTCGACCTTCCTCCCCGCGGTATCGGGCGACCGCTCCTATTCTTTCCTCGCCGGCGCCGCCATCACCGCCGGGCAGCCCGTCTATATGAGGACCACGGCCGGGTCGACGACGAATACGCAGCAGCAGCAGACCGATGTGAGCGGCGCTTCGCTCGACCCGCAAACGGCGACCGCGCAGAGCATCAAAGCACCGAACCGAATTTCGGCATTGAAGGGCGTGAAAATTTGGTGCTCTAAAACCTACCCGACGACCGGCGGCAACATCAAGGTCGCCATTCAGGCGGATTCTGCTGGTAGCCCGTCCGGCTCCGACCTCGTTTCCAAGACGCTATCGAATGACACGCTTTCGCAAACTCCCGGCTTCGTCGAATTCGATTTTGCCTCGCCCTACGCGCTCACGCCGAACACGACCTATTGGATAGTCGTCTCGGACGATTCGGGCCCGGGATATGTTTATATTTATGGCTCGACGACGAGCGTGTACGCCGACGGCACCATGAAGCGGAATTCTTCGGGATGGGTGGACCAGAATCGCGATATGGCCTTTCAGCTCATCGAGGTACCGCCGCCCGGTTCCATCGAACCTACCTCCGCATCGGCATCCGGGACCTGCGCGACCTTCGTGGGTTTCGCGAAGGGTGCGGCAAGTGCATTTCAGTCGGTCGCTGTTCAGGTTGGCGGCATCATCGCGAGCCTCTCGGGGCTTTCCCCGGGAAATATCTACTACGCCGCGAATACCGCCGGGGCTATAGCGACCTCGGCAGGAACGACGACCAAGAAGGTCGGCCTCGCACTCTCCGCGACGGAGATGCTCATTACGCCGAACATATAGAAATTCACGAAGCCTAAATCCCCGGAATGCTATGGAAGAACGAGTGAACACCACCGACCACGACCTCCTCATCAGGACCGACGCGAAAGTCGACGGGCTCACCGGCCGCATCTCCGAGCTCGGCGCCGACCTCAAGGAAATCTACGGCCTCATGCGGGGCTTCGGCGAGAGCATCGACGCCAAGATTCAGGCAGCCGTCGCGCACAAGCTCGACCGCTCGGAATTCGACGAGACGAAGAAGACGGCGGAGAAGCTCCATCAGGACCACGAGCGCCGCATCCGCTTTATCGAGCGCTCCGTGTGGATAGGCATGGGCGCCCTCGCGCTGCTCCAAATCATCCTCAAGGTCGCGGGCTAGCTATCCCCCGCGTGCGAATGAGCGCCCCGTGAAGGGGCTATAATGGGCGCATGGACGAAACCGCCCGCGAGCTCGGGACCTTCCACCTCGGCGCGAACCTCGACACGCGCCCGCCTGAACAGGCGGCGGTCGAGGATGTGAAGGCCGACGAGACGATAGCATCGGCCGCTGCGGTCGATTGGAAAGAGGTGGACCCGGACGATATCCGCACCTTCGGCGTGCAGGACCAGAGCGGCAAGAGCGATTGCGTCGCGGAGACGCGCCGGAAGGTGCGCCGGGTGCTCCTCAATGTCAACAAGGGCGTGGACCTCGATTTCTCCTCGGTCCCGTTCTACCGCAAGCGCGTGAATTTCCCGGGCGAGGGCATGATAGCGGCCGACGCCATACAGCTCGACCAGAATGTCGGCATGACGCTCGACAAGCTCGTCCCGAGCGACTCCTTCACGACCGAGGCCGCGGCGAACGCCGTGCAGTATGACTCTTTCAATGACGACCTCGCCAAGATTTTCGCCTACGGCCCGAACACCGATGTCATCTTCGCGAACGGCGACCTCGAGACGCTCGCCGGCACCATTCAGAAGACCCGGAAGGCGGCGATGGTGTGGTTCTTCGCGACCATCGCGGAGTGGTCGAAGCTCGTGCCGACCATCGACACCGCGCTCACCGGCCCGAGCGACCCGCGCGCCGTCGTCGTCCATTCGGTGAGCGCCATCGAGCCGGCGCTCTATAAGGGGAAGAAGGGCGTGTGGATTGATGACTCCGCGCATTTCGGCGGCCTCTCGCGCCGCTTCATCACGGAGGACTTTTACAAGGCGCGCAACTGGTTCGCCTCCTACCCCATCGCTTTCAAGTTCGAGGCCGGCGCGCAGGAGCGGCCGCACCACACTTTCAGCAAGGACCTCGAATTCTCCGCGACCTTCTTCACGGACACCGATGTCGTCGCGCTCCAAGACATCCTGAAATTCGAGGGCTTCTTCCCGACCAACACCGATTCGACCGGCTACTTCGGCGCGCTCACGCTCGCCGCGGTCAAGAAGTTTCAGGACGCGCACGCCATCGCCGGCGCGACCGGCACCGGCTACGGCCGCGTGGGCCCGAACACTCGCGCTTACCTGAACGCCCATTATTCCTAGACCCCTCGCCATGACCCCCAACACCTCGCCCAAGTTCACCATCAACGGCACCGACATTTGGAAGACGATTCGCGGCGCCCTCATCACGCTCGCCGCGGCAGCCCTCACCGGCATCGTCGCCTTCGTCGCCGCGCACTATCAGGCGTGGAGCTATCAGGTGTGCGCGCCGGTCGTCGGGTGCTTCGACTCGGCGTTCATCGCCATCCCGGTCATCGGCGCCGGCCTCGAGCTCGTCCGCCGGTGGCTCACCGACCACACCTCTACGCCTTCGGCGTAGCGGCGCGCGCCGGGCGCTCCCGGTCCCTATGAATACTCGAGAACGCATCATCGCAGCCGTCGCATCCTTCCTCCTCATCCTCGGCTTCTTCATGCTCATCGCGCCCGCGGTCCGTTCCGTGTCGGCGCCCGTCGGCGAAATCGGGACCGCGACCTCGACCGGCCCGACGCTCTCGCACGCGCAGGAGGTATGGAAGGGCGCCCTCGAGTGGTGCGAGTCGCAGGGCGTCGTCTCGGCCGTGAATCCGAAGGACCGGGACAACACGCCGAGCTATGGCGGCTTCCAATTCAAGCCGGAGACGCTCGACTATTTCGCCGGCATCTACGGCATCGCGACCTCGAGCGACGGCGTCATGAGCTACCCGGTGCAGAGCGCCGTGGTCGACGCCATGATTCTCGACCGCGGGAGCATCGATTGGGCGCACCAATTCCCGGTGTGCGTTTCTCGGCTCGGCGCGCCGCCGGCATAGCCCTCCCCTTCCCTATCGCACAGGTCCCCCGAAACCCCTTCCCCAAGGGGCTTTTTGCGCTTTCGGTGGGGTAGGGAAGTGGGGGAGTGGTCCCCCGCCCTATCTCGGCAGGACAAGAAAAAGACCCCGCCGCGAGTATGGTGCGACGGGGAGATATGGAATCACCTCCTTTCGGAAAGTGGTGAGGGAGCGGAGGCCGGCGATGTGTGCCGCATGGGACCTAGTCCGGCGGCCGGATGGCGCGCTCCCTCTAGGACCCATCATACCGCCAACCGCCGCGGTCCCCGACTTTTCCACACCCGGCTCCTTGTGCGCGATACTATGCGCTATACTAGCAATAGGTCGATATTACCATCATCGTAAACGCACCAAATTCCGCTTATGGAAAAATTCATTCTCGCCATCTTCAACGCCTTCAATGGCCCGGTGGTCGTCGGCTCGGTCCTCTCGTATGAGGATGCACCGACAGGAGAGCGCGTCGTCCGCTTCCGCGGCACCGACCGCAAGACCTATATCGCGCCGCTCGCCGAGCTCGTGCTCCGCGAAGCCGTGATGCTCCCGGTCCGCTCGTAGCGCTTTATTCAGCGGCGCGTCGCGCACGCCGCACTAGTCATTCATTCATGGCCCTAAAAATAGATATCAGGAAGGCGGAGCGCACGAAGTCGAAGCTCCGTCTCGCCATCGCCGGCCCATCCGGGTCCGGCAAGACGATGGGCTCGCTCAAGCTCGCGCAAGGGCTCGGCGGGAAAGTGTGCCTCATCGACACGGAGCGCGGCTCCGGCGACCTCTACGCCGACCTCTACGAATACTCCGTCATCACGCTCGAGCCGCCATTCAAGCCGGACCTCCTCATCGAGGCCATCCACGCCGCAGAGGCCGCGGGATTCGATGTCATCATCGTCGACTCGCTCTCGCACTTTTGGGCGGACGAAGGCGGCCTCCTCGACCAAGCCGACAAGATGCAGAGCGCGGGGAAAAATCGCTTCACGCTTTGGGCGGACATCACGCCGCAACACCGCCGGCTCGTCAACACGCTCCTCAATTCTCCGAAGCACATCATCGCGACCATGCGCTCCAAGCAGGAGTACGCGATGGAGACGGACGAGAAGACCGGCAAGGCGAGCGTGCGGAAGCTCGGCCTCGCGCCGGTGCAGAGGGAAGGCATGGAATACGAATTCACCATCTTCTTCGATGTCGACCAACAGCACAACGCCAAGGCATCGAAGGACCGGACCTCTATGTTCGGGAATGAGATTTTCCTCCTCGATGCGTCGACGGGGAAGCGCATTCTCGAATGGCTCAACACCGGCAAGGTGAACGCCCGCGGCATGAAGACGGAAATCATTTCCGCCCTCAAGGACCGGCTCGAGATTCCGCTCCCGTCGAAGGAGGACCTCCCGGCATTCATCAAGGGCGCGGTCAAGAAGCTCACGGGCATCGAGCTCTCCGAGGACCCCGCCGTGCTCGAGAAAGCGGTCGCCGCGCTCGCCCTCATCACCGACAAGGCCGAGGCGCAGAGAATCGCATGGAGCTCGGATGCTCCGAAGGCCCCGGAAGCGCCCCCACAAGCCCCTACAGCGAGCGAAGGGCCCAAGACGACCGAAACCCCGTCTCCGGCCCCAAGCGCGCCACAGGCGAGCGTAGAGCCCGCAAAAGCGGCCCCCGTAGCCCCCGCCCCGGTCGAGGAGGAGGGAATCAAGTATCCGACCGAGGACATCGACCCGGCGGACATCCCTTTCTAGGGGTATGGCCTCGACTCAAGCGACCGCCGCGCGCTTCATGCGCGGACTCACCGGCAAGGCGGAAGCGCTCCATAAAGCCCGGAAGGAGGTCGATGTCATCAAGAAGCGGCACGAGCGCGAGCTCGACGCCCATTTCGCCCGCATCTCGAAGCTCAAGGGCGAGGTCCTCTCGGGCCTCGCGGTCCTCGGGCTCTCGAGCGTGAAGGTGAAAAGCGGCGATGCCTACGCGAAGACGAAGCGCAAGACCTACGAAATCGCCAACCCCATCGCCTTCGATGGATGGGCCCGCGACAATCGGCTCGTGCGCGTCGACCGCGAGATGGCGCGACAGCGGCTCCAACAGCTCGCCGGCAAGGGCAAGCTCCCCGCATTCGCGAAGGAGAAAATCGTCGACACCATCGCATTCAGGTCGAAACCTACCAAGAAGAAGCCGGCTCCGGCCGAGGAAACGATATGAGGCGCTCGATGTATACCGGCTCGCTCAAGCTCGACGAGCACGATTCCGGCCTTTGCCCCGGATGCGGGAAGAAGAAGACCCTCATCCGCCGGCGCCGCTCCGCGAGCTTCTACAACCTCGACGCCAAGCACCCGGACCATCCGGCCGCCGGCGACGACACGAGCCGCGGGCACGATGGCGCCGTATGCACGAATCGGCCGTGCTCATTATTCACCGACCTCTCGCTCGTCCCGACATGGGACCGCGCGACGGCCTAACCCTCGACCATGACTAGGAATTTCATCATCCTCATCGCATCGTCGCGTCGCGCATTCTTCGCGGAAGCGGCATCGCTCGATGGCTTCGGCGGCGTCATGCGCGAGGCGCTCGAGATTCTCCCGGACCGCTCGCTCAAGTCCCGGAATCATTCCCCGGACGGATTCATGTGGGGCTATGGCGGCTCCGGGCCCTCGCAACTCGCGCTCGCCTTGCTCCTCGAGCTCGTGAGCGAGGAAGCCGCGCTCGCCAATTACCAGAGCTTCAAGTGGGACATCATCGCGAATCTCGAGCAGGATTCCGACCACGCCATTCCGCTCACCGCGGTCGACGAATGGCTCGAGAAGCGTGGGCTCACTCGCAAGGTATGAGCGCCGAGAAGATATCCGTCTCGCCGCGCGAGCACGCGGTCCTCGCATACCTCCACGAATTCGGAGAGGCGCACGAGGAGGGCATGTGCATCTATACCCGCGTCATCGCGGACGAGGCGAAGCTCTCATTCAAGGATGCCCGCGGCGGCGTGCGCGCGCTCGTGCGGAAGGGCCTCGCGGAGTATCACCGCGGCCTATTCGATGACGACGGCATGGTCGCCGGGTCCGGGTATTGCATCTCCCGAGCCGGCCGCGAGCTCATCGCCAAGGAGCTCGAGGCGGAGGAGGCCGAGAAGGCACAAGGCAAGCTCGTCTAGCGATATCCCCGTTTCTCCGGCAGTACGGGCGAATAAGCCGGGGTCGATATTACAATAGGAAACATCACCTCATCTATGTCAATCACCAAAGCACCGAAGACGAAGGAAGTGAAGGGTCCGAAGTATCCGCGCGTCATGGTATCGCCCGAGCGCCATGCACAGCTCAAGAGCGCCGCGGACCGCAAGGGCATTTCCCTCCAACAGCACGCGGAGGCCATCTTCAAGCGCGCCGCTCGCTAGTGCCTCGAGCACCGTGCCCGTTTCCCGTGAAACCGGCCCGGACCTCGGGACATTCCCGACCTATGGACGACTCACCTTTCGCCAATCTTCAATGCCCCGAATGCGGCTCCATGATGGAGCTCGTATGGTCGCATCGCCGCTTTTTGGGCTCCGGGAAACGCCGGCCCGTCTATCGGTGCGTCCGCTTCCCGGAGTGCAAGGGACAGCATTGGGCGCACCCGAACGGCGCCCCGCTCGGGGTCCCGGCCGATGGTAAAACGCGCGCCCTCCGCAAGGAGGTCCACGAGAAGCTCGCCCTCCGATTCGATTGGACCCGGAAATATCAGCGCGAGCGGGCGTATTTCCTCCTCTCGCAACACGGATTCGGGCATGTGGGCCGGATGACGGCGGAGGAATGCCGCAAGGTCCTCGAGCTCCTCGCCTCCGGCAAGCTATAATTTCCCTATGACGCTCCTTCGCGACCTCCCCGGCCAACTCCTCTCGATTTCCGTGATGGCTCACCCGTCGCGCGCGGAGCATTTCCCCTATCTCGCCGAGAAGCTCGGAATCGGCATGGACAAATTCTCCATCGATACCGGCTTCGGCCTTTGGGAGAATTGCCGGCGCGCGTGGGAGCTCCGCGACCCTACGGCGCTCTACCATGTCGTCATCCAAGACGACGCCATCGTTTGCGAGAATTTCCGGGACCGCGCGGAGGAGGCAATCTATGCGGCGCTCCGCCGGGAGTCGAATATCGCCTTCTCGTTTTACTACGGCCGCCGCGCGAACATCGCGAAGGAGCAAGCCGCGGCGCTCGAGCGCGGGTATGCGATTCGCCGCTCGCTCACATGGGGCGTCGCCGTATGCCTTCCCGGTCCGCTCATCCCCGACATGCTCCGGGAGTGCAACGGCATGTATTTCACGCCGCAGGATGACGCGCGCATCGGGCACTTCCTCAAGATGCGGGATGTCCGCGTATACCATCCGCTCCCGTGCCTCATCGACCATCGCTCGGGTCCGTCGCTCGTCGGCGACCCCGGCGAGAATCGGCACGCCTACGCATTCATCGATTCATGACGGCCGCCTTCATCATCCGATTCCATTACGAGCCCGAGGACCCGCGCTTCGCGTGGCGCTTTCAGTATTTCCGCGATGCCGTGCTTCCGCGCATCCTCGCGCAGGGTGAAGGATTCGACATAGCGATTTGGTGCAACGCGGCACACCGCGCGCTTTTCCTCGAGCTCTCGGACCGCATCCGCGTCTTCGATGTCCGCGGAACGCGCGCGGAGTATCGGCCGGGCACGCGCTTCTTCTTCGATTTCGCGCCGTGGGAAGATGTCATCGGCCTCCCGAAGTACGAGCTCCAACTCGGCATCGACTCCGACGACCTCATCATGCCGGGATACCTCGAGCATGTGCGCGCGGCCATCGAGCTCGAGGGCGCCCGCTATGTATGCTTCCAACCCGAGCTCATCGCGGTCGAGGGCGGGCTCGTGAAGTCGATGCCGGCATACACGGACCGCCGCGGCTCCGCATTCTTCGCGCTCTACCAACCGGCCGGCACGGAGCCCTATATCTTCGCCTACTCGGAATCGCATCTCACTATCGGGCAGAATTTCCCGCCCGAAACGCGCCGCGTGATGCCCGCCGGCTTCGCCTATGCCTCGTGTCATGAGCTCAATGAGAGCACGCACCTATGAGGAAAGCGTATTGGTGGCGCGCGCAGAATTTCGGAGACACGCTCACGCCGGTCGTGCTCGAGCATTTCCTCGGCGAGCCGGTGGAATTTTCGAGCGGGAATGAAGCCGGCCGCATCGTCGGCATCGGCTCTATCCTCCATCACGCGCTTCCGGGCGATATCATCTTCGGCGCCGGGAGCAACCGGCCGAGCCGGCAAGTCGACGGCACCGGCATCCGCTTCCTCGCGGTCCGCGGGCCGCTCTCGCGCTCGCAAGTCGTGAATGCGGAGGTCCCGGAAATCTACGGCGACCCGGCCATCCTCCTCCCGCTCGTATACGACCGGCCGATGCAAAAGAAATTCCGCCGCGGCATCATCCCGCACTATGTCGATTTCAAGCATGGGAATCCGCCCACGCCCGGCGCCGGCGAGACGCTCATCGACATTCAGGCGCCATGGAAGGAGGTCATCGACCGCATCCGGGAATGCGAGAGCATCTCGAGCTCGAGCTTGCACGGCATCATCGCCGCGGAGGCATACGGCATTCCGACGACATGGGAGAAGTGGAGCGACCGCATCATTGGCGGCGACTATAAATTCCAAGATTATTTCCTCGGCACCGGGCGCGAGCGGCAGAAGCGCGGAGTCGTGCTCCCGCCGATTCCGATGCTTTCATGGCGCCAAGGCCGGCTCCTCGGAGCTCTCGAGTCCCTATGATTTTCCGCAACGACGACATCAATCCGAATACCGACTTCGCCGCGCTCGAGGCCATGTATCGCACCATCCGCCGGTACTTCCCGGCCGCGACCATCATCTCGGCCGTGAATCTCCTCGCGCAGAGCTCGAAGGACGGGTCCGCGTATGCCGCGGTGAAGCCGGTCGATATCGATTTTGCCGGCGTCGACAAAATGCTCGGCCGGGAGGAGCTCGAGAATATCCGGGCGTGGAGCGATGAGGTCGTCTCGCACGGGCTCGCGCACCTCGACCATCGCGCGCTCCCGGCGGAGATGCAGGAATTCAGCATCCGGGCATCATGCTCGATTCTCGGGACCAAGGTATTCGTGCCGCCATTCCTCCGGGCAAACGGCTACACGCGGCGGATATGCGAGGCGCGCGGCATCACCATCTTCGGCCTCGACGACGAGGAGCTTTGGCTTTCGCTCGACCGGGACCGCATGGACCCTTCCCGGAAGCTCGTCGTCTTCCATTCGTGGACCATGACGCCCGAGATATTCGCGTCCCGATTCGAGCATCTCCCGCTCCCCTAGATATGCACACCTTTTCCCCATTATCGCGCACGCCGGGCGGAAGTGTGCGCTATACTATGAAGCAAGTATGAAAGAGGACGAGAAACTCATCCCGAATTTCACGCAGGTCCCGAACCTTCTCCTCGACGAGTGGATGGCGCGGCTCTCCGATGTCGAGCTCCGGGTGCTCCTCGTGGTAGTGCGGCAGACGATAGGGTGGGTCGAGGACGCCAAGACCGGGCGCCGGAAGACGGAGGATTGGATGACGAATTCACAGCTCGCGGCAAAGACCGGGAAAAGCGGCTTCCGCGTCTCGCTCGCGGTGAAATCTCTCATCGAGCGGTATGGCCTCATCGAGGCCGTGAACGCCCGCGGCAAGCTCCTCGACTCGACGATGAAGCGGCAGAGCGTCGGCACCGGCGGAAAAATCTTTTACCGCCTCTCGCTCCGAAACCCCGAAATGACCTTATTTGACGCCGTAAAAAAGCGACCTTCCACGAAAAGTGTAAGGTCGCCGGAACCTTCCACAATTCGTGGGAGCACAAAAAGCGGCACTACAAAAGAAACCGATTTTACAAAAGAAACTAATACCCCCGCGCCGAAGACGGCGGCGGGGGACCCATCCTCTCAAAAGGAAGCATTCACTCCTCTCGGAGCGGATGTGCTCAAAGCATTCGAGGCGGTCGACCCCAAGAATAAGACCTACTACAATCGCCGGCCGCAACGGGAGGCGTGCGAATTCCTCATCGCGGAGTACGGCTTCGAGCGGGTAGTGAAGGTCATCGGCGGGCTCACCAAGACGAACACGATTCCATTTTTCCCGAGCATCACGACCCCGCTTCAACTCAAGGAGAAATGGGTGCCGCTCCATGACGCCGCGGCGCGCTACCGGGCCGAGCACCAATCGAAAAAGCCCCTCGTCGTATGAAAATAAAAATCACCACGGGATTCCGCAAGGACCAACAGCACAGCATACCCGCCGAGGAGGCGCACAAGGCGTATTTTCTATTCCTTCACCCGGAAGCGCGGACCATCTTCTCCTCCGGGCTCGCGCTCAAGGGCTCCGACATTCAGGCAATCGAGCCCGACCTCGCCGGCTCGATGGGATGGAACCCGGAATATCGCATGACGCCGGACGATTGGAATGAGATTCACCGCTCCGGCCTCGAGGCGCGCATGGCTTTCGTGATGAGCCGGGCGAAGGAGGTGGCGCAGATATGCGCGCCGGAGGACCTCGCGCTTCCGCTCCCGCAACTCCTCGAGCAGAAATTCCCGCAACTCGCGGCGACCTCGGTGGTGAAGCATGACGGCCTTCGGAGCGTCGGGGAGATACTCAAGAAAAATGGATGAAGACGCTCACACTCACGCTCACCATAAAGACCGGCAAGCGCATGGAGGCCATGCGTTTCGAGAAGACCGGCCCGGACGACGAAATCGAGGTGCTCGCTTCCGCGGTGTCGACCATCTTCCTCAAGTCGAAAGAGGCGCTCAAAATGGCCGAGAAGCATCACGACGGCGGCAAGCTATTCCTCACCCCTAAACGCCATGCGAAGAAACGCTAAAAAGCGGGTGCGCCTTCCGCTCGAGCCCATCGAGGTCCGCTACCCGGACGGCACGACGCGCGGCATCGGCACCTACGACCCGAACCGAAACGAATTCAAGAAGTGGGTGCATGAGAGCACGCACCTTTTCCGAAAGCTCGATGCGTGGGGCATCGATGCGGAGATATTCACGGAACGGATGAAGGGGAAGAAAATGCGAATCGTCGTCGAGGACCGCGAGACGCGCATCACCTATCTCGCAAGCCCCATGCGCTTCGAGAAATTCGGGAAATTCTTTCACTTCAAGAGCGGCGCGACGGAGCGCTCGCATCGCTCGCAAATCTTCCTCCCTCGATGCTATTGGGACCGCGCCGGCGACCCCGCGGCGCTCGAGAAGCACAAGCCCCGGCCGCCCGAGCCCGAGGAGCGCGACCCGCTCGCCGACGAATTCCCCGAGGATGGACAATTCGAGGAGAGTGCGCTATAATACGCACCATGAAAACCCGGCCTCAATGCCCGAATTGCAATAGCTTCAAGAGCGTCTCCGCATCGACCCGCGGCCGCGCTTTTTCCGGCGGCATCGCGCTCATCATCCTCGGCTCCGCGCTCACTTTCTTCATCATCACCGCCATCATCGGCGTCCCGCTTTTCCTCCTCGGAATCCTCGTGTGCATCTCCGCGGCATTCCTCCCGGAGCACGGCGAGCGCGCGTGTCGGAATTGCGGCAATCATTTCACGGCTTCGGCCTAGGTGTGGATAACCGGGCGCTTGACTCTATATACCCATGGGTATATACTAGGCAAAGCCGGAGAGAAACGAAATAAGGCACTCGCCCCGGCGGCATCATGAAAGAAATATACGAAAGGACCGAGGGCGGAAATTTCACAAAGAGCACGGGATTCGGACACGAGAATCGAGACAATGCAATCATGCAAGCACTCGACCTCACGATGGACCTCATGCGCGAGCAGATAAAGAAAGGTCGTCGCGTCGAGATGCGCGCAACGCTCGGCTATGTCGGCAAACTCGCTTTCATCGTCTCATCCGCATCGGACGAAATTCTCGGCGGGTACGCGGTGGATGCAGAATAATATGGAGCAGGAATTCCGCGTCAGCACGAAAGGGAAGAAGCTCCTCGAGGTGAAGAAGCTCGCGCTCGCCCTCATGGGCGAGTATGGGCTCCTCGCGAACGGATGGACCTTCGGCTTCGATACGGCCCGCCGCCGTTTCGGAGTGTGCTACCACGGCAAGCGCCGCATCACGCTCTCCGCGGCTCTCGTCGAGCTCAACAGCATCGAGGAATCCCGCAACACCATCACCCACGAAATCGCTCACGCGCTCATGCCGCGCGGAGCCGGACACTCGCCGGGATGGGTCGCCATGCACCGCTCGCTCGGCGGGGACGGGAAGCGATGCTATGACTCCGCGGTGGTCGTGAAGCCGGCGGCGCCCATCGTGGGCGAATGCCCCGGCGGCCATCCGCATACCCGCTTCAAGATGCCGCGCCGGTCCGTTTCGTGCTCCGCGTGCTCACCGCGATACGATGAGCGATACAAGATAATTTGGAAGCGAATATGACGACTCTCCCCAAGCTCACATGCCGCCGATGCGGCCATCGATGGGTGGCCCGCGTCCCGGACCCGAAGACATGCGCCTCGAAGAAGTGCAAGTCCCCGTATTGGAATAAGCCCCGCGCCCATGGCTCAAGACCTTCTCGCCGGGCTCGATAGCGAAGCGCGGGTCGTCGTGAGCTCGTGGCTCGACGACCTCCGCTATCGCGACTCGCATCCCGCAATTCAGCGCGCCATCGCCCGGTCCATCGTGGCGACGCTCTCGAAGTATCGACGCGCGACGCGCCCGGACCGCATACTTCTCGGATGGGCCATCGACAAAATCGAGCACGGCTACTCCGTGGAGGACCTCATTTCCGGCGGCGGGCACGAGGGCGGCTATTTCGTCTCCATCGGCGTCGGCCGGCACGGCCTCCTCGAGAAGACGCTCCGCCCGGATGAGGTCGGCGTGCATATCCGCGGCCGCGGCGTGCATGTCGAGAAGCTCCGGGACCTTTACCGGCGGGCCGAAGCAGAGCGCACCCGGCGCCGCGCGCGGCAATCATCACTTTTCGCATGAACCCGCGCAAGGACCACACCCTCATCCCTTTCGGGACGAATCAAGGGACCAAATGGAGCGATGCTCCCGAGTCATGGCTCTACTTCATCGCCCGGCGCGCTACATTCCTCGGCCGGCTCGCCCGGAAGGAGATTCGCCGGCGAGTCGAGCTCCGCGGCGGGACCCCGCCTATTTGGTCCGACGAATAATCCACAATCTCCACACCCGCCCCGCCCGGCGGGTGTTTTCGTGCGCTATACTACGGGGACAGGTCGAATCTTTTACTCACCATCCATCACGCTAGCTACCATGGACGAACAGGAAAAGCAGGAATCCGGCGTCGACACTTCCGAGGAATCGGGTGCCGAGGCGGAGGAGTCCGGCACCGATACGGGCGCGGCCGAGTAGGCCATTTCTTACCCGGCCGGCCGCAAGCCGGTCGGACCATACACCAATGAGCGACAAAAACGAAGTCAGGTATAAGGGCACCATCGTCGAGAATCTTCCCGGCATTCTTTTCCGCATCGAAAGCGAGGGCCGGGTCGTGCTCGGCTATCTCTCCGGGAAGATGCGGCAAAACCGCATCGGGGTCGGAATCGGAGACGAGGTGCTTTTCGTGATGCCGCCGAATGCCGCACAGGCCCGCATCGTCCGCCGCGTATGAGCTACTCCCGCATCGATGAGAATTCATGCTCGGTCGATTTCGTCATCAAGGGGCGAAGCGATGACGAGATGGGGAATCCGCTCCCGAAAATCCGCAAGACCTTCCGGCAGAGGCACACGCCCGAGGTCGCCCGCTATATCGAGTGGAAGGAATGGGTCCGCGCCGCGTGCCTCGACGGGCTCGGGAAGAAAGGGGAGCGAGAGCTCATCACGCCCAAGACCTTCGCGAGCGGCAAGCTCCTCGATACCGGGAAGGAGCCGGCATTCATGCGTATCATGATTTTCTTCGCGGCCAAGGGCGCGCACCCGGACCCGGAAAATGTCTTCGGCTCTATCGCCGACGCGCTTTTCGTGAATGACAATCTCCTCTCGGGCGCCTTCTCCTTCGCGTATGCCGCACCGGGGAAGCCGCCGCGGGTCGAAGTGCATCTCGAATTGCCTATATGAAGCCCGACATCCTCTATCTCCTCCGGGACCGCGAGAGCAAGTGGAACGACGGAGAGCTCCGTTTCTCGCTCCGCTCCCTCAAGAATTTCCCGCATGGCCGCGTCTTCATCGCTTCCGGCCGGCGCCCGGAGTGGCTCACCGGCGTCGAATTCGTCGATGCGGCCGACTCGTATGAGAACAAGCTCGCGAATGCCGTCTTCAAGATACGGACCGCGTGCCGGGACCCGCGCATCTCGGAGAAATTCGTGCTCATGAATGACGACTTCTTCTTCCTCCGCGGCACGCCGAAGCTCGAGCCGTATACGCTCATCACCAAAGGCAAGAATGAGACGCTCGCCGCGATGGAGGAGGAGCACGCGACCAAAGCCGGGTATTATTTCGCCGCGACGACCCGCACGCGCCGCCTCCTCCAAGATGCCGGCATCACTCGCCCGCTCTCGTATGAGATGCACTACCCCATCGAGCTCGAGAAGGAGAAATTCCTCGCCGCGACCGATACGCTCGATTGGGAGGA
>Ga0164242_10001429_pt1 | contig 28237 bp, 22 predicted proteins | sample OricomgcompostMG_FD_108783 | JGI IMG/M metagenome (GOLD analysis project Ga0164242, IMG submission 108783) | Miracle-Growth compost microbial communities from Emeryville, California, USA - Original compost - Miracle growth compost (MG) ...
CGGGGGCCGCCGCATACGCTGGGAGCATGCACGGTGAATACAAGGTTCCGGGCGGAAAGCTCGTCGTCGTCGACTTCGAGGTGGCGGATGGCGCCATCGCCGACTTCCACCTGTCCGGCGACTTCTTCCTGGAACCCGACTCGGCGCTGGAGGCGATCGACGCGGCCGTGAACGGCCTCTCGGCCGAGTCCGACTCGGGTGCGATCGCGGACGCCATCCGCAGGGCGCTTCCGTCGGATGCCGCGCTGCTCGGATTCTCCCCGGAGGCCGTGGCCGTCGCCATCCGTCGCTCGCTCGCGAACGCCACCTCCTGGCGCGACTACGACTGGACGATCGTGCACGCGAAGGCCGTTCCGCCTCGCCTGCATCTCGCGCTCGACGAGGCGCTGAGCAACTCGCTGGCTGCGGGCCACAGGGGTCCGACGCTGCGCATCTGGGAGTGGGACGAGTCTGCCGTGGTGATCGGAAGCTTCCAGTCCGTCAAGAACGAGGTCGACCCCGACGGCGCGGCGGAGTACGGCTTCGACGTCGTGCGGCGCATCACCGGCGGTGGCGCCATGATGATGGAGAAGGGCAACGTCGTCACCTACTCGCTGTACGTGCCCGCGGAGCTGGTGTCGGGAATGAGCTTCGCGGACAGCTACGCCTACCTCGACGACTGGGCGCTCGTCGCACTCCGCTCGCTCGGAGTGGATGCCACCTACAAGCCGCTCAACGACATCGCCAGCCCGCAGGGCAAGATCGGCGGCGCCGCCCAGAAGCGATTCAAGAACGGAGTGGTGCTGCATCACGTCACCATGAGCTACGACATGGACGGCGAGAAGCTGACGAAGGTGCTGCGCATCGGCCGGGAGAAGATCAGCGACAAGGGCATCACGTCCGCCGCCAAACGCGTCGACCCCCTGCGCCAGCAGAGCGGTCTCAGCCGTGCCGCGATCATCGACCTCATGAAGCAGACGTTCACCGAGCTCTATGGCGCCAAGCCCGGCGACATCTCCGACGCCGAATACGCGGATGCCGAACGCCTGGTCGCCGAGAAGTTCGGCACGGAGGAGTGGCTCTACCGCGTGCCGTGAACCCTCGGCCGATCGGCCGGCGGTAAGCCGTCGACCGATGCCGGGGGAACATCCCAGCGGGCGCGCAGTGAGACCGCGCTACAGTACCGGCGTGGGTTGGTGGGTACTGGTCGGCGTCGTCGCCGTCTGCATCCTTCTCTACCTCGCGAACCGGTTGGGTTGGATCGACCTCAGCGACAAGAGCCGCAAGCCGTCGAAGAGCGGTTCGACGCGCAGTTCGGGCATGCTCCTGATCGGCGACGAGGTCTTCGCACCCGCCAAGTACGAGGCGCAGCTTGAGCTCGACGAGCGTGCTCGGCTGCCCATCCCGGCACCGGTGCCGGGCGACGGTGACAAGGGCATCTTCGGCGAGGGTCCCGTGCGCATCCGGCTCGACTCCGACGGCAATCCTCTTCCCTGACGCACGCCGTCCCCGGCTCACCTCGGCGGTGACTCCGCACCGGCCGCCGGAGGGCGACGACCGCGCAGCATCCCGCCCGAATCCTGCCCAACGGATGTCGGCCTCGCTTCGCAACCGCTGGCCCCGCGTCGCCGCGTCGCGGCATGATGAGCGGATGGATGCCGTCGCCGCGCTGAACGAGATCGCCTTCCTCCTCGAGTACGATCTCGCTCCGCGCTTCAAGGTGCAGGCGTTCCGGCGCGCGGCCTCCGCTATCGCGGGCGTGCCGGATGCCGAGCTGCGCGACCGCCTGGCCGACGGCAGGCTGGCCCGCACGAAGGGCATCGGCGACCGCACCCTGCAGGTCGTCACCCAGGCGCTCGAGGGAGAGCTGCCCGACTACCTCGCGAAGCTTCGCGATGCACGACAGGCACCTCCCGAGTCCGAACTGGCCGGACTCCTGCGCGGTGATCTGCACACCCACACCGAGTGGTCGGACGGCACGGTGCCGATTGCGGCGATGGCGGATGCCGCCGACATGCTCGGACGGGAATACATCGCCATCACGGACCATTCGCCCCACCTGACGGTCGCCAACGGGCTGAGCGTCGAGCGCCTCCAGAAGCAGCTGGCGGACATCGACGAGTGGAACCGCACCTCGCAGCACGACGTGACGCTGCTCACGGGAATCGAGGTCGACATCCTCGAAGACGGCACGCTCGATCAGACCAGGGAGATGTTCGGTCGACTCGATGTCGTCACGGCGAGTGTCCACTCCAAGCTGCGAGCCGATCGAGCGGTGATGACCGCGAGGATGCTCGCCGCGGTGCACGACCCGGCGACCAACGTGCTCGGACACTGCACGGGCCGGCTCGTCCAGGGATCGCGCGGCACGCGACCGCAGTCGGAGTTCGACGCGGAGAAGGTGTTCGCAGCATGCGCGGCCGAGGGAGTCGCGGTCGAGATCAACTCGCGCCCCGAGCGTCAGGATCCGCCCGACGAGCTCATCGCCATGGCGCTCGACGCCGGATGCCTGTTCAGCATCGACAGCGACGCCCACGCTCCGGGGCATCTCGCCTTCGTGGCGCTGGGCGCGGCCCGAGCGGAGGCGGCCGGCGTGCCCGCCGATCGCGTCGTCACGACGTGGCCCCTGCCCCGCCTGCGGGAGTGGCTGGCCGCGCGCGGCTGACCGGCTTCGCGCAGCCCCGACGCCGCGCAGCCAGGTCAGTCGGCGCTCTGCGTCGTCTTCTGCAGGTCCTGATACTCCGGATGCCGCTGGATCCACGCGCGCACGTAGGGGCACAGCGCGACGACGCGCAGACCGGCGGCGCGCGTGTCATCCAGTGCGGTCTGCACCAGCTGTCCCGCGAGTCCCTCGCCCTGATGTCCCTCGTCCACCTCGGTGTGCGTGAAGACGATGTGGTCGTCGAACCGCTTGTAATACGCCGCGCCGACCATCTGGCCGTCCAGCTCGATCACGTAGCGGGAGGCATCCCGGTCGTCGCGTACCTGTGCGCTCATGTGGCCACCATAGGCACGCGGATGCGATCCGTGCCGCCGTTTCGGCCGGTCACCGGCGAATTCACCGGTGACCACCGGGCGTCGACGCCCCGTCTCACGCGGCACGCGGCCACAATGGAACAATGCCCGCCTGGTCGCCCGACAGCCCGAACCTCGTGTTCGAGGCGGACAACCTCGCGGTGCTGCCCCTTCTGCCCGACGACTCGTTCACCCTGATCTACCTGGATCCGCCGTTCAACACGGGACGCCGCCAGGAACGCCGCCCCGTGACCTCGGTGCGCAGCGAGGCGGTGGGCGCGGTGGCGGGCTTCCAGGGGCGCACGTATCAGCGCATCCGCGGCGATCTGCTGCGCTACGACGACCGCTTCGACGACTACTGGGAGTTCCTCGAGCCGCGCCTCGTCGAGGCGTGGCGGCTGCTCGCCGACGACGGCACGCTGTACCTGCATCTGGACTACCGCGAGGCGCACTACGCGAAGGTGCTGCTCGACGCGTTGTTCGGCAGGGCATCGTTTCTCAACGAGCTCATCTGGGCGTACGACTACGGCGCGAAGGCCAAGCGCCGATGGCCGGCGAAGCACGACACGATCCTCGTGTACGTGAAGAATCCGCGCGCCTATCACTTCGATTCGGATGCCGTCGACCGCGAGCCGTACATGGCGCCCGGCCTCGTGACGGCGGAGAAGGCATCCCGCGGCAAGCTGCCGACGGATGTCTGGTGGCACACCATCGTGACCACGAGCGGCCGCGAGAAGACGGGCTATCCCACGCAGAAGCCGGAGGGAGTGGTGCGGCGCATCGTGCAGGCATCCTCGCGCCCGGGGGACTGGGTGCTCGATTTCTTCGCCGGAAGCGGTACGACGGGTTCGGTCGCCGCCGCCCTCGATCGCCGGTTCGTGCTCGTGGACAGCAACCCCGAGGCGATCGCCGTGATGCGCACGCGATTCCAGCGGATGCCCGACGTCGACTTCCGCCTCGCTACCGAGAGTTGAGCCTGTCGAAACCCGGCTCGCAACCGAGGGTTGAGCCTGTCGAAACTCAGCTCCTCTGGGCAGCGGTTTCGACAAGCTCAACCGGCGGTGGCTGCAGCGCAGCGGGCGGCCGGGCCGCGCGTCGCGTCAGCTGGATCCGCGCACGATGAGCCTGGTCTGCAGGATCGTCGCGTGCTCCGCCGGCTCGCCCTCGATGAGCTTCACGAGCTTCTCGGCCATCGCGGCTCCGAGCTCGGTCATGGACTGGTGCATGGTGGTGAGTGCGGGCGCCGCGGCGGATCCCAGCGCGTCGTCGTCGTATCCGACCACGGCGATGTCATCCGGGATGCTCAGCCCCGACTCGGCGATGACCGCGTACGCGCCGAGCGCCATCTGGTCGTTGGCCGCGAAGACGGCGTCGAGCGGCACCTTGCGGGCAAGCAGGCGGCGCATGGCCATCGCGCCGGATGGCGGGGAGAAGTCGCCCCACTCGATGAGTCCCGTGTCGAGGCCCGCTTCGGTCATCGCCCGCCGCCAGCCCAGCTCGCGGTCGAACCCGGCCGGCATGTCGGCGGGACCGGCGATGGTGGCGATGTGCCGTCGCCCGCGTTCGATGAGGTGCCGGGTCGCTGTGACGGCGCCCGCGATGTTGTCGACGTCGACGTAGTAGCTCTCGCCGTCGTCCGCGTGCAGAGGACGGCCGCCGAACACGACGGGCACCGTGCGCCCGAGTCGTTCGTAGGAGTGGTCGCCCGAGTGATGCGAGACGACCAGCGCGCCGTCGATGTTGCCTCCCGTGAGGTACCGACGAGTCTTGTCGGGATTCGCCTCGGAGGCGACGACGATGCCCAGCGTGTAGTCGGTCGCCGCGAGATGCACGGCAACGCCCTGGATGATCATCGCGAAGAACGGATCGGCGAACACCCGGCTCGTCGACTCGGGGATGACCAGGGCGATCGACTCCGTGCGGCGGCTCGCGAGCGACCGGGCGGCGCGGTTGGGCACATAGTTCAGCTCAGCGATCGCGGCGTTGACCGCGGAGATGAGTTCGGGCTTCACCTTCGGCGACCCATTCACCACCCGAGAGACGGTGGCTCGGGACACACCGGCTCGTGCCGCCACCATCTCGAGTGTCGGCGCCTGCGCCGCGCCATTCAAGCCCATGTCGTCCCTTCCCCGCCCGAACTTAGCGCGATTCCGAGCGCGGGGCGAGCCCAGTCGTCGACTGAATGAGCGCGCTCTCACACTGGTGGGTGCGGCCGGCCGGTAACGGTCCATGCCGCTGGCCCGTGTCGGTGGATGCCGCCGGCCCGTGAACGACGGATGCCGCGGGGCGGTCGAGTGACCGAACCCGCGGCATCCGCGACGGAACGCTGCTTGTCGTTCTAGGAGGTTGCGACCTCACCGGGCTTCGCGATGTGCCGGCCGTGGCGAGGACCGCCATCCTTCGCCTCGCCGTCGACGTTAAGCACCTCGACGGGCTCGACGCTCTCGCGAGCACCGGGCACCGGCCCCGAGGGAACGAGGTCGTCGTCCACACCGAGATCCGGCAGCACAAGCGCGCCCGTCTCCTCCGCGGCGGACGCCGCACGCACGGCCTCGTCGTCCGCGGCCTCCTGCAGCGCCGACTTCGCACGCAGCGGCGGCGTCTTGAAGAACAGCGCGAGGACGAACGCGAGCAGCACCACGAACATGGCGATCCAGTAGACCTCCACCGCCGAGGCGTTGAACCCGACGAGGAACGGCTTCGCCAGTCGTTGGTCGGCGTTGTTGAGGAATGACGTGTCGTTGATGGCGCTGCTGTTCACGGTCGTCGTGTTGCCCGACTTGTCGAGCTGCTTCTGAACGGTCGGCACGAGGCTGTCCACGAACTCGTTGCGCTGCGATGCGGTCGAGAAGTCGAGCGACACCGTGCCGTTGGCGTCGAGCCGGGCGACGGGCACCTTCTTCTGGATCTGAGCGAGCACGGCCTGCTGGGCCTGCTGCTCGGCCTGCGCCTCGGCGGCCTGCTGCGCCTGGGGCGGGATGGTTCCCGCCTGAACGCCCTTGTCGACCGCTGCCTTCGCGGCGGCCGTCGCCTTGTCGACGCCGGCCTGCAGCTCCTTCGTGGTGCTCTTGGTCACCTTGTCCACGATCGGCTTGTAGATCGTGTTCATGATGCCCTTGTTCTCGGGAGCCTTGGCGACCGACGGGTCGAAGGCGGCATCCAGTGCGGCGGTCAGCGTGGGCTTGTCGGCCAGCGACGACTGGATGTTGCCCGGCATGGCGGCGAACAGCACCGAGATGAGCACGGCGGTGCCCAGCGTTCCACCGATCTGACGGAAGAACGTGGATGCGCTCGTCGCCACACCCATGTCGCGGAGCCCGACGGCGTTCTGGCTGGCGATCGTCAGCGTCTGCATCAGCTGGCCGAGGCCGAGACCGATGAGGAGCATGGCGCCCGCGATGAACCAGTACGACGTGTCGAACTTGAGGAACGTCAGCCAGAAAAACCCGCCGGACAGCAGCAGCGTGCCGATGATCGGGAACTGCCGGTAGTGCCCGGTGCGGGCGATGATCTGACCGCTCGCGATCGAGGCGATCATCAGGCCGAGGATCATCGGCAGCAGCTGCAGTCCGCTCTCTGTCGGGTTCGACCCCAGAACGAGCTGCAGGTACAGCGGCAGCGTGAGCATGGCGCCGAACATGCCGAAACCGACCAGCACACCGATGATGGTGGCCATCGAGAACGTGTTCGAGCGGAAGAGCTTGAGCGGGATGAGCGCGTCATCCTTCATCAGCATCTCGACGATGATGAACCCGACGACACCGATGGCGCCGATCACGTAGCACGCGATCGCGGACGGGCTGGCCCAGCCCCAGTCACGACCCTGCTCGGCGACGAGAAGCAGCGGCACCAGCGCGACGATCACGCCGGCAGCGCCCCACCAGTCGATGCGCACGGAGTGGTGATCGTGACGCGGGATGTGCAGGAAGGCCATCACGATGATGAGCGCGACGATGCCGATCGGCACGTTGATGAGGAACACCCAGCGCCATCCGGCGATCCACAGGATCTGGTTCGCACCGGCGAACAGACCGCCGATCAGCGGTCCCGCCACGCTCGAGATGCCGAAGACGGCCAGAAAGTATCCCTGGTACTTAGCGCGCTCTCGCGGGGCGAGGATGTCGCCCATGATCGCCAGCGGCATCGACATGAGGCCACCGGCGCCGAGGCCCTGAATGGCACGGAATCCGGCCAGTTCGATCATCGACGTCGAGAACGACGACATGATCGAGCCGATCACGAAGATGATGATGGCGACGATGAACAGCGGCCGCCGGCCGAAGATGTCGGACAGCTTGCCGTAGATCGGCGTGGCGATCGTCGAGACGATCAGGTAGGCGGTGGTCACCCATGCCTGCTGGCTCAGACCGTGCAGGTCGTCGCCGATCGTGCGGATGGCGGTGCCGACGACGGTCTGGTCGAGGGCGGAGAGGAACATTCCCGCCATGAGACCGAAGATCACGAAGAGGATCTGGCGGTGGGTCATGATGGCTTTGGGCGCGGATTGCGCCGACGCTGACGTTGCGACTTCTGACATGGATCCCCGTACGTTCTGCTTCATAGCGGTGAAGGGCGCGGCAGCGATGACACGCCAGACGGCGGTCTCGCCGTCGTTGGCATGGTGGAGAGGGCGGCTCTTCGGGGAACGATCGCCTCGAAGAGCGGGTGATGAGATTTTTGCGGTGACTGCAAATTTACACCCGGCGAGTGCGCGCGTCGAACCATAGCAGGTTTCAGGTTCGCTCAGTTCGCCGCCCGCGAACACCGCTGCACCGGCCCGTGTTCTCCGGCGGCGTGGTGCCGCCGGGAAGTGAGGACCACGAAAGGCTGCACACCGGTTATTCCAAGGAGCAGCCGGTAGCTTGTCCCACGCCATGTCATACCCCCCGAACGAGTCGCACGCCGGCATCCGCTCCACCGTCACTCCCCGTTCCCGCAGCGCTCGGGCGACCGAGCGGGCTGGGCGGTTCGTGCGCGGGGCACGCCCGGGCACGAGCGGCGCGCGAGGCGCGGTGGTCGCCGCTGTCGCGGCATCCCTTCTCGTGCTCACCGGATGCACGGCGCCGCACGCTCAGACCACTCCTGCTGCCGACCACACAGCGCAGGCGTCGCCGTCGGTGACCGCGGTGTCTCCAGCCCAGGCATCCGTCGTCGGGCAGAAGGTGACGATCACCGGCAGCGATCTGCAGAACGTGAAGAAGGTGACGTTCGGGTCGACGAGCGTGAGCGTCATCTCGGCATCGCAGGGCAAGGTCGTCGCCCAAGCACCGGCCGCCGCGAACTACCAGCCGTCGACCGTGAACCTCAAGCTGGTCGGGCAGTCCGGCAAGACACTCGTCAGCAAGCCGGATGCGCTCGAGTACACAGCAGCGGGAGGCGTGGCCGCACAGATGCAGTACGCGCTCGCGCACTGGCAGAACTACAACACGGCCCAGTACGGCGACCTCAACTCGGTCGGCGGCGACTGCGCCAACTTCGTGAGCCAGACGCTCATCGCCCGCGGGTGGACGATGAACGACGACTGGTACAACCACGGTGCGGCCTCCGACTGGAGTCCCGCGTGGGGGTACGTTCCCGCCATGGATGACTACTTCGCCGAGAACGCGGCCGGGCTCGGTCTCGAGAAGCTCGACTTCTCGCAGGCGAGCAGAGCCAAGGTGGCGCTGGGCGACATCGCGGTCTTCGACTGGGATGCCGACGGCTCTCCCGACCACGTCGAGGTCGTCGACCGGATCACCAAGGTCGACGGTCAGTACAAGATCGATCTCGCCAGCCACAACGACGACTACGCCTACCGCGACCTGGACGACACGATCACCACGCAGCACCCGGGTGCGACGGGCCACTTCTGGCACCTGACGCGCTGAGCGCGGCCGGTTGGCTCTCGTTCCGCACGCCCTCGAACAGGGGTCGGCCGGCCGCCGGGTCGACAGTCGGTGCTCCCCTACACTCGACTCGTGGCATCCAGGCGCACCAGAGTCGGTGCGGTCGTCGCGGCTCTGACCGCCGGGCTTCTCGTGGTCGGCGGGGGAGTGTGGGCGATCGCCGCTGCCGCCACCCGGAACGCCGACGCGGTCGAAGCCCGTTCGACGGGCACTGCACATCCCGCCCCGGTCAGCTCTCCGTCGACGGCGCTCGCCGCGACACCGACGCCCGTACCGACCCCCTCGTTCGACCGCGGTGCGTACTCGATCGACGACCCGGCGAGCATCTGGGTCGTGGTCAACAAGTCGAGGGCGCTGAACCCCGTCGACGCCGTCCCGCCGGACCTCGTGCAGCCTCCCGTGCCGAACATCAACGGGCAGCCCGTGCGCAAAGCCGTCTCCGACGCGCTCGCCGCACTGTTCGCCGCCGCGAAGTCCGAGGCAGGACTGGATCTCACGCTGCAGAGCGGATACCGCTCGTACGACACCCAGGTCTCGGTCTACGACGAGGATGTCGCCGCCAACGGGCAGGTCTATGCCGACACGGATACCGCACGGCCGGGTCACAGCGAGCACCAGACGGGCCTCGCCGTCGACATCAGTGCCGCCTCCGGCCGCTGCAGCCTCGACGCGTGCTTCGGGCAGACCGACGAGGGCAGATGGCTTGCCGCGAACGCGTGGCGGTTCGGCTTCTTGCTGCGGTATCCGCAGGACAAGGTGGCCGTCACCGGTTTCACCTATGAGCCGTGGCACTTCAGGTACGTGGGCGTTCCGCTGGCGACCGAGCTGCACGAGACAGGCGTGACGACGCTCGAGGAGTACTTCGGGGTGCCAGGCGGGGAGTCATATCCGGGCTGAGGTTGCAGCCGAGGTGCCGCGTGCAAGAGCCAAGCCGCGCAACAGTCCGAGCAGCGCTAGCCGTGCAACAGTCGTGCGCGCGTCGGCCCGCGACCTTGCAACCCCCTGAGAGGGCGGCAGGTCGAGGCGATGCCCAGGATGCCGTCGGTAACGTCGAAACCATGAGCTCGACGAGACGGCGCAGCAGGTGGTGGTGGCGTGCGGCATCCGCTCTCTCGGTGTTCGCGGCGCTCGCTCTGGCTGGATGCTCCGCCGGCCCCGCCCCGCTGCCTGCGCCCATCCAGAAGCAGCTCGACTACGCCATGGCGCACTGGAACCACTACAACCTGAAGGCCTACGGCGACCTCAATCCCGTGGGCGGCGACTGCGCGAACTTCGTCAGCCAGACGCTCGTCGCGCGCGGCTGGAAGATGACAGGCGAGTGGTACAACCACGACGCGGCGGCGGACTGGAGTCCCGCGTGGGGATACGTGCCCGCCATGGACAAGTACTTCTCGGCCAACGCGAAGACGCTCGGGCTCGCGCAGTACCCGTTCGACAAGCGCTCGAAGATCGCCGTGGGTGACATCGTCATGTTCGACTGGGACCACGACGGCTCCTACGACCATGTCGAGATCGTGAGCAAGGTGACCGACACGACGGTCGACGGCAAGAAGCACGTCGACATCAAGATGGCCGGCCACAACAAGGACACGAAGTACCGCGACCTCGACTACGTGATCGACAAGGAATATCCGGGCGCCGCCGGCCACTTCTGGCACATCGCGCTGCCGCCCACCGCCTCGCCGACGCCCAGCAGCTGAGGTCGCTTCGCGCGCTCGGATGCGTGCTAGTCCCTCAGCACGTCGCCTCCTTCGGCCCGCAGGCTCCTTCGGCTCTGCATCTCTTTGCCCTGCGCCTCCTTCGGTCCGGCGCTTCGTTCGCCCCTGCGTCTCCTTCGGCCGGCCCGTTTCCTTCGGCCCGCCGTGTTGTTCGGCCCGCCGTGTTCTTCGACCCTTGCTCTCGGCAGCTTCGACCGCGAGTCGCGCGCCCGTGCGGCCGTATTCAGGATGAGCACGACCTCGGCCGTATATCGCGGCCGAGTGGCCGGATCTCCTGAGTTCGCCGTGGGGTGAGAGCGGAAGACCGCGGGGCAACGCGCGGGGGTGACACCGTGTGGTGTCACCCGCTCCGAGATTGCCTGTTGACATGACACCATGATGGTGTCATTGTGGTGTCATGCAGTTGGAAACGTATGTCGAAGAACTCCAGCGTCAGCTCGTGGCAGCGGCCGCGGCCGGCACGGATGAGACGCGCCAGACGGCAGAGCGCCTCACCACGGCTCTCGACGCCGCCGCGCGGCTCATGCTGATCGAGGCGCTCAGCGCTGCGGCGAGCGAGATCACGACCGAGCTGACGCCGGGCTCCGTGGATCTTCGACTCCGTGGGCGGGAGCCGGAGTTCGTCGTGACGGCGGCGCCCGAGTGGTCCGAGTCGTCGACTCCCTCAGCTGCGGCGGCCCCCGCGGTGCCCGCGGCCATCGAGGGGGAGGAGGCATCCACCACGCGCACCACCTTGCGGCTTCCCGACGAGCTCAAGTCGCGCGTCGAAGCCGCCGCCGCGCACGCCGGTGTGTCGGTCAACACCTGGCTCGTCCGCACGATCGCCGCTGCACTGGACGGCGGGGCTTCCCGTCCCGCCGCGCGCGAGGTGACGGGCAAGCGCGTCACGGGATGGGTTCGGTGACGAACGTGGGCACGACATCCGACGGCACAGCGGCATCCATCACTTCCACCTCGAATCCGCAGGGGAGAGCAACCATGAACACCGAGTACGAGACCCCGGAGCCCATCCAGGTGGTGCTCGACATGCTCGTCGTCGTGAGCCTGACCGTCACGGCCGCCGACACGAACACGACGACACTGTCGATCAAAGCCGCCGACCCCACGAAGAAGGATGACGTGCGCGCCCTCGGCGAGGTGAACGTCGACTTCGCCGACGGCGTGCTCGGCATTCGAATCGCCCGCACGCTGCGCTACTACACGTGGTTCAGCGGAAGCCCGCGGCTCATCGTGGACCTCACCGTGCCCACTGGGTCGAGCCTCGACGCCAAGGTGGGTGCGGGCAATGTCAGCACTCAGGGGCTGCTCGGCTTCTGCATGGCCCGCACCGGGGCCGGCGAGCTCCGGATCGAACAGGCAGGCAGGACGACGCTGCACAGCGGCGCCGGTTCGATCCAGGCGGGCAGGATCACAGGTCCGCTGCGCGTGACCAACGGTGCCGGATCCATCCGGATCGGCACGCTGGAAAGCGAGGGAAACGTCAAGAACACCACGGGCAACACCACCTTCGGCGAGGCGGAAGGTCCGCTCACGGTGAAGTCGACGACGGGCGACGTCGTGATCGAACAGCTGAACGGCTCGGCCGAGATCAAGTGCGCACACGGCGAGGTGCGAATCGACCGGGTCGGAACGGGCGAGGTCAAGATCGACGGAGGCTACGGCTCCATCGAGGTCGGCGTGCCGGAGGGCACGGCCGCGTGGCTCGACGTCGCGTCGCGGCACGGCCAGGTGCGCAACGAGCTCGAGGCGGCATCCGCTCCGGTCGAGACTGACCGCACCGTGGCCATCACGGCGCACGCGGACTACGCCTCCATCAGCATCCGTCGCCCGCTCACCTAGCGCGAGACCGACCGTCTCGCGTGAGACCTCCCTCCTCGCGGTAGGTCTCGACCGGAACGGTCGGTCTCAGCGAGAGCGCCAGAACACGCAGCGCGACAGCCGGCAGCCCCGCAGCGCCACAGCCGGCAGCACCGGCAGCACCCGCAGCGCGACGGCCGGCAGCCCGGCAACACGAACGCCCGACCGGGGCGCTGATCATCGCGCCCGAAAACCGGCGGACGAGCCCAGTCACCCCTCCACCACAGAACGAACGATAAGAACGAGGAGACCACCATGACCACCAACCAGACAGCGGATGCCGCGATCCACGTTCGGGGCCTGACCAAGTCCTTCAAAGACCTGCAGGTGCTGCGCGGCGTCGACTTCGACGTCGAGCGCGGGAGCATCTTCGCGCTGCTCGGCTCCAACGGCGCGGGCAAGACCACGGCCATCCGGATCCTGTCCTCGCTGCTGAAGGCGGACGGCGGCGTCGCCACCGTGAACGGCTTCGACGCATTCGCGCAGGGCGCTCAGGTGCGGCAGTCCATCAGTCTGACCGGCCAGTTCGCCGCGGTGGACGAGATCCTCACCGGGCGCGAGAACCTCGTGCTGATCGCGAAGCTGCGGCACGTGGCCGACCCGGAGGGCGTGGCAGACCGTCTGCTCGACCGGTTCTCGCTCACCGAGGCCGGCTCGCGCAAGGCATCCACGTACTCGGGAGGCATGCGCAGGCGTCTCGACATCGCGATGAGCCTGATCGGCAATCCGCCCGTCATCTTCCTCGACGAGCCGACTACGGGTCTGGATCCGGAGGCGCGCGTCGAGGTGTGGGATGCCGTCAAGGAGCTGGCCAGCGGCGGCACGACCGTGCTGCTCACCACCCAGTACCTCGACGAGGCGGAACAACTGGCCGACAGCATCGCCATTCTGCACAAGGGCCGGATCATCGTGAACGGCACTCTCGCCGAGCTCAAGGCGCTGCTGCCGCCAGCCGAGGTGCAGTACGTCGAGAAGCAGCCCACCCTCGAGGACGTCTTCTTCGCACTCGTCGGCGACGACGGGAATGAGCACGACCCGGTATCCGAGGACACGAACACCCCGTCGACCGTCACCCCGACCACGAAGTGACGTCGGGACAACGAAAGGACATGAGCGTCATGAGCACGAGCACCATCGCCGCGTCGGCACAGGTCGGCGGCCACTTCTTCTCCGACACGGTCGCCCTGACCGGGCGCACCATCAAGCACATCACCCGCAGCCTCGACACGGTCATCACCACGTGCATCATGCCGATCGGATTCCTGCTGCTGTTCGTGTACGTGCTGGGCGGCGCGATCGACACGGGAACCGACACCTCGTACGTGGACTACCTGCTGCCGGGCATCCTGCTCATCACCGTTGCATCCGGCATCTCGTACACCGCGTACCGGCTGTTCCTCGACCTGCAGGGCGGCATCTTCGAACGGTTCCAGTCCATGCCGATCGCGCGGTCGTCAGTGTTGTGGGCGCATGTGCTCACCTCCATGGTGGCGAACGTGGTCTCCATGGTCGTCGTGGTGGGCGTTGCGCTTCTGATGGGCTTCCGCACCGGGGCGAGCGTGCTGGACTGGCTCGCTGTCGCGGGCATCCTGCTGCTGTTCACGCTCGCACTGACCTGGATCGCTGTGATCCCCGGCCTGAGCGCGAAGAGCGTGGACGGTGCGAGCGCGTTCTCGTATCCGCTGATCTTCCTGCCGTTCATCAGCTCGGCGTTCGTGCCGACAGCATCCATGCCGGGGCCGGTCGCCTGGTTCGCGCAGTACCAGCCGGTGACGCCGATCGTGAACTCGATCCGCGACTTGTTCAGCGACCAGCCGGTCGGCTCGGACATCTGGATCGCGCTGGCGTGGCTCGTCGGCATCCTTGTCGTGGCGTACGTGTTCGCCCAGGTGATCTACCGCAAGAAGATCTCGTAGCTGCGTCGGCCTCTGGCAGGTGGATGGCCGAGAGGATCCGCGTTCCGGTCGCATGCCCCCGCCGCGCTCAACGCGCGGCTCCCGCCAGACCCGATGCCAGCGACCGGAACCCGGATCCTCTCGGCCACATCCGAACCCACCCACCGCTACCAGCACACGAGCACAGGCAGATGTCGCCGCACCAGGCAGCATCTGCCTGTTCTGGTGTGGAAAGCGTCATCCCGCCTGTTCTCGGGAGGCCTGTTCTTGGGAGCCGGTTCTCGGGAGGCCTGTTCTCGGGAGTGCTGTTCTCGGGAGCAGAGAACAGCAGGACCGAGAACAGCAGGCCAGGGATGTTATGGCGATCAGGCGATCGCGGCGTCCACGATCCGCTTCGCCTCCGCCTGCACCTGGCGCAGGTGGTCCTCCCCGAGGAACGACTCGGCGTAGATCTTGTAGACGTCCTCCGTCCCACTCGGGCGGGCAGCGAACCACGCGTTCTCGGTGACCACCTTGACGCCGCCGATGGGGGCGTCGTTGCCCGGCGCCTTGGAGAGCTTGGCGATGATCTTCTCGCCCGCGAGCTCCGTCGCCGCAATGGCGTCGCCGTCGAGCTTGCCCAGCTTGGCCTTCTGCTCCTTGGATGCTGCGGCATCCACCCGCTGGTAGACCGGGTCGCCGAACTGCTCGGTCAGCTCCCGGTACAGCTGCGATGGCGTCTTGCCCGTGACGGCGATGATCTCGCTCGCCAGCAGCGCGAGCAGGATGCCGTCCTTGTCGGTCGTCCACACCGTTCCGTCCATGCGGAGGAAGGAGGCGCCAGCGCTCTCCTCGCCGCCGAAGGCGACGGAGCCGTCCACGAGCCCGGGCACGAACCACTTGAAGCCGACCGGGACCTCCCAGAGGCGGCGTCCGAGCGACTCGGCGACCCGGTCGATGATCGACGACGACACGAGCGTCTTGCCGATCGCGGCATCCGGTCGCCAGCCGGGGCGATGCGTGTAGAGGTACTGGATGGCGACGGCCAGGTAGTGGTTCGGGTTCATCAGCCCGCCGTCGGGTGTGACGATGCCGTGGCGGTCGGCGTCCGCGTCGTTGCCCGTCACCACGTCGAACTCGTCCTTGTGGGTCAGGACGGAGGCCATGGCCGACGGGCTCGACGGATCCATGCGGATCTTGCCGTCCCAGTCCAGCGTCATGAAGCCCCACTGCGGGTCGATGGCCGGGTTGACCACGGTGAGGTCCAGCCCGTATTTCTCGCTGATGAGCGACCAGTAGTGCGCGCTCGCGCCGCCGAGCGGATCGGCCCCGATGCGCACTCCCGCCTTCTTGATGGCGTCGATGTCGATGATGTTCTTGAGGTCGTCGACGTAGCGCTCGCGGAAGTCGTACGTGGATACACCGCTCGGCTCGGCCCGGTTCACCTCGCGGACACCGTCGGCGATGAGCTCGTTGGCGCGGTTCGCGATCCAGCTCGTGGCGTCCGTGTCGGCCGGTCCGCCGTGCGGCGGGTTGTACTTGAAGCCGCCGTCGCGAGGCGGGTTGTGACTGGGCGTCACGACGATGCCGTCCGCCAGCGGTTCTCCCTGATGCTCGCGGTTGTACGTGAGGATGGCGTGGCTCACCGCGGGCGTCGGCGTGAAGTCGTCGTATTCGTCGACGAGCACGTCGATGTCGTTGCCGACCAGTACCTCGAGCGCAGTCGTCTGCGCCGGCAGGCTCAGCGCGTGCGTGTCGGCCCCGATGAACAAGGGACCGGTGGTTCCCTGCGACGCGCGGTACTCCACGATCGCCTGCGTGATCGCCGCGATGTGGTCCTCGTTGAACGCGGTGTCGAACGCGCTGCCACGGTGTCCGCTGGTGCCGAACACGACGCGCTGCTCGGGCACCGACGCATCCGGCTTCTTGTCGTAGTACGCCCTCACCAGGGCCTCGACGTCGATCAGATCTTCTTCAGTGGCCGGGGTGCCTGCGCGATCGGACATGCGAACCAGTCTGGCATCCGGAGGCATTCTCGTCTGCCCCTTCCGATGCGCCGCTCGGCGTGCAAGTGCGACGGCCGGAGTCCGCCGCGGCGTTCCGCGACTCGACGCATCGCGCAGCGGTTCGCCGATCGCCGGGGCGCCCTAGGCCGCACACCGTAGCGAGCACCGGCACGGCGGGGAACCCGCGGCCGGTTAGGCTTCCACCATGTCGGATGCCACCGCCGAGACCCCCGCCCCTGCCGGCCTCGAGGGAACCGAGACGTACAGCTTTCTCGGGCCGAGCGGCACCTTCACCGAGGCTGCGCTCGCACAGGTGCCGGAGGCCGCCGGCAAGCCGTGGCGAGCCGTGAACAACGTCGGCGAAGCGCTCAACGACGTGGTGGACGGGCGCAGCGTCGCCGCGATGATCGCGATCGAGAACTCGATCGAAGGCGGAGTGAGCGCGACTCAGGACGCGCTCGCGACCATCCAGGGGCTTCGCATCATCGGCGAATACCTCGTGCCGGTGGGCTTCGTGCTCGTCGCACGACCCGGAACGGCGCTCGCCGACGTGAAGACCGTGACGGCGCATCCGGTCGCCTACGCGCAATGCAAGGAATGGCTCGGACGCAACCTGCCGTCGCACGACTACATGCCTGCGTCGAGCAACGTGGCGGCCGCAAGGTCGCTGCTGGAGACGGATGCCTCCGGCAGGCCGGTCAGCCCGGCGGACGCCGCGATCGCCCCGCCCGGCATCGTGCACCACCACGATCTCGCGCTGCTGGCGGACGACATCATCGACAACGCCAACGCGGTCACGCGGTTCGCCCTCGTGAGCCGCACCAGGAACATCCCCGAGCCCACCGGATCGGACAAGACGAGCCTCATCGTCGAGCTGCCCTCCGACCGGTCGGGCACGCTCGTCGAGATGCTGGAGCAGTTCTCCACGCGCGGCGTCAACCTCAGTCTCATCCAGTCGCGGCCCATCGGCGACGAGTTCGGGCGGTACCGGTTCATCATCGACGCTGACGGCCACGTCAAGGAGGAGCGGGTGGCGGATGCGCTGCTCGGCCTGTTCCGGTTCAGCCCGAACATCACGTTCCTCGGCTCGTATCCGCGTGCCGACCGCGTTCCCGTCGACTACGACCAGCGCTACTCCGACAGCGTGTTCATCGAGGCGAGGGACTGGCTGCGCGGTCTCATCGGTGGCGAACCCGAGGACTGACTGCCTCTCCTGACCACCGCGGCCGGCTCGGAGTGACGCCCGGCGTCGAGGCGATGTCCGGCGTCGAGGTGACGTCTGGCGTCGAGGTGACGTCTGGCGTCGAGCAGAGTCTCCGGGCGCTACTCGGCGGGCACGCGCACGACGAGAGCGCCGGCATCCGCCCAGAAGTGCGCACCGACGACGTCGCCGAACCCGTCGCCGTCGAGCTCGATCGGCTCGGCGCCCTCGACGGCCACGTGCAGCGAGGGACCGCGCAGGTAGGTGAGCATGCTGGCCTTGTCCGATCCGGTGAAGCGGATGATCTTGCGCCCGAACGCGGAGCGGCGCAGCACCCTGTTCTCCCACGTCACCTTCCGCCAGATGGCGAGCCAGCCGAAGATGGTCCGTGGCTGGAGCAGGGCAATGTCGAGTTCGCCGTCGTCGATGCGAGCGTCGGGCAGCAGCTCCATGTTGCCGGGCAGCACGCCGCAATTGCCGGCCAGGATCGTGCTGACATGCGCCGAGTGGGCGGGCTGACCGGGGAACCGATAGTGGATGTGCAGCTTCTTCGTGCCTAGTGACCGCAGGCCGCCTTCGATGTAGGCCAGCCATCCGACCTTCTTCTTCAGCTGCGGACGCGTGTTCGCGAACATCGCGGCGTCGATGCCGATGCCCGCCATCACCAGGAAGACGTGATCGCTGGATGCGCCGCTCTCCCTGGTGAGCTCCGCGACGCCGACGTCCATCGACTTGTCCACGCCGGTGAAGGCGATCAGGGCGCATTGCTGCGTGTCGGAGTAGGGCAGCGCGAGGTTGCGCGCGAGCAGATTGCCCGTGCCGAGCGGAACGACTCCCATCGGCACGCCGCTGCCGCGCATGCCGGCCGCCACCGAGCGCACCGTGCCGTCGCCGCCTGCCGCGATCACGAGATCGGCGCCGTCGTCGAGCGCTCGCCGCGTGAGGCCGATGCCGGCGTCGTCGACGGTCGTCTCCAGCCATACCGGATCGGCCCAGCCCGAGTCGTCGGCATCCGAGATGCTGTCGCGTGCCTGCGAGAGGGCGGTGTTCACGGCCTGCCGCAGCGATTGCTGGTCGCCCTTCGTGGGGTTGTACACGACTGCGACGCGGCGCGCGCGAGGCCCGTCGGGGCTGTCCGACGTGACATCGGATGCAGATGCGACCGGCTCGCTCACCCACACCACGCTACCGACAGTGCGGCCCAGATGGTGCAGCCGGCCTTCGGATGCTGCCCCAGTTCGGGTTTCACGGGCGGAAAATGCGGGTGGCGAGCGGGCGAACAGCGTTTTCTGCACGTGAGACGGGGTCCGGGAGGACGGTGAGGCCCAATTATCGCGGCTACGCCGCTCAAAGGCTCAATCGGCTCGGCCATCGGAAGCAAGCTCCCGCCGGCCGATCCTCAATCGCCTCTAGACTCGGGGGGTGATCGATCCCGTCCTCCTGCGCGAAAACCCGGACCTCATCAGGCATTCGCAGGAGGCGCGCGGAGAGTCTCCCGACACCGTCGACGCCGCGCTCAGCGCTGACGCGGAGCGCCGCGCCACGATCACCGAATACGAGTCGCTGCGGGCTGAGCAGAACGCGTTCGGCAAGCGCGTGGCATCCGCTCCGAAGGAGCAGAAGAAGGAGCTCGTCGCACAGGCGCAGCAGCTGGCTGCGCGCGTGAAGGATGCGCAGGCGCGGGCATCCGAGGCAGAGCAGCGCTTCGACGACGCGGTTCGCCGCATCGGCAACGTGATCATCGACGGGGTGCCGGCCGGTGGCGAAGACGACTTCGTCACGCTGCGCGAGGTGGGTGACATCCCCGCGTTCGACTTCGACCCGCTCGATCACCTCGAGCTCGGCGAGAAGCTCGACGCCATCGACATGGCCAGGGGCGCCAAGGTGAGCGGGGCACGCTTCTACTTTCTGAAGGGCGTCGGAGCGCGCCTCGAGATCGCGCTCATGAACTACGCGCTCGACAAGGCGCTCGCCAACGGATTCGTGCCGCTCATCACTCCCACGGTCGTCAAGCCCGAGATCATGCAGGGGACCGGATTCCTCGGCGCGCACGCCGATGAGGTCTACCGACTCGAGAACGACGACCTCTATCTCACCGGCACGAGCGAGGTCGCGCTCGCCGGATACCACTCCGACGAGATCGTCGACCTCTCGGACGGCCCGCTGCGCTACGCCGGCTGGTCCACCTGCTACCGGCGCGAAGCCGGCAGCGGCGGCAAGGACACGCGGGGCATCATCCGCGTGCACCAGTTCAACAAGCTCGAGATGTTCGTCTACACGACGCCGGAGCAGGCTGAGGCCGAGCACCTGCGCCTTCTCGACCTACAGGAGCAGATGCTGCAGTCGCTCGGACTCGCGTACCGGGTCATCGACACCGCAGCAGGAGACCTGGGGTCGAGCGCCGCCCGCAAGTACGACGTCGAGGCCTGGGTGCCGACACAGGGTCGCTACCGAGAGCTGACCTCCACGTCGAACTGCACCACGTTCCAGGCGCGACGGCTGCAAATCCGCTACCGCACCGACAGCGGCAAGACGACTCCCGCGGCCACCCTCAACGGCACGCTCGCGACGACGCGGTGGATCGTCGCACTACTGGAGACGCACCAGCAGGCGGACGGCTCGGTGACGGTTCCCGAAGTGCTGCGTCCTTACCTCGGCGGGCTCGAGGCTCTGCGACCGGTCGTAGCATGAGCGCGGCGGATGCAGCAGGGCTGGAAGCTGCGCCCGACCGGCTGCTGATCGCGCTCGATGTCGACGGAACTCTGCTGCACGAGGATGGATCGTCATCCGACGCCGTCAAGGATGCCGTGGCAGCCGCCATCGCGGCCGGTCACGAGGTCACGCTCGCCACGGGTCGCAGCTGGGAGACGGCCGGCGAGCTGCTCGAGCTGTTCGGAATGGCGCCCGAGTACGTGGTGTGCTCCAACGGGGCCGTCATCCTGCAGCGATCCGGTGACGGATACCGTCGCGCGATCGTCGAGACGTTCGACGCGCGCCCGGTGCTCGAGATGGTGCGCGGATACCTGCCGGAGGGCGGGTACATGGTGGAGAAGGCCGACGGCAAGCGCCTGTACACGGCAGGCATGGATGCCACGGACTGGGCGATCGGACAGGCGGAGGCCGTGCCGTTCGACGAACTCGGTCGCGAGCCGGTCAGCCGCGTCGTGGTCGTCTCGCCGTCGCACGACGCGGACGAGTTCCTCGGCATCGTGGAGCGGATGGGCCTGCACAAAGTCACGTACGCCGTTGGCTGGGCGGCGTGGCTCGACATCGCACCCGAGGGCGTCAGCAAGGGCAGCGCGCTTGCCCGTGTCATCGACAGGCTCGGGATGCCCAAGGACTCGCTGCTCGTGGTGGGCGACGGACGCAACGACGTCGAGATGTTCCAGCTCGCACGCGAGTACGGAGGGCGCGCCGTGGCGATGGGGCAGGCACCCGACGAGGTGAAGGCCGCAGCCGGAGAGGTCACCGAGAGCGTGGACGACGACGGGCTGGCATCCGTGCTGCTGTCCGTCTCGACCGCCGTGCGCTGATCCGAAGCGCGCTTCGGACGCGCGTGCCTGCGCTCCGCGCTGCAATACTGAGGCACGGCCTGGCCCCGTTCGGGGGTGTTTGTTACCCTCGAACCTTGGGTCTCGCAGCCGAAAGCGAGTGCCCGGCCCTCGAACCAGTGGCGGCGTGCACGAGGTGCGTCGCGGCATCCGGAGTCCATGACTGCTTACCCCACTCGACGCGCTGCCCGCGAGGCGTTGTCTGCCTCTGCCGGCAGGCCGGCTCGTCGAGCCAGGGGCACCGGATCCCGGCGCATGGACGCGGCGCGAGGCACGCAGGCCCAGCACAGATCGCAGCCCAAACCGTGGCGTTCGCCCGGCCGGGTGACGGCCGCCGCAGCTGCCGCCGTGTTCCTGGCCGGCAGTGCGGTGGTGGCGATCCCGGCCAATGCCACGACGTCGCCGACCGGCACCGTCTACGCCGACCAGCTGCTGGCGCACACCCAGTCGCTGCACGTCTCCGGTGCGGTCGCTCAGGCCGCGGTCGAGCAGCCGAAGTACAACTCCGCCGGCTTCACCCGTCCCGACGGATCGCCCGCGATCACCGTCGGGGGCCTGACCAACGTGGACTGGGCCGCCCTCGTGCTGCAGGACGGCAAGTTCCCGGTGACCCCGAACAACCTCACCGTGATGCTGCAGTGGATGGATTCCGAGAACGATCCGCACAGCTGGTACCTGCGCAACAATCCGCTGAACAACGGTCTCGGATCCGGCGGCGGATCGGGCCTGGGCAGCTACGACAACCTCACGATCGCGGCGAGCTACGTGGCGCAGCAGCTGCGCCGCGACCTGTTCTCGGGCATCGCGCAGGCGTTCGACGCCGATTCGCCGGTGTCGGTGAGCGCGCAGGCGATCATCGCGTCGCCGTGGGCGGGCGGGCACTACAACAACGGCGCCATCTGGCACGCCGTCGACGTGCCCATCGTCTCCGCTCCGGCTGAGGACTGGTAGTTCGGCAACGTGCTCTCGGGTCGCAGGACGCGGATGCGGCTAGTGAAGTCGGATGCGTGTCGCGGGGTCTGATGCCGCTGGGCCGCCTACGGTCGCGGATGCTTCCGACAAGTCGCCCAGTCTGCGTACGCTTCATCGCGTGACTGAGCCGCACCGACTCAGCAGACAGGATGCGCGCCGCGTCGCCGTGCACGCCCAGCTGCTGGATGCCGCACGCCCGGTCGACCTGCTGGACACCGTGCGACGGCTCACGCTCGTGCAGTACGAGCCGACTGCCGCGGTCGCGCCGAGCGCGGACCTCGTGCTGTGGAGCCGACTGGGGCATCTGTACCGGCCGGACGACCTCTCGCGCGCGCTCGCATCCAGGGTGATCGTCGAGCTGCGCAGCATGATGCGGCCGGCGCACGACATCGCGCTGTACCGGGCCGAGATGCAGTCGTGGGGCGCCGACAGCGCACCCGGATGGGAGCGAGCACAAGCCGACTGGGTACAGGTGAATGACGCGCTGCGCCGCGACATCCTCGACCGTCTGCGGCGCAGCGGACCGATGACCTCCCGCGACCTGCCGGACGACGCCTGCGTGAAGCCGTGGCAGTCCAGCGGCTGGAACTCCGGCCGCAACGTGGCGATGATGCTCGAGTTCATGGAGCAGCGCGGAGAGGTAGCCGTGGCAGGCAGGCTCGGCCGCGAGCGGCAGTGGGATCTCGCCGAGCGCATCTACCCCGACGACCCCGTGGTGCCGCTCGAGGACGCGAAGCGCGAGCGACGCTCGCGGCGCCTGCGGTCGCTCGGCATCGCGCGTGCTCGCACCACGCAGACGCAGTTCGAACCGATGGATGTCGGCGACGCGGGCGAGCCGGCCGTCGTCGAGGGAGTGCGCGGCACGTGGCGAGTGGATGCCGCCGCCCTGCCGTTCGCGCGCGACTTCACCGGACGCACCGCGATCCTGTCTCCGTTCGACCGGCTGGTCTTCGATCGCAAGCGCTTGGCCGAGCTCTTCGAATTCGACTACCAACTGGGCATGTACAAGCCGGCGGCGCAGCGACGCTTCGGCTTCTACGCCCTGCCCGTGCTGCACGGCGACCGGCTGGTGGGCAAGGTGGATGCGACGAGCGATGCGCCGGCATCCGTGCTGCGGGTGCACCGCATCTACGAGGACGAGCCGTTCACACTGCAACTCACGGATGCCGTGCACAGCGAGCTCGAGAGTTTGGCCGAGATGCTGCGTCTGCAGGTGGTGTTCGAGTAGGGAGCGCCCGCCGCGCGGCAGGCCTGCAGTGAGTCGCGCAACGCGGCGGCCGGGATTGGAGTCGCCCCGGGCAGTGCCTCGCGCCGGTGGACCGCGGGGCTCGGAACGCGCTCCTGCCGCCCGGTAGACTCGGCGGCTGGAGGGCTGTCCGAGCGGCCGATGGAGCTGGTCTTGAAAACCAGTGGGCGGGAACGCCTCGTGGGTTCGAATCCCACGCCCTCCGCTGCTGTTCGGCGTTCGCTCCGATTGTGAGAGATGACGTCGCCCGTCCCTCTTCCCCCGCTGCCGAAAGGACTGCCGCGCGGTCGTCCGCGGCTGCCTGGCGCACCAGCCGATGCCTGTCTCTCCCTCTGCGCCCCCGTCGATCGAGTTCCGCCTCGCGAACGGACAGGTGCCGGTACGCGCCGTGCTTCGGCGCCCGCGGCTGCTGACCACCGAGGTGCTCGCGGGAATGGTGACGACGCTGGCGCTCATCCCCGAGGTCATCTCGTTCTCGATCATCTCCGGCGTGGGACCGGACGTCGCGCTCATCTCATCCGTGGTGCTGGCGGCGGCCATGTCGTTCCTCGGCGGGCGTCCGGCGATGGTCTCGGCCGCTGCCGGATCCGTCGCCCTGGTGCTGGCGCCGATGGCGCACGCGCACGGCGTCGGCTACGTGCTCCCGACGGTGCTGCTGACCGGGATCATCCAGATCGCGTTCGGCGCGGCGGGTCTGGCCAGGCTCGTGCGCTACATCCCGCGATCGGTCATGATCGGCTTCGTCAACGCGCTCGGCGTGCTGATCTTCCTCGCGCAAGTCAGCCACGTCGTGAACGTTCCCTGGCAGGTGTACCCGCTGTTCGCCGCGACCATCCTGATCGTGGTGCTTCTGCCGAGACTGACGAAGGCGGTGCCGGCACCGCTCGTGGCGATCGTCGTCGTGACGGCGGCCGCCGTCGTGTTCGGGATGCACGTGCCGACCGTCGGAGACGAGGGCTCCGTCAGTGGCGGGCTGCCCGGGCTCACGCCATGGACGGTGCCGTTCGACCTGACGACCCTGCAGATCATCGCTCCCACGGCCTTCGCCGCGGCCGTGGTCGGTCTGCTGGAGAGCCTGCTGACCGCGAAGCTCGTGGACGAGCTCACCGACAGCCGCTCCGCCAAGGGGCGTGAGTCATGGGGCTTGGGGGTGGCGAACATCCTGGCCGGCGTCTGGGGCGGCGTCGCCGGGTGCGCCATGATCGGCCAGACCGTCGTCAACGTCGAGATAGGCAGGGCGCGCACCCGCGTCTCCACGGTGGTGGCGGGCCTGTTCCTTCTGCTGCTCGTAGCCGTGCTCTCACCCGTGATGGCGGCGATCCCGATGGCGGCGCTCGCCGCGGTCATGATGGTTGTGGCGTTGCGCACGGTGGACTGGCACAGCGTGCGGCCCTCAACGCTTCGCAGGATGCCGATCCCTGAGACGTTGGTCATGCTCGTGACGGTCGCCGTGGTCGTGTGGACCGGCAACCTCGCCATCGGCGTGGGGGTCGGGATCCTCCTCGCGCTCGTGTTCTTCGCGCGCCGGATCGCGCACGTGACCCGGGTGACGCGAGAGCTTTCGGCGGACGGCTCCGTCGCCAGATACACGGTGCTCGGGCCGTTGTTCTTCGCCTCGAGCAACGACCTCGTCGACCAGTTCTCCTATGCCGAGGATCCGGCGAGCGTGGTCATCGACCTGAGCGGATCGCACGTATGGGATGCATCGAGCGTGGCCTCCCTCGACGCCATCGAGTCGAAGTACGCCGCGCACGGGGCCGCAGTGGAGCTGATCGGCCTCAACGAGCACAGCGCGATGTTCCACAGGCGGCTCAGCGGGTCCCTGAGCGGATGAGCGGTCAGTACCCGCGTCGCGGATCGTAGACGTTACGAAGCGGCCGGCCGTCGAGGTAGCGACGCAGGTTGTCGCAGAAGATCTCCACGATCCTCGCGTTCTGATCCCGAGCCATCGCGGCCGAGTGCGGGGAGAGGAGGACGTTCCCGAGCGACCACAACGGCGATCCCGCGGGCAGGGGCTCGTGCCAGGCGACGTCGAGCGCGGCACCGCCGAGGTGACCGGCTTGCAGCGCCTCGATCAGCGCCGGCTCGTCGATCACCTTGCCTCGCGCGACGTTCACGACGACGCAACCGGGTCGGAGAGCCGCGATGAGTTCCGCATCGATCAGGCCCTCGGTCGCTGGCGTGAGCGGGAGAGTGAGCACGAGCGCGTCCAACTCCGGTGCGACTTCCCCGAGCCGGTCGGTGGTGATCCTGTCCGGTCGAGGCGGTTCGTCAGGGTCCGGTGGCCGGCCCACCGCGACGGTCTCCACGCCCAGGAACTGCAGCTTCGCGATGGTGCGAGAGCCGATCGCGCCCGTGCCGACGACGGCGACCCTGCGCCCGTAGAGGGTCCGGCTCGTGTGCCGGGTCCAGTCGCGCTCGCCTTTCTTCTGGAGTAGACCAGGGATGTCTTTGACGAAGTACAAGAGCGCGGCGATCACGAATTCCGAGAGCGGCTCAGCATGCACGCCGGCAGCGCTGGTGACGGTGACCTTGCTCAGATCGAGCTCGTACTGCTGCAATGCCTGACCCAGGCCTGCGCTCGCCGCCTGGATCCATCGCAGGTTCGGCGAACTCCTCGCGAAGCTGCCCGGCTCTCTGCGGTCGAAGTCGAACGACACCTCGGCGCGGGCCAGCATGTCGTGCCACCTGGCATCCTGCTCGCGGGTGAGCGGTCGGAACACACCTAAGTGGTCGGACGCATGCTGCGGAACCGCGAGCAGCTCCGGGTCGAACATCACCTCGAGCCGGTCGTCCACGGCGCGGATGACGTCGACCAAGGCCGGATCGAGCGGGGAGGCGACGACGAGCGGCACAGGGCGGTCGCCCACCGGCATCGCGTCCGTCATGGTCGACGCCCCCGCTTCACCCCGCGTCTCATGTGTCTCGAGCTCAGCGCCGCTGCGCCTTCTTCTCGCGACGGATGCGGTGGAGGATCGGCTCCGTGTAGCCGTTGGGCTGCCGTGCGCCCTCCAGGATCAGCTCGCGGGCGGCCTGGAAGGCAAGGCCGGGGCCGTCCGGGGTGATGAGCGTCTCGTAGTTCGGGTCGCCCGAATTCTGCCGGTCCACGACGGCCGAGAGTCGTCGTAGCGAGTCGTCCACTTCCGACTCGGTGATGACGCCGTGCGCGAGCCAGTTGGCCAGCAGCTGACTCGAGATGCGCAAGGTGGCGCGGTCCTCCATCAACGCGACGCCATGGATGTCGGGCACCTTCGAGCAGCCGATGCCCTGATCGATCCAGCGCACGACGTATCCGAGGATGGACTGCACGTTGTTGTCGAGCTCCGCGAGGCGCACCTCGTCGGTCAGCGGTTCCGTCGCGAGCGGCGGCACCAGGATGTCGTCGATCGGCACGGGTTCGCCGCTCGCCTTCTCGCGCTGCACCGCGAACGCATCGACCCGGTGGTAGTGCAGGGCGTGCAGCGCGGCCGCGGTGGGAGACGGGACCCATGCGGTCGTGGCGCCGGACCGGACGTGCTCGATCTTCTGCTCGAGCATGTCGTGCATGAGGTCGGGCATGGCCCACATCCCCTTGCCGATCTGCGCCGTACCCGCGAAGCCCGCGCGCAGCGCGACATCCACGTTGCGTGCCTCGTACGCGGCGAGGAACGGCTGGCCTTTCATCTCGGCCTTGGGCACGACGGGCCCGGCCAGTAGCGAGGTGTGGATCTCGTCGCCTGTGCGGTCCAGGAAGCCCGTGTTGACGAAGACCACCCGGTCGGGCGCGGCCGCGATGGCGGCGTCGAGGTTGACCGTCGTTCGGCGTTCTTCGTCCATGATGCCGACCTTGATCGTGGCAGAGGGAAGACCGAGGAGCTCCTCAACCCGTCGGAAGATCGCGGCGGTGAACGCGACCTCGTCGGGTCCGTGCATCTTGGGCTTCACGATGTAGACGGACCCGGTTGCAGAGTTCGATCCGCGCTCATCGCCCCGCAGGTCGGGCAGTGCTCCGAGCGTGGTCATGATCGCGTCGAGGATTCCCTCCGGCGCCTCATGGCCGTCGATGAGCACGGCATCCGTCGCCATCAGGTGACCGACATTGCGCACGAACAGCAGCGAGCGCCCACGAAGCGTCAGCGTCCCTCCGTCCGGTGCGGAGTAGACGCGATCGGGATTCATCGTGCGCACGAAGGTGCGACCGCCCTTGGTGACGGTGGCGGACAGCGTTCCGCGCATGAGCTCGCGCCAGTTGTGGTAGCCGAGCGCCTTGTCTTCGGCGTCGACGGCGGCCACCGAGTCTTCCAGGTCCATGATCGTCGTGATCGCCGCCTCGAGCACGACGTCTTGCACGCCGGCAGCATCCCGCGAACCGATCGAGCCTTCGCGGTCGATCAGCACATCCACGTGAAGGTGATGGTGCACGAACAGGATGCCGGCAGGAGCGAGCGGATCGCCAGTGTAGCCGGCGAACGCCTTCGAGTGCTGCAACTCCGCGGTCGCCCCCGATGCCAGCTCGGCTTGAAGCCGGCCGTCCGACACCCGATAGGCGACCACATCGGCGTGCGAGCCGGATGCCAGTGGTGCCACCTCATCGAGCAGAGCGCGGCCGCGCGCGATCACCGCGTCGCCGCGCGCCGGGTTGTACTCGGGGCCACGTGCCAGATCCCCGGACTCGGAGATCGCGTCTGTTCCGTAAAGCGAGTCGTAGAGCGACACCCAGCGCGCGTTCGCGGCATTGACGGCGAAGCGCGCGTTCAGCAGGGGAACCACGAGTTGAGGGCCCGCCTGCGAGGTGATCTCGGGATCGACATCCGCCGTCGCGATGGTGGGTCGGCCTTGCGGTACGAGGTAGCCGATCTCTGCCAGGAAGTCGCGGTACTCGTGCTTGTCGGGAGTGCCGGGGTGCGCGCGGTGATAGTCGTCGATCGCGTTCTGGATGCGGTCCCGCTCGGCC
>Ga0164242_10001430_pt1 | contig 28234 bp, 21 predicted proteins | sample OricomgcompostMG_FD_108783 | JGI IMG/M metagenome (GOLD analysis project Ga0164242, IMG submission 108783) | Miracle-Growth compost microbial communities from Emeryville, California, USA - Original compost - Miracle growth compost (MG) ...
CGCTTGACGGCGCCGGACTCGATCAGCTCCGCCGGCAGCGGCTGGTGGCGCCGCAGGGTTTTCAGCGGGTTCGCGCTCGTGACGTACCGGCGCACGTAACCGTCGTCGAAGATCATCCAGCACGGCACCGCCTTGTTGGCGTACATGGCCTTGCCGACCTCGACGTATGAGTTCGACTCGTTGCAGAACCTCCGCCCGGTCGAGTCGACATAGATCGCGCCCGGCCGCTGCCGCCCCGAGCCGAGCGAGGCAGCGACCGCCCCGCCGTTGGCGATGAAAACCGAAGGCAGCCACCAGGCTTCGTCCATCAGGTCGGTCTTGGCGCCCAGCCGCATCGCCGCTTCGAGCACCTCACCGGTGTCGCCGGCGTTGGCGATCGACCATTGCCCCTCATTGGGCTGGTCACCGCTGTAGCGCCGGCGCATCTGCTTGTTGTGGCCGAAACCGCCCGCCGCCAGCAAGACTCCCTTGCGCGCCTCGACGGCGCACGCCCCGCCGTCGCGCAGGATGCGCGCGCCGACCACTCGGCCGTCCTCGACGACGAGCTCGGTCAGCGCGGCATCCGTCCACAACGGTGGTTGCCCGTCGCTGAGGTCCAGCAGCGCCTTGAGCATGTGCGCGATCAGCGAAGCGCCGTTGGTGAGCAGCTGCCGGCGCCGCATCCGCGCCGCCGCGGTGCGGGCGAACACCCGGGCCGCCACGGCGAACGTGCGCGCCGAGCGGTTGAAGTACTGCACCGAACGCAATTCGTTGGTCAGCACCACGTATCCGTAGTTGCGGGCCAGCGGCGGCTGCACCCGCCCGCTCCAGCTGCCCAGCTTCGCGGCATCGAACGGGACGGCCTCGACGGCGCGGCCGGACGCGTTGCCGCCCTTGTGATTCGGGTAGTAGTCGCTCCAGCCGGCGCAGCGGATCAGCGCGACGCCCCTGCGGGTGAGGAAATTGATCATTTCGTGGCCCGCGGTGAGGAACATTTCACGTCGCTCGGGGGAGGACGCCGCACCGACGTCGCCGACCACGTCGGCCAGGTACGCCAGCCCGTCCTGGTGCGAGTCGGCGACGCCCTCGGCCCGCATCAACGGGTTGTTCGGCAACCAGACGATGCCGCCCGAGAGTCCCGTCGAACCGCCGACCAGCGACTGCTTCTCGACGATCAGCGGCTCGAGCCCGCTGTCCAGCGCGGCCAGCCCGGCCACCATGCCGCCCCCGCCGCTGCCCGCGATGAGCATATCCACCGAGCGGTCCCACGTCACGCTCATCGCGCCTCCACGGCGCCGAAGCCGAGGTCGACGACCGGCACGTCGATGGTGGTGTTGGTCTTGTGGATGGCCGGCAGCAGCGCGTCGTAGCGCAGCCCGGCCAGGAAGCCGTCGATGACCCGCTCGAAGTTGGAGATCAGGCCTTCGATCCGGTCGGACAACCGCATGAACTCGAAGCTCTTGGAGTGCAAGCCTTTCTGCTGACGCGGCAGGTTGGAGAAGTCCTGGGCGGGGATCGGCGGCCAGCGCGGGTCGTCGGGCGCCATCGGTTCCGGCGGTGTCGGTTTGCCGGCCGAGGCGTCGCCGGGCAGCCGGGTCAGCGACCAGATCTCGAACAGGGTTTCCTCGGGTCCCAGCGGCCGGATGCGATACGACGATGCGCTGCTGTAGGTCGGCAGGATGAAGTGGTGCGGGAAGGCGAATCCGATCGCATCGGTGATCCCGCGGCGGTCCAGTTCGTTGAGATCGGGCATGCCGCTGCCCCGGGCGCGATGCCAGTCGACGACGGCGTCGTTGAGGGCGCTGCGCCACGCCGCCATCGCGGCGGCCGGGTCGGACGGCAGCCGCATGGTCTGCAGGCCCTCGGCGATGCGGATGTCGTTCTGGTGCGTCATGCCGGCCATGCCCTCGCCCAGCGTGCGCATGAAGTACAGGCTGCTCGCGACGACGGGATGTACTGCGGCCGAAGGCTCGCCGGTCTGGGCGCCCGGCAGCAGCTGAGGATGGGTCTGCGGCACGTGGTAGCCCTCCATGAACGCCGCCGTCGCCAGTTTCCAGTTCACCGGCAGCCGGCACGATTGCCACCACTCGACCCGCAGCGACTCGACCCGCCAGGCGTCGTAGGTCGACGCGAACGGCTCCATCCAGTCGCGCAGCGCCGGCGCATCGTCGTCGAAGTTGATCCACGCGCAGCCGCCCCACAGTTCGCAGCGCACCGACACCAGTCGCAGGTCGGCGGCCGCCAGATTCTCCTGCGCGAAGGTCTCGGGCCGCAGCACGAACGTGTTGCGCCCGTCCAGGCTCCAGCACCATCCGTGGAACGGGCACACGAAGGTGCGCCGATTCCCGTTGCCTTCCACCAGTTTCACGCCCCGATGCCGGCAGGCGTTGTGGTAGGCGCGCACGGTCTGGCTGTCCAGCCGCACCACGATGATGGACTCGTTGAGAATCTCGTATTCGACGAAATCGCCGGGCTTGGGGATCTCCTCGAGCCGGCACGCCATCTGCCAGACCCGCGGCCAGAACATCTCCTTCTCCAGCGCGTAGAACTCCGGGTCGTAGTAGCGCTGCTTGGGGATCCGGTCGGGGGTCTGCACCGCCCACGGCACCGGCACCGGCGTCGCGTTCACGCCGGTGTGCGGCTTGCTCGTCTCTACAGCCATCTCGCCATCCTCGTCAGGTCACACGATCCGGGATTCCCGTCCCTGCCAGTAACGTTCGCGGATACGCCGCTTGTAGAGCTTTCCGTTCGGGTCGCGGGGAAGGGTGCCGAACTCGACGGTGCGCGGGCACTTGTAGCCGGCCAGGTGGGCCCGGCAGTATGCGATGAGCTCGGCGGCCAGGTCGGGTCCGGGCGGCACGCCGTCGGCGGGCTGCACGACGGCCTTGACTTCCTCGCCGAATTCGTCGTTGGGAACCCCGAATACCGCCGCGTCGAGAAGTTTCGGGTGCATCACGAGCAGGTTCTCGACTTCCTGCGGATAGATGTTGACCCCGCCGGACACGATCGTGAACGTCGAGCGGTCGGTGAGGTAGAGGTAGCCGTTCTCATCGAGATGGCCCATGTCGCCCAGCGAGCGCCAGCCGCGCTCGTTGTACACCGACGCGGTTTTGACGGGGTCCTTGAAGTACTCGAAGTCGGGCCCGCCTTCGAAATACAGCTCACCGGTCTGGCCGACCGGGACTTCCCGCCCGTCCTCGTCGAGCACGTGCACCGGTGCGAGCGGGATGCCGACCGAACCGGGGTGGGCGAGCCATTCCTGCGGGCCGATGGTGGTGCCCGCGAAACCCTCGGTGCCGCCGTAGTATTCGTGGATGATCGGGCCGAACCAGCGCATCATCCGGTGCTTGACGTCGACCGGGCAGGGTGCGGCGGCGTGGATGACGCAGCGCAGGCTCGACACGTCGTAGCGGTCCCGCACCGCTTCCGGAAGCTTGAGCATGCGCACGAACATCGTCGGCACGAACTGGGCGTGCGTCACCCGGTGCGTCTCGATCAGCCGCAAGACCGTCTCGGCGTCGAACTTCCTCATGATGATCGACGCGGCACCGACCCGGTTGACGGCCATCGTGTAGTTCACGCCCGCGGCGTGGTAGAGCGGTGCGGGGGACAGGTAGACGCTGCGCTGCGTCATGCCGTACTTGTGGATCAGCGCCAGCTCCAGCACCGACTGCGCCCAGGACCCGTTGCCGTCCTGGGGAAGTGGCCGCCGGACCGCCTTGGGCCGGCCGGTGGTGCCGGACGAATACAGCATCTCCGACCCGTCCGACACCGGTGGGGCATCGCCGGCGGCGCCGAGTACTCCCTCGTAGTCGCGCCAGCCGGGCAGCTTGCCCCCGACCGCGATGTGCACCGCCGGGTTGGCGTTGCGCACCCGGGTGGCGATTCCGGGCAGCGACGCGTCGACGAACACCGCCTTGGCATCCGAGTCGTCGATGACGTAGACGACCTCGTCCGCGGTGAAGTGGGTGTTGACCGGCGTGTAGTATAGGCCGGAAAGCTGGCAGCCCCAACTGATTTCGAGGAACTCCGGCCGGTTGGGCAAGACCAGGGCCACACCGTCGCCGCGGCGCAGCCCCAGCTCGTGCAGCGCCGCGGCCACCCGCCGGCTGCGGTCGTGCAGTTCGCCGTACGAGATCGTCCCGCCGTCGGTGATCAGGGCCGGCGACTGTGCGGCCGCGAGCGCGTGCTCGGCGATGTTCACCCGGCCGGCCTAAGTCGTTGCGGCGCCGTCGGTCTGGGCAGCGGCGGCGGCCTGGCGGCGGGCCTGCTCGGACGGCAGCACCTTGTCCTTGAACACGGTCTGAATCAGCTCTTGGACGTCCTTGCTGATCGAGGCGAGCGCGACGAGGTCGTTGGAGCTCTGCCAGTGCACCCGCATGCCCATCAACTCCCAGGCCCGTTTCAGGTTCGCCTTGGTCGCCAGCAGGGTCGTCATGGGCGCCTGCGCGATGTGGCGGGCGATGGCCTCGACCCGCTCGTCGAGCTGGTCGCGCGGCACCACCTCGTTGACCAGCCCCACCTCGAGCGCCTTGCGGGCGTCGATCACCTCGGCCAGGTACAGGTAGTAGGCGGCGCGGCGCCAGTTCATGAAAATCCAAGGCTCGATGGAACATTCGCCCGACGGCATGCCGAAGCCCTGCAGCGGCGGGTAGGAGAAGTAGGCGTCCTCGGCGGCGATGACGATGTCGGTGGTCAGCCCGTAATGGGTGCCGCCGCCGACGCAGTAGCCGTGCACCTGGGCGATCGTCGGTTTGGAGAACTCCCACAGGTTCAGGATCGGCTTGACGAACAGATCGGTCTGCGGCTTCCACGGGGTGCCCATCACCTTCGCGCCCTCGACGAACGCCGGGTAGTCGACCGCGTTGTTGCCGATGGCGTGACCCGAGCAGAAGCCCTTGCCGTTGGCCTTCATGATCAGCACTTTGATGTCGTAGTCGCGGTCGGCGTCGGCCAGCGCCGCGTCGACCTCTTCGGCCAGCTTCTGGTCCTGGGCGTTGGCCTTCTCCGGCCAGTTCAGGGTGACGCGGGCGATCGGGCCTTCCTTCTGGTAGATGATTCTCTCGCGGGTCTCGTTGAGATCCATACGCGTTCAACCTTTCCTGGTATACGTTGGTTCACCTTGGTTCATGTCGGTTCAACCAGTGATGACCCCGATTTCGGCGCCGATCTGGTAGGTGGTCCCGACCTGCCCGGTCCACCGCACCGTGCCGGATGCTCCCGCCTCGATCTCCTGCTCGACCTTCTCGGTGGCGATCACGTAGATCGGGGTGCCCGCCTCGACGTGCTCACCGGCGCCGACCAGCAGCCCGGTGAGCTCGGCCTCCGATACCGCCACCGACACCCGGGGAATGCGAATGATGAAGTCAGCCATGCGCCGTGGCCCCCGTCAGCGTCCTGCCCAACGTCTTCAGCGCCGCCGCCGCGATGCGCTCCGGGGACGGGTACACCTGCGCCTCCAGCGCGGCCGCGGCCGGATTGGGGACGAACCGGGCGGCGACCCGTTCGACGGGCGCGGCCAGCTCCGAAAACAGCCGCGAGTGCAGGATCGCCGCGACTTCGGCTCCGGGACCGGCGAATTGCACCGCGTCGTGCACGATCACGGCCCGGCGGGTGCGCCGCACGGACGCCACCACGGTGTCGACGTCCAGCGGCACCAGGGTGCGCAGGTCGACCACCTCGGCGCTGACGCCCTGGTCGCCCAGCATCGCCGCGGCGGCCAGCGCGTCGTGCACCGGGCGCCCGTAACCGATCAGGCTGACGTCGGTGCCGGGCCGCTTGATGTCGGCCTGGCCCAGCGGGATGCGGAAGCCGGGTTCGACGGGGACCAGGCCCTTCTTGCCCTGCAGCCGAATCGTCTCGATGAACAGGCACGGGTCGGGGTCGAAGATCGCCGAGCTCAGCAACCCCTTGCCGTCGCGCGGGGTGGCCGGCACGATCACCTTCAATCCCGGGATGTGCATGAACCATGCCTCCAGGCTCTGCGAATGCGTTGCGCCGGTGGATAATCCGGCATACACCTGGGTGCGCACGGTCAGCGGCGCCGACGTGCGTCCGGCCGTCATGAATCTCAGCTTGGCGGCGTTGTTGATCAGCTGGTCGGCGGCGATGCCGATGAAATCCATGATCATGATCTCGGCGACCGGCAGCAGGCCGTCGATGGCGGCGCCGATCGCCGCCCCCACGATCGCCGCCTCCGAGATCGGTGTGTCCAGCACCCGGTCGCAGCCGTATTTCGTCGACAGACCCGCGGTCGGTCCGGAAGCGCCGGGATCGGCAATGTCCTCGCCCAGCAGGAAGACTCGCTCGTCGGCGGCGAGCGCCTGATCCAGCGCGAGGTTGAGCGCCTCGCGCATCGTCATCTCTTGGTCGGCCATCGCACGCGTCCTCAGGTCGGGAAGGGGATCGGCGCCGCGTACACGTCCCGGTCGAGTTCGTCCGCCGCCGGCGAATCCGCGCCGAGCACGGTCCGCAGCGCCGCCTCCACGGCGGCCGCCGCGTCGTCGTCGATGCGGGCGAGTTCCGCTTCGCCGCACACCCCCGTCTCGGCGAGCCGCCGCCGGAACCGGGGCACGGGGTCGGCCGCCAGCGCGGCTTGCAGTTGATCGGCGGGTATGTAGGGCATCCGGTCCCCGAAATAGTGGCCGCGGAAGCGGAACGTCTCGCATTCCAGGAAGGTGGGGCCGCTGCCGGCGCGGGCGCGCCGCAGCGCTTCCTCGAGCGCGGCCGTCACCGCGAGCGGGTCGTTGCCGTCGACCCGGACCCCGGGCATGCCGTAGCCGGCGGCCCGGTCGGCGACGTGCTCGAGCTTCATGGTGTCGGTGGTCGGCGTCATCTCGGCGTACCGATTGTTCTGGCACACGAACACGATCGGCAGGTCCCACAGCGCGGCCATGTTGGCCGCCTCGTGGAACGACCCGGTGTTGGTGGCGCCGTCGCCGAAGCTGACCACCGTGACCCGATCGAGCCCCTTGCGTCGGGCGGCCATCGCCAGCCCGACCGCCACCGGTGGCCCGGCGCCCACGATTCCGGTCGAAAGCATCACGCCGACTTCGGGTTTGGCGATGTGCATGGTGCCGCCCTTGCCCCGCCCGGCGCCGATGGTGCGGCCCATCATCTCGCCGTAGATCTCCTCGAGCCCGACCCCCTTGCCGATCAGGTCGTGCAGGCCGCGATAGGTGGTCACCAGCTGGTCGTCGGGCCGTAGCGTCACCCCCATCGCGGCGGCGATCGCCTCCTGGCCCCGCGACGGCCAGTAGACGCAGAGGAACTCGCCGGTGCCGATGCCCCGCGACAGCCGGTCGTCGGCCGTCTTCATCAACACCATCAGCGCGTAGAGGCGACGCTGGATGTCGGGGGAAGGCTTGGCGGACGGCGTCATTCGGCTACCCGCCCGACCAGGGTTTGACCTTGAGGAAGCCGCCGGCGTCGACGCGCAACTGCTGCCCGGTGATGTAGCGGGCCGCATCCGAGGCCAGGAACAGCACCGCCTCGCTGATGTCCTCGGGTTCGACGTAGGGCACCGGCATCGCCTGCACCAGTGGGAACACCGGTTCGGCGTCCTCGCGGGTGGGGGCCGGCAGGTCCGGCCGGAAGGCGCGGTACATCGGCGGGCTGTGCAGCATGTCGGTGTTGACGTTGGTCGGATGCACCGCGTTCATCCGGATCGAGAATGGGGCGAGCGCCAGGGCGAAGTCGTTGACGTAGTGCGCGGCAGCCAGTTTCGCGAACGCGTATCCGGCGCCGCCGGGTCCGCCGATCCCGCTCCCGGCGCCGGAGGTGTTCAGCGACGACATGAAGGCCGCGTTGGAACCGATGACGATGATCGACGCGCCGGCGCGGAGGTGTTTGAGGCTGGCGTGCACCAGATTCAGCACCCCACCCAGGTCGACGTCCACGGCGTCGGCGAACGCCTGCGGTGGCAGGCCGGCGGTCAGCGGGCAGATGCCGGCGTTGGCGACCACGATGTCCAGATGCCCGAACTCGGCGACACCGGCGTCGATGGCCGCCGACAGGACCACCCGATCGCGGACGTCGGCGACCGCGGTGATGGCGCGCTGCCCCTCCTTCTCGACCAGCCGCGCCGTCTCGTCCAGATCCTCCGGACGGGCCAGCGGATACTCATTGGTCTCGATGTCCGCGCACAGATCGACCGCGATGATGTCGGCGCCCTCGGCGGCCAGCATCCGGGCGTGGGACCGGCCCTGACCGCGGGCGGCCCCGCTGATCACCGCCACCTTGCCCGTCACCCTGCCCATCGCCCGTTACCTCGCGACTCCTAATGGGGCCCAATGCCATTCGGGCGTCCCGCGGTCGCGGTGACGGGTCGGCCGGACACCAGGCCGCGCTGTGACGGGGCGCCCGGCCACCGCAGCGGGCGCCGGACTCAGACCAACAGTCGGCTCCATCGCGTCTCTTCCCGGAGAAACTGCGCTGACCTGCAGATGGGCTATCACTACGCCCAAGACTAACTAGAATATCTAAAATAGCAAGGAATGGCCGAGACCGAGGGGATTGGCGATGTCAGGCGTACACGGTGGTGTCCTGCGGGGCGTGCGGGTGGTCGAATTGGCGTCCTGGACCTACGTCCCCTCCGCCGGTGCGGCCCTGGCGGACTGGGGCGCCGACGTCATCAAGGTGGAAGGCGTGAGCTCCGGTGACCCGGGGCGGGCGCTGGTGGTCGGCGGGTTCACCCGGGAGGCGGCGCGGCCCGACGCCGACTTCATCCTCGAATTGGGCAATCGGGGCAAGCGCAGCATCGCCATCGACATCAAGTCGGAAACCGGCCGTGAGCTGTTCGGCCGGCTGCTGGCCAGCGCCGACGTGTTCCTGACCAATTGGCTGCCGGGCGCCCTGGAGCGGGCCCGGCTGACCGTGGCCGACATTCGCGCCTTCAACCCGCGCATCATCATCGCCCGGGGCACCGGTCTGGGCGTGCGGGGCCCGGACCGGGATCGGGGCGGGTTCGACGCCGCCACCTACCTCGCGCGGGGCGGGGTCGCATACACCCTGACGCCGTTCGGCAGCGAGACGCCCGCCGTGCAGGGCCCCGGTTTCGGTGACCTGCAAGCCGGCGCCACCCTCGCCGGCGGCGTGTGCGCCGCCCTGTTCCATCGCGAACGCACCGGTGAGCCGACGATCGTCGACTCCTCGCTGCTGGCCCAGGCGATGTGGTCGATAGCACCGTCGATCTCGGCGGCCGACTTCTTCGACATCGACGGCATCCCGGGGGCGCCGCCGGGCCTGGCCATCAACCCGCTGGTCAACCGGTACCGGACCAAAGATCGCCGGTGGATCCAGCTGGTGTTCCTGCAGCCGGACAAGTACTGGGCGGGCTTCTGCCGGCGCATCGGCCTGGCCGAACTGGCCGACGACGCGCGTTTCGTCCCGTCGAGCAACCTGATCGCCAATGCGGCCGCGGCGACCGAGCTGCTGGCGAACACGTTCGCCCGCCACGACCTTTCGCACTGGCAAACCGTGCTGGCGGACGAACCGGGGGTATGGGGCGCGCTCGCGACACCGCGGGAGACCCTCAACGATCCGCAGGTCGAGCCCAACGGGTACGTGGTGACCAATGTCGACGACCACGGTGAGAAGTACCGGATCGTCGCCGCGCCAGTGCAATTCGACGAGACACCACCGGCGCCGGCGCGTGCGCCCGAACACGGTCAGCACACCGAGGAGATCCTGCTGGAGCTCGATGTCGATTGGGACGACATCGCCAAGGCCAAGGCGCTCAAGGCAATTCTGTAACGCCCGGGGATCGGGTTGCACAGCTATCGCCGATGCGGGCCTGATTGCGTTTCACCGCAACCTGATTCGATACCACGAGTCGCGGATTGCTTGGTGAGCAGCCGATCCCGAAACGGTCACAGGCGCATATCAATCCCGGTAGCGGTCTGGCAGATCGCCACCGATCGACAAATCATGGCACAGGGCGCTTTTGAGGTTTGCGGCCGCGACGATGCGTAGCGCAGGAATTCCTCGCCCGCTGCCTCCGGCGGCGGATTCGGTAGGGCGCCGCAGGAGGTATCCACGTCATGACATCGAACTGGGTCCCCACCCAGACTTCGTGTGGGCCGCACTCCGGCCGCATCCTCGACACCGCGCGGGGCATTTTGATCGGCCTTCGCCGTTGCCCCTCCGAGGCCGCCCTGGACGAATTGCACAGCGCGGCATTGCGTCACAAGGTGCCGGTGTTCGCGATGGCATGGGCTCTGGTGCACCTGGCCGGTGCCGGGCAGCAGACACCGAGCTTCGTCGATGCGCAATCGGCGGCCCGGCGCGAATGGGGACCGCTGTTCGAGTCCGCCGCAGTGCCCTGTTGAGCGGGCATCAAGACGTTGGGACGGCCGAGTTCTCGCGGGGTAACCCGGCCGTCTCCAACCACCTCGACGAGACCCCGGCGGGTCCCCAGGCGTTAGGGCTCGAATTGCGCTGGCCGACCCGGAGGCGGGGTGCACGCCGGCGCGGGCGTGCGGGCACCCCGCCCGGACCCGAGACCGACTTCGGCATCAACCTGGTCCGCTGATCGCTGCGCTGAATTGCGCGCTGGCGCGCGGCTAGTGCGGAGGCGGCAGCTGGCGCGGGCCGTCGGGCGGCTCCAGTTCCGCCGGCCCGTCCCGCTGGGTCAATTCGGCGCGGTCATCCGCGGCCGAGGGCACCGACAACTTGCCCGCATCCGGTGCCGACGAGCGCGGCAACGACGAGCGCGCGTCGCGGCCGGTCATCCGCCGGTGCGCCCGCGGTCCCGGTTGCTGCGGCGTGGAGGTGACGAAATCCGGCCCGGCGGCGCGGCTTTCGGTGCGGCTTTCGGTGTCTTCGGTCGGGTCCGCTGACGCGGTCTGGGTGGCCTGCGAATTGACCGTGACCTTGCGGGTGCGGCGCAGCGCGAAGGTGATCTCTTCGGTCTCCTCGACGACGCCTTCGAACACCTGGCGCGCGGTGCGCAGCGGATGGGTCAGCCGATGGGTCGTCGTGTCCATCATCCGCGCCACCAGCGGCGGCACCAATGGGCGAATCCAGCGGGCCGCGGCCTTGGTCGCGTCCGGGATCGACGGGATCAACGGCGTGCTCCAATCCTGCTCGACCGCGTCGTTCGGCGGTGGGGAAGAGGGCAGCTGCTGCGGGCCGGGGTCGCATTCCACGCGCGGTTGCGGCGCCTGGGTGATGGCCCGGCTGGCCGCCTCGGCCTCGGCGGCGATCGGCAGATAGACGTCATCGCGGGCGGGCTCGGATGTCAGTTCGGATGTGAGTTCGGATGTCGGTTCAAAGGCCCGCGGCGACGGCGGATCGGCGACGGCGTCCAACACGCGGCGGCGCTGGTGTTCCCGGTCGATCTCGGTCTGCGCCTCGATGGCCAGCCGCGACTGCGTCAATTGGTGCTCGGCCCACATGATTTCGGCTTCGCGGCGAACCTCGGCCCGCTTGATCGCGATCGCGGTGTCGGCGTCGAGTTCGGCGCGCTCGCGCCGCGCGCGCGCCGCGGCGCGGCGATCGTGACTCGTCTCCCCGCGCCACAGCCCCAGGATCAGGGGCGTCAGGTACAGCAGCACGCAGCCCCCGATCGTCAACAGCCGCAAGGTCAATGCTCCGGCGTTGCCGGCGGTGACGTCGTTCATCGCGATCCAGCGCGCGCCCGGGCCCCGGCCGGCGTCCGCCATCGCGGCGCGGCGGGCGTCGGCCACGGCCCGCTGGGCCCGCGAGACCGCGGCGTCCAATTCGGGTGCGCGGCTGTCGCGGGCCGCCAGCGCCTCGTCCAGCTCGCGCTGGGCGTCGGCGAGAAGCTCGTTGGCCGTGCGGGTTTCGGGGCCCGGGCCGGGGACACCGGTGATCCGGGTCTGCGGACAGCCCGGAGTGGGGTGATATTCGCAGCGGGCCACGACCAGCGCCCTGTCCTGGCGGTCGCGCGCCTGCGCCACCGCGCCGTCGAGTGCCGCCCGCGCCTCCTCGGCCTGCCGCAGCGTCGCCGACGCCGTGACGACGGCCGGGGCGGAATCCGCGGTGCGCGATGCCTGTTCGTCCAGACGCTGGTCGATGGGGCCGGAAAGGATGACCAGGGCGGCGAGTTCACCGACGACGACACCGACCGCCGCCGCGACCGCGCCGCGTGCCACCGGACGGTTCGCGCCGGCGGCCGGCGCGGCGGTGCCGCGGACGATCGCGCCCACCAGCAAGCCGAAGACCAGCGTCGCCGGCACCAGCGCCGGCAGCGGCCAACGGCCCGCCGCCGCCAGCCCGGCGACCAGCCAGGCCAGCGCGGAACCCAGCAGCACCACCGCGCCGGCCACGGCGTGCGCGGACCGCTCGTGGCGTTCCCCGGGCTCGCCGGCTTCCCCGCCGCCCAGCCAGATGAGCACTCCCGCCACCCGGGCCGGACCCGGGCGGGGCTCAGTTACGTCTTGGGGCATGAACCGAAAACACCTCCACCGTCGAGCACCGTCCAGCCTCCCAGGCCACCGCCCGACACATCGAATCCAAGCCACCGCCTGTGGTGTGCTTCACAAGCACCGCGTGATCGGCGCAGCTCATCACCGTCCGGCGCGGGTGGGCCGGGGCCACGGTCGGGATCCGATGCGCAATTCCTGCGACGCGAGCGGATCAGCGGCCGTTCGGGCAGGTGACGTGAGACGGTATAAGCCTATGTCGAACCACGATTATGTCACCTACGAAGAGTTCGGCCGCAGATTCTTCGAGGTTGCCGTCACCCCCGAACGGGTCGCCGCCGCGTTCGCCGACATCGCCGGCAGCGAGTTCGCCATGGAGCCGATCGCCCAGGGGCCCGGCAAGATCGCCAAGGTCAGCGCGAACGTCAAGATCCACGAACCGCGCGTCACCCGGCGCCTCGGTGACACCATCACCTTCGTCATCCACATCCCGCTGTCGATCGACCTGCTGGTCGACCTGTGGCTGGACAAGCAGCGCTTCGTGGTCTCCGGCGACATCGCCCTGCGCGCGACGGCGCGGGCGGCCGAACCGCTGCTGCTGATCGTCGACGTCGCCAAGCCGCGGCCGTCGGACATCACCGTCAACGTCTCGTCGAAGTCCATCCGCGGCGAGGTGCTGCGCATCCTGGCCGGGGTGGACGGCGAGATCCGCCGCTTCATCGCCCAGTACGTCGCCGACGAGATCGACGCCCCGCACTCGCAGGCCGCCCAGGTGATCGACGTGGCCCAGCAGCTGGAACAGGCCTGGCCCGGCTGAGCCCGGGGCCACGAATAGCTCCGCGGCGCTGCGGGTATCCAGCCGGGAACCCGGGGAGAAGCGGAGGATCACGTTGGCTCGAGTAGATGTGTCGGTGTCGTCGGAGTTGGAGCCCGAAACCGCCTGGAAACTGGCCTCGGACCTGGATCGGTTCGGCGAGTGGATGACGATCTTCGCCGGCTGGCGCGGCCCGGTCCCCGACACCATCGGCGAGGGCACCCGCGTCGCCTCGTGCGTCAAGGTCAAGGGATTCCGCAACGTCATCCATTGGACCGTCACCCGCTACGACCAACCGAAATCGATTGAGCTGCAAGGCCGCGGCCGGGGCGGGATCCGGCTCACCGTGGCGATGACCGTCACCGACGACCACCCGGGATCGGTCTTTCACCTCACCGCCGACATCGACGGCGGCGTGCTCAGCGGCCCGATCGGGGGACTGGTCGCCCGGGTGCTGCGCTCGGACGTGCACAAGTCGGTGCACAACCTCGCGGCGCTGCAGCCGAGCGGGCCTAGCGCGCCGGGCGGCTGATCGTCCAGTCGCGCTGTTCCTGGCGAATCCGCCTGCGGTCCATGGCAAGCCACGCCAGCCCGGCGCCGAACGCGAGCATCGCCACGATCGCCGCCGTCACCCCGGCCCCGGCATGCCCCAACGCGAAGTTGGCCACGCACACCACGAACGCCACCGCCGCGATCCCGACCGCGGCGAGGCCCGACGTGGCCGCCGCATCCCGCGCCGACGGGTACCTGATCGGTTGGCCCCGCCCGACGATCCGGGCATGCTGCACAGGGTTGTGCCTCATGGGCGTCTCCTCTGCTGTCGCTTGGCTCGCGCCGATTCCTGGGTGCTACCCAAAAAGCCGGTCGGACAAACGACTTCGGGCGGCGCGGCCCGCGTGTGCGGCCGGGAGCGCCTCAGAGCGTTTGGTGGCGCCCGAAATACTTGTGGTCTTCGCTGTAGCCGCCGTAACCGCTTCCGATGTCGCGGTAGTCGGCGACGAACTCGATGCCCTTGATCCACTTCACCAATTTGAAGCCGTGCTGCAGCTCATTGCGCAGCCGCAGCGGCCGGCCGTGCATGTAGGGCAGTTGCTGGTCGTTCATCTTGTAGGCCAGCATCGTCATGTGATGGTCCATCTGGCCGATGTGGTGGGCGTTGTAGTAGATGCCGCCCGTGGCGCCGAGACCCATCGAGTAGAACACCGCCCATTTGGCCTCGGGCAGCGGCTTGACGATGTCCATGATCGTTTTCATCTGCACGCCACCCCATTTGGCGACACCCGACCAGGCCTGAATGCAGAAGTGCTGGCTGATCTGCTCGTGGTAGGGCAGCGCCATCAGGTCCTCGAGCGAGAACTCCATCGGGTGCTCGACCAGCCCGTAGACCTTGAGCCGCCAGTCCTTGAAGTCGTTGGCCTCCAGCTCCTTGTACTCGACCGTCTCGGGCAGCCGGCCGTTGCGCCAGTGGTGCGGCGAGATGTCCTTTTCGGTGAAGGCGCCCGGCTTGGGATCCAGCTGCTCGAGCATCCGCTGGAACGGGCCGACCAGCGCGTAGCCGACCCGCTGCACCACCCGCGGATGGCGAATGGTGAAGGGAGTGGCCCAAACCCACGCGATCGCGGTCAGCACCATGGCCGCGGAGAAGATGCCGAAACCTATCCAGCTGTTGTCGTCGCGGGCGGCGAACATGTGGTTGAGGTTTCGCAGCGCACTGGTGGTCAGCACCATGGTGACGTGCACCAGGATGAAGAACAGGAAGTAGACCAGCACCAGGAAATGCAGCGACCGCGCGTGCTGGATGCTCAGCCGCTTGCTCAGCCAGTGCACCCGCTGCGACAGCGCCGGTGACATGCCCAGCCCGGTGATCAACGCGGCCGGGGCGGCGATGAACACCGTCGTGAAATACGACAGCAGCTGCAAGCCGTTGTAGGCCACCCAGCCGTTGTCGGTGGGCCAGTCCAGCGACAGGTACTGCACGGCCACCGACGCGGCGTTGGGGAAGACGTCCCAGCTGGTCGGCACGATGTGGCGCCACTGCCCGGTGGCGAACAACAGCACGTAGAAGACGGCCCCGTTGAGCAACCACAACACGTCGACGCCGAGGTGCCACCAGCGGGCCAACCCGATCGAGTGGCGGAACCCGGGAAGCCCGAATTGCGGTGGCAGGGCGACGGTGTCGGCGTTGGCGGTCCACAGCTCGTCGTCGGGAACCGGCGGCCCGACCCGCAGCCACTCGTCCTTACCGGGGGTGGCGTTGCGGCTGAAGTAGAGCCGGGGATGGTCGCACAGGATCTGGATGCCGGTCCTGATGATGAACATCATCATGAACAGGTTGAAGAAATGCGTCCAGCCGATCCACGCCGGCAGGCCGGGCGGGACACCGGCGCTGTCGGTGCCCGGGTAGCGCTGGATGAACGACTGCACCGCCGGCATGTTGTGCAGGCCTTTGCCCACCGCCACCCCCGCGATCAGCAGGGCAAAGCCGATGGGGATCAACCACAACAGGTTGAACCACCGGTCGCGGCCGACCCGCAGCTTGGGGGCGGTCGCCCGCCGGGTGAGATCGAAGCCGCCGCCGTATGCCTCCACGTCGATGACGTCTTCGGCGGTGTGTATTTCGTTGCGGTAGTCCGGAATGGAGGTCAGCGGCGTGCCCACTGCCAGTGCCGATGCGGAGCCGCCCGGTGCCGCCCGCCCTCCGCCGGTGCCCGCGGAATCAACGGTGTTCGTCACGCGCCCGAAAATACACGAACGCACTTGGATAAATTGGATCGGATCGGGAAAGGACCGGGCGGCTCGCGGGGCGGCCGGGCGCGGCGTTCGGCGGGCGGCGCGGGGCGCGCAAAATTCGCGCCGGCGTCGGCGAGGTTAGCCGCACCTGCCAGACGAAAGCCGGTCATGCCGCCGCAACTGCGTCACCCCGGTGCTAGCTGTGAGTCAGCGCATAATCTGCTGCCAGCGTGCTTCCGGCGGGGTTCGGAGGGTCGCGCGCGGCCGGGCAGCGCTAGGCGGGGTCGTGCGGCAGCAGCCGGCGCGCCGGGTGCGTCTCGATCGCGGTGACCGTCAGCGCCCGGCGGCTGATCCGCCAGCCGTCACCGGTCGGCTGGTAGCTGTCGTCGTAGCGCAGGTGCCACACCACGTCGACCAGCTCGTCACCGCGCTCGCTCCAGTGGTGCGCGACGCACGCGATGCGGCCCCGCGCGGCGCCGGGGGGCGCCGTCGCGTCGTATACCTCGCCGACGATGGCGTGCTCGGTGCGCGCCACCGCGGCGACGGCCGCGGCGGCGGCGGCGATGGCCGCCCGGCCGCGATGGGTGTGCACGGGCCGCAGCTCGGCCGGCGGCGCGGGCACCACCAGCTCGGCGTCGACGGTGAAAAGCTCTGCGACAGCATCGAATCGGCGATCGTCGACGCCTGCCGCGTAGCGGTGCACCAGATCGCTGAGCGCGCCGCGGTCGTCGGCCGAAAGCGTCACGGCCCGCTCACCGGGCGCAGCGACAGCCGCTGCGCGCACGCCGACAACATGTCCTTGGCCTGCTCGATATCGGAGGTCGGCGGCATGGCCAGCACCAGCCGGTCGGCGCCCTGATCGGCCAAGCGGGCCGCGCGCTCGGCGTCGATCTTGGAAACACTATGGCCCAGAGACACTTCCAGGGCGGCGGGATCGCGGCCCGCCGCGACCGCCTCGTCACGCATCAACCCGATCAGCGACGCCAGCCGTGCGCCGGTGACGCCGAGCGGCTGGAAGCCGTCCCCGAACCGGCCCGCCCGGCGCGCGGCCGCCCGGCTGTGGCCGCCGATATGCACCGGAAAACGCTCGGCGGCAACGGGTTTCGGATAACACATGACGTTGTCGAAGGTGAAGAATTCGCCGTGGAACGACGCCCCGTCGGGCCGGTGCGCCCACAACGCCCGCAGTACGGCCAGCTGCTCGTCGGCCCGCCGGCCGCGGTTGTCGAAATCGGCGCCGCAGGCCCGCAGCTCTTCCTGCAGCCAGCCCACCCCCACGCACAGCCGCAGCCTGCCGCCCGACAGCGCGTCGAGCGTGCCGACCCGCTTGGCCAGCACCACCGGATGGTGGTTGGGCAGCACCAGCACCCCCGTCGCCAAGCCGAGGCGGGTGGTGTGCCCGGCCAGGAACGCCAGCAGATCCAGCGGGTCGGGGATCGGGCAGTCCGGCGCCAGCCCGACGCGCCCGGAGCTGTCGTAGGGGTAGACGCTGTCGTACCGGGTGAGCAGGACGGTGTGCTCGACGGCCACGATCGATTCGAACCCGCACGCCTCGAGGTGACGGGCGAAGGCCACCATCCAGTCCGGGTCCGCGGTGACGCCGTCGGCAACCGGGGCCACGACTGAGACCTTCATGGCACCCGAAGCTAACAGGTGGCGGTCACGGCGCGATGGCGGCGCGCACCGCCTCGGCCAGGGCGGCGGCCCGACGATCGGTGAACACGTCTTCCAGCAGCACCGGCCGCCCGTCCGGACCGGTCAGCGGAACGCGCCAGTTGGGGTACTCGTCGGTGGTGCCGGGCTGGTTCTGGGTGCGGCGGTCGCCCACGGCGTCGGTCAGCGCCACACCCAGCAGCCGCGACGGCGTCCGGCCCAGATAGCGGTAGAGCGCCAAAATGACTTGCTCCGAGTCGGTTTCGCCGTCCGCGAGCAGCCCCACCCGGCGCAGCTCGGCCATCCACGCCGCCAGGTCGGCGCGGTCGGACTCCAGCTCGTCGGCCACCGGCCGGGACAGCAGGCCCAGCGAATCGCGCAGCCGGACATGGTCGGCGGCCAGATAGCCGGCGGTCGGCGGCAGGTCGTGGGTGGTGACCGAGGACAGGCAGTACTCCCGCCACCGCTCGGCCGGCAGCGGGCCGCCGTTACCGTCGCGGTCCAACTCGAACCACAGGATCGAGGTCCCCAGCAGGCCGCGCAACAACAGGTAGTCGCGCACCCACGGCTCGACCGTGCCCAGGTCCTCGCCGACCACCACCGCCCCGGCCCGATGCGCCTCCAGCGCGACGATGCCGATCATGGCCTCGTGGTCGTAGCGCACGTAGGTGCCCTCGGTCGGGGCGCTGCCGCGCGGGATCCACCACAGCCGGAACAGCCCGATGATGTGGTCGATGCGCACCCCGCCGGCATGTCGCAGCACCGCGCGGATCAGGGAGCGGAAGGGTCGGTACTCGTGCTCGTCGAGCCGGTCCGGTCGCCACGGCGGCTGCGACCAGTCCTGGCCGAGCTGGTTGAACTCGTCCGGCGGCGCGCCGGCGGTCACCCCCAGCGCCATCACATCCTGCAGCGCCCAGGCGTCGGCGCCGTTGGGATGCACACCGACGGCCAGGTCGTGCATGATGCCCAGCGACATCCCGGCCCGGATCGCCTGGGACTGCGCGGCGGCCAGCTGCTCGTCCAGCTGCCACTGCAGCCAGCGATGGAAATCGACTGCCTCCGAATGCTTTTCGACGAAATCGGCGACCCCGGGGGCGTCCGGGTGCTGGAGCGTCTCGGGCCAGGAATGCCAGTCCGGGCCGTATTCCTCGGCCAGCGCGCACCAGGTGGCGAAGTCGTCGAGCGCCCGGCCCTCGCGGTCGCGGAAGGCGGCGTAACACAGTTGCCGGCCCGCCGAGCGGGGCTGTTGGTGCAGCCACTGCAGCGCCGTGCGCTTGGCCGCCCAGGAGCTGTCCCGGTCGACGGCGTCCAGGCCGGCAGCGTGGGTTTGCACGTCCGCGCGCAGCCGCCGGACCCGGCTGCGCTTGGTCAGTTCGGCGAACTCCGGGATCGCCTCGACGTGAAGATAAATCGGATTGACGAAGCGCCGCGAGGTCGGCAGGTAGGGCGAGGGCTCCATCCGGTTGGCGGGGCCGGAGAACCCGGCCGCGTGCAGGGGATTGACCAACAGATAGTCGGCGCCGTGACGGAAGGCCGACCACACCGCGAGGTCGGTGAGATCGGTGAGATCGCCGACGCCCCAGGACTGCCGGGACCGCACGCTGTAGAGCTGAACGGCCAGGCCCCAGGCGCGCCGGGCGCCCAGGCGTTCCGGCAGGCCGAGCCAATCCGGCGTGACGATCAGCGCGGCGCTGGCCTCCGATCCGCCCGAGCGCAGCCACACCCGGTGATAGCCGAGCGGCAGGTCGGTGGGCAGCACGAAGCTCGCCTCGCCGACCCAGCGGCCGTCCAGGTCGAACGGCGGGGTGAAGTTGTCGACCTGTTCGACGCCGTCGCGCACGGTGCCGTCCTCCAGCCGCACCCACACCTCGGCGGGATCGCCGTGGGTGACGTGCGCCCAGAACCGGATCTGCTCGCCGGTCCGCCCGACGATGGTCGCGGGCAACCGGCGCGCCCAGTACGCGCGCAACTTGGCGGTCAGCGCGTCGTTGCGTTCCTGCTCGGTGCCGGCGGCCACGCCGAGCGCGGCCAGCACCGCCGTGAGGGTGGTCTCGGGCACCCGCACCCGGCGGCCGGTCCAGTCCTCGTAATCCGTCGCGATGCCGTATCTGCGGGCGAGTTCGATCAGCGACGGCGCGAGTTCTGTCATACCGCCATCTTGCTGCCCGGATTCGTCCACCGGCGACCTGGCTGCGGCACCCGTTCGCGTCGTGTTTGCTGAACGGCCGCCGACCGTTCACCCGGCCGGGCCGCAGGCGGGCCCGTCGTCGTTCGACAGGACGAGACGCCCGCGGCCCATTACGATGCGGTGGAGGAGACTGACGAGAATCCGGTCGGCCGATCCGTGGGGGAGGGAATACCGCCAGCGCAACCGCACCGTCGGCCGGTGGTGCGGCGGTGGATCGGGCACGGTGACCGGCACCGGATTCGGGTGCATGAACAGATGTGGAACTGAGTGCGCTTCGGCGCCGCGTGGCGAGGTCCGTGCAGGTGCCTTACCGTTGTCACGGGTGGTCGGAAGTAATTCGCGAGATGGACAATATCCAGGCGTGTTAGCAAACCGGATGGTGAATTAGTGGCGGAAGAGAGTCGCGGGCAGCGCGGGTCGGGTTACGGCCTCGGGCTGTCGACGCGGACGCAGGTGACCGGCTATCAGTTCCTTGCCCGCCGGACCGCGATGGCGCTGACTCGCTGGCGGGTGCGGATGGAGGTCGAGCCGGGGCGGCGGCAGAACCTGGCCGTGGTGGCCTCGGTGTCGGCGGCGCTGGTGATCTGCCTGGGCGCGCTGCTGTGGTCGTTCATCAGCCCGGCCGGTCAGGTCGGGGACTCGCCGATCATCGCCGACCGCGACTCGGGCGCCCTGTATGTGCGGGTCGGGGACCGGCTGTATCCGGCGCTGAACCTGGCGTCGGCGCGCCTGATCACCGGCCGTCCCGACAACCCGCACCTGGTCAAGTCGAACCAGATCGCCAGCCTGCCGCGCGGCCCGATGGTGGGCATCCCGGGCGCACCGTCCAACTTCCATCCCACCGGCCCGTCCACCTCGTCGTGGCTGGTCTGCGACACCGTGTCCAACTCGACCGGCGCCGGCGCGCCGTCCGGGGTGACGGTGACGGTGATCGACGGCGCCCCGGACCTGAGCAACCACCGCAAGGTGCTGACCGGGTCCGACGCGGTGGTGCTGAACTACGGCGGGGACGCCTGGGTGATCCGCGACGGCCGCCGGTCCCGGATCGATGCCACCAACCGTTCGGTGCTGCTGCCGCTGGGGCTGACGCCCGAACAGGTCAGCATGGCCAAGCCGATGAGCCGCGCGCTGTACGACGCGCTGCCGGTGGGCCCCGAACTGACGGTGCCGCAGATCCAGAACGCCGGTGGTGCGGCCTCCTTCCCCGGTGCGCCCGGACCCATCGGCACCGTGCTGGTCACCCCGCAAATCAGTGGGCCGCAACAGTATTCGCTGGTGCTGGCCGACGGTGTGCAGACGCTGCCGCCGCTGGTGGCCCAGATCCTGCAGAACGCCGGGCCGGGCAACACCAAACCGGTGACCGTGGAACCGTCGGCCCTGGCGAAGATGCCGGTGGTCAACAAGCTGGACCTGTCCTCCTACCCGGACGCGCCGCTGAACGTGATGGACATCCGGGAGAACCCGGCGACGTGCTGGTGGTGGCAGAAGACCTCCGGTGAGAACCGGGCCCGGGTCCAGGTGGTGTCCGGCGCGACCATCCCGGTCGCGCAGAAGGACGTCAATAAGGTGGTGTCGCTGGTCAAGGCCGACACCACGGGCCGCGAGGCCGATCAGGTCTTCTTCGGGCCCGACTATGCGAACTTCGTGGCGGTCACTGGGAACGATCCCGGCGCCAAGACGACCGAATCGCTGTGGTGGCTCACCGATGCCGGCGCCCGGTTCGGGGTCGACGACACCCGCGACGTGCGAGAGGCGCTGGGCTTGAAGACCAAACCCAGCGTGGCGCCGTGGGTGGCGCTGCGGCTGCTGCCGCAGGGTCCGACCCTGTCGCGCGCGGATGCGCTGGTGCAGCACGACACGCTACCGATGGACATGTCCCCTGCAGAGTTGGCGGTACCCAAGTGAAACGTGGATTTGCCCGGCCCACACCGGAAAAGCCCCCGGTGATCAAGCCGGAGAACATCGTCCTACCCACCCCGCTGAGCATCCCGCCGCCGGAGGGCAAGCCGTGGTGGCTCGTGGTGGTCGGCGTCCTGGTGGTCGGCCTGCTGATCGGCATGGTCGGCATGACCTTCGCCAGCGGCTCGCACGTGTTCGGAGGCGCCGGCGCCATCTTCCCGATCTTCATGATCGGCGGCGTCGCGATGATGATGTTCGGCGGCCGGTTCGGCGGCCAGCAGCAGATGAGCCGGCCCAAGCTGGACTCGATGCGCGCCCAGTTCATGCTGATGCTGGACATGCTGCGCGAGACCGCGCACGAGTCGGCCGACAGCATGGACGCCAACTACCGCTGGTTCCACCCCGCGCCCACCACGCTGGCCGCCGCGGTCGGGTCGCCGCGGATGTGGGAACGCAAGCCCGACGGCAAGGACCTCAACTTCGGCGTGGTCCGGGTGGGCGTCGGCATGACCCGCCCCGAGGTGACCTGGGGTGAGCCGCAGAACATGCCCACCGACATCGAGCTGGAGCCGGTGACCGGTAAGGCGCTGCAGGAGTTCGGCCGCTACCAGAGCGTCGTCTACAACCTGCCCAAGATGATCTCGCTGCTGGTCGAGCCCTGGTACTCGCTGGCCGGGGACCGCGAGCAGGTGCTGGGATTGATGCGGGCCATCATCTGCCAGCTGACCTTCTCGCACGGGCCCGACCATGTGCGGATGATCGTGGTCAGCTCCGACCTCGACGAGTGGGACTGGGTGAAATGGCTGCCCCACTTCGGTGATCCGCGCCGCCAGGACGCCGCGGGCAACGCCCGCATGGTGTACAGCTCGGTGCGCGAGTTCGCCGCCGAGCAGGCCGAATTGTTCGCCGGCCGTGGATCATTCACGCCCCGGCACGCCAGCTCGTCGGCCCAGACCCCGACACCGCACACCGTGATCATCGCCGACGCCGTTGACCCGCAATGGGAATACGTGATCAGCGCCGAAGGTGTCGACGGGGTGACATTCTTCGACCTGACCGGTTCGTCCATGTGGAGCAGCGTCCCGGAGCGCACGCTGCGGTTCGACGACAAGGGCGTCATCGAGGCGCTGCCCCGCGACCGCGACACCTGGATGGTGATCGACGAGAAGCCGTGGTTCTTCGCCCTGACCGACCACCTCAGCGTCGCCGAGGCGGAGGAGTTCGCGCAGAAGCTGGCCCGCTGGCGGCTCGCGGAGGCCTACGAGGAGATCGGCCAACGGGTGGCGCACATCGGTGCCCGAGACATCTTGTCCTACTACGGGATTGAAGACCCCGGCAACATCGACTTCGATGCGCTGTGGGGCGGCCGCACCGACACCATGGGCCGGTCGCGGCTGCGCGCCCCGTTCGGGGTGCGCTCCGACAACGGCGAGCTGCTGTTCTTGGACATGAAGTCACTGGACGAGGGCGGCGACGGCCCGCACGGCGTCATGTCCGGAACCACCGGTTCGGGTAAGTCGACCCTGGTGCGCACGGTGATCGAATCGCTGATGCTCAGCCACCCGCCCGAGGAGCTGCAGTTCGTGCTGGCCGACCTCAAGGGTGGGTCGGCGGTCAAGCCGTTCGCCGGGGTGCCGCACGTCTCGCGGATCATCACCGACCTGGAAGAGGACCAGGCGCTGATGGAACGCTTCCTGGACGCGCTGTGGGGCGAGATCGCCCGGCGCAAGGCCATCTGCGACAGCGCCGGCGTCGACGACGCCAAGGAGTACAACGCGGTCCGGGCCCGGATGCGGGCCCGCGGCCAGGACATGCCGCCGCTGCCGATGCTGGTGGTGGTCATCGACGAGTTCTACGAGTGGTTCCGCATCATGCCGACCGCCGTGGACGTGCTCGACTCGATCGGCCGGCAGGGCCGCGCCTACTGGATCCATCTGATGATGGCCTCGCAGACCATCGAAAGCCGCGCCGAAAAGCTCATGGAGAACATGGGTTACCGGTTGGTGCTCAAGGCGCGCACCGCCGGTGCCGCTCAGGCGGCCGGGGTGCCGAACGCGGTCAACCTGCCCGCCCAGGCCGGCCTGGGATACTTCCGCCGCAGCCTGGAGGACATCGTCCGGTTCCAGGCCGAATTCCTGTGGCGCGACTACTTCCCCCGCGGCATCAGCGACGACGGGGAAGAGGCGCCGGCGCTGGTGCACAGCATCGACTACGTCCGCCCGCAGCTGTTCACCAACTCGTTCACCCCGCTGGAAGTCAGCGTCGGGGGACCCGACGTCACCGTCCCGGCCATCCCGGCCGCCGGCGCCGACATGCCCGAGATCGAGGGGCCGGACGACGACGACGTGGAAGGCATCCGCACGCCCAAGGTCGGCACGGTGATCATCGACCAGCTGCGCAAGATCGACTTCCAGCCGTACCGGCTCTGGCAGCCGCCGCTGGACCAGCCGATCGCCATCGACGAGCTGGTGAACCGGTTCCTCGGCCACCCCTGGCAGCAGGACTACGGCACCGCGCGGGACCTGGTGTTCCCGATCGGCATCATCGACCGCCCGTTCAAGCACGACCAGCCGCCGTGGACGGTCGACACGTCGGGGCCCGGCGCCAACGTGCTGATCCTGGGCGCCGGCGGCTCGGGGAAGACGACCGCGCTGCAGACGCTGATCTGTTCGGCGGCGCTCACCCACACCCCCGAGCAGGTCCAGTTCTACTGCCTGGCCTACAGCAGCACCGCGCTGACCACGGTGGCCCGGCTGCCCCATGTCGGCGAGGTGGTCGGTCCGACCGACCCGTACGGCGTCCGCCGCACGGTGGCCGAACTGCTCGCGCTGGTGCGGGAGCGCAAACGCAGCTTCCTCGAGTACGGGATCCCCTCGATGGAGGTGTTCCGGCGGCGCAAGTTCGGTGGCGAACCCGGCCCGGTCCCCAACGACGGGTTCGGCGACGTCTACCTGGTGGTCGACAACTACCGGGCGCTGGCCGAAGAGAACGAGGTGTTGATCGAGCAGGTCAACGTGATCATCAACCAGGGCCCCTCGTTCGGGGTGCACGTGGTGGTCACCGCCGATCGCGAATCCGAGCTGCGGCCCCCGGTGCGCAGCGGCTTCGGCTCCCGGGTCGAGCTGCGGCTGGCCGCCGTGGAGGACGCCAAGCTGGTGCGGTCCCGGTTCGCCAAGGACGTTCCGGTCAAGCCGGGTCGCGGCATGGTGGCGGTCAACTACGTCCGCCTGGACGCCGACCCGCAGTCGGGTCTGCACACCCTGGTGGCCCGGCCCGCGCTGGCCAGCACGCCGGACAACCGGTTCGAGTCCGACAGCGTGGTGGAAGCCGTGAGCCGGCTCGCCACCGGCCAGGCGCCGCCGGTGCGCCGGTTGCCGGCCACGTTCGGCCTGGACCAGCTGCGCGAGCTGGCCGCCCAGGACACCCGCCAGGGCGTCGGTGCGGGCGGAATCGCTTGGGCCATCTCGGAATTGGACCTGTCGCCGGTGTACCTCAACTTCGACGAGAACGCGCACCTGATGGTGACCGGCCGCCGCGAATGTGGGCGCACCACGACGCTGGCCACCATCATGAAGGAAATCGGCCGGCTGTACGCGCCCGGAGCGAGCAGCGCGCCCACGCCGCCCGCGGGCCAGCCGTCGGCGCAGGTGTGGCTGGTGGACCCGCGCCGCCAACTGCTGACCACGCTCGGCTCGGACTACGTCGAGAAGTTCGCCTACAACCTGGACGGTGTGCAGGCCATGATGGGCGAACTGGCCGCGGCGCTGGCCGGCCGCGAGCCGCCGCCGGGGTTGTCCGCCGAGGAGCTGCTGTCGCGCAACTGGTGGAGCGGGCCGGAGATCTTCCTGATCGTCGACGACATCCAGCAGCTGCCGGCGGGATTCGACTCGCCGCTGCACAAGGCCGCGCCTTGGGTGACCCGGGCCGCCGACGTCGGCTTGCACGTCATCGTCACCCGCACCTTCGGTGGGTGGTCGTCGGCCGGCAGCGACCCGATGCTGCGGGCGCTGGCCCAGGCCAACGCGCCGCTGCTGGTGATGGACGCCGACCCCGACGAGGGATTCATCCGCGGCAAGATGAAGGGCGGTCCGCTGCCCCGCGGCCGTGGCCTGCTGATGGCCGAGGACACCGGCGTGTTCGTTCAGGTCGCCGCGACCGAATTCCGCAAGTAGTTCGGCAAGCAGGGACGGTGCCGCTGCACCGGGGCGGGTCTTTCAGCCCCAGTGCAGCGGCAACTCCTTGAGCGCGAAACTCTTTGAGGGGTAATTGATCACCGGCTCGTAACCGTCGGGCAGCTCGAAATCCGGGATCTGGGTGAGCCACTCGGCGACCACCACGGTCAGCTCGATGCGGGCCAGGTGCGATCCCAGGCAGCGATGCGGGCCGCCACCGAAACCCCAGTGCCGGTGCACTTTTCCGTCCATGTTCAGTTCATTGGTGGACATCGAGTCGCTGTCGTCGCGGTTGACCGCGGCCATGCACAACCGCACCGAGGTGCCCGGCGGCAACGTCATGCCGCCCACTTCGACGTATTCGGTGGTGATCCGCGGGGCCACCGGCGCCGACGGCTCCAAGCGGACGATCTCTTCGATGAAAACCCTTGTCTGCTTTGGGTTGTCGCGAAGTTCCTTGCGCAGCTGCGGCCGGCGCGCCAGCTCGAACAGCGAAAAACCGATCGCCGCGGTCACGGTGTCCAGCCCGGCCAGGATCAGCAGGTGGCTCATTCCCAGCAATTCGATGTCGGTGAAGTTGCCCTCGCCGGTCATCACCTGCGACAGCATGTCGGTGCCGGGGTGCTGCCGGCGCTGGGCGATCGCGTCCGCGAGATAGGCCAGCAGTTGCTCGGACTTCTCGACGTCGGACTCGGTGACGAACGGCTTCTCGCCGACGACGGCGTTTTTCCAGTCGAGCAGGCGGTCGCGATCCTGCAGCGGCAGGCCGTAGAGGTCCATGAACACCTGGAACGGATACAGGTGCGCGAAATCCGCCATCACTTCGCACTCGCCACGGTCGGCCAGCGCGGCGATCATCTCTGCGGCATGGCGCTCCAGCACCGGCCGGGACTTGCCCAGCGCGTGCGGGCTGAAGTACGGCTGCAGGATTTTGCGATAGCGGGTGTGCTGCGGCGGGTCAAATGCCAACGGCAGCACTGGCAGCGGATGTCCGGGAGGTTGCAGCACCGTCGACGAGAACACCTTCGGGTTGCGCAGCGCCGCCAGCACATCCTCCCGGCGGGTGAGGTAGTAGTGGCCGTTCATGAACACCACCGGTCCGGCGTCGCGCAACGTCTTCCACCCCAGACCGCGATCGACGCTCATCGGCAACGTGGCAAAATCCAGCCGGGGTAGGTGGAAGGTGCCGTATTGGCCTTCGCTCATGCGCTCGGATCTCCGGTCATCTGTCGGGGTGCATGTCCATATTGCCTGCGCGGCAACCCAACACGAATTCGCCTGCCCGAACCAATTCGAGGCATTCGCGCACCCGGTCCGGGTCGGCCAAACACCTTCGCCACTTTACCGGCCGACTAACCTTGATATCGGACATCGATATCGGGCGCCGATATCGGAGCGCCAAGCGCATTGTCAGTCGTTCGCAAAGTCCCGATCGGCTCGCCAAAGCTCGCCGAAGCTCGCCAAAGGAGGAAGGCCCGTGAGGGTTCGTCTGGAGCAGTCCAAATGTGTGGGCCACGCGCAGTGCTACGCCGTCGACCCGGACCTTTTTCCCATCGACGAGTCCGGCTACTCGATTCTGGCTGAGCACGAGGTCAAACCCGAAGACGAGCAAGCGACCCGGGACGGCGTCGCCTCCTGCCCGGAAATGGCGCTGATTCTCGAAGAAGACTGACCACAACGCCGGTCGCGAGACCCGTCGAAGGCAAACGGAAAATGAACAATCCGTTGCCCCGCATGAACTCCTGCCGACCGGGAATGAACAGTGGCTGGCCATTGATGAACAGATGCCTTTGCGTGTCGGAGTTCGCCGCATAACGAACTAATCTCAGTGCCGAGCGGCAGTTCGGGCACACAAACGGGCTGTCGCTCGGTTGCTGATGACGGGATTGGCCGAGGCAGAAGGTGCATGTCGTTCCTGACCAGACGTCGCAGAAGCGTGGTGGCCCACCACCTTTGCGGACGCAGCCACTTGGTCAGCATGCGCCGGCCGGCTCGACCGATGGGGGGCGGACCGCTCCTGCCACGGGCTGGTTCCGGGGGCAGCGACCGACCGGTGGCGTCGCTTACAGAGCCGTGACCACGGCCACCACTGATTCCCATGCGCCAGCCGAGATTGCCTGCGATCACGGCCGACTGAGGAGGACGACACGGTGTTTGACTTCGGAGCGTTACCGCCCGAAATCAATTCTGGTCGTATGTATGCGGGTCCGGGGTCGGGGCCGTTGATGGCTGCGGCGGCGGCGTGGGATGAGGTTGCCGCGGAGTTGGGGATTGCGGCCAGTGGTTATCACTCGGTGATTGCGGAGTTGACCAGTGGGCCGTGGGTGGGTCCGGCGTCGTTGTCGATGGTGTCGGCGATTACTCCGTATGTGGGGTGGTTGAGTGCGGTGGCGGCCCAGGCTGAGGAGACGGC
>Ga0164242_10001431_pt1 | contig 28232 bp, 28 predicted proteins | sample OricomgcompostMG_FD_108783 | JGI IMG/M metagenome (GOLD analysis project Ga0164242, IMG submission 108783) | Miracle-Growth compost microbial communities from Emeryville, California, USA - Original compost - Miracle growth compost (MG) ...
CAGGCCGACTCCCAGGGTTCCGTACAGCGCGCTCCGGCGATAACGCCCGATGGCGGAATCGAGGCCCTGATCCAGCATGGTCATCTCCCTCAGGTCGAGTCCTGGGGAGAAGGTCGGTCGTGCTGGCGATCTCCTAAAAGGGGATCGGTAGGCCGATCGGGGGACGTGTGGTGTCCGGGCTAGTCGACACTGGACTCGGCTTCCGCCGAATAGGCCTGCGGTGGCGCTGATTTTTCCCGACCCAGGGCTCGGCGCACAGCCTCGGCCGGTTTGGCGCCGAGCACCAGGCGCGCGTAGAGCGCGAGCCCAATCGCCGCTGGAACCGCACACAGCAGCAGTCCCGCCGGCCCTTCCGGGACGACCGGATGCAGCGCGAGTTCGGCGCCGAGGACCACCACCAGGCTGACCAGTGCCGGCACCACCGGGACGTCGCTGAAGAAACTGGGCGCATCCGGCCGCCACCGGCGGCGCACGATCCGCATCAGGTAGATGGAGGCGGCGATCTGGCCCGCCGCGGTCGCGGCAGCGACGCCGATCGGCCCGGTGAACACCAGCGGGATCGTCAGCCCGACGTTGACCACGACCATGACGACGCTGAACCGGGCCTCCAGACCGGGACGTCCAGCGACGCTGAGCGCCGCGTTCATGACTGCGGGCAGCATGTACGCGAGCGACCCGATCATCGCCACCGCGCCGACAATGCCGGAGTTGCGGAAGGTAGACCCCAGCCACGCATCCAAGGCGAACAGCGTCGCACCGGTGCCGACCGCACACCACCCGACGATGCCGACCACCCAGACCTTCTGCAGTCGGCGGAACTCGTCCATCAGGCCCGCCTCGCCTTCTCGCCCGAACCGGTGCCCGAGCGTGGTCAGCATCGGCGAGACGGCATTCGAGGGCACCCGGCGCAGCTGCGTCGCGAAGCTGGCCCCGGCGCTGTAGATCGCGACATAGCGGATCGGCAGCACCGCACCGAGCAGCAGCCCGTCGAGTTCGGTGAGGATCAGCGCGGCGATTCCGGTGATCTGGACCTTGCCCGAGTAGCTCAGGAACTCCCGTAGCTCCTTCCGCGAGTAGAGGCTGATCCCCTTGCGGGACAAGCCTTTCATCGTTTGCGGGAGCAGCACGACCGTGCTCACCACCTGTTGGGCGATCAGGGTGAGCGCGACCCCCTGCAGGCCCCAGTGGTTCTGCACGGTCAGGATCAGGCCGATCACATATACGCCGTGGTTGCCGACCGTGTTCGCGTTGATCAACAGGTAACGCTGCCGCGCGATCAGGACCGCGACCGGGATGTTGCGGATCAGCGCCGTTCCCACGATCGCTCCCATGGTGCGCACCATGAAGATCGCTTCCGAGTGCAGCTGATGCGGCATGTTCAGCAGCTCGGTGAGCGGCGGCGCGAGAAACCAGAGCACCACGGTGATCGCCACACCGATCGCCCCGACCAGGCCGATCAGGGTGGTCAACAGCCGCGTCGTCTCCACCCGGTCGTCCCGGCCGGCGAAGATCGAGAAGAAGCGCTGGGTGCTGATGTTCAAGCCGCCGTCGAAGGAACCGATGAACGCGCCCAGGCTCGCGATGTACATGTAGAGCCCGTACCGGTCGACCCCGAGGCCGTGGATGATGTACGGCGTGAGCGCAAGGTTGACGGCAATCGGAATGAACTGACCGGCGGTCTGCCACGCTCCGCCACGCAGGATCGTGCTCAGTGACGTCCGCCCGGACCGCGCCGGCACGGCTGCACCGCTGCTGGCGAGCGGTTCCTCGGCAGCAGGCTCGCGCTCTGAACCGCTCACGGCCGCAGGACCGGCGGTGGCAGCTCGAGGGTGCCGCGGAAGACCTCCGCCAACGCGCGTGAGGTGTCCGCGGCGACGAAGCCGTCCAGCACCGCCTTGCGGCCGGCCGTACCGCAAGCCCGGCGTGTCTCAGCTGGGACGAGCGACATGATCGCCTCGACCAGTACGTCGCTGCGTCCGGGCACCACGAGTCGCCCGTTCACGCCGTCGACGACCAACTCCGGGATGCCTACGATTCCGGTGGTGACGACCGGGAGCTCGGTGGCGAGCGCTTCCATGAGCACCACCGGCAGGCCCTCGGCGAAGCTGGGCAGGCAGAACACGTCGGCCCACTCGTACCAGCCGAGAATGTCGTCCTGACCGACCCCGCCCGGCAACTGCACCCTTCCCGCGATACCCGCGGCAGTGGCCAGCTCTTCGAGCTCCTGGCGCAGAGGACCGTTGCCCACCAGCGCGAGCTCCACCTCCTGGCCCGTCGCGACCAGCTCGGAGACCGCACGCACCAGCAGGCTCGGTCCCTTGTCCGGGACGAGGCGACCGACGAACAGGATCCGGAGCGGCCCCGGTGGTCGCCGTGATCGGGTGGCAGCGAGCGGCGGGAACCGTTCGGGCTCGATGCCCATGTGCAGCACCGTGAGCTTGTCCCAAAACGGTGGTTCGACCAGCAGCTGCAGCTGGCTGCGGCAGTACTCGCTGATGCACGCCACGAACAATGCCGAGCGCACCTTGCCGGCCAGGTCGAACGCGGTGACATCGCGGAACTCGGTCGGGCCGTGCATGGTGAAGCTCCACGTCCACCGGCCGGACCGGCGGTGCAAGGCATTGCCCAGCTCTGCCGCGAGCCGTCCGATGTCTGCACCGTTGTTCGCGAGGTGGACGTGCACGTGCCGCAGCCCGCGCCGAGCAAGCTGACCGACGAGCAGCGTCGCCTCGACGGCGTAGAACAAGCGCCAGACCGCCGCTCGGACGCCGCGCGCACCCCGGTGCCGCGCCCTCCACAGCACCCCGAGGTAGCCGACCGGGTGGCGCAGCACCGGAGCGAACGCGCGGACCCAGGCGCTCGGTGGTAGTCGCTGCAGCACGGTGGTGCCGGCTACGGCTTCCCGGTCCGCGGCGGACAGGACGTCGCCCGGCGTCGCGGGGCGGACCGAGAAAGTGTCGACCCGAAGGCCGCTGGCCCGCACACCGCGCACCTCCCGCTCGATGAACGTGTGCGAGAGCGCGGGGTACTGGCTCACCAAGTATCCGACGCCGGCACCGGCCGGCCCGCGGTCAGCGGGTGGTCTCATCGCGTTCCCAGCGAACGCTCCGGTGGCGGGCGCTCCACCGTGATGCGGCCGTGACACCGCAGTACACCGCAGCCGCCGGCAGCAGTGCCGGCTCCCGCAGCAACGTCGCACCTAGCCCACGCAGCGAGGCTCCGGTGCTGCGCGCGAACGCGTCCGGTCCGGTGCCCCCGTCTGCGAGCGCGACGTCGTGCACCGCAGCGGCCAGCTGCCGGTTGCCGGTTGCAGTCCGAGTGCGTACCTGCACCAAGCTGCGGAGCGTACGCGGTGTCTCGACCACGAACGCGTGGTCGGGCAGCACGACTCGCTCGTCCGGCTGGAAGTGGCGTTGCACGAACAGATCGTCGCCCATCAATGTGGGGAATCGGTCAAAACGCGCTCGTCCGGCCGCGTTCACCGCGTAGACGCCGAGCCCGACCAGCCCCTCGGTGACATACGGCATCCGCGTGTACGCCTGGTAGAAGGCCCGCACCGGCCACGGCCGGCCGGCCGTGCGGAACACGACGCGCGGCGCCGCCACCAGCGGCCGCGGGCCGGCGAGCGCTCCCGTCAGTGCGCGCACCGCCTCCGCAGTGATCACGATGTCGGCGTCCAGGTAGATGCGCGGCAGCGTTTCGGCCACGTCATCGCCGGCATTGAGGGCGGCGGACTTCGACGCGGCGGCCAGCTCGATCGCACGCACCCCGGGGAAGGACCGGGCCACCTGGGCGGTGTCGTCACTGCAGCCGTTGGCGACGACCACGATCTCGGCTTCGCCGCTGCTGGCCAATCCAGCGAGCGGCCGTAGACACCGCTCCAGCACGCGGGCCTCGTCGTGCGCCGGGACGACCACCGAGACAAGCGCCATCGCCGCTCCTCTATATCTGGCCTGACTCGGCCGAACCGATACGCCGGGGTCCTGCCGTCCCGGCTGGTGCCACGGTGCTCCGACCGCGAATCGATCAGCAGGCGGATCGTCGCCGGCGCGTGCCTGAGGGCGAGGGTAAGCCATCCCAGTTCACCTAGACTCGGCGACGTCCGCATCGCTCCCCGTTCGACCAGCCGGTATATCGGTACCCGGTAAGCGCTTCGATGCCCAGTCCCGACATTCACGAGAGGTCCGCCCACCGTGCCGCACCCCGCCCTGGACGTCTCGGTCGTCATCCCGGCCTATCAACGAGCCGACCTGGTCGCACGTTCCGTGCTCTCGGCGCAGCAGCAGCAGCCGGCGCCCGCACGCGAAATCATCGTCGTCGATGACGGCTCCACGGACGGTACCGGGGACGTCGCGGCACGCTACGGCGCCACCGTGCTCCGGCAGCCCAATGGCGGCGAGGGCGCGGCGCGCAACGCCGGTCTCGCCGCCGCAACCAGTACCTGGGTAGCGCTGCTGGACTCGGACGACGCCTGGCTGCCGCATCATCTCGACCGGCTGTTCGCGCACGCGGACGGCCAAGTCCTGGTCAGCGACTCCACCCGGTCCATCCCCAGCGGACGACTGGAGGGCACCCCGAGCACTGCCCCGGTGGCACTCACCCCCGCATCGATCCTGTGGCCCAACAGTCCGATCGTGCCGAGCGCGTGCATGGTGCGCCGGCAGGAAGCACTCGATGTCGGCGGCTTCCGTGCGCTAGCCACCGCGGCCGACTTGGATTTCTTCATCCGGATCCTGGAGCGGGGGCCCGGCGTCGCGCTGCCGGACGTAACCGCGCTCTACTTCCTGCACGAGGCGCAGGTCTCCAGCGACAATGCGTCGATGAAGGCGGGCCGGCTGGCTGTGCTGCGGGAATATGCCGACCGGCCGTGGTTCCCCGCCGGAGTGCTCGACAAGGTCGCGGCCGGCGATACGTGGGACGCGCTCCGGCTGGCCCAGCGGCAGCGCGATGGCGCTGGCGTGGCTCGGGCCACCGCACGGCTACTCAGTCCGGCTTCGTGCCGCGCGGTGACGCAGCTGCTCGCGTTTCGCCGGCGGGTGCGCCGGCGCTGACCGACCGCACGGTCGCGGCTGCTCGCCAGGGCGCGAGCCAGCCGTCCGCCGCAGCCCGCCAAGAGGCCGGCACGCTGCGCCGGTCCATCTGCAGCAGTCGCCAGCGCACCAGCGCAAGGCTGACGACGGCGGCGGCGGCGTAGGCGAGCTGGCCCCACTGGTGACCAGTCGTGGCGGCCGCTACGAAGTGACGGGCCGCCCCCCAGCGGCTGCCCGCGAGCGCGTAACCGCGCGCGAGATGCTGGTGCCACACCAGCGACTGAGTCCGCTCGGCCGCAACAGGCACGATCGCCGCATTGCGCTGCCGCAGGAATTCCCGCTTGGCACCTATGAGGGCAACGTTCGCGGACATGCTGCCGCCCCAGGTCCGGTACCCGAGCAAAGGTTCGTCCACGTACGCAAGCGGCGCCTGCTGCGCCAGCCGCAGCCACATGTCCCAGTCCTCGATGTTCGCCGCGTCCTCGTCGAACCCGCCGATGCGCAGCGCCAGCTCGCGGTCCACGACCACGCCGGAAGGGCTGCCTGGGATCTGGTTCTCCAGCAGGAACGACCCGGCGAGGTCGTCGGTGGCGTGCATCCGGATCGCCTTGGTGATCCGCAGCTCGTCGTCGACGGCGACGCAGCCGACCGCGCTCCACCGTGCCTCCGGCTGCTCCGCCAGCGCAACGAGTTGGGCGCGCAGCTTGCCCGGCGCCCACAGGTCGTCGTCGTCGAGAAAAGCGACCCAGCGCGTTCGCGCCGCTCGGAGCCCGGCGTTGCGTGCCGGCCCCGGCGCACCGCCCGAGACCTCACGCCGGATCAGCTGGACCGGCTCGCCCGCCTGCACGAACCGCTCGTCAACGGCATCCGCGGTGCCGTCCACGGAAGCGTCGTCGACCACGATCACGGTCACGTCGATACCGACCTGGTCGAGGCTCATCCGGATCGTGTCGAGCAACAGATCCCGGCGGTTGTGCGTAGGGATCACCACCGTGATCCGGAAGTCGGTCCCCTCTTGCGGCGCGACATCAGCGGGCTGCTCGAACATCCCGGCAGGCTATCGCCACCGCGTTATCCACGATGTCGTTTCCCGAACTGCAACACTTCCTGCATGAATGCCGGCGGGCCATCCGCATCCCTGGTCACCATCGTCGTTCCCACCAAGAACGCCCGTGGTCTGCTCCCCGGACTGCTGGCCTGCCTCCGAGACCAACTGCTTGCCCCGCACGAGATCCTGGTCATCGATGACGGGTCTGACGATGACACCGCGACGGTGGCGAGTGACGGTGGCGCACGGGTCCTGACCGCTCACGGCTCCGGGCCGTACGCAGCTCGCAACACCGGCTGGCGGGCAGCGGGGACGCCACTTGTCGGCTTCCTGGACGTCCGTTCCCGTCCGCTGCCGACCTGGCTCGCTGCGGTCGCGGCACTGCTGGACGATCCTGCCGTCGCGCTGGCCGGCTCACAGATCCAGGTGCTCCCGGGAACATCCTGGGCGTCGCAGGTGGCTGGTCACGAACAACCGTTCTCACTGCGCCACTTCATCGACGCGCCGATGCACTGGCCATACCTGCCGACCTGCAACCTGATCACCCGGGTCGAGGTGCTGCGTCGACTGGGCGGCTTCCGACCGGTCCGCAGCGGCGGTGACGCCGACTTCGGCTGGCGTGTGCACCAAGCCGGCCTCGGCACGGTGGCTGCGGTGCGGGAGCCGCTGCTGGGTTGGCAACCGCGCACGTCTCTGCGCGCGCTGATAGAGCAGTTCCACCGTTACGGGCAGAGCGAGGCCGCCCTGCGGCTGCACTGGGCAGCCACCGGTGTGCAGGTACCGCTGCCGGCCGACCGGATCAGATTGGCCGCCCGCGCCGGCGCCCATACGGCGCTGACGACTGTCGCCTGGGTCGCCCGTCGACGGGAGCGGTTCATCCGTGAGGTGCTTGCGCTGCAAGCCGTCGCGCACGCCGTCGGGTATCGGCGCGGGTTACGCGACTTTCACCGGACCGGAGACCCGTTTCTCCCCCGCGACGAGCTGGAGCCGGTCGGGAGTTGACGCCGACGCTCTGGAGTTACCGCGAAACGTAAGCCGGCCACTGCCCGAACTGCCGGCAGCGGACGTGACGGACGCGCGCACGGGCGTTGGCCTGCAAGTAGCGAGCGGCCCGAGTCGCTGACCAACCGGACCGCGCGCGCGCCTGCGCGAGCGTGCGGTACACGGGCGCGGCAGTTACCTCCGGCCAGATCGACTCCGCGGCCTGCAGCAGCTTGTCCACCAGGGCGGTGTCGGTTTCGCGGCGCCGGTCGTACTCGTACAGCGCGGTCAACACCCCCTCGGTGGCCAGCGCGGCCCGCGCCTGCCGCAGCAACTCACCGGCGTTCGCAAGTCGTTCCGCATCCTGCTCGGCCAATACCTCGAACGCGTCCAGGCGGTAGGTCATTGCCGAGATGACCGGATCGCTCACGCTGTGCATCATGCTGTCTCCGTGCACCCGGTACACGGCCTGCCGCACGCCGCGCAGGTGACCGACCGCACCTCGCGCGGCAAGCCGCAACCACATTCCGATGTCCGAAGTGTGCGGCAGTTCCGGCGCGTAGTGGACTTCTTGGACGAGCGAGGTCCGGGCCACCACCTCGGGACTATGGATGCACACGTGCCCCGACCGAGCAGCCTGACCCAGCCACGCGTCGCCGTCCCAGATTCGGGTGACAGCGCGGTCGCGGGTCGGCAGCCGTCGCGGCTCCGGTGCGCCCTCCCGGTACACCGTCACCGGTCCGTAGACGAAGGCCGTCTCCGGGTGCGCGTCCAGTACGGTGACAGCGCGTCGCAGCGAACCTGGCGTCAGCATGTCATCGGCGGACAGGTTCACCGTGTAGTCGCCGGTGCACCAATCGACGCCGTCGTTGAGACTGGCGATCAGCCCTAGGTTCTCCGGATGCTTGATCAGGTGCAGCCGGGGCTCCCGGGCCATCGCCTCCTCGACGAGCGCGATGCTGTCGTCCGTCGAAGCGTTGTCGACCACCACTACCCGGACGTCGACCTCACGCTGTGACAGCGCACTGTCGATGGCGTCCGGTAACCACCGCGCGTAGTTGTAGTTCGGGATGACGACGTCGACCGATCCCATCAGGACCACGTCTTCCAAGGCGCGGAACCGCTCTCCCACATCTCCTGCAACAGGTCCTTGTCCCGCAGCGTGTCCATGCATTGCCAGAAGCCGTCGTGCTTGAAGGCCATCAGCTGCCCGTCCCGCGCCAGCCGCTCCATGGGCTCGCGCTGGAACGACGTGGAATCCCCGTCGATGTAGTCGAGGACACCCCGCTCGAGGACGAAGAATCCACCATTGATCCAGCCCTCCCGTGCCTGTGGCTTCTCCGAGAAGGTACTGACCGCCTCACCGTCCAGTTCGACGTGTCCGTAACGGGCCGGTGGCCGCACAGCGGTCATGGTGGCGAGCTTCCCGTGCTTCTCGTGGAAAGCGATCAGATCCGTGATCGACAGATCGCAGACACCGTCTCCGAAGGTCATCATGAAACGGTCGCCGAGCAGGTGCGCCACCCGCACCAATCGCCCGCCCGTCTCGGCGCTGACGCTGGTGTTCATCAACGAGACTTCCCAATCCTCCTGGTGATTCTCGTGCCGCTGCATGGCCCCGGTGCGGGTATTGACGGTGAAGTCGCTGACCAGGTTCGAGTACTCGCTGAACCACGCCTTGATCTGCTCGCCCTTGTAGCCGAGGCAGATGACGAACTCGCGGAACCCGTAGGTCTCGTAGCCCTTCATGATGTGCCACAGGATCGGGTGGTGACCGATCTCGACCATGGGCTTCGGCTTCGTCTGGGTCTCCTCCCCCAGCCGGGTGCCGAGACCGCCGGCAAGCAGGACCGTCTTCACAATCCCGACCCCGATCCGAAAAAGCCCCGCACGGCGCCGATGACGCGGTCGATGGTCCGGTCCGCCATATACGAGTGCAGCGGCAGGGTGACGATCCGCTCGCTCATATATTCGGTGACCGGCAACGGCCCGCGCCGCGCCGACCGGTAGAAGCTAAACGTGTGGGCGCCCAAGAAATGGATTCCCGACGCCACCCCTTCCGAGCGCAGGTGCGCCATCAGCTGTTCACGCGCCATTTCGTCAGGGCAGCGCACCGTGTAGATGAAGGGCGCGATGTTGGACCAGTCCGTATCCAACCGGGCCAACTGCGGGAACGCGGCGAACGCCTCGTCGTACCGGCGGCAATACGACTGTCTGTTACCGATGAACTCCTTGGCCAGCGCGAGCTGCGCGGTCCCGATCGCCGCCGGGATGGAGCCGAGGTGGGAACGGTAGCCCTGGCGGGTCACGTCGTAGTGCCAGGTTCGGGTATCCCGATACCTGGCCTCGGTGTCGGAGTTGACGCCGATGAGGCGCAGCTCGTGCAACACCTGGACATCCGCCTCGTTCGAGGTGATGACCGCACCACCCTCGAGCGTCGTGATCAACTTCACCGGGCCGAAGGAGAAGCAGGTGAGGTCCCCGGACGCGCCGATGTGGCCGTCCTGGGTGGTCGAACCGAATGCATGCGCGGCGTCCTCGATAACCCGCAGCCCGTGTTCCCGGGCGAGTGTGTACACGGCCTCGGTGTCCCGGCACGGCACGCCGCCGTAGTGCATCAGCATCAAGGCCCGCGTCCGCGGGCCGATCAGCTCCCGGGCGCGCGCCGCGTCCAGACCCAGCGTGTCCGGCTCGATATCGCATAGCACGACGTCTGCACCGGTGGCGGTCATCGCCTGATGTCCCGCAACGTAGGTGAAGGAGGGGCAGATCACCTCGTCGCCGTGGCCGATGTCGGCCAGCCTCGCCGCAAGATGCAGGGCCTCGGTACACGAGCTGGTCGCCACGGCGTATCGCCCGCTGCCCTCGAGGAACGACTCGATCCCGAACTCGAACTCTCGGGTGCGGCTGCCGAGACCGAGGAAGCCGGCGTTCAGAGCGGCGGTGGTCGCCGCGTGCACCTCGGGGCCCAGGTAAGGACGGAATACCGGGACGGTGTCGCTCTCGTCGATCGCGATGTCCGCCGCAGTGCGACCCGCGAGCGCAGTGGTGTTACCGGCCACCGCCGTCATATCGCGTCCGGTTGGAAGACCAGTACCCGGTCGTCTCGTGCACCGGCATGCTTGTCATACAAGGCGATCACGTCAGCCGGCACCGGTGCAAGATCGTCGGCACGAGCGAAGTCGTAGATCGTCGTGCCGGTGGATGCAGCATCCACCAGCTTCGCTCCCGACCGCGTGCGCAGGTCGTCGATGTGTGCAGTCCGGAAGTCGATGCTGAAACGGGTGCGGCCCGACGTGTTCGGCACCGTCGCATGCAGCTGGGCGGCGCTGAAGATGAGGACGGACGCCGGCGTCCCGAGGACACGGAGGTCCTCGCCGAGATCCGGCGGTTCCTCGACGGTCGGGTGGTTGCGGTTGTCGCTCTTCACGTGGCTGGCGGCGCTCGCTCTTCCCTTCGCGTTCCAGTCGAAGGCGTCGAACCCGGCCGACGTATTGCGCACCGGACGCTCCCAATATTTCGGGAAGAAGGCCAGCGCCGAGTCCGCAGTGATGCTCGACATCGGCATCCACCAGTTGTTCTGGCACGGCGGGCACGAGTACCACACGTCGCGGTGCTCGCGGTAGGCGTATCCCACCCCCGCCGTGAGGTACCCGGAGTGGCTGACGATCCGTAGCTTGGGCAGGTCGAAGTACGTCGCAGACGGGTCGCAGCCGTAGGACACCAGCAGGTCCCGCAATAGTTCCTTCGCTCGCTCCGAGTGGGTGAATCGGGGCTTGAGCGCAGCCACGATCTCCACGAACCGCTCCACCGGCAGCTCGCCTTGGGCTGACTCGGGCGCGATCGGGTCGAAGGCCTCGCGGATCAGATCCCAGGCGTGATCCACGAAAGCGCGCGACGCCGCGGTGGCTTCGGCATGCAGGATCGCACCGCTGTAGACCTGCCGACGCCGCTCCTCGTCGGTATCAGGCAAGCCGGCGACGATGACAGCCACGACTACCTCCGAACAGCGGACAGCCGTCTCTCGGCCCTCCCCCGCGTGTCATGATAGTCACAGCGCGCAGCCACGAACCGGGCTTTGGAGTCATTGGTGCAGCTCATCGCGGTCGTCCCGGCGGCGGGCTTCGCCACCAGGCTGCAGCCTTTGGCGGTGAGCAAGGAGATGCTCGTCGTGCGGGGTCGTCCGATGATCGACCACCTCGCCGAGCGGCTGCTGGCCGCCGCGCCGTCGCGATTCCGGGTAGTGACGCGGCCGGACAAGTCCGACCTGCGGGCGCACGCGGCCGCCCAGAACTGGGAGACGATCCTGGGCAGTCCCACCCAGGTGGCGCAGTCGGTTCAGCTGGGCCTGGCCGGCCTCGCCGACGACGACCTCGTCCTGGTGGGGTTCCCGGACACAATCATCGAAACCGAGGACGCAGCCGTCCGGACTGTGGCAGCGTTGTCGGACGATGCCGACGCCGCGCTCGGGCTGTTCCACTCGGCCGAGCCGGAACGTGGCGACGTCGTCGAACTCCTACCCGATGGGAAGGTACTGCGGGTCGAGCCCAAGCCGCGCACACCGGCGGGTGATCTGGTGTGGGGCTTGGTGGCGGCCCGCGCCGGGCCGTTGCGGGAGCTGAGTACCGTGACCGAGCCGGGTCACCTGTGGGACCGCTGGGCGCGAAATGGCCGGGTTACCGGCGTGGAACTGGAGGGGGCCTACCTCGATGTGGGGACACCGGAAGCGCTGGACGCCGTCGACGCCTCGGCGCGTCGCCGTCCCGCCGGCTCATCCGGGCGCTGACCCGTCCGGCGCGGCACCGGGTGGTCCGCGGTGACCGCCGAGGCAGTACTGCGCTGCCGGTCCTGCTCCGGCCCGCTGCCGGCGCCGTTCCTGGACCTGGGAAGTACACCGGTAGCCAACCGGCTGCTCCCGGCCGCGGACAGTCCGGAGCAGCTGTATCCGCTCGGCGTGGTCCACTGCCCGGCGTGCAGCCTCGTCCAGCTCGCCTGGGAGCTACCAGCGGCTGAAATCTTCGACGAGGAGTACCCGTACTTTTCGTCGTACTCGGACTACCTCGTACGGCATGCTGCCGACCACGCGGAACGGTTGATCACCGAATACGGGCTCGGGCCGGATAGCCTCGTCATCGAGGTCGGAAGCAATGACGGCTACCTGCTCCAGGCGTTCGTCGAGAAGGGTGTCCCGGTGCTGGGTATCGACCCGTCGCCGGGGCCGGTCGAGGCCGCGCGTGCCCGGGGTGTCCGGACCGAGCGGGCATTCTTCGGGAACGACGTCGCCGCCGATGTGGTCCGTCGGTTCGGACATGCGGACGTGGTCATCGCGAACAACGTGATGGCCCACGTACCGGACCTCAACGATGTCGTCCGCGGCTTCGCCACCCTGGTCGGGGACCAAGGGGTCGTCACCGTCGAAAATCCCTCCGTCGTCGAGCTGATCCGCCATGTCGAATTCGACACCATCTACCACGAGCACTACTGCTACTTCTCCTGCTCCTCGGTCCGGGAACTGTTCGGGCGGCACGGCGTGCGACTGTTTCGGGTCGAGGATCTCTCGCTGCACGGCGGCAGCCTGCGTTGGTGGGGCAGCCGGACAGCAGACATAGAGCCCAGCGTCACGCAGCACCTTGCGGACGAGCACGACCTCGGCGTCACGACGCCGTCGTTCTACGCCGACTTCGCGACCCGGGTGCAACGGCTGCAATCATCGCTGCGCGAGATGCTGAGTTCGCTGCGCGCTCAGGGCAAGCAGCTAGCCGGATACGGAGCGGCCGCCAAGGGCACCACGCTGCTGACCACGACCGGCATCGGCCGCGAGACGCTCGACTTCGTGGTCGATCGCAACGAGCACAAGCAAGGACTGTTCGTTCCGGGAGCACGGATTCCGGTGCTCCCGGTGGAGGCATTGCTCGAGCGGCAGCCGGACTACGTGCTGCTGCTCGCCTGGAACGTGGCCGACGAAATCCTCGCCCAACAAGAGGAATTCCGGCGGCGCGGCGGCCAGTTCGTCGTGCCCGGTCCCGAGCCGGCACTGCGATGAGGGTCCTCGTCACTGGCCACGAGGGCTACCTCGGCGTCGTGGCCGTGGCCGCGTTGCAGGCGGCGGGCCATGATGTCTGCGGCCTGGACTCCGGCCTGTTTCGTCGCTGCACCCTCGGCCCCGAACCGCCGGCGATACCGGCTGTCCAGGTCGATCTACGCGAAGTCGCGCCAGAGCACCTCGCCGGCGTCGAAGCGATCCTGCACCTGGCGGCGCTCTCGAACGATCCGCTCGGGGACCTCGCGCCGGAGATCACCTACGACATCAACCACGCCGCATCGGTCCGGTTGGCGCGGCTGGCGCGTGACGTCGGCGTGCGCCGATTCCTGTATGCCTCCACCTGCAGCGTGTACGGCGCGCGGGGCGGCGACGACATGCTGGACGAGGATGCCCGGCTCGCTCCGGTCACGCCGTACGCGGTGAGCAAGGTGCGGGTCGAGGAAGACCTCTGTGAGCTCGCCGATGACCACTTCACCCCTGTGTTCATGCGTAACGCGACGGCGTTCGGGTTCTCCCCGCGACCCCGGCTCGATGTCGTGGTCAACAATCTGGTGGCGACCGCGTTGCTGACCGGTGTCGTCCGGGTGCTCTCGGACGGCACCCCGTGGCGTCCGCTGGTGCACGCTCAAGACATTGCCGCGGCAGCGTGCGCATTGCTCGACGCCCCCGCCGACCTGGTGCGCGCTCGTGCGTACAACGTCGGCAGCGACAGCGAGAACCACCGGGTTTCCACGATCGCCGCGCTGGTCGCGGACGCGGTGCCCGGGGCGACGGTGGAGATCACTGGCGAGAGCGGTGGTGACCCGCGTTCGTACCGGGTCGACTTCGGCCGGATTCGCCGGGAGATCCCCGCATTCACGCCTGGCTGGACGGTGGCCGAGGGGGCTCGCGACCTCGCGCAGCGATTCCGCGACGAGTCCCTCACCGCGAACGGCTTGGACCAGACGTTCATCCGGCTGCGCTGGCTGCGCTACCTGCAAGAAGCAGGGCAGATCGACGACGGCCTGCGCTGGCTACCGCAGCGGGAACCGACGAGATGAGGGCTGCCGGGGCGAGCCAGAGTATCGACGACCACCTGGACGCCGTGACGGTGGTGCTCGCCGCCGACGACGGCTACGCGCTGCCGTTGGCGGTGGCCGCATTCTCGGTGATCGCCATGCTGGCCGCGGGGCGGAAGCTTCAGCTGTGCATCCTGGACATGGGGATGAGTCGGGCCAAGCGGCACGCTGTACAGCAGACGGTCGACCAGCCGCGCGTAGAACTGCGCTGGATCGACTCACTGAGCGATCGGGTCCGACAACTGCCCAACACCTGGCCAGCCATCACCCGCGCCGGCTACGGCCGGCTGTTCATTCCGGATGTACTGCCGGAATCGACGCACCGGGCCCTGTACCTCGACTGCGACGTGATCGCCCGACGCTGCGTCGGCGAGCTGTTCGACACGGATATGGGCGGGCGTCCGGCGATGGCGGTGCCCGACTCCCAGTCGCCGTTCGTCTGTTCGCCGAGCGGATTGCCGTGGTGGTATCGCTCGGGACGGTCGGCGCACGAACCGAACTTCAACTCCGGCGTCATGCTGATGGATCTCGACGTGTGGCGGCGTGAGGGCCTCGGGAACGCGATGCTGACGTACCTGACCGACGGCCGGCATGTGGTCGGCCAGGACCAAGAGTCGATCAACGCGGTGATCGGCGATCGGATCGGGCTGCTCGACCCCCGTTGGAACCAGCAGTCCGAGATGTTCCAGCAGCAGTACGAGGTCGCGCTGCCGTACGACGCCGGGACGCTCGCGGGCCTGCGGGATGACCCGTGGATCGTGCACTTCTCGAACCGGCCCAAGCCATGGACCCGTGGGGGTGACCACCCGTTCGCGGCAGAGTGGTACGGGCACCTGGACCGAACCGCATTCGCCGGCTGGCGGCCATCGCTCGCGCGGGACACGGCGCTGCGCCTTCGTCGCACTCCCCGACGACTTGCGTCGCGGAGCAAACGCGTGGTCAAGACCGCGCTCCGGATGCACTGAATCAGGCGGGCCGCCGCCAGACCCGGCGGGGCGTCACACCAGGCCGTGGGCGTGCATCGCCTCGGCGACCTGCAGGAAGCCGGCGACGTTCGCGCCGAGCACCAGGTCGCCGGGCGCGCCGTACTCGTCGGCGACCGCCTCACATCGCGCGTGGATGTCCCGCATGATCTCGGCGAGCCGTGTTTCGGTGTGCTCGAAGGTCCACCTGTCGCGGGACGCGTTCTGTTGCATCTCCAACGCGGAGGTCGCCACGCCACCGGCGTTCGCGGCCTTGCCAGGGCCGAAACCCACCCCGGCCTCGCGAAAAACGTCCACCGCCGCGGGCGTAGCCGGCATATTGGCACCTTCGACCACCGCCAGGCACCCGTTGCGGACCAGTTGCACGGCCGCGGTCTCGTCGAGCTCGTTCTGCGTCGCGCTGGGGAGCGCTACCTGGCATGGCACGTCCCAGACGCACCCGCCCGGCACGAAGCTCGCGGAACCGACCCGCTGCGCGTAGGCGCTGACCCGCTCGCGCTCGACGTCCTTGACCTGCTTGAGCACCTCCAGGTCGATGCCCTTCTCGTCCACTACGTACCCGCTCGAGTCCGAACAGGTGACCGGCAGCGCACCCAGCGCGGCGGCCTTCTCGATCGCGTAGATCGCCACGTTGCCCGAGCCCGAGACCACGACCCGCTTCCCCTCGAGGCTGTCACCACGCGCCGCCATCATCTCCGCAGCGAAGAACGCGGCACCGTATCCGGTGGCCTCGGTCCGCACCAGTGCGCCGCCGTAGGACAGGCCCTTGCCGGTCAGTACGCCCGCCTCATAGCGATTGGTGATCCGCTTGTACTGCCCGAACAGGTAGCCGATCTCGCGAGCCCCGACCCCGATGTCGCCGGCGGGCACGTCGGTGTACTCCCCCAGGTGCCGGTAGAGCTCGGTCATGAACGACTGGCAGAACCGCATGACCTCGGTGTCCGATCGACCCTTCGGGTCGAAGTCGGCGCCGCCCTTGCCCCCGCCGATCGGCATCCCGGTCAGTGCATTCTTGAAGATTTGCTCGAACCCGAGGAACTTCACGATGCCCAAGTCCACCGACGGATGGAAACGCAGCCCGCCCTTGTAGGGCCCGAGTGCGGAGTTGAATTCGACACGGAAGCCGCGGTTGATGTGCACCTCGCCGCTGTCGTCCTGCCACGGCACCCGGAAGATGATCTGCCGCTCCGGTTCGCAGATGCGCTCGATCGTCTTGAGCTCCGCGTACTCCGCGTGTCGATCCAGGACCCGGCTGAGCGAACCGAGCACCTCGCGAACCGCCTGGTGGAACTCCGCCTGGCCGGCGTTGCGGCGGACTACCTCTTCATAGAGACGCGCCACCCGTTCATTCGGCTCGACACCCACAAAGGCCCCTCCGCATCTACTCGCGTCGCTCGGCCGCGCTCCCGGTGCCCGGCACAAGCCGGTCAGGCACCGGAAACCAGTGCCTGCGAAGCATCGTCCCAGAGACGCGTCCGCGCTCGGCACGCGGGCGTAGCGCCGCCGCGGACCTCCGAGCGCACCCGGCATCGGGCGCAACCAGCCCCGCGGCGGCGCCAGCCGCCCATCAGAACCTCGTCGCGATCAGGACATGCGCTGCATCCGGGACAGCCGGTGCTGTCGCTGCGGGAGCGCCATCATCGCCAACCCGAAGAGCGCCACGCAGGCACCCACCACCACGTTGCTGACGATCAACCCGGTGGTCCGGTCGGTACCTTGCACCGCCCACGGGGAGATGATCAACCAGACGCCCACCAGTGGCGCGACCCACGCCAACCCGTGCGTGCGGCCGTAGGAGGCGGCGAAACCGAAGGTCAGCAGCATCAATGCCGCGCCCACGATCAGGTTGTTCACCGCTAGCTGGGACGAGGCGGAGTTGAAGCCGACCACCCACGCCGAGATAGCCGCGTAACCGCTGGCAAGGAAGATCAGGCCTTCGAATCCTTGAGCCTCGGGCGTTGCACCGAGCCCGTCATAGCGCTCGCGCAGCGCCATGATGTCGGGGTGGAGCGCCATGGATGTTGGTGAGGTTCCTGCATTACTCATAACCCACCTCCATGTGGTTGAACCTTCTTTCATTCTGCGCCGAGGTTGACCATTTGCAATGGTCTCGACACCGAATGTTTCCCCCTGTGAACACAGAGGTTTCGGTCCCCCGGACGGTTGCGTCAGCGCGTTGTGAACAAGGCCGAGGGTGACCAGTAGCCAGGCCGTGGCCCCGACCCAGAAGAACTCCTGTGACACGGTCTGGAGCTGACGTACATGCAGTTGCATTGCTACCCCGTAGGTCGCCGTCGCATACATGCCGAGTGGGAACACGGTCGCCCACCAGACCCCTTCGTAGCGCAGCGAGCCGGGGCGGTGGTCAAGTCGCCACATCTGGGCGTAGAGCAGGAGCGGGATCCACGCGGTGGCCGCGATCCACAGTGCGAGGGTCGCCGCTCGGGACGGTCCGTGCAGCCACCCGAAACTGCGCACAGTCGCGGTCGTCTCGATCATCCGGGTGCCCGCGAGGGTTGCGATCGCCAGGCCTCCCATCAGGATCCAGCTGTCCGGTGCCACCTCGTCCGGGACGAACGGCGCCGCGGCGGCACGCCACACGATCAACCACGCCACCGCGAGGTACACCGCGACGCCGAGGATCCACCAGACCAGGGCCGCGATCAGCAGCGTGTCCGCCCCCGCCCGGTCGAGGCCCGGCAGCCGCGCTAGATCGGCCGCCGCGACGGCCAGCGACTCGGTCCCTACCGACGCGAGCAGCCAACCGCCGTGTGCGTGGTCGCGCAGCTCGGTGCGTGGCCGCGAGCGGACGTCCGCGACCGCGAAGGGGGCCAGGACGGACCAACCGAGCAACGCGGCGGCGCCCAGCAGCCACCCCCGCCATGGGTGGTCGGAAGGTGCACGGATAGCGAGCACGCCACAGGCCGCGACGAAGGTGAACGATCGCAGCGCGACATCCGGATCGCGTAACGGGCGCCGTGCATCGGGGTGCCCGCGCAGCAGGCGCACAGCCGTGAACAACAGCAGCGCGACAAAGGATGCCTCGGCGAGTCCCTCCAAGCTCCCGCTGATCACACGGTAGTCGTGGTCGTGCGCGGCAACCGCCACGATCCCGGTCGCCATCACCAGCGCGAAGGACGCCGTCGCTGGTTCGGCGGCGCCCCACGAGGGTTTGCCCACACCGTCATCGTGATCGCCGGACGTCGCGGTCAAACACGACGCGTGCCGCCAGCGCCGGTCAGCGGCCGGTCGGCCCGAACTTCTCGGCGAACAGGTCGAGCATCGCGCGCCACGAGCGCTCGTCCGTTTCCCGGTGGTAGCGCAGTCCCTCCCTGCTACCGTCCGCGCTCGGGTTCGTGAAGCCGTGCACCTGCCCGCCGTAGAGGTTCATCCGCCAGTCGACACCGGCCGCGCGCATCTCCTCCTCGAATGCGGCGCGCTGCTCCGGTGGCACGTAGGGGTCCTCGGTCCCGATGCACACCAGCACGCTGCCGGAGATGTTGCGGGCATCCTGCGGCCGCGACGTCGCCAGGCCGGAGTGAAAGCCCACCACCGCGGCGAGCGGGACGCCACCGCGGGCCAATTCCAGCGACATGGTGCCGCCGAAGCAGTAGCCGATAGCTGCGATCCGGTCCGGGTCCGTCCACTGCTGCGCCAGCAACACATCGAGGCCGGCCTGTCCCAGCTCGCGGGTGCGCAGCGGATCCTTCATCAGCGCGCCGAGACGCTCGGTCGCTTCGTCGGTGGGCAGCGGTTGACCGTCCCCCATGTAGTCGAGGACGAAGGCCGCGTACCCCAGTTCGGCCAACCTCTCCGCAACGACCTTGGTGTGGGCCGCGAGCCCGCCGCCCTCGTGGCAGACCAGCACCGCCGGTCGCCGGTCCGGGGAGCTGTCGTCCACCGCGAGGTGTCCGACCAGTCGGCGTCCGTCCGCCTGGTACTCGATGTCGTCGGTGCGCATGCCGCCCCCACCCGGATCAGAGCCCGCCCTGCGCGAGCTGTCCGGCCCAGTCTGCTGCACAGCGGCGCCACGCGGTGTGAGCGCTGAGGCTACCCGGCGCATCACCCCTGTCCGGGGGCGCCGAATGCGCTCACACTGGAGGTCCGTCCCGTCGTCCGTCATCCCCCCACGACGGCGGGGCGGCTTGCCGTGAATTTTGCCACCGCGTCGCGGCACAGGCCGGGCTAGCGGACGCCGTGCGTAGGCGTCTCCTCACGTTGTTCGCGCTGGTCGATCCAGATCGGGATGCCGGGACCGGTAACAAGGTGGATCCAGCCACTGGCCAGTTGCTGACTGACCAATCCGGGCTTCGAGAGCCGAGGACCCTCGGACGTGAAGGAGTCGACCTCCTGATCGGTCAGCTCGATCTGCGCGTTGCCATAATGCAGGATCGCCATAGCCGCACCTCCGATAGATGTGACTTGAGCGTAGGCGCCGCACAGGCTCGCCTACGAACCGAAGGCGCGAGAACGGCAAGGCGACGTACGTGCGTCCCACGCAGGGTTGCAAGGATGAGGACCCGTGATCGATAAGCAAACCGCCGCACCGGACAGCACAGCAGTGCGGGTCGCGTTATGGCGAGCAATGCATGTCCAGGTCGACCCGCCGCCGCACGTGCTCGACGACGAGACCGGCTTGCGATTGGCGGCTCCGGACGAGGGCTGGCGCCACCGTCCCGACATGGACCCCGTCGGCACCGCCGGCTTCCGCGCGGCCATCGTGGCCCGCGCACGCTTCATCGAAGACCTGGTCGCCGAAAAGACCGGTCACGGCCTCAGCCAGTACGTCATCTTGGGCGCTGGCCTCGACACCTTCGCCCAGCGCCGGCCGGAGTTCGCCTCCCGGCTACGGGTGTTCGAGGTCGACCAGCCCGGCCCCCAGGCCTGGAAGCGGCAACGCCTGATCGAGGCTGGCTTCGACATCCCCGACTGGCTGCGACTGGTGCCGGTCGACTTCGAGGCGGCCGGGACGTGGTGGGAGCAACTGGAAGCGGCCGGGTTCGACGCCGCGCAGCCGGCTGTCGTGACCTCCACCGGCGTCACCATGTACCTCACCAACGACGCGATCGCGGGCACCCTGCGCCAGATGGCCACACTCGCTCCAGGCTCCACGCTGGTCATGACGTTCCAACTACCGGAGGAGCTCGTCGACGAAGCGGACCGGCCGGGACGACAGGCCGCGCTGAACGGCGCCCGAGCGTCCGGAACGCCCTTCATCAGCTTTTTCACCCCGGCTGAGATGCTGGCAGCAGCGCGCGCAGCCGGCTTCCACGACGTTCGGCACGTCTCGGGCGCGGCGCTCGCCGAGCGCTACTTCGCCGACCGGGCCGACGGCCTCCGCCCCTCAAGCGGAGAGGACCTGCTGATCGCCACCACGTGATGCCGGTGAACCAGGCGCCCGTTTCGTGAGGGCGTTCCGTCCCACCGCCGTCAGGGTCGCTGTTTCACGACCGAGCGCGGCGCGGAGCGTCATCGGCCAGCGCCATCAGGTTGGCGTCGCGCATTGGATTCCCCGTAGGCGTTGGTAGGCACGGAACCCTCGACTACGTTGGCCAGCGAGGTCTCATCGAGCATCTGCTGCAGGCTGTCGCGCATGGCGATCCATACTTGTGGCAGGTGTGCGGCGGCCCCCGGGTAGTTCGTCTCCTGGGGATGCAGGCCATGTATTTCGATGAGTTGGCCGTCGAGGGCGCGGAATATGTCGCCTATGCTGATTTCTCCGGGTGGTCGCGCGAGGCTGTATCCGCCGCTGTTACCCCGTTGACTGCGGATGAGGCCGGCGCGGCGCAGTTCGCCGATAATTTCCCGGATGAACGCGCCGGGCATATCTTGATCATCAACAATAGTGTCGACTCTGACGAGTTCCGGGTCGCGAGCCGCGAGAGCGAGTAACGCCCGTACCGCGTAGTCCATCTTTGCTGAAATTTGCACGCGTGCTTCCTCGTGAGAATCGGACGCTGCCTTTAGACTGTGCTTTCTAGTGGGATGTTGATCCGACTGCGCGCCGCGCGCGCCCATACGCTGGCGCCCGGGAAGAGGTTTAGCGCCTCGCTCTGGCCACGAGTGAGTTGAGCCCAGCTGCCGTCCGTGTCCAGTTCCGCACGGACCTCGAACCCGACTCGTTGCAGCCGCACTATCTTTGCCGGGATGCCGTCTGGCACTGGCTGGGTGAATATCTCGATGTCATGCGGGCGAACAAGCTGCCCCTGCAGGGTGGTCACGGGGCCGAGGAAGGACATGACGAACTGGTTGATGGGACGATCGTAGAGTTCATCGGGCTTCCCGACCTGTTCGATCCGGCCCTCGTTGATGACCACGATCTCATCGGAAACCTCGAGCGCTTCCTCCTGGTCGTGGGTGACGAACACGGTGGTCACGTGAACTTCGTCGTGCAGGCGGCGCAGCCAGTCACGTAGTTCTTTCCGGACCTTTGCGTCTAGCGCACCGAACGGTTCGTCTAGTAGCAGGACGTTCGGTTCTACTGCCAACGCGCGGGCGAGTGCCATTCGCTGTCGCTGTCCTCCAGACAGTTGACCAGGCAGTCGGTCGGCGAACTGTTCGAGGTGGACAAGCTCGAGCAACTCGTGGACCCGGCGTCGTACTTCCGCCTTCGGCCGTTTGCGGACCTCCAGACCGAACGCAACGTTGCGGTACACCGAAAGGTGAGTAAAAGCAGCATAGTGCTGGAACACGAACCCAACATTGCGATGGCGTGGGTTGAGTCGGGTTGCATCCGCGCCGTCGATCTCGACCGTGCCTAGGTCGGGCTTCTCCAGTCCGGCGATGATACGTAGCAGTGTCGATTTGCCGCCGCCACTGGGGCCAAGGAGCGCCGTGAGCGCGCCTGAGCTTACCGTCAGGTCGATGTCTGCCAGTGCAACGAAGTCGCCGAAGCGCTTACTAACGCCCCGTACTTCGATACCCATTTACTCTACCCTTCTTCGACGAATCCACGCCGAAACGCCTATCGCGATGAAGGCGACGATCATAAGTACAAACGTGATCGCGTATGCGGCGTCATAGTTCAGTTCGTTCTCAACTAGGTTCCCTACCCGTAGTGGCGCGGTCTCGGTCTGGCCTTCGATGTTGTTCGACACGACCAGGACCGCGCCGTATTCGCCGATGCAGCGGGCCAGACTGAGTACGACCCCGTAGGTGAGAGCGGCTCGGATGCTCGGCAGGGTGATGCGCCGCAAGCGGGCGAAGGCGTTGGCGCCCAGCGATGCTGCAGCCTCCTCTTGATCCATGCCAGCATGCTCGAGAACCGGGACGAGTGCCCTTACTACCAGCGGCAGCGACACGAAGACGGTCGCCATGATCATGCCCGGTTTCGCAGCGATCACCACCACCCCGTGACGTTCCAGGAAGGGCCCAAACCAGCCGGTCGGGCCGAACACGAGCACAAGCGCTAAGCCGACCACAATGGGAGAGACAGCGATCGGAAGGTCTACCAATGCGCTCAGCAGACGGCGGCCCCAGAACCGGTACCGCGCAAGCAGAATGCCCACGACGACACCGAATACGGTGTTGATGACGACCGCCGACAACGCCACGATCGCGGTGACCTTGAACGCGTTCAGTGCCTGCGGTGAGCTCAGCGCCGAGGCAAATTCGTCGAGGCCCGGTTGGAAGGTTCGGTACATAATGATCACGACTGGGGTCAGCACGAGCAGCCCGACGTACAGCATGGCCACAGCCCGCAGCAGCAGGGAAGCCGGTGTGAGCGTGCTCCGCGGTGGCGTAGGCATGCCGAGCGGTTGCGTCGGACGTACCAGAGCAGGGTCAGCCACGGCGGGCGACCCGTCGTTGTAGCAGGTCGAGCAACAGGAGCACGATCGCGCTGGCGATCAACAGAATGGTTGCAATCGCCGCTGCCTGTTGCGTGGAGCGCACCGCATTGTCCGCATCTTGCAGCTTGCCGTAGATCACCGAGGAGGCTATCTCGGTCTTGAAGGGAAGATTGCTGGATATAAGGACGACCGACCCATATTCACCGAGCGCCCGGGCGAAGGAGAGAGCCGCCCCAGAGATTGCCGCGGGCATGATCTGCGGCACGATGATCCGGCGAAAGATCACCGGTGTGCTGGCACCGAGAGAGCTCGCCGCTTCCTCGGCGTCGCGGTCGAGCTCAAGCAACACCGGTTGGACCGTGCGAACCGTAAAAGGCAGGGTGACGAACAGTAGCGTGACGAGAAGGCCGGTCCGGGTGCCGACCAACGTGATGCCGATCGGGCTGTTCCCGCCGTAGAGCGCGAGCATCACCAACCCGGCAACAATGGTGGGCAGCGCGAACGGGATGTCGATGACCATCTCGAAGATGCCCGCCCCACGAAAGCGTCCGCGCACAAGCACCCAGGCCACGAGCGTGCCCATGACCGCATTAATCGCGGCTACCCCGATCGACAAGAAGATCGTGAGCCGGAGCGCAGCCGCCGTCGCCGGTTGCGTGACCGCGTCCGCGAAACCATCCCACCCACTGTCGAAGGCCTTACCGACCACCGCGGCCAGCGGTATCAGCACGAGCAGGCTCATCCAAATAGTGACGACGCCCAGGCTGGTACCGGAGGCCGCCCGCAACGGCAGCCCGGCCTTCGCCCGGACGTGGCGCCGCGGCCCGGCGACACCGGCCGGCACCTCACCGGGTACCGCCGGTGTCGCCTCGATCTGTGCCCTCATCAGCGAGGTCAGCCAGAGGCTTCGATCTTGGTAACGATCCCATCGTCGCCGAAGAACTTGTCATTCACGGCGCTCCAACCACCTAGCCCCGCGATCGTCGCGATCTTCTGCGGGTTAGGGAACGGATTGTTGGGGTCGTTCGCACCCTTCACCGGGCCCGGGCTGGTCCCGGACACGACCGGTCGGAAGCCCGTCTGGGCGAAGATCGTCTGACCATCGGTGCTCTGCACGAACTGCAGGAAGTTCTTCGCCGAGTCCGACGCACTCGTCGTCACGGCCGCGGGATTCTCGATGAGGAAGCTTTGCGCCGGAATGACGTAGTCCAGCGACTGGCCGGCCTGCCGAGCGTCGATCGCCTCGTCCTCGTAGGAGATGAGCGCATCACCCGTACCAGAGGTGAACTGCGTCGTGGCGACCGCTCCACTTGAGGCCCGGACAGCGACATGCGCGAAGAACTCCTTCAGGTACGCCTGCGCTTGCGCTTCAGTTCCGCCCGTGAGCAATACGTGTTCGTACGCAGCCAGAATGTTCCACTTCGCCGACCCCGAGGTAGCGGGGTCAGGCGTCACGATCTTGACGCCGGGCTTAATCAAATCGTCCCATCCACAGATGTGCTTCGGGTTCCCGTTGCGAACGGCGATAACCACGACGGAGTCCGACACGATGCCCTTCGTCGGGCCCGAATCCCACCCTTCGCCAACCTTCGACGGAACCAACTTGGTGAGGTCCGAGCCCACCGAGAAGCCGACGTAATCCGCCTTCTGCCCCGCGGCCACATTCTTGCTCTGCGTCCCACTAGGACCGTACGAGGACTTGAACGTGACTCCGGCACCTGCAGCCGTCTTCTGGAACGCCGCCGTGAGCGCGTCATAGGCAGGCTTCGGCACCGAATAGGCAACCAAGTTGACCGTGCCGCCAGCGCTCGTCGACGGCGCCGGGGTCGACGAGGCGGCCGTGGTGGGCGCCCAACTACCGCTCGTAGACGTCGGACAGGCGAACGGCGCTTCACCGCTTGGCTGCGCCGCGGATGTCGACGACGAGGAACAGGCCGCTAGGCCCACGGTTACTGCAACGCCAACGACGGCCGTCACGCCCAACTGGGCCCGACGTGTTCGAACACCCGGCACGGGTAAGCCTCCTCAATGGACGGTGATCCGATTATTCAGATCGTTCCAGTATAGTAAGGAGGCGAACATCGCTTGTCTAGAGGCCCTTCGGCTCGAGACGCAGAGCACAGCTGGTCGACACGACGGTGACGTTCCGCTCGAGACGGTCGCCAGTGCGGTTCTGTTGAAGTACAGGCCCTGCTGTGGCGTAGCGGTCTTTCAACTTCGGCTGAGACCCGATCTGCGCGTAAGTAAATCTACTGTGGTCGACGGTGCGCCGCAGTGAATCGCCCGTCGGGGGCGTGAGGTGCGTGTACAGCCCCAAGTACACGGTTGGCGCGGGGGCGGATTCCGGTGGTGCAGCCACCTCGTGGTAGATCCCGATGGCCTGCGCCTCGCTGATCGCGGGGTGGGCGTCCCGGGGGGCCAGCTTCGCGTAAGCGAGCGACCCCCAGTAGGTGACCACGTCCGGGGCGGGTGTCGGCATGATACCGGGAATCGTGGCCAGGCTGCTCGGCAGCGACGATCCGGGTGAGGACAGACCCCGCTTGGACCAAGCGGCATCGCCTATTCCTACCTAACGGCCCTGCCTTACGCCCAAACTCGTTTACTGATTTTTGGGGAGACTGTGGAATTCTTGGCTAGGAAAAATCGACAATCTTCACGGTATCGGTAACTTTATCGTCCATCCGGATTTGAATGGTAAAGTTATTCTCAATAGGCTTGAGGATAACAGCAACGATTTTCCCATCGTCAGCCCTTATCGAATCTAGCTTTTTCAGCGCTCCTTGTCGGTAGTCAAGATCAGCCCCCTTGCTACAAGTGCTGCTCACGTGCAGCACGATCACATGCTCAAGTCCTCCTGTCCCATGGTGAACTTCCTGTACGCCGTGGGTCGCTTCCACAACATAAAGTCCGCTCGGGCTCCGAGAGAGCGTCTTTCCGCAATACTTCAGTGCAGGCGCCCCCGTGCTGGCCGTTGAGGGCGCACCGCACCCTGCTACTGCTAGTACGGCGAGCACCCCAAGAGCGGCAATCGACACCCTTAGCACGAAGTGATCGTGCCCTCGCCTGACCTGCGATTCGCAGCCCACAACAGTGTCACCTCTCGACCATGGACGCCTCCGGAGGCGCTTGGAAGGTAGAGAGGTGTAGCTGCGATGTACCGAACTCGCGGGTTACGGTGGAGTGCATGTCCCTGACAAGAACCCGTCCAACGTTTCTGCTCGCTGCTGTGGGCTTGTCCGTGCTCGCCATGGTCGGTTGCAATGGCTCTTCGAACGGCGCGGGCCGGAGCACCCCGCCACCGTCCGCATCGGTTGAGTCAACCGCGCCGATCGACGGCGAGACAGCGCGGCCCAGTGCGCCCGCAGGTCCGGTCACCACAGACCAAGCCGGCAATATCGCGACCGGGAAGTACGGCGGGACTGTGATCGAGATCGAACCGGATTCGTACCACGGTGAGGCGACCTGGGAAGTTGAGGTCAAGAACAGCAGCCAAGGTCGCATTGAGGTCGACGTGAGCAAGCAGACCGGCGCGATCGTGTCCCTCGAGCACGAGGACGACTAGTACACAACGGCTGCCGGCTGGTCCGCTCACGTCCACCCGGAGGCAGCCTGGGGAAGATCACCGGCTTGTCACCATCCGGGGACACGGGCACCCTGCTCCACGTCGGTGGACACCACTCGGTACCCGTCGGCGTCCCCGACCTCGTACATGTCGCCGCCGGCTCCGCTGTGCCTCCTCGGCAGCGGGAGGCTTCCGCTTGTCGCACGTATCGCAGGCGGGCAATGCGAAAGGCCTCTGATCTCTGCGTTTCCGCAGGTCAGAGGCCGGTTCGAGGTTGCTCCCGCGGCTGGACTTGAACCAGCAACCCTGCGATTAACAGTCGCATGCTCTGCCAATTGAGCTACGCGGGATCACGCGGCCGGACCTCCCGGCGCCCGAGCAGACTACCGCACAGCTCCGGCAGCCCTGCACTGGTCACCGATCCTGGAACACCTCGATCGTGCCGCCGTAATCAGCCACCCAAACCTGTCCGGTCCCGGTGTCCACGGTGATGCCGATCGGGTGCGGGTTGGTGCGCACGCTCTGCACCACGCTCCAGTCGCTCACCCGCAGCTTGCTCATGGTGTTGGAGAAGTAGTTGACGACGTACAGGTACTGGCCGTCAGCAGACAGCGCCATCGAGCGGGGGTTGTTGCCGGTTGCCCGCCGCGCGACCACGGTCCGGCTCGCCAGGTCGATCTTCACCACATCGCCGGCACCGTTCACCGTCGCGTACAGGTAGTGACCGGCGGGGTCCATCACCAGGTGCCGAGGGCCGCTACCGACCCCGCTGATCGTGCTCAGCGCGTACGAGCCGAGCGACAACGCCGCGATGTGGGTGCTGCCCATCACCGCGATGTACGCCGTCGCCGAGTCCGGCGTGATCGCGATCCCGCGTGGGTAGGCGCCGACCGGGATCCGCTTGAGCACAGCACCGGTCGCGGTGGAGATGACCGCCACGTCATACGAGCACCAGTCGGATACCAGCAGCTTGCTGCCGTCCGGCGTGACCTCCAGGAACTTCGGGGTGGAGCCGACCATGATTACCTGGTCGATCTTCTTGGTAGCTACGTCGATGCGGTAGACCGTGCTGTCGTCGTACCCGGACGACGGGCTGCAGGTGTCGTGCCCTTCCCGGGTGAAGCCGCTGCCGTACATCGAGTAGTTCGATACGTAGTAGTGCTTGCGGTCGGGGGTGAAAGCGCCCTCGACCGGACCGCCCCGAACCGTGCCCGGATGACCGGCGATCCCGAAGTCGGCCAGGTTCACCGTGTCCGGGATGGTGGCGATCAGCTGGTAGTTGCGGTCGTACACGGTGATCGTGTGGGTATAAATCATGTTGTTCGCGAACACCAAGCCGTCGCCCGACGCCACCACGGACTTCGGCGAGATGTGACCGCTGATGGTGGTGATCCGAGACAGCCCCGGCGGGCCCGGTGGCACGCTCACCGGCGTCGTCGTGCTGGCGGCCGTCGACGGCGCCGCCGGCGAGGTGGTCGATACCGCGCTCACCGACGGGCTGCCGGAGGGCGTGGGGGCCGCGCCGCTGCCGCCCGAGCCACAGCCGGCCAGCAGCACCGCCGCGGCGATCGGTAGCGCGATCAGAATGCGCACACAGACTCCTCGTCTCGTCCCCAGCAAGCTGTTGACGTTACCGTGACGGGGCCGGATCGAGCGCCGGCCACACCGCACAGACCGGGAGAGGCGACCATGAAGCGCATCGTGTTCCTGACCGGGATCGCCTTCGGCTACGTCCTC
>Ga0164242_10001432_pt1 | contig 28230 bp, 16 predicted proteins | sample OricomgcompostMG_FD_108783 | JGI IMG/M metagenome (GOLD analysis project Ga0164242, IMG submission 108783) | Miracle-Growth compost microbial communities from Emeryville, California, USA - Original compost - Miracle growth compost (MG) ...
AGAGGTGCGTGACGGCGCATCGACATTGAACGCGGATATCAAGCAAGGGAACATACGACGAGCGAACATGGGTGGAAATCCAGATGAAAGCCGGTGATCAATTTGACATTAAAGCCGCAGAAGCGCAATTGTTTGCGCAAAAAATGAGCCGCAGCGGATCGGAGATTTGGACTACAAAAGAAGAAGAAGTTCAAAACAAAGGACTGCAAATAAGATCGACAACGATAAGGCAATAATTAAACATCTAAACGATGTCATTCCAATCTGCACATTTCAAATATGACAGGTGCACCTCATTTGACGACTACTTAATGGCCACATAACGACAACGATAAATCCCTGGATGGTTCACAATCAGCAGGTGGAAGCAGAATTATTGGCTACGCGATGCACCCTTTCCCCATCGTGACCTGTTAAGCATTACGTGGCGAACATCAAACGACAACGAAACGTTGTCAATAGTGGTGAACAAGAACAATCCCACTTGTGTTTCCTAAGGACGGTTCGTTAGATATACCGGAGCGCGGCGTTTTGTTCGGCTTGCTCGATCATTTCGGCGCTACCTTGCGCCGAAATGATCCTCGCAACCCAAACAAAACGCCGCGAAAAAACTGTCGCGGCCGCTCGATGGCGGCCTTGTATGGGGTGTTTCGACTCTCATTCCGCTTCGCTCCATTACCGTCGACCGTCGATTTTGTTCACCTCGCTGAACGCTCGTGAACAAAACCAACGGCCACACCCCACATTATCGAAGATTTGCATCTATCGATAATGTCGTATCTCTATGACCTGCCAACATGATGTTCATTATCCCTTGGATGCAGATGGTTCCTAAAGCGATGGTGTCGCACGACTTCCCGGCGCTTACCGTAAGCATGTTTCCATGGACAAAAAATATTTTGAGAATAAGTGCGAAATGGATGCAAACGATAAATCGGTTTGCTACGGTGAAAGGATTCTTAACTTTCATCTATGCCAAATTCAAATCACAATTTAACCATTCAAGAGCTACTCGCAACCATCGGGGAAACACACGATGAACAGCGTAAGTGGATAAGAGCTACGGTCAGGGACAATATAGGAAAGGCTGAGAAAAAATCCCAGTCCACGAAGTCTCAATACGATAAAGAATATAAGAGGCTAAATGCGCTTCGTGATGCAGACGGACTCATCCATCCCCACCGACTATCCAAAAACAAAAGTAGCTTTTATAGACAAAGGGCCGCTATCTGCTTCGGGGCGACCAAAGGCGCATTCAACGCTATTAAAGATTACACAGCCGCCGATGAAAAAATCAGGGACGCCAGGAGGAACAATGACAAGAGAGCCGAACAAAATGCACGGGAAGAACGTAAGAATTGTTGGAAAAAGCTAATGCAATTCGCGAAAGATATGGCGATGTACCCGGCAAATGAGGCAGGCGTACATTCCAAGCGATCGAAAGCGGTTCGTGACTATAAAAGAGAGCCCGCGGTAATTAGATCACTGCTCGATAAACCGGGCCGCATCCCAAAAGGACATTGGAAAGTCATCCATGGCACTGAATCGGCGAGCAATGCCAAAGAAAAAAGTGGAAAAAGAAAGAGCAAGAGAAGTTCAACAAATAACTTCAACAAACACTATCCCGACTGGCGTACTCAAGCGTTCAATGCCATATCGGAACGCTGGAAAACCTTTGCTGCAATTGTCTCCTTAACGGGATGTAGGCCAGCCGAGCTTGAAGGTGTAATTGTCCGGGAAAGAGCAAAAAACCAGAGCGATCGATCGAATAAAGCATGGCTCAGCTTCACCATTATGGGCGTGAAAACTAATAAGGGTCACGGCCAAGTATCACGAACAATTCACATCCAGGAGTCGACAGACGCTGCATTCCAATATCTATACAGACTAGTTCATGACAATGGTCAACTTGTAGCTAAAGCGCCCGTCGGAGGAAAACCAACGTCAGCCGATCGAACGGCTGCGTTCAGGATGGCGCTGAAGGAAGCTGGAGAGACGTTTATCGAAAAGAAGCACGGCACACTAAGCCCCTACAACTTTCGACATTCATTCGCCGCCGATTTAAAGGCTGACGGGCATTCACCCGAGTTCATCGGAGTAGCGCTTTCTCACTCATCGACGAAAACCCAAAGCTATTATGGTCGTACCAACGACGGTACTAAAGGGCGTCGTAACGCCCAGATCGACGGGCATCTCAACATCAAAACGAAGTTGAGCGGAAAGTACAGCCGTCGCCATCCTGCATCGGCAACTAGTCCATCTTCTGCTTTCCCCTTTAGAGCGGATACGTCGCCGGTCTATCATAACGAAGGTCTAGAAGCCAAATACGAATATTCGGAGTGGGAAATGCCTATTCCAACACTACACAAACCCAACGAGAACTGAGAGACCTATGGGCCCTATTAAATTACTTGAAACGCCAGTTGATTTCGTATTCGAAGGAGAACGGTATGTCTCATGGCTTGTGCCCCTACCTTATGAACGTCTCAACGCGACAAGAGCAAAGCCAACCGGGACCGGCTCAAGCTTAGATTCTATTGACCCCAATCTTTCATACCATGAGGGGATTCAGCATGGGTAATGAAGCGAAAACCTGCCCCTGGGAATCGATTAGCGACTTTTATAGTGTCGATGAGTATGAGCTTTTCGCGCGGTGGATGGATGAACAAGTAACCACTGGCGAAGCTGTTGAGGTCGCAGTCACAAGGCCCTTTGTTGATGTTCCCGTCCTTGGAGAAAGATGGTTTCGTCATGCTGCGAGTGGGGTGGTATGGCGTTTGGTTAGGCCTGATGAGCCCCTTACTGGATTCTTTGAACAGGTAACATAAATTCGAATTGGCTAATGCACAGTCCGTCGGCTTATCGTTATAATTTGGGGGACAATCTGGTGGTACATTATCCCTATACTATGGACACACCAAAACGGCGCAAACCCTTGCCTGTATTACGTTTCAGCCCGATGTAACAGGGTGAGAATGATACGGTTCGATTCCCGCCGTCTCCACCAGAACAACGTTTTAGGAAGTACAAGGAAGTATAAAACCCGCGTTTTTCAGAGAGAGAACGCGGGTTTTTCGTTTAAGGACGGACATCTTTCCTTGGTTGGGGAAATCGGACATTTCGGAAATCAATGCGCCAGCACTACTGACGACTATTCAATGTATTGCGAATCGCGGCGCATTGGAAACGGCGCACCGCGCTCTTCAAAACTGCGGACAAGTATTCCGATACGCCATTGCTACTGGGAGAGCCAGCTGCGATCCCAGCTCTGACCTTCGAGGCGCAATTCCTCCTGCTAGAGGGAAGCATCACGCCTCTATTACCGAGCCTAAAGCGGTAGGTGAATTGCTCCGCGCAATCAAAGGGTATGAAGGCTCATTGGTTACAAAGGCCGCCCTCCAGCTTGCCCCTTTATTCTTCGTTCGCCCAGGAGAACTACGCAAAGCTGAATGAATTGAATTCAATTTTGAAACTTCGGAATGGCGCATACCTGCCGAACGAATGAAAATGCGTGAACAGCATATCGTCCCCCTTTCAGCCCAAGCTATAAGCATTCTGAGAGAGCTGCAGCCACTAACTGGAAGCGGCCGTTATGTGTTTCCGGGAGCCAGAACTGATAGCCGCCCTATGAGCGAAAATACGGTGAACGCCGCCCTTCGTCGTCTTGGATATTCAAACGACCAAATGACAGGACATGGCTTTCGCAGCATGGCGAGTACTTTGCTGAATGAACAGGGGTGGAATCGCGATGCGATTGAGCGACAACTTGCCCATGCTGAACGGGACTCTATTCGGGCAGCATACAACTATGCTGAACACCTTCCAGAGCGAAGGAAGATGATGCAGCATTGGGCCGACTATTTAGATGACATCTCTGCCAATGCGAGAGTAATAATCGGGAAGTTTAGTGAAGAAGCAGCATAACTCTTCACTAACCCCTAGCCTTGGTGCTGGTCACGACGCTATTCATTTTCCTCTAAAGTCGGCGCGACCTACTCGTACTTCGGATATATGTCACAAGCTCTGGAAGATTTCGCGCCTCTTATCACCACCCTCCTTGGGTCGACGGATGTCGTTATTTTTAGCGGGAGACATAATACGAGTTGCGAATGCCGTCGAGTGGGTCGCCGCGCAACTTCGCCCCGCTTGAAGGTACATTTAAGGTCGGACTCTTTCAATGATAATGCCTTATGAAGTTCAGAATCAGCCCAAACGGAGTGCATTTTTTCGATCGACATTCAGGTCTGAATGTCTTGCTAGACGAGTCTCTCCCGAAGGAGGCGGTTTGGTCGATGTCTCCACGCCAGGTATCGATTGCATTAACCAATGTTTGCGATCTGCATTGTTCGTACTGCTACGCGCCGAAGCACAGGGCGTCGCTACATACTGACCAAGTGCTTAGCTGGTTGAAGGAACTGGATACTGAGGGGTGCCTCGGCATCGGATTTGGCGGCGGTGAACCCACGCTACATCCTGACTTCGTCGACATATGCCAACGAGCAGCGGGAGAGACCCAGCTCGCGGTCACATTCACGACTCATGGACATCGCCTGACGCCGCGGCTAGTCGAGCGCCTCAAAGGCTCGATCCACTTCGCACGCATTAGCGTTGACGGGATAGGGCACACCTATGAGCAACAGCGCGGCAAGCAGTTTACCGATCTACTCCGAGGCATCGAGTCGATTGCGACTTTGTCACCGTTCGGAATCAATGTCGTGATTAACGGGCGCACGGTTGCGGAGCTTGAAGCGATTGGTGAGCTGGCGCAAAAGGTTGGAGCTAGCGAATTGCTGTTGCTTCCTCAACAAGCAACTACTTCGGTTATAAGCATGGATGAGGAGGTCGGCCGAACACTTCAGAACTGGGTCCTCAATTACAGAGGCAAGGTTCGCCTCGCGGTTAGTGAGGCAGGCGCCTCGGGATTACCTACGTGCGACCCTCTCCCCGATGAGCGAGGCCTTCAGGCTTATGCGCACGTAGACGCGTCCGGAATGCTGCGTGCGAGTTCTTATTCGCCCGTCGGCGTGAGGATTGGAAACGCCGGAATCCTATCGGCGCTTGAGCGAGTCAGAAATACCTTCGAGATCAAAAGGGAGGCACAACCATGAAAATTTGGAACGGATATGGGTCTGAGCATTCGATGAACTTAGTTCTCATTGGGAGGTTCAAGCGGGCGCAAGACGCGGAAAAGGTCGAGAAGGACATTAGTAGACTCAGCGCTCAGGTTGCAAAAGAAGACGGTTACGCTTCAGCTTTTGCTGAACCAGAGGATCAGAGATTTTCAGATGAAATGCTCTCGTTGCTGCTTAGCCTGAAACTCAACACCTTAGGACCATCTGATCTTGGGCAGCTTGTATCTGAGCATCATCTCAGGCGTGAAAACGATCAAATTACTGTCACAACTGACGAGGCTGAAGTGTCCGCGTTCGTGAAGATCTTTATCGAAGCCGGGGCAAGAGTGGAAATCTTCTCGGCTCACGAGTACCCGTCCGATTCCAACGACGCGAGCTAACAGAGGAAACACCGATGCCCAAAGCAAATTGGGATGTATTCAGCAAGCTACCCGGAGCAGCGGATGAAAACTTCGAGAAGCTTTGCCGCGCTCTCGTGCGCCGGCATTACGGGCGCTTCGGTCGCTTCAAGCAACTCGCAAACCAGTCCGGCGTGGAATTCCACCTGCAGCTGACGGAGACTTGTGATCTCGGAGCACCACCACGCTGGATCGGCTGGCAATGTAAGTGGTATGAGCTTACGAACGGACAAGACTTGGGCGCTTCGCGCCGCAAGACGATCATTGAGGGCATCGAGAAGACGCTCAAGCATGTCCCAGGTGTTACAGATTGGAAGCTTTGGACGCGCCACACGCTTACAACGGCTGACCAAAAGTGGTTCTTTGCGCTTGAGAAAGACCGTTTCCCCGAATTGAAGTTAGAACTGCTGACGGCAACCGACGTTGAAGACCTCATGGTCGGGCCGGGAGCACTACTTCGAGAAACCTACTTCGGCGAACTCGTTTTGACGCCTGCGCTACTTGCCGAGCAGCACAGGCTCGCTGCAGCTCCGTTCAAGCAACGGTATCAGCCAGAAGTTCATGTTGTCGTTGGAGCAGAGGAGAAGGTACTTAGGCGTCTGGGCGCCCAAAGCGCGTGGCAGTCATTGAAAAAACTATCAGGCGCCCTCAACAGGAATTGCACGGACGTTGCTTCGTTAACTGGGCAACTCAAAACTGAAATCAAAGCCGAACTGGAATCGCTCTTGAGGCGAGCCAATGGATTGGCTGACCTGCTGGCTAGCTTGTACGCGGCACTCGGCAAGGGAAATTTCGACGCTCTTCAGCAACTACTGATCTTGAATCCGTCGCAACCGATACGCTACGACAGGCTACTCTCGAAACTACGTGGGGCGCGTTCAGACGGAGCTCCGTTAGCCGCGAACCTGGTTGCGAATCTCCACGTAGCTTCGTCGGCACTGGGTAGCCTAGAGAGATCGATTGGCGCTCGCAGCATCGCGGTACTTGCGGCTGCAGGCGAAGGAAAGTCCGAGCTTGCGGTCAAGGTGACGCAAGCGGACCGAGAATTCCTCGGCGGCGTCTTGCTTCTGGGTAAGAATCTTCATGCGGGCCAAGGTCTTGACGACCTTGTCTCGACCTTCAAGATTTCCGGCAGATCTGCAGAGAGCTTCGACCGACTCGTTGAAGCGGTAGATGCGGCGGGACAACGCGCGGGCAAGCGCATCCCCATTGTCATTGACGGTCTGAATGAGGCCGAAGACCCAAGAAACTGGAAGGATGAGCTCTACCGGGCGGACGAGCTTCTGAAGGACTTTCCGTACGTCCTTCTAGTTGTCACTTTGCGCAACGAATTCGCTCCCATGTGCCTGCCTGAGGAATTTCCTCAAGTTGAGCATAACGGGTTCCAGGAAGACCCACAGACCGCCGTCGACAAGTACTTTGAGTACTATAAGATCGATGGCACCGACGCAGATTTGCCAATTGAGTTCTTACAGCACCCGTTGACGCTAAGAATTTTCTGCGAGGTGGCGAATGCTCGTCGCAAAAACGTTGTCGGCGTGGAGGCGCTGCCAAGCTCGCTTACGAGCCTGTTTGAAGAGCACTTCAACAAGGTTGCCGCAAGAGTCGCTGAACTTTCGCCAGCGGCGCATCGCATCTATCAGGATGAAGTTCAAGATGCGCTGCTGAAGCTCGCCGGTCTTCTCTGGGATGGCAACGCAAGAAGCGTGCAGTTCCAAGCTGCGCGGACGGCAGTTGGAGACGTAGGCCGTTGGGACAGCAGCATCATTCGCGCGCTGGAGTCCGAAGGCGTTCTCGTTCGAACGACTCTTGAAGACGGCGGCCAAGGAATCGCGTTTTCATATGACCTGATGGCCGGACATATGATAGCGCGCTACCTACTTGCCAAGCCTTCCTTGGTGCAATGGCTGCAAAGCGATGAAGGACGTGCGCACTTTCAGTTCCGCAAATCTGGATCGCATACGTTTGCCTATGACGTTTTCCAAGCTTTGGTTGGCCTGTATCCGCAACGCTTTGCCAGACGCCAGCTTTGGCAGGACTTGTCGGACGAAAAACAGGTCATGAACGCTCTATTGTTAACGGCGCAATCAGACCCGAAGCACATTGGGCGGGAAACGGTGGAACGATTCGCGCGCGCAATGCAGGAGTCAAAACAGTTCGCACAGATTGCCTTCAAGAGACTTCGAAATATCAGGGCTGCGCGAGCGCACCCCTTTGATATGGATTTCTTGCACGGCGTGCTTTTAGCCATGCCGAATACGCAGCGCGATCTTTTCTGGTCGGAGTGGGTTCGAGAGAAGTCTGAAGAAGTTAAAGATGATTTCAAATTCCTGTCGACCAGATGGAAGACAGCTAGCTTAGACGAACGTGAGATTCGGCGGGTGCGCTGGGTGATGTGGACCCTGACGTCGACGTCCAGGGAGCTGCGCGACGTGGCGACTAAGACCTTGTACGAATTCACCATCAAGCGGCCTGCGGAGTTTTTCGGGCTAGCACTGGAAGCAACTGCCGTTTCAGACCCATATATCCCCGAGCGCATGTTCGCCGCGGCCTATGGTGCGGCGCTGACTACTTGGTCAGATATCAATGCTGTGGAGATGCGTGAGGTACTGCCCAAAGTCGCTCACGAAATTTATCAAGCGATGTTCGCGCCTGGCGCGACGTATCCTACGTGGCATGCTCTATATCGGCAGTACTGTCTGGGCACCATTGCGATCGCAAAGATGGTCGATCCGGCTTGCTTGTCTGAGGAAGAATCAGCTCATCTCATTCCACCGTTTAGTCATCTGCCGAGTCCGTTTGGGAACATGCCGCAGTACGACCCGGCTCTGATCAAACGTGCGGAGCACTCGGCGATTCAAATGGATTTTGGCAACTATACGGTGGGGAGGCTGATTCCAGGCAGGTCCAACTACGACGATCGCAACCCAGAGTACCAGCAGGTGCTGCCGGCAATTGTTTCGCGAATGCTGATGCTTGGTTATGATCCCGAGCAGTTCGAAGCTGTTGACCGGAAAATGAACTCCGGCCCTCGTATTGGAAATGACAAGCACAAGGTTGACCGATACGGGAAGAAATACAGCTGGATCGCTTACTTCGAGATGTGGGGCGTCCGTTACGCGCAAGGCCTCCTTGCCGAGGGGCGCAGCGCTCGCCCTCCAGACGCGGACATCGACCCTACGTTCCCGCTCGAGGCCGCGAGCATCGACCTGCTACTCCCAGACTTGTTCAGCGGTCAGCCTACTGGGACTGGCGACTGGATAGTGAGAGGGCCACAACCGGACTACCGAGACCTCCTCGAAATCGCGGAGATTGAGGGCCTGACTGGGCCATGGGTCGTACTTGACGGGTTCCTCGAACAGAACGCCCCCGCTGATGATCGACAGGTCTTCACTTTCCTCCGAGGTGTACTAGTGAACAGCGGAGAAGTCGACCGGCTGTGTACGTTATTCACCGGTCTCGAGTACCCTGGCAATGATGCCATTCCGGAGGCACCTAGCTACTACTACACTTATGCGGGTGAGATGCCCTTCCTCTCGATTCCGGGACTGCCAGTCGTAGATGAGCAAGAGGGCGATTCCGCCGAATACGTGGTGTCTGCTGATAGGTGGGCAGGCAATGGTGTAACGGTCGACATTCCAGTGCAGAGGTACAGTTGGGAGAGCTACCACAGCGTGGTGAACCAGGCCAGCGGTGCGTGCCTGCCCTCCAAACGGCTCTGTGAGGCTTTGAGTCTCACGTACTGGGCGAACAAATGGGACTTGCACGATGCTTCAGGCGTTGCGTCGCTGTACCGCGAAATCGGCGAGTATGGCTCTCAGATCAGTGGCTCTCTCAGCTATCTGCGTCGTGACCTTCTTGACCGCTACTTGACGCAATCCGGCAAGGCGTTGGTGTGGCTCATGTGGGGGGAGCGTGGATTCCATCACCGGTCAGCCGCGATGCACAATCTGCACAATTACTACGCAAACCATCAGGATATTCACAAGCGTACTCGCGTCTATCAGCCTACTGCGAACATTCAATCGTAGGCCGCAGCAGACGAGGGAACGGCCACCGTTCTAGACACCGAGGGCGCTTATGCAGGGTATGCAATCGGCGGGTAAATAAGTATCCGGTATGGATGCGCCGTTCGACGCCTGACTTGGTCGCTGCACATTCGAAATCTTCGACAACATAGCGCGATGACCACTAATTCTGATTTCGATCTCCTCAACAAGCAGTGCGAACGAAGCATCACGCAAATGAGTATTGCGGAGGCGTTAGATCATATCGGCCAGTTAATCGACGATGCCTTCGACGCATCTTTCGAACGTGGCGCTAGACGCGCGCTTTATTTGCTTGATGAACTGTCGAAACTTGATCTCATCGACACTGATAGCGTACTCCTCGAGTATTTCCGGGCAAATGCTTGGGCGGCACTGTCGCATACAACAAACGTTCGACGATCTTGGTCCTGGGAAGCACCCGAGCTACAGACGGAACTGCTAGCACTGTCACGCGCTTCAAACCATGTCGGTTTTGCGAAGCTCGATAAAATCCGTCAATGTCAGATTCTGACTAACCACGCGAATCTTCTTAGAACGGTCGGTCGCACAATTGATGCGGTCGCTGTCTGGGATGCTGCTCTGAAAATTATTCCTGGCTTTGCAATGGCGCGGGGTAATCGTGGCGCTGCACTTAAAGACTATGCCGGCATGGTGGTTGATAGTCGAGAACGTGCGATCTTGGCCTTGCACGCCTTCGACGGTCTTCGTTCAACAACGGCCGAAGACGCGATCTTCGATTCCGACTATCCGCAAGATGCAATTGCCTATTTCACCGGCCTAGCGACAGAACTTTCCTGCGCCGTCAATGTTGACGCCGTCCGGGCGATGCAGAACCTTGATCATGGCGACGAAGGTCGATCGAAATCCGAACGCGCCTATCGTACCTGGTGCCTTGAGCAACGTCTCTTTCTGTGCCCTATCAACGATCTTGGAGTACATTGTGCGGCAGCGACTGACACCTTGATGCTGCCACCGCTGACGGAAGGCATAAACGACCGTCCCGACAAACACCTTCCCCCACCGATCTTTGGCTTCTTCAATCAAATAAAGCAAGAGTATGTCTCAGCGCGGTTCATGCTATTCGAGGGAATAAACAGCACACAGGTTCACTTCTCCGATCGTGGAGTCGCGCTCACCGATACGCTCGACTATCCGCTTTACTCTTTAGCGAGCGAACGCGTCCGCACAGCATTTCGCATCGCCTATTCCCTGCTCGACAAGGTCGCCTTTCTCGTTAATCACTACTGGGACTTAGGAAAAATCCAAGACAGAATTAGCTTCAAAAACGTATGGATGGTCGAAAACAAGCAGCGCCTCGTGCCACAGTTCGAGAAGCACGACAATCTGCCACTACGTGGCTTGTTTTGGTTGTCGAAGGAACTGTTCGATGACCAGCTCAAACACACAACCGCCGCCGATGCTCGTGAGCTGCATGGTATCCGTAATGCACTGGAGCACACCTATCTGCGAGTAAATGAAGGTTGGGCAAAGCCATTCATGACGAACGCGACGAACGCCGGCAGCTTTGGCCTTGCCATCGGCAGTGACGAACTTGAAGCAAAAGCAGTCCGAGTCATGCAGATAGTGCGATCCGCACTGTTTTACGTATCGTTTGCAATCGGCGTGGAAGAGCGGAAAAAGAACCTGGCGAATCCTAGTCAGTTTATCGGATCGATGCCGCTCTACAGCCTCGACGACAAGCGGAAGCGGCGCGATACGTGCTAAACCAGTACGGCCGCAATAGTTGAGCCCCATGCCGTTACCCGCCGAATGGAACGTTTAATGTCGTGACGATATGAACAAGGAATTGATATCCAGCACATCGCTTGGGCTAAGCGTTCCAGCCGCCGCTTTTAGCTTCAGACCTTGCAATAAGGTGTCGTACCGCGCTTTCACGTAATCTCGCTGTGCCGTATAAAGTTGTTGTTGGCTGGTGAGCACATCAAGATTAATGCGTATGCCAACCTTGTAGCCAATTTGATTGCCTTGAACTGCACTTTTTCCTGAATCAATTGCTACCTGCAGTGCGTCTATTTGTGACAAGCCATTTATTACGCCGGCATAAGCAACCCGCGCATCTGTCGCGGCTTGCCTTCGCGCCACCTCTAAATCTGCTTCTGCTTTATATCTGTTGGCAATGGCTTCCTTGACACGAGAATTGACGAGACCGCCGCTGTAGATCGGAATGCTCAGCTGCAAGCCAATCTGTCCGGATTTGTACCGTTCGGCATAGTTGACAGGATTGCTAACCGATGATGAAGAGCTGTTGTCACCATACGAGCCAACGAGATCGAGTGTTGGTAGGTGCTCTGCCCGATTGCGCTTAATTGTTGCTTCTGCGGTGGCTAAAACAGCTTCTTGCGCATAGACGGAAGGATTGTTATGCCGCGCCAGGTCACTCCATTCCAGCGCGTTCTGAGGCGCGGGTGGCGTAATATATGCGTCGTCGCGCAGCCCGGCTAATTGTTCGGGCAACGGCCCGACAATTTGCTCCAATGCGGCGCGCTTTGCCTGCAAATCATTGAGCGCAGCAATGCGTTGCGCTCGTGCGGATTCCATGCGCGATTTCGCTTCGTGCACGTCGGTAATAGCGACTGTCCCGTCTTTGAAGCCATGCTGAGCTTGCGCCATTTGTTCTTCTGTTGCGCGCAATTGCGCATCAGCAGCCACAATGCTTTCCTGCGCGACGTTCACGTCGAAATAGGCTTGCGCAACTCGCAGGATGAGCGATTGTTCCGCAAGATGGTATTGAGCTTCTGCTTGTGCGACTATGCCCTCTGCCTCGCTATATGCATATAGATTTGCAATGCGAATCAGGGGCTGAGTCACTTGCACGGTCCATGCCCAAGTACGATTGGGCCGGGAGACCGGAGGCACACCAGGAAATTCCACGTTATTGCGTGCCTGACTGCCATTTCCGTTTATGGTTAACACAGGCAACAATCCCGCCTTGGCCTGAGGCAGTTTTTCGGCAGCCGCTTGATACGCATAACGGGCGGATTGCAAGGTCGGATCGTTTTGCTCTGCTAACTGGTAGACGCATAGAAAATCAGCAGACCACGCACTGCCAGCGCTACAAAAAAGGCCAAAACCGAGTGCAATAACAAAACGCAGCAGGGGAGATTCCGAAGAGCAATTTCGCGGCATTTAGCGTTCCCGACCGCCATCATGCAATACTTTTCTGACTGGCGATAAAAGGTACTCCATCACCGTACGCTTACCCTGGTCTATTTCTGCAACCACTTCCATTCCTGGAACCAAATGGAATTGCTCGCCTTGAGCCGCCAGCACCTGATTTTTCAGGCCAATGGTGGCCTTATAGGCTAATTGCTGCGAAGACTTGTCGCCGGATTCCGCTACCTGTTCCCTGCCCGAAGTATTTTGCGAAGAGTTATCGGATGCGTCAGCGCCTACGTACAAAACTTCTCCATCGAGCATGCCGTATTTCTCAAACGGATAGGCCGCGATTTTGATTTTGACTTTTTGCTTTGGAAAGACGAAGCCGACATCATCATTCTTCACCATGACTTCGGCTACCAAAGGCTCATTTTCTGGCACTAGGGACAGCAAAATCATTCCGGGCGAAACCACAGTACCTACGGTATGTACGGCCAAATCCTTGACAATGCCGGACTGTGGCGCTTTCAGCTCTAGCAAGTCAGTCTTGCGTTGCTGCTTCACCCACTCCTGATCCAATTTCTCGAACTGTTCTTGCGCGTCGACGCGCTCATTTCGCAAATCGCTGCGATATTTGGAAGTAATTTGGTCAAGCTGCATTTTTGCTGCTTCTACTGCAGCCTGCAAGCTCGCCACAGTCGCTTTTTGCGCACGTAAATCTTGCGCATGTTCCAGATAATCCTTCTCCTTGTCGGCAACCATCACGCGCGCGACGTAGCCATCCTTACCCAAGTCATGATAAGACTGAGCTTGTTCTTGAAGAATGGGCGTTGTTTGCTGCAATTTGCCGAGTACTTCTTTGCCAGAGGCGAATTCTTCCTGGCTCTTTAACAGCATCTGCCGTTGCTGCGCTATGGCGTCCAGATAATTTTGATGCCGGTCGTGATACTGTGAAGCGACTTGTGCAAAGAGATCTGGTGGATCGCTTGCCTCAGATACTAATGGTGTTCCGCTTAATTCAGCATCGATGCGTCGCAACTGCAATGCACGCAAAGCACGTTCGGTTTGAATCGTTTTACTGTCTGCATCGGCGATCTTGGTATCCATGCGCAGAATAACTTGACCTGCCTTGACGGCATCCCCCTCCTTCACCAAAATTTGCTGCACTATGCCCGAGTCGGCAGGTTGCACAATTTTGACGAAAGTTTGAGGTACCAGACGCCCTTCCGCACTTGCAATGATATCGAGCTTGCCAAAAGTGGCCCACAGCAAAAGAATAAAAAACAGGATGCCCACACAATACAGAATGACGCGCGGCAAACGCGCCGGCGGACATTCCTGAATCGACAGTAGACCTGGCGCAAAATCAAGCGCTTCTTTTGATATCAGCGGCGCCTTTTCCGGGCTTTCGCTGCGAAATGAATTTTCTTGCACAAAAAACGCTTAATGTTGTGTTGTGTTCGCAGTGATAGCAGGCCATGTACGCAAGGTCAGCTTCCCCCCACCCGCGGTATCAGGCACCATGGCTTTGACGACATGTCCTGCAAGCGCTGTTTTCAGCACTTCGTCGATGAGTTCTTCTTCGACACGAAATGGCATGACGATATCGATGAGCCAAGCGTTCTGACCGCTCTTCCATTCATGCGGAGCCAATCGCCCGCCTGCGCGTAACTTGGCATCGATTTCGTCGTTGACAAATGCCCAGCTGAAAAAAGCGGTGGGCAAGTTGGCGCGTGTAAAAAGGCGGCATTGATCTAACACCACCGGCGGCAACAACAACCAATCAATATCGCCCACAAAGGTGAAACGGCGTTGCTGATCGCGGGCGTATAACCATAAAGCCGGGCCCATAATCGGCAACTTTGCTAGCGATTCCTGTGCGAGTTCCAGATTGGCTTTTGCCGTTTCAATGGCATCTGTCTTCAAATCCATTTGCTTTCACTTCTTTCTCATCGCAAAACTGTATTGTTCCGTCCGCCTGGCTAGGTAACTTGATCTGATACGGACAATTTATTCGCGGCTCCCCTTTTACTTAAGAAGCATGATGTTGAGTAATTGTTTGCGCAGTTTTTCCGAATTGTGAATCCTTCAGCGTTGCAAAGGACGCCGGCAAACCAACCTGATTGATACTGCCATTCAATCCAAATTGATAGGCTAAATCACCGCCCAGCGCAGCAGAATTACTTCCACCAAGGTGGGCATCGAGCATGCCGTTCATGAGATTCCAGCTGTTGAGTTTTGGATTCGTCGCAACAGCCTGATCAAATGCCGCTACCAACCCGCCGAAGTCATACTCTTCAATCTTTTGATTGCGCGTAGCATCTGACGACTTGCTGTTGTACTCGCTTGTCGCTTCCTCCACGACCTGCAGGGTTACAAAATCATGATTTGATGGCGACGCATACCAATCCTTGAAGATGACCTTGTCGCCATGAGAATCGCTTAGCATAAGATCATTAGCGCTCTTGGAAAAAGACATGTTCTTTAGGGAAAGTCCGCCGCCCAAGGATAGCGTATTAGCTGCGCCAGGAGCAGCAACGATCGTGTCCTCTCCACCATGCGCATTAAACGCAATCACATTATTCGTCGCCCCGGTAGTGATGACATCATTGCCGCTGCCGCCTGCAATAAAATCGTTGCCCGTGCCTGTCATGATCGTATCGGCTGCCTTTCCGCCGATAATCGCCGCGGTACCGGATAGATCCTGCAATACGTCGGAGCCACTACCACCCTGCATGATCGCGAGACCGGCTCCGCCAATAAAGGTATCGTTTCCTTTACCACCGACAAAATAGTCATTGCCGCCGTTACCAAAAACGAGATTGCCGGCTTTGCTTGCATAGACAGTGTCATTTCCGGTCCTCAGATACACTACCGTATTTCTTTCCCCAGCAAAGACGGTGTCATCATTGCGGCCTGTCGTAACAACGCCGACCACATCAGTGGCATCAACAATGTCGGACTTGATTAACATGCTGTCGATGGTCGCTGTTGAACCATCGGCGAACTGGAATGTTTGGATGGGCGAGGTAATGTTGCCCCGTTTATCGACAATAACTTGAAAGCTGATTCCCTTACCGTTTTCAACTACACCATCAGACCCCAATACACTGACGTATGCGTTAAGGACGGTCCCAGGTTTCAGACGATTGCCAGAATCGTCGTCGTCGTCATCATCATCGTCATCGTCGTCGCCTCTTCCGCGGTCGGCATTGATGACGTAAGGCTTGCCATCTGAGGTCGTCAAACGCAATGCCACATTCTGGAGTGATAATCCTGAACCGAATCGGATCGCATTGTTGCCGCCTGCATCGGCAATAGTGGCCAGTCCATCCTGCTGATGATACACATACGTATCGTTGCCTATGCCACCAAACAGCGCATCGTTACCAATGCCAGCAATGAGCGTGTCGTTACCAATGCCGCCGATCAAGGTGTCGTTGCCACTATTCGCTGTGATGACGTCGTTCAAGTCGTTGCCAGTCAACGTAATATCCGCAGATCCCAGGCCGGTAAGATTTTGTACATTCGCTGAAGCGGTGTAGCTCACTGACGTTTCGATCGTATTGACGCCGCCGGCCTGCGCGTTCACCACGTCGGCTACGCTGTTGACGACGAAGGTATCATTACCTATGCCGCCGTTCATTGTCGCGATACCCGAACCGGCAATCAGCGTGTCATTGCCATCGTTGGCAGTGATCACGTTATTCAGGTCATTGCCAGTTAACGTGATATCGGCTGAACCGATCCCGATCAGATTCAGGACATTGGCAGAAGCGGTATAACTGACCGATGTTTCGATCGTGTTGGTACCGCCTGCTTGAGCATTCACCACATCGGCCACGTTGTTAACGATGAAAGTGTCATTGCCTGTACCGCCGTTCATGGTCGCGATACCAGATCCGGCAATCAAGGTGTCGTTGGCGTTATTGGCAGTAATCGTAATTGCTTCGTCGTTGCCTGTTAGCGTGATGTCGCTTGCGCCCGTGCCGACCAGATTCTGTACATGCGCCGGCGCCATATAGTCGACCGAGGTTTCGATGGTATTGATGCCGCCTGCCATAGCGTTTACAACATCTGCACTGTTGTTGACGACAAAGGTATCGTCTCCGGTGCCGCCGTTCATAATGGCAATACCGGAACCCGTAATCAAAGTATCGTTCCCGCTGTTAGCCGTAATGATGTTGTTCAACTCGTTGCCGATCAGAGTGAGGTCATCAGACCCCACGCCAGTCAGGTTTTGCACATTTTCTGAAGCGACATAGCTCACTGAGGTTTCAATCGTATTGATGCCACCTGCTTGCGCGTTTACCACGTCGGCTATATTGTTGACGACAAATGTGTCGCTACCCGTGCCGCCATTCATGGTTGCGATACCCGAACCGGCAATCAACGTGTCATTGCCGTCGTTGGCAGTAATGACATTATTCAGGTTATTACCGGTCAGGGTGATATCACCAGAACCAAGACCGATCAGATTTTGTACATTTTCTGAAGCGACATAGCTCACTGAGGTTTCAATCGTATTGATGCCACCTGCTTGCGCGTTTACCACGTCGGCTTCGTTATTAACGACGAAAGTGTCGTTGCCTTGGCCGCCATTCATCGTCGCAATGCCAGAGCCGGCAATCAGGGTATCGTTGCCGTCATTGGCAGAGATAACGATATTGTCAGCATTACCGGTCAATGTAATATCGTCGGTTCCCGTACCAATTAGGTTTTGTACATGTTCTGGCGCTACATAGCTGACGGACGTAAAGATGGAATTTGTTCCACCGAGTTCCGCATTGACGACATCCGCTATGTTGTTAACGACGAAAGTATCGTTGCCCGCGCCGCCATTCATGGTTGCGATACCTGAGCCGGCAATCAGCGTGTCATTACCATTATTGGCAGTGATGACGTTGTTCAGATTGTTGCCAGTCAAGGTAATATCGTCTGAGCCGATACCGATCAGATTTTGCACATTGGTAGACGCGGTATAGCTCACCGATGTTTCAATCGTATTGACGCCACCCGTTTGCGCATTCACCACGTCGGCCGCGTTATTGATGACGAAGGTATCGCTACCGGTGCCACCATTCATGGTTGCGATACCGGAACCGGCAACCAACGTGTCATTGCCATTATTCGCCGTGATGATGTTGTTCAAGTCGTTGCCCGTCAGGGTGATATCGGCAGTCCCCGTTCCAATCAGGTTTTGCACATTCGCTGAAGCGGTGTAACTAACCGACGTTTCAATCGTATTGATGCCCTCCGCCTGTGCGTTCACTACGTCGGCCATGTTATTAACGACGAAGGTGTCATTACCTGTGCCGCCATTCATGGTGGTGACGCCAGAACCAGCAATCAACGTGTCATTGCCTCCGCCTCCAATCAATGTGCTATGGCCAGCATTACCAATCAACACATTATCGCGGGCATTGCCTGTTGCGGTTAGATCAGCAGAACCGGTAAGAGTCACATTATCGATATTGTCTGGCGCGACAAAGCTGATCGACGTTTCGACCGTATTACTCTCGGCACCGTCTTGCGCAACGATGATGTCGTCAGCACTATTTATAACGAATGTGTTATTGCCAGCTCCGCCGGTCATTTTCACGGCGCCTGCACCAGCGATTAACCGGTTATCACCATCGCCGACCTGCATTTCACTGTAGCCGGCACCACCCTGGATCGTGTTATTTCCGTTTCCGGCAAAAATGGCATTGTTGCCAGCACCCGCGACGATCGTATTGTCACCATCGCCGACCCGAATCACACTATTGCCATCTCCGGTCGAGATTAAATTGTTACCGTTTCCGGTAAAAATAACGTCATTGCCACCACCACCGAATATGGCGTCGTTTCCATTGCCGGCAATGATCACGTCATTGCCGTGGCCGGTATAAATCACATCATTTCCGTCGCCTACTGTTATGACATCGTATCCATTGCCGGCATACACAACGCTATTGCCGTTCCCGGTCTGGACGAGATCATTGCCGTCGCCGGAGAAAATGACGTCATCGCCATCGCCGGATTTGATAATGGTATTTCCCGTCAGGCCCAGCAATAAATCATTGCCGCTTGTGCCGTCGATCTCCTGCCCAGAAGGTGAAAATGCAGGAGGCGTAACGACACTCGTTGTCCCATCGGAATTGTGCGTCTGTACCGCGTTCGAATAAGCCAGTGTAACGTCGGCCGCATTTAACGACGTGCCATCCGTCATGGTGACAGTCGTCGTGCCTTGAATCGTATTGCCGTCCACCACGGAGAACTGCTGATTACTGGTCAAATTGATCGATGCAATTCCCAATTGATCCAGGGTACTGAACTCACCCGCATCCGTGACGCCGTTGCCATTTTCGTCCTGCCACACGCCGAATTTTTCCCAGGCCACGTCCCCGGAATCGAACAGACCATCCTGGTTTGAATCGAAGGCGCGTAATCCTTCCAGGTCTGATTGCGCACCCGACACGTAACGGGCAAAGGAAATTTGCGACGCATCGGTCACGACACCGGTTCCATTCGGGTCATAGACAAGCACTCCTTCGCCTGGCTTGATCCAAGAGGTTTGGTGCTTCCATCCATCGCCGTTGACGTCCGCAAAGACTGAGGACTGGTCAACCGGCGTAAAGGAAAAACCGTTCCCTGTCATATCAAGCACAACAGGGAAGCATCCACCACCACCACCACCCGGCGGTGTCGGCGGCGTGTAGTCGCCATAGTGAGTCACATAGACGGTTTCCGTACTAGTCGCGCCATGCGGGTCGGTGACTTGCACGGAAAAGGCGTCTTGCGATGTAGTTTGATTTAGAAGAGACGGATCGCTCGCGACATTGGGGGAGGACCAACTGGTGTAATGAAAATGCCCGGTTTGATCGATGGTGACAGCCCCCATTTGCGGCTGACCGACGATGCTATAGGTAAGAGAACCGGCCGGATCATCGGGGTCATTGACCAGTATTTTGCCTGTGTCCGCATCATCGTATTCGATCGGGGTATCATGAATTTCTACATGGTCGTCTACTGAAGTTCCTTCGCCGTCATGAACCATCACGCGATAAGGCTCGTACATCTTTTTGCCGACCCAAGTATTCGAGTCGGAGTCATACCATGCATCTATATATACGACCTTATTCGAGTCATCATCATAATATGCGTCTGCATAGCCATAGACAGGCAGTTGATCGTGCGTTGCGCCGCTCAATACCGGTGCTTGATTCACATGATCCACCGTGATTTGGGCATGCGCCACGCCGCTTTGACCGTTCGGTCCGGTAGCAACATAATCAAAGCCCGCATCTGAGCCATAGTAATTGGTCTCAGCTTGAAAATGCACAAAGCCGTTGTTGTCGACAAATGCAGTCCCATGCTGCACGTTTTGCACGCCAGTCAGTTTCAAATCCGCAATCGACATTCCACCAAACGTGTCGTTCGCCAGCAAATCAGCACCACTGACAATCAGTTCGGTGTTTTCTATTCCCTCCAACCCATCTTCGTTTGCCTGAACGCGAGTCAGGTCGTCGACACGGGTCACGATAAGCGAAGTTTTGCCGTTAGAGTCCTGCAGCAGGATACCTTGCGGAATGACCGAGATTATCTCCCCTGCAGTATCGGCCTGCAAATCGGGAGAGGCCATCTGCTTGATCTGCCCGTTTTGCGTGAACGTACCAAGCTTGTAGTTCAGCGCGGTGATTCCCTCTTGGGCCAACGAAAGCTGTTCACCCGCGTCTACCGTTCCGCTATTGTTGGCATCCTGCCAAACGTGCAGCTGATTGAATACCGGGTCAGCAGCGTTAATGACGCCGTCATCGTTCGCGTCAACCCATTCAAGGCCGGCAAGTCCTCTGCGATCGAGACCGACTTGCCCATTCGAGAAGAGATCTTCCGATGTATTTATTTGGCCGTTGTCCAGCCGGTCAAGCGTGAGGAACGCATTGCCGCCGCCGATCCAAGCTGTGTTTTTGAGATACCCCGAATCGTCGACGTCAAATGCTACGCCGGACTGCGATTCCGCTACGGTATGGATACCGGTACCGTTCAAATCCAAGACAACGGGGCGCCATGTTTGGGTAGTTCCCGTTTCAGGTGGCGCCAAATCGCCTGCGCGTCCAGCCCGCTCTTCTTCTGTCAATCCGGCTTGCGGATCGCCCAGTTGTGTCTGCAATGCTGCAGTCTGCACCTCCCACTCCGGCGCTATTGCGCCGCGTGCGATCGCAGAACGCATGAACGCTTCGCCTAGGGATTGGAAAGATTGTGGACTTCCCGCTGGAGCATTGTAGGGATTGCCACTGGTGTCATAACGTATTTCGGCGTTCTGCTGTACGCCGGTTAAAGGATTGATATCGGTGAAATGAAATCCATCAGTGCCGTACCCCAAAACTGGCATGCGATTCGGAATAATGCCGAGCGCGCTGCCAGGATTTTGCTGCTGTTCTAACGCAATAAGGGAATCCATATTGTCTAGAACATTGTTCATGAAGCTCGACACAGACTGATCTCCGCCGCTTTGGCCTGTGGCTGATACGGAAATGCCGGTTCCGTTGCTCCATACATAGTGGCCGCTACCCCATGGTTTAGGGGGGCTATCATCGCCGAAGAGACTTCCGATCAACTCGAAAACCGCTACGACCTCGCCAAGAACGGGCACGGCATAAACCTCCAGATTTATGAGGATCATGTCGCCTACAGCAGCCGCGGCTCCGAGGGCATCTCCTGAAGCAATGGATGTAGCGAGATTGATGAATGGCATTGCCCTACCAATGTCCGCCGCCGCATGAAATGCTTCCCCGTATCCTGCGTCGATCGCACCGATTGCGTCGCCATATTCGGATGCCAGATAACTTGTATAAGCTTGTGCACCGAAATTGACCGTTTGTGCTGCGGAAGAAACCGCACCTACCGTATCTCCGTTCTTAAGTGCATTGCTTAAGCCCATTAAGCTTAAAACAGCCCCTCCTACGTTAACCGCTCCAGCCAGGTCAGTATTGCCTGGCTCAATATCGTTAGCCACGCGCAATCCGGAGATGACGATCGGTAAAGGTTGGCCGGTTTGGATTGCCTTTAGAAGCGATAGCGCATCGCCCACATTGCTTAGCGTTTGGGCAAGAGTCGCAATGCCGTTATTCTGCTGAAATGTATTGGATATGACGTTGCCGTCCAGATCGCTAACGATTGTGCGAACCCCGTTGCTAGTCGTGATCGTTTCGGTAGAGCCGCTATCGGAATAGACGGTTAGAGAATCTTGGACTACTACTCCATCGGCGAAAATTTTTACCTCAGTCGACAGCGGAGCTCCAGATCTATCGGTGAAATAGCTTGTTTCCTGAGACGAGCCGTCAGGATTGTAAATTCGCTGGTCTACACTTACCTGAATATTATTATTCGGCCCCGGCGTAAATGTGCCTGTGATGCTGGCAGTACTTTGAATCGCCGCTCCAGCATCGCCCCCACCATCCGTCTTAAGAGGAATACTGCTTCCCTCAAAAGAATAGCTTCCATCAGCATTCTTAGTATATTTGAGGGTATCTGGATACATCGCTCCCCAATCAATATCGTGTACATTGATAGTTGAGCCTGTAGTGTTCTGGCAGCTAACAATAATATTCCAGTCACTATAGTATTGGCTGTACGTCAGGTTAGGATATCCCGATGGCGACTGAGTAAGATTAAACTGTGCAGCTACGTTTTCTGCAGTTGACCCAATACTGCTAAACGTGTTGGCATCTGTCGAATCATATGTTAGTTGCGTAACATCTATCCCCATTTGAGTTGCGGCAGCAGCCAATTCCGAAGTCAAGGTGCCGGCAGGCAGCTGCTCTGACTGCCCCCAATCAGAATGCATATAAGCAAAGGGAGATCCTAAACCGAGTTGCGTTGCTACGATATATTCAGTTGTAAGAGCCACTCCCTCGTTATTCGCACCAATAGTTGCGGCTTGATCAGGAGAACATGCTGGCGGCACGACATCACCTCCCGGCATCAATGCGTGGCCAAGTTCGTGAGCAACCGTAGTTGCGAAGACATTCGTGACAGTGGAATCGGCATTGTTATACTGAGAGCCTGGTACCCAGTTGGGATCCAGAATAATTTGCATCGATCCGCCGCTCGACGTGGTGCGTGAACCGTCGCCTGGTTTACCAAATGCGATCGAAACTTTCTGCCTTGCCGCCTCGTTTAGTAGTCCTGCGAAGTATGGAGACTGCGCCGCTCCCGCAGTCAACGCATCAAGCCCTTGGGGACTGATATTCGACGCCTGCAGCATCTTGATCGCAGCGTCTGTCAATGCCACCTGTGTTGTCATCGCAATTGCCCCTTAATCCTAAAACGAAAGTTACGCGCCACCCCATCGCCGCGAATTTCAAATGTAAGTTCGCCGTTTGCGCGGTTTGTTTGAATACGATATTCCATGTCGGTGAAGCCGAATGGATCAGTCTTTTTCCCAGGTTCGAGCTGTTGGCCGTGAGGAGGGGGCGCTAGCGCTGTATAGAGTTCAGTGACCTTTTCTGGATTGCCAAAAAACGTTTTAATTAGATTTGCAGAAAACGTCTGGCAGGACGGATCGGCATCTCTAATGTTGGCATTCAAAGTGAAGTCGCCTTCATTTTCCGCAGGTCGATAAATCCAAACGATAACGCTTTCGCCTAAACACCCCGATAAGTCTTGAGATGAGCTAGGCAACGGAGAGAACTGGATAAATTTGCGCTCGGGGGTATTTCCACCCCAGTAGTATGCGTAATTACCAATGACTTTTCGAAAATTTACGTCATCGTAAAACCCATTGTCCAAAAACACATTTTGTTCAATCGCTGATTTAAAATTTTGTAGAAACTGTTGGGGGGTGATGGGCGTTTGGAATGTCGCAACCAATCTTGTCTCCTCATTGAACTGGCCATTGAGGCTATTTGGAGTCAATTTTTTTCTTCCGTCCGACTCGCTAGTTATGTTGGAGGACGTATAACCGGCCTCCGAGGAGGAAAGTTTTATAGCGAATACCGGAGATGCTACGAAAAGGCTCGATAAAAAACACAGATAGTAAATAGCGTGCCTTATCTCAATTTGAAAGGAAGAAGGAATAATTTTCATCACAATATGCAAGGCTCCGATAGCGAAAATTGCCGTGTTTGCGCAAGCCAAAATCAAAGTTTGAATGAGAAATTCGACCCGCAATAGTTGAACCCCATATGCGTCATCAACTTATTAAAACGATCTACGTCAATTGCCACACTCATGTTGACGCACAGTTCGTCAGCTTTTCTTAACTCAGCCCACTTCCTAAACGCCATCAGTAGTTTCACAGCCGCCGAACTACCGCGAGATGCGGGCTGAACATAAAAGCACCGGTCCTGCGCCATCACACCTTGCGTAAAAAAGTATTCCATCACCACGCCCGCTAAAAGCCCAACGATCTCGCCGTCACTCGATTGTGCAAGCAGGATGCAAGCCTGCGCGGGATTGGCCAGCATGGACTCAATAACGCCCCGTGTTTTCTTCTGATCGATTGAACGCTCTTTGAAACGGGATTCGGCATGCAGCTCGCTGCTCAGCGTCAGGATTACTTCTATATCTTCTCGTGTACCAAATCTGATTTTCATAAGTTCCGTAAAACTTGTTCAGGCTACTGACGGCCCATGCGCACCATCAGCCTGTCTTTGCGTCTCTGCGGGAGACACAACGCTCAATGTGTTCTGACGTGAGGCACCGATATTGATTATGTCGTCGACATGCAGATTCTTTGGCAGTGCATGGGTGATGAATAACATGGTGACCTTGCCACGCAACTGATTGATGGTCGCTGCAAAGTGCTCGGCGGTCGCGGCATCCAGGTTGCTGGTGGCCTCGTCGAACAACAATATTTTTGGTTGCTTGAGCAGAGCACGCGCAATCGCGAGTCGTTGTTTTTGCCCGCCTGATAGTCCTGCGCCACGCTCGCCAATCGTGGTCTGATAGCCCTGCGAAAGCGCTTCGATGGTGTCGTGGATTTCTGCCATCTGGCAGGCCTTCACGACTTGATCAAAGGTCGCATGTGGATTGGCCATCAGCAGGTTGTCGTAAATCGTTCCGGAGAAAAGAACCGTCTCTTGCGGCACGACGCCAAAATAGTGGCGCAGCTCATTAGCCGAGAAATGGCGAACATCGTTGCCGTCAATTTTTATCCGGCCACCGGAGGGCACATAAAAGCCTTGCAGCAGTTTGGCCAGCGTACTTTTACCGGTGCCAGATGGTCCCATGATTGCAATGACGCTACCCGGCGTAACGGTAAAGCTGAAGCCTTCGTAAAGAAACGGCAAGCTCTCGTCGTAGCGAAAGCTGATACCTTCCACCTCGATCTTGCCTTTGCCTTCGCGCAACCGGTTCGGCAGGATGGAATACGGTTCTGTCGGGGCATTCATGATGTCCCCCAGCCGCTGCACGGACAAGTTAGCCTGCTGGAATTGCTGCCACAGTCCCACCAGTCGCAGCATGGGCTGAGACAATTTGCCCGAGAACATCTGGAACGCAATCAGCATGCCGATCGTGAACTCAGTGCTGTTCATGACGGTATAAGCGCCCACCACCAGAATCAACAGCGACGTCAATTGGTCGATGCCGTTTGCAATCACGTTATAGGTGTTGGCGATCTGCTTCATCTTGAAACCGGAATGCAGATACTCGGCCAAATAATCTGCATAGCGAACGTTCAACTGCGGCTCCATTTGCATGCTCTTGACCGTTTCCAGTCCGGACACATATTCCGTTATGAACGCTTGATTGCGTGCTCCTATAAGGAACTGTTCATTAAGGCGCGAACGAAACAGGGGCGCCATGACGAGGCTCAATACGACAACACAGCCGATTAGCGCGACCGATATGAAGGTCAGCGTTACGCTGTAATACAGCATGATCCCGACGAAGATCAGCAAAAAGGGCAAGTCCAGGACGAGAGTAACCGCCGCACTTGCCACAAATTCCCGGATGGTTTCCACGCCATGCAATCGTGCCGCGATCACGCCGGTCGGACGCTGCTCGAAATACCGAGGCGGCAACTTGAAAAGATGATTGAAGACGGCGCTGCCCAACACGGCATCGACCCGATTTCCCGTGTGCAGTACCAAATACTGTCGCACCCAGGTCAGTAATGCACTGAACAGCATGAACACGCCCATACCAATCGCAATCACGATCAGTGTGCTCTGAGTGCGATGTACTACGACTTTATCGATCACCACTTGTGTAAACAATGGTGTGCCAAGGGCGAGCAATTGAATGACCAGGGAGGCGATCAGCACATCGCGCCATACATTTTTGTGCCGCAACAGCTCCGGGACGAACCAGTTGAATCCAAAGGATCGCATCGCCTTGCCGGCATCGTCTGGATCAGTAATGGGAGAAGTCGCCAGTGCGAGCTGGAATGCTGTACCGGTATAGCACCGAGAAAACTCATCGGCCGGTATGGTGCGGGGCGTATTTTTGCCTGCTTCAAACAGGACGAGCCCATCGACGTTGGCCTGAACCAGAATGGCGGGGCGCGTATTGACAGGCTGCGATGATGGCAACTCGTTATTGGCAGTACCGACATCAGCATCGGCAGCTTCGGGCTGCGATCCTCCAGCGACGGATAGGATGACGATGCAAGGTAGGTGTAACGACGTAACCGCGTGGTCTTCTATTTCCTGTCGCTTAATACGAAAGCCGAGCGCACGCGCCGCATGTATCAGCGAGTCGGTCGTGTAAGGCGGCGGGAATTGTTTGACGAGCAGTTCGGCATCAAAAGGTTTGCGATTCAATGCGCAGAAGCTGCCCATCGTCCATACGACGTCTTGCGCCGTAAGGGTGTGTGCCGCTGGACGCTCGCCTGCTTGGTTTGATCGTACAAGTTTTAATAGGCGATGCGGCATTCAACACTCTGCTTAAGAGGAACAGTAACAACTTAGGAGAGAAGTCATTGAAAACGTCCGGCAACAAGGTCGCTTATCCAGTTTCCGCAATGCCACCAAACGCGCGTGTGCCGATATTAAAGGCGAAGTATTGAAACTTTTTCCCATAAACATGGGAGTAGCCAAGAAATTTGGCAAATTAAATGTTAACGAAAGAATAAATATTTTTAACACCCCAATACTACAGCGGCTAGTAGGCCGATAGATAAGCGAGTACTGGCCGTTTTGTATCATTCATAGGTTTGATTGGATGTTGCGTTTGCATCACACATCGGACCTGTTGCGTGCCTTATGAAATACGCAGTACGCCTTTGTCCGCCTTCAGAATTTCGTCCTCTACAAAAGAACATCCAACCGATTGATAGCGGTTATCCAGTACTGTCGCGGAATCGAAATAATTTCAGACCTACATCCCTCTACTGAGATAAGGCAAAGACAGCCTCATCGCATCTCTTCAACCTCAGTAAAGGAAAGTACATGCCACTTTCACTTTGAGCAGAATGGCCCGCTGTCTGTCCGCTCGCTTTTGCGGAGGCTTCATGATGCTCTGCCCCTACTGCCAGTCAGATCATATCGTCCACAAGGACTACGGTAAAAAAACCGGCGGCGCCATCCGCCGGTGCCGTTGGTGCATCAAGCGCTTTAACAGGCGCTGAAATCGGTGTCGCTGTCGGTATAGTGGCGGGCCCATTCGGCATGGCGATCGGTGGTACCGCTGGCGCCATCATCGGTGCTCTCTTCGGCGGCACGCTGGGCTGCGCTGCCGGCGCCACTCTCGGCAAAGCCGTGGACGACAACATCCTCGACAACCACACCTGCCTGTCCTGCGGCAAATCTTTCAGCAAGACCACCGACATTAGTCCGCCCTCTTACGGATCGTTCGATTAGGCCTTACCGCTGACCTGTGTAAACCAACGAGTTGCGGGTTGATCGATCAAGCACTTGTTTTACCGAATTGGCAGGACGCCGGTTTTCGAGCTCGTATCGGCGGCGGGATGCCCCCCGCGCGCCCCGCGTCATCGCAAGGTCATATGCGGCCGATAAGATCGGCCTCACCCGAGCGCGCCGATCTCTGCGCGACGAGGCGCTCGCGCTTCTTGCGCAAAGCGGCGATCCGCATATCGCGGAAAACGCACCGCCGCAGCGAAGTTCGCATCTTCTGTCGGCGCCCGAATGAAGCATCGTGGAGAATAGATGAACATAACGAGAACAGGCTGGGGGAGAGCCAGGGCATATCTGAGACGGTCGGGAAAGATCCGCGCAGCGACGCAACACGGCAGCGCCTTCTACCGGGCGGCAAGGAGATGGCAGGGAATCGAGCGCAAGAATGCGCGCCGCGGCGCTCTTCCGCATGCCGCGGCTTCGGGCGGCAGAGCAAGCCGATGGCTGTCTGCCGCGGCGGTGGCGCTCCTTTGCGCGCTTGCCGCCTTGATCAAGTCCGGACTGCTGCTCGACTTCGAGAAATCGGTGCTGCTCGACCTGCATTGGTACGCGAGGCCTTCGATCGACAGCATGGCGCAGCTGCTCTGCGCCTCGGTCACGGTCGTCAGCGTCGGCGTGCTGCTTTGCCTGTGCTGGCGCGGGCGCTGGCAGAATGCGCTGTTCTGGCTTGCGTCGGCGGGCGGCGCCGCGA
>Ga0164242_10001433_pt1 | contig 28230 bp, 22 predicted proteins | sample OricomgcompostMG_FD_108783 | JGI IMG/M metagenome (GOLD analysis project Ga0164242, IMG submission 108783) | Miracle-Growth compost microbial communities from Emeryville, California, USA - Original compost - Miracle growth compost (MG) ...
TCTCCTCCGATCTATGGACCTTTTGGTCGGATGAAGATTTATGATAACTACGTCACTGAGATCATCAACGAATTCTATACCGCTGAAAAACCTTACATTGACGAATTCTCTGATTTAAACGGTGAAGATACCGATGAGCAATATCGGTTTAACTTTATCAGTGGTCTGAATTCTTCAGGTGCGCCCTACCACAGCTTTGTCTTTAATAATGAAGACAGTAATGCGGTGGTGCTCACTGAAAACTCCACGAGCTATGCAGCAGGTGGGGGTGATGGGACGATGAATGAAACCGCTTTTGCTGCCTTAGTGAAAACGGATGCACTCAATCTGGCTGATCCCAACCACGCGTATCAGAACATGAGTAAGTATCCCTTCTCACACTTCTACGATACGGGTTACCCCTTAGAGACGAAGTATTCTCTGGCTTCTGCCCTAGCAATTCGTAAAGATACGTTTGTGGTCCTTTCCACGTACGATGTCAATGGCACGGAACTTACCGCAGCAGATGAATCCAGTATTGCGATTGCACTGCGTACCCGCTTACAGATGTATCCAGAAAGCGAGTACTTTGGGACCAGTACCATGCGTGGGATGGTCGTGCCTCGTTATGGCGATCTGATTGGTTCTCAATACCGCAAGAAGTTACCTCTGACTGTTGAAGTAGGTGTTAAGTCTGCCAAGTACATGGGGGCGGCTTCTCGTCAATGGGATTCTCGTGAAAACCTAGAAGGTGATCCAGGTAACCGTGTGGACCTCTTTACCAATATCAACAATACCTATACGCCTGCTACGGTGCGTAATAAGGATTGGGATAATGGTCTGGTAGCTGTTCTCGATTACGATCGCTCTAGCGCCTTCTTTCCAGCTTATAAGACGGTCTATGATAACGATACCTCTGTACTTAACAGTTATATCACCGCTTGCGCTGTGGCGGAACTGGAGAAAGTCGGTTACGAAGTCTGGAAGGAACTCTCCGGCCGTAGCGATCTCTCTGAGATTCAACTGATCAAAGAGGTCAATGACCGCTTTAACGCTAAGACTACAAATCTCTTTGCTGGTCGTTATGTGATTACACCTAACGCTTACTTTACCGCAGATGATCGAGCCCGAGGTTATTCTTGGACTACCGAAGTCACGATCTATGCACCGACCATGTATACGGTCCAGAAGCTCATCATTACTTCTCGGCGTATGAGTGATCTGGAGGAAAATCAATAATGGCACGCTTAAAAGACGCTATTTTATCTAATCAAGCCTGGGCCAGAGGATCAAACGCACCTGTGGTCGATCTGAAGTATGGCGGTCAGATGGGCTATGCTCCGCAGTATGCGGAGTGGGTCAATAATGCAGCAGGGGTGAGAAAGAATCTCATCATCCTGTTGCTTGATTACCCAAGAGGCTTTGATTACTTACCGGAAAAGCAAGAGTGGATTGCCACCTTACGTCAGTTAGTGGAAGTCCATCCCCTATCAGTAACCGGGTTTAATGCTACGCTCTCAGTCGAGCAAACCACAAACCCTGTGGGTGGGGGTGGTCAAAACCAACTTGATCCGACTAACGTCACGATGGAACCCACTAATGTGGCCATGCGTTGGAACGATAAGTATGGTTTCCCTATTGCAAAATTCTGGTCAAGTTTTATTCGACTCCTCATTATGGACCCGGAAACTAAGGTCGCTGGAATTTCTACATTAGGGGCTTCTCGTCCAGGTGATATGTTACCGGATATGCGAAGCTTTTCTATTGCTGCCATTGAACCCGATCCCCAGCACAATAAGGTCGTACGCTCTTGGGTCGTGACTAACCTCTGGCCCCAGGGCTCAGGCGAAATCATTGGGACTCGAGATTTAACCGCTCCTGGTGAAGTGCCTTCGATTGATATCACTTTTGGTGGGATCGCACAGTTTGGTTTTGGTGTGGATATCTTCTGCCAGCAGCTCTTAGATGGCATTGATATCACAGGGGCTAATCCCTTGAATCGTCCGAGCTTTATCCAAGAGATTGATCCTGATGTGGTCTCTGCAGGTCGAGGCTATGATCTGACTGCTGAAGAGATTGGTCGTACCGCCTATAACGTTTAAAACGACAGTAAAATTTTAAACATGTAATGTTGTAGTAAAAATAATAAGAATGGGCATAGAGAGGAGGGTATCCCTCCTCTCCTTATGCTGGTTACTTTTTTTCCTTCTTTCTTTTAAAGATATCTTATCAATCGAGGGTATTTTCATTTTACCAATAGTGTTTAAATCGATTTTAAGGTACCTAGAAGGCATTTGTTTATAGTTACTGGTATATGGGTAGCTATAACCCTTATAAATCGCTCAGAGGGCCTGTATTCTCAAAACACTAATAGGAGTATAGTCAAAAATGATTATGACTACCTTACAAATCCAATAACGAAATAACTCGTCTTTATGAAAGAAAATATTCTATCGTTAGCTTCCACCATTAATGCATTAACTATTTTTGAGATCAATACCTTAGATGCTGCCAGTTGGTCAGGAGCTAATACAGCAGTCTCGGCTACGCTAGCACCTAATGGGGATACATGTGAACAATGGAGTAATAGTGGATCAAGTTGTAAACTCTTAGATATCGCACCCTATATTGGGAATCAATTTACCATAGGCTGCTATTTTCAACCTAGTACCTACCAAGCGCAGTATGGCAATAGCCCACCTCAAGGTGTGGTCTGTCAAATCGGTCACTTTGGGACCTATTATGTAAGCTACACAGCACTTTCAGGTTCTGGTAGTGCGAGTTATCCTTTAACTGATTTATTTAAGAATAATGCGGGACTAACGGTTAACTCTCCCTTAGCCACCCCTATTGGGACATGGCGTCATCTCGCCATTGGGATTAATCTACCCGCTAAGACGTTCACTGTCTTTCAAGATGGACAGCTCTTTGATCAAGCCTCACTTAATACCTCTTTGACACTCTCGACCATGTGTTATTTTGGTGGGATAGGAGATCGATCTGGCATTGTAGGCGCTGATGCCTCTCGTTATGGGTATCGAGGGTTAATCAGTGCTATTCGGCTGTATTCGTCTTACATGACAGAGAGCTTTGATCCTTTGACTTTTTAACTAAGAAAAGAATAAAAGTAAAAATTTATTTGATTTATAACTATACTATGCTTAAGTTTTACGTAAATAACTAACCCTCTGTAAGCTTAAGCAAAACCTTTTCTTTTTTTCCCTTTTTTCTCTGGGGGAACCTAAGGAAAAGGGGGGATTGGGGGGCAAAGGTTGAGGAGGGGTAAACATATTTTATATGAATATATAAAATATAACTATATATACGCGCGTGCGCGTGCGCGGGACATGCCGCGCGAGGAAATCCATGAACGGAAAAAATACAAAGATCAAGTGCTTCGCAGAAGCTACCGATTTCACCTATCCGTTCATATACTAGGATTTGGGGACCCACCCCAAATCCTATTCTATTCACTCCAGGGAAATCAAACGAAAAAAAAGAAAAAAATAAATATATTTAAATCCTTCGGGATAAACCCTCAGTCTTTAAATATATTTACAAAAAAAGAAAAAAGACAAATTACCCCTGAAAACGAGGATTTTCCTCGTTTTCACCTTTTATGCCCTAAAGAAATACAGGAGTTTGAAGAACTCCTGTATCGTTTATCCTTTTTGAATAAAAAAAAAAGAAGGAATTAAAGAAAAATAGGAAATCCTGGGAGGGATTTCCTATTACTAGGTATAAAAAGACTATAAAAAGTCTAAAATAGAACATTAAAAAGACTTTTGAAGGATATTCCCATTAATAATTAATAGATTTTAAAATAACACTGCATCAATGCACCCTGGAAAAACCATCAGGGTGCGAGGGGCGAAGCCCCTTAGCGAACGTGATGTGGCGCGGCTCGTGTTTGAGGTAAATACTATTAGGCATTTAATCACGGTCTATAAAAACGAGCCAAAAAGACCCTGTAATAGACCTTCTTTTTAGAACAGAGAATCAAACAGGCTAAATTGGAACTACCAATATCCCTAGGAAGCGTTTTAAGGGGGGTAGAAGGCATTTTCTAAGGCACGTGGCTATGGTAGTACCACCCTACCTTTTTTAACGCCTTAAAAGGGCTGTATTCAAATACAACATAAAAACAGAGATCTATCTAGAGATTTTTCTTTCTCTAGACAGATCTCTGTTTAAATCAATGAATTATTCACTACGTAGATTCTAAACAAGGTCGCCAAGCATAATTGGAAGAAGCAATACTGGGTGTAGTATTGGCTTGTGCATAGGAGGGCCCATCTGCCCCTCGTGATAACGCAGCACTGGCATTGGTGGAATTAACCTCTTGTACCCAAGAGGCCGAACCCCCGGTACCTGTCATCCACACAGCACCAATAGCATAATGTGCTTGCTTCTCACCAGTGAAACTTAATGCATTGGGATCATCGATAATGGGATACCATAGCGCATTCCATTCTGATTGTTGTTGTGAAACAATGTCGTGGCCGGTTGTGAAACCCTGATAAGGATTGGTATTGGCACCCTTAAGTAAACGGACTCGATAGACTTTGTCTGCAATAGTTACCATGGCATTTTGGCTTCTAGGAGAAGTGGTGTTCGTGGGGATACCTACACCACTAGTACCATGAACCGCACCTACTTGATAAATAGCATTCCAACTTATTTGCCAGCGTAAGGCATATTGTGGTACAAAAAGGTCTCTACCGTGGGCTATCCAATGAAACCAGGGTGAAGTCGTGGAATTGATGCTCACACCAGCCGTTAACCCAATAGCACTTGCTAGTGCATCACCAGAGATAAAATCCGCATTGGCCACAGTCCCTTGAAAGACGGGTGGTCCAGTATCTACTACTGTTTCATTCAGCAATTAATGTTTTAACATAAGAAAACCCTGTTCTATTTCATTATTTTCATAGGGTTTCTCTTAAAGAACAAAGAAAAAAGAAAAGACATAAAAGAGAGGAAAATCCTCTCTTTTATTATCGTATAAAATAATCAATGTAGTTTTCTTACATCTGGAGAAAAAACATGGTGTTTCTCAGAGACTTCTAAAAAGAAGTTAATGACGACACTGATAACAGGATCTTCTTCTAGAAGATCGACCTTAGCGCCTTGCTCATCTTTGATTTTACTGAGTTCTGGATCATCCGATAAGCATTCGATCTGAAAAGAAAAGCCTGACCAGTTGAGTAAAGAAAGAATGTTTAAAGCTTTTTCTACGACTTCTTCGATATGGTCTTTCTCTAAGCTATCAAAAAAGTTATTAATGAGAAAATCATCTAGTTCAAAGACAACAACTAAACAATCCGCTTTTGGATAAACTAAAGAATTGATTAATTTAGATTCGTGTAAGTGTCGATTAACCATCCAAATCAATGTATCAATGAGTAAGACCACTTCGTAATCACTATCTAGGAGCTGGACATCAATCTCGGTATCGATAACCGTTGCGCTTTGCAGATACTTAGGTGTGAGGTAAGTGAGATCCAGTTTTAAATCCATGTTCTGTAACACATGGTCTTCTTTACCTGCGTTAGTCTTTTTTGCTAGAAGCTTTTCTACGTAAGGCCCTTTTAAATACCCAATCGTATCATCAGAGAAATAAATCACACTGTCTTCAGGCACGAGTCGAATCGGTTCGTCTTTAACCGTACATGCAAGGGTGAGCTCTTTACGAGTCATATCGGGTTTGGTATAATCGATATTTAATCGACTAATAACTGTCTCGTATAGACTTGCGTGACTACCGGTTTGTTCATGAGCAGGATGGAAGTAGACAACATCAAAGAAAGGAGAATTGGGTTTAACGGGTAAGGGTACCTTATTGACCCGCAGAATCATGATAGGGTAGACATCCGAATTAGACATGGAGATTGATTCCTAGTGAGACAAATCGGTAAAAAACTGATTAAAAAAGAAAAGCGCATAAGTAGACTAGACTCATAAAGGTTATCCCTTTTTTCTCTAGGGAGCCTTTATGAGTCTAGCACTAGGGGTAGTTACTCTAAGAGTTTAAACCACTTACTTCTCAAGGGCTTCGCGGTACTGGTCGCGCACCAGTTGGCGAATCAGACCATACTGACCCTTCTTGGTTCCAACAACATTGTGCTGAACATTCACAATTCCAAAGTGGGTATTCTTTTCTTTGGTCTTGGGATTGAGAAATTCTGCGCGTCGATCAATACTGACCTTAAAGAAGTCGCGCCCCTGGGTCTTGAGTTCTGCAGAGACGGTATCGAGTTCTTTATTACTCTTGAAGATCGGAAGTGCGGCATCAGCAGTAGCCTTAGCTAGCCCTGCAGCGGTAGCAGCATCCAGATCCTTGACTTTCTTATAGTCGTCCTTAGTGAGCTCAAAAGCACCCATCAGTTTCTCAAAAGTGCCATCCTTCAAATTGGTGGCACCATCCTTACCGATAGTGAGATCATCAGCAATGATCTTCGCTGCTTTAAGCGTACTTTCATGGACTTCAGCCATTTTTAATTTCCTTTTCGTGTTGCATGGGTAAATGGCCTCTCGGTGTGAGGACGAGGCCTTTTGTTTTGAACAGGTTGCGCAACATGTTCACTAGAAGAAGAAAACCTTCTTGGCCGGTAGGTATCACGCGAATTATCTCGTTCGATATCACGAGGATCGGGTTTTACGTATACAACGGTTGAGGCTTTCTTCAGTACTGGCTTAGACATCAGTCGAACTTTGACTGTTGCCTTACCAGAATCCTGGGCTTTCAGATACTTATCGTATCCGGCTAATAAAACGAGATGACCGCAAAGTTTATAGACAATCATCTCACCATTTTTAAAGAGATCATTAGTGACTAGCTCAGAGGTAAGCACTTTATTTTCAACTTTGTGGACGATATCTAATTCGGTAATACAAATACCGAGTACCAAAATATCCTGCAGTAAGACAGCAATTTCGGGAGATTGGCCACTCAGAGCAATAATGCTCTCGTGGAAATATTCAGATTGACCAATGTGGATGATACCCTCGTCGAGCTCGATAGTGCGGCTATTTCCTTCAGTGTTTTCCATATATGGTATTTTAAAGTTAAGAAGAACGAAGCGTAGACGTATCTTAAGTTATCTATAGGGTTAGGTAACGTTGTAAAAATTTATTCGATATTAACCTTTTCCAGAACCTATCTCTTTTCATGATATATACTTCAGATTTCTTAGAAAAGATTATTCAATTACTTTTTCGTACAACCAAGCTAGAAATTTTAGGTCAACCTTTGCTCCACAAGCTTTACGGTGCCCCCCACCGCCTAATTCACGAGCTAAAATGCTGACATCTAACTCGTCTTCTTTACGTCCCCTAAAGTGGAGCACGACCTTACCTTCAGCGTTGACCTGAAAGGTAAGAGAAAAGTCAATATCTGGGTATAAGGTAAGGAGTGTATGACCTAGATCACTTTCATAGACAGAACTATTAAGTAAAGTGGTTTTATAGCCTTTATATCGAATAAAGACCACACTATCGATGATTTCGTGAACTTGACTCTTACGATAACTAAGAATCTCTTCACCAATTGGACAAAGTGCTTTTAAGTTTGATTCGATAAGCTTATCTTTTTCTACTCGATCCATACTTTGAACATATTGTCCTAGCGTATCTTTTCCTGCCTGAGAATTAGCAAAACCACATAACCTATCCCACTCACTCATATCCTGAGCATGATGATAAAACCCCGAGAGGACTGCTTCTGTATTCGGTAAATCAAACTTCCATAGATCGTAATCTTGGATATGTAAAAGCAACTGCGGTACAGGTTCTGTAGGATGAAAGTATTCCCATGCTAACACGGCCCCGGATTTAGTCATATCAAAGTGTGCACCGGCTAACCCTTCTAAATTCTTTTGTGCTGTAATGTGGTGATCAAGTACCTGGAGAAAATCCACCCATTCGCTAAGATCTTCTAATGTTTTTCTAGGATAAGAAAAGTCTAAGATAAAAACATGTACTGCATAATCTAAGTTTAAAGCTATATCTAGTACAATCTGTGGAACAGGTTCATTATACCGAACTGGTATGTAAGTGGCTCTGTCTCCGAACTTACGCCACGCTGCATACTTAGCACCTAACCCATCAAAACACCAACTTGATTCTTTACGATGGTAAAGCACAAAAGTCTTGATTTCTTTTTCCACAATACTTACCCTTTGATAGATGCTTGAGAAACATTCTCATATTAACCTCGTATCATGATATATTTTTCAAAGAAAGTAGAAAAAAAAAGAAAGGGTATTGCGAGAGGAGATCCTTTAGGATCTCCTCTCTTTATGCACTTTAGGCGCATTGCAATTCCCGCATGACCATGATGTAACCGGCTCCAGCAAAAACACTCTTAGTCTGAAAGTGGGCAGCCAAAGCGATCATGTAGTCATGGGCACGAGCGAGAAACTCTTTATTCTCGTCTTTGGCTTTAACGTACACACGGCCCAGACCATAAGCACCATAGACTTCTACGGCGCTACCGATCAGACGGTATTCGATGACTACGTCACCAAAATGGGCTTCTTGGTTACGTTCAATGCTCTTGAGCACCAGTTGGTCCAGGAGCTCGATATGTTTGGGTTCAATTTTAGCGTATTGCATGACAAACTCCTAGATTGAGAAAATGAAATTTATTTACCGAATATCTTTTAAGGCCAGTTTAATGGCGGTACCCAGTATCAGAACAATCACTGCGATACGGATGATGGGATTATGAGTGCCTTCGGTCAGATAAGCAATAATACCAAAAGCCATACCCATTCCAAAGAGCACATTAAAGAGTAACTTTAACATGGTTTTCTCCTTAAGTAATTGCCTTAATCTAAACCAGTGATATATATCTGAAATAATCTAGAATACACCTAAAAAATCACTATTTGAAAAGAGAGCTTGTAGAAAATATGAACGTTTAGAAATACGTACTATAAAACAGTTATAACGATTATGAAAGAACTTATTGTAGCGACTGGCCAAGGAGTTACCTACAGTGGTGTTTTAGAACCTCTTAACAACTATGTAACAGATCCTAGCGCTTGGGTTGAAGATTCTCAAAGAGGTTGGTATAATGATACTAAGTACAACTACGTAACGGGCAATCGTGTACTTCCTAATGCAGGTTTCAAATCTTTTATCCTGCCAGAGGGTATTACACTAAACGATGTTATCGGGTTAACAGGTCAATTTACAAGTATTTATAACGCGCCAAGTGGTGGAATGGGTTACTCTCTTTTTCGGTTCACTTTATCAGATAGTTCTTATCGTTACATCGGTACGTTAGATGAAAAAACAGATGATACCCAAGGCCAACGTTACCTAGAAGGAGCAACAGATCTTTTTAGTCCTCTTGTTTACGAAAATGTGAACTATGTGGATAAAGTTTTGACCTATTCTATCGATCCAAGTTTAACTGTTACGGCTTTAGACATTTGCTCAGCTATCTATACACAATACCCTGCGAATAACAGAGGATTGAAAAATATTACTTTAATTTTAAGATCGTGATTAATGCAACATAAGAACCCAGGGTATGTACCCTGGGCTTTATGTTTTTTTTTTTTATTAAACTACCATTTTAAATACGAAGGTTTGGATTCGTTACTCGATACCCAACCCAACGATTGAAAGAGCTCATCGGCATTTAAACGAACCGATTCCATGCTCGCTGATTTAAAACCTGGCGATTGATTATAGAAAGCATGCTCTAATGTCGCACGATTAAAAACTTTATCTTCTTTATTTTCTAGTGCAGGAGAATAGTACTTTTCAGCTTGTGCAATACCGGGTTCACCCACATAATCCCAAGTTACAATATTTTTTAATACCCGATGCACACCAGAGAACGTAGGAATGTTTTCAGTAAAGGATCGAATACTAAAGGCAATATTTTCGTTAGGGTTAACCAATGCTTTTTCTAGCACGTAGCCTAATTCTCCACTAGGTGCTACGTAACCTTCAATCCCGATGATGGGTCGACCCTTCTCGTCTCGGTATTTATCAAAGACTAGATCAATTTGTTTAATATGCGCACAGACTCGAGATTCACGAATTTCCATGACCCGACACGCATACTGTTCTTCACTCATAGCTGGTTCCCACTTAGGGTGCCCGTTCTCAGCACGCAGTGCACCGCGTGCAATACGCCTTTTAAGGGCCCCAGAAGCCTCAAAAAGCGCTTTAGCGGGTTCATAGGGGTAGAGATCCCCAATGCTATTATAAGCGTTTAGAGCGCCTAATACGACCCTGTAATAGCCATCGGCTTCTTGCTTGAGTAATCCTTGCTTCTTTTTATTTAAACCATTGAGTGCTGTGCACGAATACGTAATTTTATTTAACATTTTCTTAAACTCTTGTATTTCGAAGGTTAGTGATTAACCAACTAAAAGTTTTTCCACGCGCTCTTGTCTAGAACTCGGACTGACTAAAGCAGAAATTAAGGCGGGTCTAAAGTAACTCCCTGCTAGCTTATTAGTCGTATTTGTGGCAGCGTACTGCACACTACGCAAGGGAATGATAGCAGGTTTGATAGAATTTACATCATCCATGGAATGCACGATCTGACGATAATACACGGTTCTATCGTTAGGGTCTCTAGCAATCATGCTCACTAAAAGCTCCATGACCTCATGATTATCGCTGATATTGACTCCAGCATGTTTTTTCGCTGTAGTAAAGATACTGGATAAATCTAAGTAATTCAAATACCAAGGAGCTCGGCCTTTCGTGAAGATTTCGTTAAAGATAGAATAAATGAGTTTATTATCTTTAACTAAATTTAGATTTGTAATGATGCTTGCCCCTTTACGAAAATAAAATTCATAATAGTCGGCTTCATCCATCTTTACAATTGTGGTATTGGTCGGATCAATGGGTACCATTGCACAAATTGAAGAGATGGCGTACCGATTATCCTCGGTAGCCATCATGTAAATCCCCACGGTATAGGTCTCAGTGCCAATAAAAGCGAGATTTTTTTCTACATATCGAACAGGAATGTAGATTCGAATAGGTTCTTTGGCTATGAGTCTATCAGGGCTTTGAGACAGTGCTCGATAAACCCTTGCAGGATCTCGCAAAAATTGACTCGTGAGCATTTTAATTTAAATCCTTAAACTTTATTCACCGTAAGCGTTAACTGGCATAAGCTGTGCGCAGGCCCAATCAGTGAGGAGTTCAATTGTGGCTAAAAGAGCAGATTCCCGTACATCGATACTGGGATTTTCTCGTCCAATCTTATCAATGCTAGAAAGAATACGCAGTGCATCGGTCTTAAAGTACAGACTACGGCACAGTAGCTTTAGACACACTTGGCAGATATCAGCGATTTCTTCAATACGCAGTAATGCAAGTTCTTCATTGAAGATGTTCTTGATCGTCGATTCTTCTTTACCTTCAAAGTTTTCCTTACCCAGAATTGCTAAGAAGTTTGATTTAAGACTCTCTTTCACATAGACGAACTTATTGTTTAATGCAGTACGCTCTTCAATGCGCTTTTGTGCATCCCAACCACTCTTGAGCTTTGCCGCATCTTCTTCGATAGCATCGACAGTATAATAATTATTTTCACTGACGATAGAACCCAGAATAACGTCATTATCACCACCTGATTCTAACCAATGGCTATAGACGTTTGGATACACCACCACTTCTTTAGTACCTGGTTTATATTCTTTAATGAGTTTACGATTTGCATAAGCGTTTTCGATTTCTGCGGCTAACACAGATAAACGATTTCCTGCTTGGTTACGTAAAGTCAGAATCTTAGTATTATAATCATCTAGCGTATGTTCGGTATCTTCAGGTGGATTATCGTTTAACTTATTGGCTAAAAGATAAATCGCTAGCGCATAATCGTTTCCGTGTGCTTTATCCTGGAAATATTGACGCAGGGACTGCACTTCACGGCTGTAGTTTGGATCTTGATAGGGTTTAATCTGAAAGATATTTCGATAAACCGAATAGAGAAATTCAATCCCTACCTTAGCCACCCACTGCTCCACCAGTTCATCAATCGGTACAGAACCCGTCTTAACCAAATCAACCAGTTGGGTTTCATCCAGATCCGGTAGATTCAGGTCAAAACGAAACTCTTCATAAGGCGTTTCTCTAAAAATAGCCAGAGATTGCAAAAACGCATCACTTTGCATGGGAGCAGGTAGCTCGTAATTCGTAATGCAATACTTGGCTAAACCTGAATTAGGTAAGTTCACGATATCGGCTTCAACTAAACCGATATATTCTGCCACAGTGGGAGAGACCACATTTTTAGCGTATGAGATATGCGCTTGCACGCTCTTGGCAATTGAGGCCACTGCCTCATCCATTACCATATCGTGGCTAGACCCATTGGCTTGCTTATCAATAGCGTTAGTGGCCGCTGCAGAGCCTGTAATGTCCACACCACCTGCATCTTGAATCACTAGAGTTTGTTTTACTAGCTCTGCCAGAGGCGTACCCTCAATAGGTTGGAGCACAATCCCTTTCTCATCGAAACTTTGTGTCAGGCTCAGGGCTTCTTCAATGGCCTCAGTCGTCAGCATTATAGCACTCCGTTAAAACGAGAAAAATTCACCCGTACACGAGACTGTACGAGACTATAAATTAACGATCGAGATACTGGATTATCGGCAATCGTGTTACTGATATCGTTACCCATGATTTCTTGAGTAACAAAACGCACTAACTCGTTCACATTGGCTAACGAAGCTAGGGTTTGTGTGGAATTTTCATTTTTCATAAAAGAAAACCTTAAAATCTCTTATCTCTTTATTAAAGGCAAATAATTTTATTTATTCAATGAAGAAGATAACAACGAAAAGATAGTAGGGATAGAGGAATTAACCTCTATCCCTACCCTATGTCCTGGTATATTGATCCAGTTTAACTATTGTAAGCTTTCACAGCTCGATCAGCTAGGAGTTCTAAGAGTACGTTAGTGGTTCCCATCTCATCGACACTTCCTACGATACGATTATCCACGGATAATTTACCGAATAAAGCATCAATGACCACACCGGATTCACTACGCACTTCATTTTCCATGACTTCACCAATCACAGTCTTTAACTGATTAGCAAAGACCGCTTTATCACCCGTATTAGCACCCATATCGTGCGTGATATAGATTTTCACTGCTAGAGTATCGAGCATGAGAGGACTGCCATCGACTCTAAATGAATCATCCACACTCCCATCGAAAGCAGGTTTACCTGCAGCTTTATTTCTTTTAATTAATTCTTTATCACTTTGGGTCACAATAGCACGTAGTGATTCACTCATGTCTTCTTTATCGCCATGATAAAAGACTTCAATACGTTCTACCATTCCCCGCATTTTTGCTAAAGGGGTTTGGGCACTTAAATTACGTAACGTATTTAAAGACGTTTCATCAAGTAAAACCGAGGAATCTCCTACTGGATCTTCAATGATACATAGGATGTCTTGGACCTCTACGTGATCTCCCACGTTTACTAACCGATGCACATTCTGAGTAAAGTTAAGAACTACCGTTCTCACCTTAGTCATTTTTGCATTTAATCGATTAGAGAGATCCTGACTAATGGCGCAACTATCTTCAAGGGTAATGGGATTTTCTAATAATGCCGTTCTAGCCAGAAGAGAGTATTTTAAGACAATCTGTTTAGGGTTTAAACTATCGGCTTCAAAGAAACCATTGTTATAACAGATAATATCTCCCACCTTAAACTTATCACCTTTCCTTAACGTGGTGATAACAGAGTGCGGAATAATCAACCCTGCAGCATGACCAAAACGTCTACCTAACTCAAACCCTAATTCTTCGCCATCTTCATACTCAATCACAATGCCTTCATTTGATACTGATTTAACTACTCCATTTTTTCTAGCGCTATAAGCAAAGAGATCACTCGTTCTGTGAGGAACTATTTGTTCGTATCCAGTGCGAATAGGCATCTGTTCATATCCGCTACAATCGACGACATGTTTGTTTTGAATACTTATAAAGTTTGTGCGACGTAACAATATCTTCGGTATAATCCAGTTTAATGATTATACCCTGCACCATAACGTGCAGCTACATGTCTCCATGTAAGTTGAGACTATATCTTCATCTGGGTAAACCCAGAGCCTTGCATTTCGGAGTCCTTTGACTCCTACATCCTGATAAGGGATTAGTCGTTGAACCTTCACCTTATCCTGTTATCCCAACAGTACTTAGGCGCTTGGCTGCTGATTGTCTTTATTTCATGATTTTCAAACGTAGACGTATTAGGTTTCCCTATTCGCTTTAGTTCATGAACCTAACAAGAGTTCCCAGCAATTAACAAGGATTCATCTAAAGATCACTCCTTAGACGGACTTAGTATTTTCATAAGTAGCATTTTTATAAAAATACTTTTAATCATCTTTGGTTGCACTGGGAGACAATAGTGCTGAAGTACTCACTAAAGATGTCATCCCATCTTTATTTCTATTAAACCGTTTAGCCGTACCACGCACTGAGTTAAAGATTGGATTTGCAGAAGTATAGGTGTTGACTGCTACGTCCGAGCTATCAACTGTCGACTCTGACACTACACCAATGTCGTGTTCATGAAAACCTCGAGTGTGCCTAACCATAGTGCGAGACGTTCTCCCACCTGTGCCGGAGTAGGTCATCGCTTCTTGTTGTTTTAAGTTTTCGATTGGGTTGATATCACTGATCTGTATCACAGCCGTATCAGAGATCACCGCGTTCCAGATCTGATAAGGATTGATATCAATAGGTAACCGTGCTTTACCAGGTCTTCCAGCATGAGCACGTATGGCTTTAGTGATCTCGGTATAGACTGCTCCTGCAAAACGCTCATAGCCCTTTACACGCATATAAGCACTATCTAGTTCATCGGGGTGCTGATCGTACTGCAGTAACTCACAAGACCTCAGTAATAGTCCTCTAAAGGTCGTGGGCTCTTTCATTTCCACTAAGAGGTCTCGAGTAATGGGATCAATAAATAATTGATACATCGTCTCGATTTCTCTTAAATACCGATGGCTTAACCCTTGAGTCTCAAGTACGTTTAAATACACACCCTTATCATCAAAATCATGCACGTTATACTCACGAATGATTCGGTGATATTCATTAAAGCCTGCCATGATCATGGAGACAAAGGTATTGTCTTTAGGAAAGACTAAGGTTTCATCGTTGAAAACCACGGCATATTCGTAGGGTGTGAGGTTTACCCGAGTACCTACGGGAACCCGTCTGACTTCTACCTTTAAGAGCTTAATGAGCTTTTCTATTCCCATCTCGTAGCCTAGTACTAACCCAATGGGAATCGTGCGTCCTAGGACTTTAAGTTCTGCAAATTCTACTGGTGCACGATTAGAATCAAGTTCTAGGATCGATTCAATATCACCAATAGCAATGAGCTGATTTTGAACGTTAGACTCTTTATTGGTTTGTACGTGATAAAAGACGTTATTTTTATCTAATACTAACAGGCCGTTATGATCAGTCTTTCCAACGATAATACTCCCATCGACTTCAAATTGACTAATGGCTTCTTTCCCGTAGAGGGCTTCACGTTTTCGATGGTTAAAGCTTAATTCGTAAGTCTGTCTACCCACAGTTCTGGGATAGGCTTTAGGCCGAAGTATGAACCCTTTAAATTCCATCGCAAGTGTACTATAAAGCTTTGGACACATAAAGGTATTATCAAATTCTACCGATTGATACAGATCTTGGATACTGTCGTCTTCTTTTTCAAGATTAATAGCTGAAATCGTGTTACGAATCCATGTTCCGTAATCGTTAACTTTCTTCGTACTACGATCAACGAAAGTCTTAGAATAATAGCTCGTTAACGCCACTCGCGTTGGAGAGATCTTAACGAGAGGAAGACTGCCGCGTTGTTTACGCGTTAAGTACTGCGAACCATTGCTTCTCCAGGTACCATCATCTCTAACTGCAGGAAGCTTAAACTTAATCGTTGAACTTGACCCTTCAATGGGATTGATCCTAACGGTATACTCATCGTAATCGCCTAAAATGGTCTGTACGCGATTGACGTTGTAATCCGTTACAGCAATACCTGCTTTCTGGATATTCATGACCATGGCAGCAACATCGCGTTGTAGCACGTTTTTGATGTAGTGCTCATCAAAGACCAATAGAGACGACTTTAACATTGTCTTATCAAAGACAGTTTTGTTATCGGGAATATTGATATTCTCAGGAATTTTTAAATCCTCTTGTTTAATATCAATAAACTTATCTAGTGTTGTCTTACCATCTGGAGAGATAATGGTTTTATAGGATGTCGAAAGATCGGAATAACGACGGTATTCGGCTGCAGAAATAAGACCTGATTCTGCGTACCGATCACATACCTTCATTAATGCATCTTCTAAAACCTTAGAATCCGTTCCAGCGATATTAATGAGTTCTGCCTCTAATTCTTTAGCAAAATCAGGTTGACTGAAGGTATCATCTCCATTATCTTCTTCATCCAGTGGAATATTATCAACGTTAATATCCACATTCGATAAGGCAGCAATCCGCTCTAACTCTTCGAGCTCTTCATCGATTTGTTTATCTTCAATGAAATCTTCTTCAATATCAACGGCAGTATCGTAGCCCAAGTCTTTTGCATTATGGTGCGTTTGCGCTTCTTCTGGTGTTAAGACTTGATGATTAGCTGCATTGGAATCCACCCGAGTACTAACCAGTGCCGTATTGACTGCCTTTTGATCTACTACAGTACCTTCTGGTGTCACAGTAGTCGTGGTTACCGTAGTGTCTTCTTCACTCGCATCACCTAAGTTTTCTTCAGGTGTTGAACTACGGGTATCAAAAAGACTGATAAGTAGACGAAGAAAGCGTTTTTGTAACTGTAGAGGATCAAAGCCTTTAACATTACCTTCAGGGTTTTCAAAGAGCTCTTCTTTAGTAGCCTGTCGCCAACTATTTAAAACACCTAGGTTTAAAACAATAAAACGCCCTGACTCCATAAAGACGATATTAATTTTATCTAAATGACTCGTCTTGACATGAGAAAATACACTACTGGGTCTATCCGGACCTAACCACTTCCAAAGTTCTAGAATAAACTTGGATTCTGGTTCATTGAACGTCTTTATCGTTCTTTGATTCATCTGTAGATTAGCCAGCTTTAACTCATTTAAGCTCGGTAGCCTCTGCGGTAACTTAGCTACGATAAACTGGTGCTTATCAGAGATATCAGCAATATGATCCGCGTTTTTCCACACAGCCGCTTGCTGATTAAACCACTTATAATACTCGCTATAGATACTACGCATATACCGATAAAGTCTCGGTATATAAGAGTAATTCATAACGGTTAACATCATGGGATCTTTAGGAATATGATCCACATCGATGAGCTTACGATAGCGTCTATTCTTAATATGAAATGCACGAATCAAAGGTAATACTGGAATGGTTAACTTCCTAGGATTACCCTTATTATCCCCGATAGCTGTAATGTTACCGAGCATAATAGGACGAGCAATATTGCGAAACAAATACTCGTCACTCTTGGGACCATCATCTAAAATCCCCTCTCCTACGTAATGAAAGAGGCTATTCTTAGGTAAATCGAATCGTTCTAAGAATGGAAGAGGTGGGCTCATTAACTGCGCCACACGCCTAATTCCAAACTGACGATAAAACAGGATATATTGAATCATCTTTAACCCAATTTTAATTTAATCAGGAAAGGTTAGGTTATGCAAGACGAGCTCTACGCTATTGGTACCGATACTAGCCATAAACTTACCATCCGTACCTACATAGGCTTTCTTAGAGCCAAAGAAGCGATTGATTTCTTCTACCGCTTCATCAGAATATACTACGTTGTAACTTGAAGTCGTGTGTGTTAGGCGATAGGCGTTAACTATCACCCTTACTCTTTCCAACAAAGAGTAAGCTAGAGCTCTCACTCTAAGACCAGACTATATCTTCATCCTCTGACTTACCCAGTAGGATGCCTCCCATTTCGAGATGACTTCATCCCTACGTGCTACGCACTAGTCGTTGAACCTGTCTCCTAGTCATCTAGGAGCCTTGGCTGCGGATTGCCTATTTGAATATCTTTATCGTTTTTACCATAGCTTAAACCGTTATGTCTAAGTTCTTAAGAACTATTACTAGTACTAAGAGGTAGATAAAGCTTTAAGGGTTTCCCGCAATTAAAGAGGTTTTTTACTCTACCATTACTGGTAAAGGGCAACTATAATTTCTAAATTAATACCGTTAAATTCCAAAAGTCATTTCCGGAATTTAATAAAATAAAACCTAAGTTTTACAGGGTTTTATTGGTAATCTCTTTCAAAATTGCATAATCGCCGTCGTATGGGTCTTATTCAATAGTAGTCGTTAATTACTACCCGCACCTTTACGTGCAGCTATGAGTTTTCCTCATATGCCTAGACTATATCTTCATCCTGTCTAACAGGAGTCTTCCCACTTCGGATCACTTGACCCTACTCCGCGCTACCGGATAGTCGTTGAACGTTCTCCATGGTACTCGTGTACGGTAGGAGCTTCGCTGCGGATTGTCCATCTATCTTTAAGTGTTTTTACCATGCTCTAGATTTCCATTAATGACTAGAGTATTATAGTGTATTTCTACCTATAAGTGGTAACTTAAAGTTTTAGGAGTTTCCCGCAATTCAGGAAGAAAACACTTATCTATTACTAGATAAGGGGACTACGACAAATACAAAATTCGTCTTCAATCCGCAGATAAACCAGAAAGTTTCGAGCTGTGAGGACTTAGAGAATCAAAGAAAGGTAAACCCTTAATTGGAAACTGAAAGCAAACGCTCTCGTCATCCATAGGTTGCCAAGATTCATCTAGGGGCCTACGCGCTTCGCCTTTGACTGTACTTTTTACATACGTGATACTTGGATAGATAGAACCTACTCCCGTAATCGGATAACGTGTCACAAAAGCAGGCAACTTATTTAGTGCGTGCTCAACGCTTACGTAGAAGAGTTCTGCTAGGGAAATAGGTTCTACTAGAGACTTATCTAATCCAACAGGCAACTCATCGATATCTTGAAAGAGCTTATACGTGTTATCCTTACCCTTTCCTTTGTAGATTAAGGCGAGATACTTATCGTCGACCATAATGGGCTCATGACGAATAGAACTTTCAGAAAAACTCGTAATAAGTTTATCTAAACCTTCATCGGTTGTCCACCTGTCAAAGTAGCGAATATCGATTCTTTCTTCAACAGCTTTTAAAGTCTTAGGATCGACGAGTCTAACGGGTAGATCAGGGCTTAAGAAGAGATTTGCAATATATCCATTTTTGATATGGTATTTGGATATAGGTAGAGCTGCCTTCATGGCTTGATAAAGACCAACTATGGTGCTATTGTAATTGATGTTACCTTTTGCACCTAGGACTTTATTGTCTAACTTCATAGCGGTAATCACGTTACGTGTACCGTTTTGAATTCTGCGTGTCGCCCATTTGCTTAAGAATAACTTACGTTTACCTTTAATCATGTTCTCTAAGGCATTATAGAGACCGTTAAAGTTTGCTTGCAGCTTATACCTTGCGTTATCTAAGAGTTCTGGATTTGTTTTAGTCGCTACATCGGAGATGGCATTAGCCACTGAGAGAAAAGTGGTGTAGAAGTCATTGATTTCATCTTTTCTCACTCTTCCATCATCGGTAATTTCTACGTCTCGTAATCCTGCTGGAATGACTACGATCTTATCAGTTAATGCAATACTTTTATAGGTATTGATAAGCTTAACCTGGTCGATACGTAGATCGGATTTACTAGGTTTAAATTCTATTTCATCCCAATGAGAGATGAAGAAATTATACCCTGTTTGACCTTCTACGGGATTGGATCGTTCAAAGTCATGCAGGAGAGGATTCCAGATGGCATACTCCTTACCTTCCATCACTAAACCGTAGAGTTTCTTTAGGTCTGTGAGCGCGAAATATATGATTGGGTGCAGGATCGGTATTTTTATATCGATATATGAAAAGCGTAAAGAGCGCCTCTCATCGCCTGGTTTACCAAATATGCTAATGGAAAATAGACCATCTTCGTGCAGGTTGCCAGTCGCGCCGTCGAAGATGTCTAGCACCCGTACAGGCTTTAGGCCTGAGAGTTTTTTCGGTGTCAGAGAAAGTAATCTGACATTAAAAGGGACGTCAAGTTTTTCTGTCATGGGAACTCCACCCTTTTGGACCTCTTAGAAAAAGACATTATATTCCTTTGCACACTTTATCCCTCCTAGGAGTTTGATTGCCGTGGCAAAAAAGATTCAGTATAAGTTAGATGATTACGGCTTTGATAAAGCACTCGACGATCTAGACCGTGACTTAGACATGGATTTCATGGAACCTAAGATCAAAGACGATCGTAAACCATCCACTAAGGTAGCAATTGGATTTGCGAAAGGTGTCAAAGACACGGTTCATTCAGAATCCTTTATCACGCATGCCATAAAAAGTTTATTACCTGCTGGCTATGGGAGTGCAACCGATACCTTTATTGACGCTAGAAATAGCTTAAAGGATCTATACAATACTACCAGCGAAGAATTAAAGCCTATTGTCCCAGATCTACAGCGTTTAACAGAAAAAGTCTTACCTTCAACCAAACGCTTTATTCCGGATTCTTTAGCTAAGAAGTTAGAGAAGTTTGCCAACTCTCGGGACAGGGGGTTTCAGCCGCATAGTTATCAAACACCTGAAGACAATGAGATTGAAAAATCTTTAACGGAAATCTTTAGAATTCAAGCACAGGAAAGTGCTAAGAAAGATTATCAAGATAGCGTTAAAGATCAGTTAAAAGAAGGCTTATCTTTAAATAAACATCGAGAGATGATCGGTCAACTCTCTCAGATGCGCATTAGCTTAAATCAACTGGTTTCCTATCAGAATAAAATCAATGCGAATTTTCAGAGAAAGTCTTTAGAGTTACAGTATCGGCAATACTTCTTAGCTCGAGATAGTTTTATTGAACAAAAGAAGCAAGGTGCTTTAACACAAACGCTTCTAGAGAGCATCAATAAGAATTCTGCACTACCCGATTATGTAAAACTTAAGCAATCTGAACGCTTAGGCGAAGCGTTGCGTAATCGTTTTATTAATAGTGCGTTAAATGGGATATTTGGGAACCGATCAGGTTTTGTGGGTCAAGTTGGTCAAAGATTAAAGAAGAATTTAAAAGATCAACTTGCAATGAATGTAGCAGGGTTTCGTTTTGGTCTATCAGGTATCGAATCAGGCTTAGATGCTGCACAAGCCATGCAAGGTATGGGGATGGATGATCCCTATAGCACAGCAGGACAGTTTCTAGGAGCGGGGGCCTTACATGCTAGTCTAGGATCGCGTTTTGGCAATCGCCTTAGAGAGAGAATTACTAAAAATCAAAAAGTCGGTACACTAAATAATCAACTCTCTTACTGGACAAATAACATCCCACAACTGGCAGAGAAGTTTGCAAAAAGTTCTTGGGGTTCATTTGGTCTAGGTTCTTTTCTTGTTAATCCATTAAAAGATGCCATCATGCAAGGTCGCATGCAGCGTCAAGTCGATGTGGATAACATTAAAAATCTACAAGAGCCTGGTGTCTTTACCAGACAGACAAATAAAACCATTATTGAAGTCATCCCTGGGTTACTCTCCCGAATCCATCATGAGTTACTCATCATGAGAACGGGAGATGCAAAAGCTGAACCCATCACTTACGATTACATACGTAATAAATTCAATAATCAATCCACAGCGCGTAAAAATGTGGTCAACATGCTCATTAATCCTTTCCAAAAGGAAAGTGTTTCTCGAGACATTAATGATCTCATTGATAAAATCGATCCTCAGAAAAAACTTGATGCTAATGCAAGAAAAGCCTTAGGTACACAGTTACTTCAAGATAACGTAGAAAACCGGATGGCCAGTCCCGAGAGACTTAGCAATACGACTATCTATCGAGGCGATGCCGCCAAGTACGCTGACCAGTATGCAGGGTTATTTCGTAATTATTTTCAAGACGATACCGATTGGAAAAAACGGGCAGACTTTTCTAGACGGCATAATGACTTAGCTCGTTTTATTGGGGTAGATAAACAGAAGATTCAAGATATTGTCAATTCTGGTCTAGGTTCTGCTCTGGTCGATGCTGGGATTCTTTCTTTTGGTGGACCTGACTCTCGAGATCCTTCAGGTAACATTGACTTTAACAAATACTTTTCTTACCATTATAGCGATAGCTATAAACCTAGTAGTACCGACAATGGTAAAGTGGGAAGTGCACGATTTTTTCAAAGTCCCGAAGAACTACAATCTTTAAAAGAACCTGGTGCTATTCACGATCTACCTGGTAGCGCTAGACACACAACGCGTAACGTACACGTACATAAGAACGATTTAGCTCCTGTTATCGAAGCCATACAAGCAATTAGTCCGATTGAATTACTGACTGTTATTCAATCGAGCTTAATGAGTATTGATACGCGTCTTGCTGCAGGTATTCCTACTCTTGCAGCAGGAAGTCTCTCACCTGAAGAATTAAAGAAACTTCTAAGTAATAGTGAACAGTCCCAAAAAGTTAAAGAAGGGATTTTAAAACAAATTACTAAGAAAGGTTTTAATTTCCTAAGAAAGGGACAAAAATTCTCAGACTTTCTTGTGGGTGGCGCAATTCGTGAAGTAGGAAATGTATTTACCCATGCTAACCGCATTGCGGGTTCGCTCTTTGATTCAGTCACCGCTCGAGGTAAAGAACTCACTGACGTATTTGTAGGTTCTGATCCTAAACCAGTATTAGAAGCTTGGAAACTAAAAGCTAAGCAGTATTTTGATGAAGCCACGCGTAAACCCATTACCAAGTTCTCGGACATTCGAGGATCAGTCGTTGATGAAAATGGTAAAACCGTACTTAAAGCAGAAGATATCAAGAAAGCCTATTCTCGCACTCGAGCTGGAATAAAGTCTTTGGTTTCCCTAGGTGCATTACCTGGTAGAGAAGGTATTGCAAATTGGTTTCGTCGCTTTAGAGGAATGGATTTACGTAAAACTGGACTATTTGGTCATCGTACAAATACGGCTCTTGGTAAAGCCAAATCGATCTATGATGTCTATGTAAAAGGTCAAGCAGAACCTATTCTCTCTAATTGGAAACTGAAAGCTGGAATTTATAAAGATGCCGTAACTGGTGCACCGTTAACGACTTTTAAAAATATCAAAAATAACATCATCGATTCAGAATCTGGGAAAACCATCACTTTAGAAGAGCTTAAAAGCGCTTTTACAAAAACCGTATCAGGAATTAAACCTTTTACTGTTTTAGGTAACGCACTTAAAGGCGGCGCTAGTGTTGGAAACTTCTTAGGTTCAGGTGTTTTCGAAGGGTTATCTAATGCGGGTAAGCTCGGTGGTGGTATTGTGCACCATCTCTTTAAACCACGTGGTGAAGGTGAAGACGGTAAACCAGGAAAATCTATTTTCGAACAAGGTACTGGGCTCTTTGGTAGAGGTGCTTTAAATACCTTTAGTCTTTTAGGCAAGGCAGGTAACTATGCAGTCTCCGGTCTTGGTGAAGGTTTCATGAACTTTGCTAAGCTCTTTGGTTTTTCTCTTGATTCTATCTTTCAGGGTCGAAGAATCGTTAATCGATTAAGTGATATTTATAAACTGCTCGATGATCGACTCCCAGGAAAGAAAATCCGTAAGGGTAGTTACGAAGATCAGGTTGAAGAAGCCAAAGAAAAAGAGTCTGCTGCAGCTAAAGCAGAAGGTCTAAACGGTAAGCTAGGTGGTGCTTGGCGCAATAGCATCTTTGGTATGGGGGCGGCAGGATTGGGTAAACTCATTGATAAAATGAGAGGTAAACCCAAAACGGATGCTGAAGGTAACCCCATAGAAGAAGGGTTAGTCGGTGGGGCAACAGGTTGGTTAGCGGGTAAAGCAGGTGGTTTACTTAAGAAAATACCTGGTGCTAAAACTGTTGGTTCTCTAGCAAGTAAGTTTGGTAAGTTTGGAGGTAAAGCTTTAAAGTTTGGTGCAAAAGGTGCATTAGGCGCTTTATCTTTAGGGTTATCTGCTAAAGAAGCCTACGACATGATTTCTGGCAAAGAAGAAGTGTCAGCAGGAAATGTCGCATCGGCTGCAGCGCCTCTACTGATTTCTTCTATTGGTCGTTCTGCTCTTCTTGGTGCAGGAAGCTTAGCGCTTGATGCCGCAGCAGGAATTGTGGGTGTGGTAGGTTTACCTGTACTAGCTGGTGCGGCAGCCGTGGGTGGGTTAGGTTACTTAGGGTATAAGTACTTTACTCGTAAGAAACTTCAACCTTTATCGACGGTTCGTTACGCGCAATACGGTTTTGCAGATGGGGATGATGATCGCTTTAGAAAGATCCTCTCTTTTGAAGAAATTTGTTCTAAGACCATCATTTTCGAAGGCGAAGATCGTGCACACTTTGACGAACGTAAGATAAATAGTTATCGAGACGATATTGCCGATATTTTCGAAATTGATCTGAAAAACAAAGATCAAGCGATGAATTGGGGTAAGTGGTTCGTACTGCGTTTTAAACCTATTTATATCAAACACATGCTAGAGCTGCGTAAAATCAGTAAAGAAACTAAGCTAGCTGATGTAGATGATAAAATCAGTACTGAAGGTAAGCTTAAGTACTTAAACGCTACGATGCTCCCTAACGGTCCGTACGACGTATTAGTGAGCCCCTTTCCACAGTTAAAATCCTTAACCGTTAATAGTACTAATATCCAAGCCATCTTTGCGAAAGCTAAAGAAGCTTTAGAGAAAGAAAAGAAAGACAACGCAGAACCTGGGTTCTTAGATAAGTTAGATAATTTCTTTGGATTAGGTCCCTTAAAGAAAGACGATGAAAAAGAAGCTCAAGCTAAAGGAAAGTCAGGTACTGATGCAAGCCAACCGATAAGCAAGAAACCTTCCTTTGGTGGTATGCAGTCTTTAGGTTCTGTTATCGGTGCTAGTATGGCCGCAGGGATGGTGCAAAATAACGATATCACTAAAGTCAAGATGGGTCCTTTAACTCGTATCAGGATGACTCAATACGGGATTGACCCAAGAAGTGATCACGGTATTCAAGCACTCCTTGTTATTGATAGTTTTATCGTTAAGTATTTAAAATCGACCGATGGCGTGTATTCGGGAGAATACGTAAACTTCGAGAAAAAAGACTTAGCAAAGATGTATTTTGCACTAGGGTTAATTGGTGAGCACATTAAAACTGAAGCCAAGACGTTTAAGGAACAAGCAGGAATTATTTCCTACTGGTTAAAGACGCGTTATAGTCCGGTTGTTAATGCGCACGCTAATGCGTTTAAAACCATAGGTAAGAAGATTGACATTCTAAACGAGGATACTGCAGTTAGTGCAAAGGATAAGTTAAAGTTCATTGAACTGGCTTGTCCAGACAGTATGCATTATCCAAAGGTTAGAAGTCCTTTCCTCTACGCGCATTCTACACCGATGAACGGACAGCTTGTCACCGATACAATAAACGCCTTTAAAGCCCAGATTCAAAAAGATGGGGCGAGCACCGATGATACCAAAGAAGACAAATCCAAATCGTTTTTTGATAAGATTAAAGACTTCTTTAGTTTTGGTGCGAAAAAAGATGAGACGAATCAGGCTACAGCACCAAGTAACACGGCTTCTGCGCCTAAGAAACCTCTACCTTCTAGTTCAGTCTTTCCTACTACCAATACAACACCTGTCTCAGGTGGGAATGCTGCAGCAGGAGCAGCCAGTACTCTAGCTGGTACGGGTGCTGCAGGACTCACAGCTAAACAGGCGATGGATAAGTTACAAGGTCAAGCTGAGACCTTTAATATGCCAGGTCCTGGGGGTGTGAGAGTCCTCACCGGAAATGCTTCAGAAAATAGAAAGCTTGTGATTTCTATGGCTAAAGCTGCAGGCATTACCGATCCTAAAGAGTTAGCAATGTTCTTAGCTAATTTGGATGAAGAATCCGGTGGTTTTAAAAGATTGGAGGAAAACTTACACTATTCGCCTTCTCGGTTAATCCAAGTCTTTGGTAAGTATGTACATGGCCCGCAAGACGCGCAAGCACTTGTTGCCGGTGGCCCCCAAGCCATTGCCTCTCGAGTCTATGGGAATCGAATGGGTAATAACGGGGCTGGGGAAGGCTGGACCTATCGTGGCCGTGGCTTTATCCAATTAACCGGAAAAAGTAATTATGCAGCCGCTAGTAAAGCTCTAGGCATTGATTTGATTAATAATCCTGATTTAGCTTCAGATCCAACAACTGCTGCAAAAATTGCTTTATGGTACTGGAAGTCTAGAGGTTCTTCTGCTGCAGCTAAGGCAGGTGACTTTAGAAAAGCAGTCTATCTCATCAATGGGGGATATAACGGGTTACCCCAGCGCCAAGCCTTATACTCTAAGTATTTAGCTATGACACAAAAAGGTGAGCTAGAAGGCGATGATAAGAAAGCTAAAGAAAAAGAGATGGGTCAACCTTCTATGGCTATCCCTGGTAGTGGTGCGGGAGATGCACTAGGAGGAGATCAATCCGTTAAAGATCCCTTTAATGTGGATAAAAAGGTCACTGATAAAGCTAAAGCCGATGCGAAGGTAGGTTCCCAAGCCCCTGTTAATTCCGTAGTGGGTGCGGGTTATGGAAGTAGTGCTGCCTCAACAAAAAGTACCGCTAGTGCCCCACCGACTGTGAATCCTGTATCAACTGGGGATTCTTCTGTCTATACGGGTATTAGTCCGCAAAGTACTATGAAGATGAAAGATTTAAGTCTTCAACAAAAAGAAAATGCAGCGAATCTACCCACGCATATCAGTGGGTTAGGCGATAGCATTAAAGAAAACGTGAGTGTTAATCGTGAAATCTTAAACGTCAATAAACAAGCCTTAGATGTGTTAACAACTATCTCTAAACTTCTCTCCGCTAACGGTGCGAAAGTAGGTGCTGGTCAAGCAAGTAATCCCATTAAGGATATTGAGTCTAAGGTGGCTTCAACGATTGATAAAGCACCGATTCAATTCAAAAAGCTCTTTGCTACTTAAGTAACCTCATTAACCTCGTTCTTTTTCATTAAACGTCATAGAGACTGTAGGGATAACTCCTACAGTCTCTATTATTTTTTCATTTGCTTTTCATATCAAGGTCTATTCTTACCATGTGGTGCTTTCGTTATTGTTTATTAGAAATTCGTTCTTTATTAAAACGATTTAAATATCGGCATTAAGACTTCTTTTTTTATAGTCTTAATCGGAGTTAGTTGATTCTTTAAGAGATATCGCGCTATGATTACCTACGGTATTGTATCACATAACCACGATGCTTCACTCACCGTGCTAGATGATAATAAGATCCTCTTTGCCAGTGAATCAGAGCGTTTTTCAAAAGTAAAAAATGATCCCTTTCTGCACGCAGATCTCATCGGCTATTGTATTGATAATTTTGGTTATCCTGAAAAAATCAATTATTTTGAAAATCCTGTTAACATTATCAATATTATCAATAGTGGTTTTCGTCACATCAAAACTAAGAAAACGATTGAAAAATACTTATCCTCTTATTTTCCTAGAAAAGATATTAAAGATGTTTTGGAATTTAAGGATCATCATTTGTGCCATGCAGCAAGCGGAGCGCTCACTTCTGGTTTTGAGGATGCAGCAGTCATTGTCATGGATGCCTTTGGCCAAACCAGTACCGTAACCGTTTTTCATTATACGAAAGGTCAGTTCGTTGAAAAGTTTAAATTAAAATATCCAGACTCTATTGGATTATTTTATTCTACTTTTACCCATCGATTAGGTTACATGCCTAATCGAGACGAGTATATTCTTATGGCCATGGCCGCTTTTGGTCAGCCATTATATACCGATGTGATAAAAGAAGATTTCTTCGATGATTTTAGTCTTAACTTAAGACTAAAAATTAATTGTCATCGCACGATTAATTTCTACGGTGCAACGTGGGATGAACAGACGAAATTTAATATTGCCGCATCCGTACAGAACATCTTTACCGACTATGTGTTAGAAGTCGTCAAGTGGGCAAGGTTAAACATTGAAAGTACCAATCTTGTTCTAGCCGGTGGGTGCTTCTTTAATGCATTAACCAATACGAAAATTGCACAGTTAGGTTTATACGATCATATTTGGATGCACCCCATTGTAGGCGATGGAGGGTCCTCTATGGGAGCGGCAGCGCTTGATGCCGGGCCACTTGAGTTTACCGATGCTTCA
>Ga0164242_10001434_pt1 | contig 28215 bp, 30 predicted proteins | sample OricomgcompostMG_FD_108783 | JGI IMG/M metagenome (GOLD analysis project Ga0164242, IMG submission 108783) | Miracle-Growth compost microbial communities from Emeryville, California, USA - Original compost - Miracle growth compost (MG) ...
CAACGACGCGCAGAAGACGATGGGGGTGATCTCGCTGGCGCTGATCGCCAACGGCTCGATCCAGGGCGGCGCCAACTTCGACGTGCCGACCTGGGTGGTGATCGTCTGCGCGACCGCGATCGCCGCGGGCACCTACTCGGGCGGCTGGCGGATCATCAAGACGCTCGGCACCAAAGTGGTCGAGGTGCGGCCGCCGCAGGGCTTCGGCTCCGAGGCGATCGCCGCGACCGTGATCCTCGCCTCCTCCCACGTCGGCTACCCGCTGTCGACCACGCAGGTCGTCTCCGGCGCGGTCACCGGGGCGGGCGTCGGCCGTCCCGGCGCCCGGGTCAACTGGCTGGTGATCCGCAACATCGTCGCCGGCTGGCTCCTGACGCTGCCCGCCGCCGCGGCGGCCTCGGCGGCGGTCTTCGCGGTCATCGAACTGCTCGGTGGGGGCGCCTTCGGCGCGATCGTCGCCGTGATCCTCCTGGCGATCGGCTGCTTCCTCCTCTGGAGCGCCAACCGCCGCCATTCGGTCGCCCCGGACGAGACGATCTCCGAGGATCCCGTCTTCGGCCCCGAGGCCAAGACCGCCGAGCCGGAGCCCGCCGCCGCGTGATCGGTTTCGCCGAGATCGTCGAAATCGCGCCGCTCCTGGAAGCGATCTGGACCTCCGCCGCCTTCGGGCTCGGGGTGCTGGTGATCGCCGGGATCGGGATCACGGCCTCGCTGCGGGCGGCCGAGGGGCGGACCGAGCACCGCGAGGGCATCTTCGCCTCCTTCTCGCTCGTCACCGTCGTCTGCGGGCTGGCGCTGGTCGGCGCCGCGGTCCTGGGTATCTGGGCGATGACCCAGTGAGAGGACCGCGCCGGTGACCCCCGACAATCCCTTCGACGGCGGCAAGCCGCGGCCGATCGCGACCGTTCTCGACGGCCTGCGGGCACGCGTCGACGCGGAGCGCTTCGACGCTGTCGTGCTCTCGCTCGAGGCGGTCGTCGCCGACCTCGGCTACGGCGACGTCCGACCCCTGCCCGGCGCGGTGGCCTGGATCCGCGAACTGCGCGGGGCGGGGAAGAAGATCGGCCTGGCGGCGAGCGGCGAACGGGCGCGCGCCGCGCTCGAGCTGGCCGGCGTCTCCGACCTCTTCGACGCGATCGCCACCGGCCCCCGCAACATCGGCACCCTCGCCGAGGTCTGCTCCGACCTCGGCGTCGACACCGCCGACGCGATCCTCGTCGACGTCGCCCCCGCCGGCATCCTCGCCGGCCGCGAATCCGGCTTCGACCTCCTGATCGGCGTCGCCCGCAACCTCGGCACCCCCGAGGACCTCCGCCAGGCAGGAGCCGACATGGTCGTCGCCGACCTCCAAGAGCTGCTCGGCTCCGCCAAGGGCCTCGACCGCTAGCGGGGTTCGGGGCGCGGGCCACGTGCTCCTGGGCGTGGCGCCCGTCCGAGGTGCGTCCCGGGCGTCTCGTGGCGGCCCGTGGCAGGCTGTGGCCGCCACGAGACGCCCGGGACGTGAGGGAGACGAAGGGAAGACGCCGAGGGTCCGACACGTTTGCCCCGCGAAGGCGCCACAGGTCCGGCACGAAGTCACAGGTCCGCCACGAACTCCACACTTCCGCCCGAGGTCTCTCCACGAGAGTCCTCCGGAAGGCCGTTTCCGTGACGAAGACGCCGGGAACGTGACGGGGTACGGGGAGAGACGCCGGGAACGTCACCGCTCCTCATGAGTCTCGGACCCTGGTCAAGGGGTCGGAGACGCGCTGCGTGGATTTGGGGTCCTATAGGCCCCCCAAACCATGGTCACGTGTTTGCAACGTCTGAAGAAGACGGACGGACTCGTGAACTTCTCCGGGTCTTCGTGCCCTACCCGTGACGCCCCGGACCCTGTGACCCGCTCCCCGCACCCCCGGCCATCTCGACCACGACCACAGCCTGCCAGGGTCGTGGTCGAGATGGCCGCGTCCCTTGCCCGTGCCTTTCAACCCTCCAGGCGCCAGCTTCCGACCCCATACCCCCCAGCAGGTAGAACTTCCGCATCGCCGACGAGGACCGATACCTGGAGATCATCGAGAGCGTCCGGGAGATCCCGGAGGGATTCGTACGGACCTATGGTGATGTCTCGCCGGGAGCGCCGCGGTTGTCGGCGCGTCTGCTCTCGTCTGAGCAGCATCCCGACGACCTCCCCTGGTGGCGGGTCGTGCGGGCCGACGGCAGCCTGGCGGTGGGGCAGAGGCAGCGCGAACATCTGCAGGCCGAGGGCGTCCCCTTCAAGGGCGAGCGTGTCGACATGGACGTCGCCCGCATCCCCCACGACCCATGAACGGCCGGCGCGAGGAGAACGTCGAGGGGATCCCGGTGATCCTGGTCGAGCCGGAGGAGCAGCGCGGTGCCCCGGTCCTCTGGATGTCCTACCTCGGCGGGTACGGGGCGCGGAACCTGCCGATGCTCGAGCGCTTCGCCGCCGCCGGCCATCCCGCCGCGAGCTTCGACTCGCCAGGGCACGGCGCCCGCGGCAGCGGCGACCGCTGGGAGTTCGCCGACTCGGTGCTGGCCGCGTTCCGCCGGCGGATGTGGCCGTTGCTCGGTCAGACGACGCTTGAGGCGCTGCGGGTGCTCGACTGGCTGGGTGGGGAGGTGGACGCGAGCGACGGCTTTCTCGTCGGCGGCTTCTCGATGGGAGGCGACGTCGCCGTTGCCCTGGCGGGCATCGACGAGCGGGTCCGCCGGGTCGCCGCGATCGGCTCGACCCCGGACTGGTCACGGCCGGGGATGCACGAGCTCCGCGACCCCGAGAAGCTGGTCGACCAGGGCGAGGCCGACGCCTACGCTCGCTGGTTCGCCCACCGGCTCGACCCGATGCGCCACCTCGACCGCTACCGCCGCGACCTCGCGATCGACTTCGAGCTCGGTGGGAGGACCGCCACATCCCGGAGGCCAACGCGCGCGCCTTCGCCGCTGCCCTCGCCGCGCTCGATCCGCCCGCCGCCGCCGAGGTCACGATCAACGTCCATCCCGGCCTCGACCACGGCGTCGTCAGCGACGAGGCCGCCAAGGCCGCCGCGCTGGAATTCCTCCTCGACCCGGCCTGGCAGAGCGGCGGACGGGAGTCGAACCCGCGTCATTAGCTTGGAAGGCTAAGGCTCTACCATTGAGCTACCGCCGCGCGCAGGGGGCAGCGTACCCGTGATCGCCCCGATCCGTCAGAATGCATGAGCACTCCTCGGGGAGTGGCGCAGTCTGGTAGCGCACTCGGCTGGGGGCCGAGCGGTCGCAGGTTCAAATCCTGTCTCCCCGATATTTCAGAGCTGGCTCGGGAAGCTGCTTCTCAGCATTTCTCGCGTTGGCAACGATCACTTAAAGGTCGCCGTGGTACCGCGTTTGGTACCGGGGGTGCAACTCTTACCGCCGCCAGGCGGATCAAAGTACGCCTGATGTTCACTGCGACGTCTGCACTCCGCCGGATTTCGGCCCGTGCCTCAGAGATCGAATCGAGGCAGGCTTCGGACTGGATTCTCGATCCCCCCGGGTGGGAGCGGGAGTTCGACATCTCGGATGGGCGGATTCGAGTGCATTTTCCGGTAACTCCTGTCGCTGCCTCCGTGGCGGGTGCACTGTCGGCTGTCGATCGGGAGGCGAGGAGGACCGCGACTGGGCTCCAACGAGGCCGGCGACCGGCCGAACTCCGCGGACGGGGGACTCGACTGATATCGACTCGGCAGGGCTTGGCGGTCAAACGGGCCGAGCCGGGCTCCCTCGATATAGAGCTGCTCTTCGGCGGTCTATATACCGTCATCACTAGCCAACCGGTCTCGTTCGCGCTTAATTTTGCGGACTTACTCGGATACGGACGTCTGGCTGTGAAGGCGATTCTGCCTGGCGACAATGAAGAGACCACCGAAGTTGTCTTCACTTCGCAGTCCGGGAGCTATGTCGGCGTCCGCGATGGACAGACCCTTTTGGTTCCAACGCCCCATGGCCCACTGGTAGTGCCGGATGACTTCTCGGTCGACCTTGAGATGGACTTTCCAGACGGGACCCGGCTAAGCCTTTCGAAGCCGTCGGCCGATAGGGAGGACCCGACCTCCGACTGAGTTGACCGAGAGCCGTGGCAGCGCGCCCTCCCGGCTGTACCCACGAATCGCCTGGACACGCTGTCTGTCGATCGACGGGAGGTCACTTGAAGCGCGTCTATGTGAAGTTGGCAGGCGCGCGTCCCCGGCGTCCCTGCGCCCGCTCCTGGGGCTGCACCCGGCTTGATCATGAGAGCTCGAGCGTTTGGCTCTTGCCGAATCCGTCCGGGCGGAAGCTACGATTTGCCTGTGACCAAGGCTGAGTTGCACCGTCAGATCGACGCGATGACCGACGAGGAAGCTGCGGAGGTCAAGCTCATCTACGCGCCGGACTGGCCCTCTAAGGCGACCCTGATCGAGGAGATCCGTAAGCGAACGGGGACGACCCCGATGAGCTCGGAGGATTTCGAGCGGCATTTCGGCTCGCTGCCAACCGACGGCGAGGGATAGGCCGCGATGAGCGCGGGCGCGGGTCCGCGCTTCGAAGTTCGTGTGATCGATGCGGTTCTCGCCGAGTATCTGGCCCGGTGCACGCGGGTGGCACGCGCCGCGATCGAGCCGGTGGTCGCGGAAGTCCAGCGCACCGGGGCGCCCTACGAATGGCTGCGCCGTTGCGAACCGGAAGGGCACGACGGAACCCGGCTCGGCGGCTGTGTCAAGTTTTATATCCCTCGTCCGGCCGGTCGCTGGGGGGCGGTTTTGGTCGGCGACGAAAAAGCGACGATGCCCGCCCTCATCCTCCTTGCGGTCGGTGAGCGACACCCCGCCCAGCAGTGGAAGCCGAGCGTCTACGAGATTGCGCACCGCCGGCTGCACAGGTGACCGAACATCGACGAGGTCCCCAAGCGCATCGGCACGACGACAACATCCTCATGGAGGATCTTGACCCCGCGACCGAGGCGGCGAGAGCGGCGATCGAGCGGGCGATGCTTGGCCTACTAGTGGCCGACGGCGTGCCAGTGGCGGCCCTGGCGGGATCAGCCCGGGCGGCTCGCGGAGAAGTTTCTCCGCGAGCCGCCCGACAGCTGATAGGTCGCTCTACCAGTGGCGGTATGAACTGACGGCCTGGAGGAACCCTTCGCCGGGGGATCCGATACCGGTCATCGAGTCGAAGCCGGGGGCCGCGGAGAGGGACTCGGGGGCTTCTTTGAGTTCTTCTTCGCATTCGCCGGTTTCTTCGTTCGGCTTGGGGCAGAAGTACTCGGTCGCCCCTTCCATGCCGAGGATCCGTGCCGTGGTGAGGACGCCTTCTTCGGCGTTTTCTTCGTTCAGGTAGTCGTTGCGCGCGACCGCCTGCTTGCCCGCCGGGAGGATGTCGTAGAAGGCACTCGAGTTCTGGCCTTCGGCATCCAGGTGGTAGAGCAGCGGGTTGACGAAGCCGAGCGACCCTCGGGCCGCTTGGTCGGCATCCGCCATCAGCCCGGCGAACAGCGGCGAGGAGAGGCTGGTGCCGCCGATCCGGTACTGGTCGTAGTAGGTGCCGTCGGCGAATTCCTGGGTCTCGCCGACCAGCATGCCGGTCGAGGGATCGCCCTCCATCGAGATGTCGGGGACGACCCGGTTCAGCTCACCCGTCCCGAGCCTGCCGGCGATTTCCGCCGGCACGACCGGTGCCTGGTACCAGGGCTCGGCGTACTGATCGGAGGTTCCGCCGCCGCCGCCGTAGTCGTATTCACCGGGCGCTTCCGGCTCCCACTCGCCGACTTCGGAGGCTTCGCACAAGCCGATTTCCGCCAGTTCTTCGCTGCAGAGGGCGCTGACGCCGGTCGACCAGCCGACCTCCCCGAGGCGATTGTCCTCCGCGCCGATCTCGACGCTGGTGCCGCCGACGGCGGTCGCATACGGGCTGGTCGCCGGGAACGAGGGCTGCTGCGTGCCGGAGACGATGAAGTTGTCCCCTTCGTCGCCGGAGGAGAACTGGACGCCCACGCCGGTGCCGGCCGCCATCAGCAGCACGTGGTCGAACGCTTCCCGCGATTCGGTCGTTTCACCTTCTTCTTCTTCGGGACCGTTGGTCCAGGAGTCGGTGACGACGTTCGCCAGGTGGCCGTCGACCACTTCCTGCACCGCGTTGTAGAGGGACACGGTGCAGTTTTTGCCGCCCACGTAGAGCACCTTCGCTCCCGGCGCCATCGCGTGCACGGCCTCGACGTCGAGCGTCTGCTCGCCCGACCAGCCTTCGGCTTCGCATTCTTCCGGGCCGATCTGGGTGAACGGCCGCTGGCTCATCTCCTTGAACTGACCCGGTCGCCACTGCTGGGACCGGCTCTGGTTCCTGCGCGCGTATTCGACCGCGTCGCTGTAGAGCGTCGGCGACTCGAAGGCGTCGACGATCGCGACCGTCACACCGGAGCCGTCATCGCCGCCGGCGATCGCCCCGGTCACGTTGTAGGCGCCCTGCAGCTGCGCGGGCTTGTAGCCGCACGGGGCGTAGGGGAGCGGGTTCGGGAAACCGTCACCGTAGGGCGGCAGGGTGCTCGCGAGTTCCTGCCCGTAGTAGGCGGAGCAGGGAGTCGCGACGCGGAAGCCGTGGGGCTGGGGGATTTCCGCTTCTTCCACTTCTTCCGCGGGCGGCGGCCAGCCGTGACCGTGACCGGGCCGGCCGTGACCGTGCTGGCCCCAGGGTGCGCGGCCGTGCCATCCCCACGGGCCGCGGCCACCGCGGCCGCGCCTGCCCTCGGAGCCGGCGCCGGTGAGGTTCGCGGGCTTGGCGTGGATCTCGTTGACGCCCCGCACGCCGGCGATCAGCGGCGCGACGCTCGTCGGCGCGCTCAGCGGCGACGAGGCGAGGCGCACCGTTTCTTCGCCGACTTCGTACTGGGCCAGCGTGGTTTCGAAATACGCTTCGATCTGTTCGGCGGTCCCTTCGGCCTCGATCGTCATCCGGTCGGCGCTCACCTTGACGACCTTGATCCCGGCCTGGCGCAGCGACGCCTCGACTTCCCGGTCGGCCTTGGCGCTCGGCGAGAAGCGGCTCTCCCACTGCTGCGGGCTGAGGAACCGGCGGTAGCTACGGCTGGTCGGATCGGTCACTTCCTTGGCGAGCGCTTCCGCTCCGGGGAGATCCTTCAGTTCGACGCCGACGTCGAATTCGATCTCTTCCGCCGCCGGCGTCGGACTGATTTCGTTCGCGGGCACGGCCGCCGGGGCCTTTTCCTGCACGTTCGAAGTGGTCGCCGCGCCGGCGGAGACCGTTGGGATCAGCAGGAACGCAACGCTCGCCATAAGGGCGGCGAATCCGCCCTGGGACCACAGCTTCTTCATCGATACACCCGCCGTCATTCGTGATTTAGGAGCACTCCCGCGGCCGGCGTTCCCTCGACCTGCCCACGCCCGACCCACCGGGATCTCACGTCCATACCCAAAACTCGCAGAAGCGAACCACGGCCGTGATCGCGGCGGTGAGGGGGCTCCCGGGGCCGGCCTTATTCTTCGGTGCCGAAGAAGACACCTTCGAATTTGTGGTTCTTGCCGCAGCCGGCGGTGCCCGGTTCGCAGGGTTCGCCGAGCTTCGCCTTGGGCTTGGCAAGCGGCACCGTGGGGTGAAGCGTTTCCTGGTTTTTCTTTCTGAGGATCGCTTCCTGCGCCTGGGGGCCTTGGTCGCTTTCGGGAGGCTGCTTGGACGTCGGTGTGTCGCCGGGCTTCGCGTGCGGTCCAGGGCCTTCGTCGTCACCGTGCCTCGGAGCGCTTTCGCCCGCGGGAGGCGCGGCGGGGACTTCGGCTTCCGGCGCTCGGCTGTCGCTTTCGATCGTGATGTGCTCCGCGCCACCGCCCCGCGGCGAGTTGTCGTGGATTGCCCGGCCGATCAGGAAACCGAGGCCGATCGCGAGGATCAGCGTCGCGACCCCGGCGATCAGGATGGCGTTCGGGCTCCATCTTCCCCGGGACCCGCCCGCCCTCCGCGCGGGCGGCGGTGGGATGCGCCCCGCGCCGCCGGGAGCGGCGGGCGAGCCGGCGGAGGTGAACGCGTGGCCCAGCCGCGCGGGCGGCTCGCCGCGACGATGCCCGCAGTCGAGGCAGTAGCGCTGGTCCGTCGCCATCGGCGCCCCGCATTCGGGGCACGACGTCCTCGGATCGGTCAGCTCGACGACTGGGCTCATCGGCCGCACGTTAAGGCGCGGTCGGGCCGGTCATGTTTCGGAATTGTGGCGTCAGCGGCGAGGCATCGGCGCCTTGCGCCTAGAGCGCTGCCTCAAACCCCTGGATCAGGAGGCCGGCGGAGATGACGCCGAGGAGGGCGCCGATGACGCGAAGGCGGTTGGTGGTGAGCCAGGAGCCGGTGGCGGCGACGGTTCGCTCGGTCCAGGCCGGGTCGATCAGGTAGCCGACCAGGGGGATCTCGAGGAGCAGGAACATGATCGCGTTGAAGAGGAGGATCAGGGCCAGCTGCTCGACGGTCGAAGGGCCGTGCGCGATGTCGCCGAGGGCGAGCAGGTAGAAGGGGCCGGGAAGGTTGATCGCGGCGCCGACGAGGAAGGCGATCCCGGCGGTCGCGCGGTCGAGCCGGCGTTCGACCCAGGACGGGCCTTCCTTGGTCTTCCGCTTCGGCGTCCGGCGGCGCGGGTGCCGCGCCCGCCAGCCGTCGATCAGCTGCCGGCCGCGCCGGGAGACGAGGAGCCAGGCGAACAGCAGCCCGACCAGGCCGACCGCGATCGAGACGTTGCCGTGGGGGCCGCCCGAGTCGCTGCCGGCAATTTCGTCGCCGCCCTCGAAAACCTTCGCCACGACAAGCCCGGCGCCGACGCTGATCAGCAGGCCGCCGAGGTAGAAGGCGAGGATCAGCCGCCGCGGGTCCGGCCGGGAGATGAGGATCGCGACGCAGGCCAGCAGCGCCGGGAAGAAGGCGGCACCCAGCGCGAGGACGACGGTCTTGGCGACCATGACGGCCTCGGATCGTAGGGCCGGGCGCGGCGCCGCGCCGGGCCGGCACGGGCCGGGCGAGCCACGCTTGGCCGCCGCCTTCGCCTTCCCGCTGCGAAGGCCTGCTGCGGATGCTCGGCGTCGCGGTCCCCCTTATGTTGTCCCGGCAAACCAGCCGAGGAGGGATCGATGAGCGAGGTCGTGGTGGTGGCGGAGATCGGGATCGTGCCGGAGAAGCGCGAGGAGGCGCTGGCGGCGCTGCGGACCCTCTGCGAGGAGACGCACGCCAAGGACGAGGGCTGCCTGCTCTACGCCCTCCAACTCGACCCGGCCGACGAGGGCCACGTCTTCATGATCGAGAAGTGGAGCTCCCTCGAGGCCCTCGAAGCCCACGGCGCGACCGACCACATCAAGGCTCTCGGCGCGAGCGGCACCCTCTCGGGTGCCCCCACCGTGACCGTCCTCGAGCCCGCCAACTTCGGCGACGCCGAGCTAGGGACGGTATAGGCGCAGGCGCCGGCCGCAGAGCTTCAGCCAGCCGGTCAGGGACTCCAGCCGCGTTCGCTGCGGTTCGGCTTCCGGGGGGCTCAACTGGATCAGGCGATAGGCCAACAGCGGCATTGCCGGAATCCCTGCGAGGTAGAAGGGTCCAGACCGGTGCACGGAGGACAAAGAGGAGGCCGCAGATCAGCCAGCCGAGGAGGAAGAATTCCAGGTACATGCGACGCATCGAGGGAACCTTCTTTTTCGGCTTCGCATCCATCTTGATTCCAGGATAAGACAAAGAATTCTCCCATCATGAGGGCTAATTTGAGAGCACTAAGACGACGAGAATCGCGGCCGGGACCCCAAGGATGAACCCGGCTGCCGTGCCGACGTGTCCCCATTGCCCGATCTCCTCGGACGGCTTCCGAATGAGCACGGCGATGGTGATGCCCAGGGATTAAGCGACGAACGACAAGTCGATGAGGCCTCTCGTGATGCCTCCGTTCGCGACGATCCAGCTGCCCTCGAACACGAAGTCCCTGCTGATCCTCGGCGAGGACGACCTGGTCGCCGTGCACCAGCGCTGGGCCGGCACCCACGGCGGCGAGTTCCTCGGCTTCGAGCCGACCGGCCGCCGCGTCGAATTCACCTCGACCGCGATCCTCCGCGTCGCCGACGGCCTGATCGCCGAGGCCTGGGACGAGCTCGACAGCGGCGCGATCGCCGCCCGGCCCGGCCCCGTCGAGGCCTGACGGCCGGACGCCCGCTCGCGCTCAGATCGTGATCGCGGCCGGCACGCCCGGTTCGAGCCAGGTGACCTTGGCGCCGCCCGCGAGGCCGGTGGCGAGCTCCGACTCGGCCGCCGGGCGCGGCTCGCGGAAGTGGGTCCAGCCGTCGTAGTGGATCGGGACGACGGTGGCGGGGGCGATGCGGCGGCAGAGCTCGGCGGCTTCGGTGCCGGTCATCGTGTAGCGGAGGGGGCCGCTGATCGGGAAGCGGACGCCGCCGAGGTGGACGATCGCGGTGCCGATCTCGAGCCGGTCGGCGACCGCGGCGACACCGGGGTAAAGAACGGTGTCGCCGGAGATCCAGAGTTCGCCCGCGGTCTGGCCCTCCCAGGCGAGGCCGAAGCCGATCACCTCGCCGACGATCGGCTTGCTCAGCGGCGGGCCGTGGCGGCAGGGCGTCGCGGTCACCTTGACCCGAGGCTTGTCCGCGGCCTCGAGCGTCGTCGTCTCCCAGGGCCCGAGGCCAACCGCGTTCGCGCCGAGGCGGCGCGCCCCGGGGGCGGTCGTCACCACGGTCGCGACGCTCGGCAGCAGCCGGCGCCCGGCCGCGTCGAGGTTGTCCTCGTGCTGGTCGTGGCTGAGCAGGATCGCGTCGAGCGGGCCGACCTCCTCGGCCGCGAGCGCCGGGCCCGCCGTTTTCCGCGACGACGTCCCCCAGCCGAAGTTGTACCTACCGCCGGGCGGGTCGAAGGTCGGGTCGGTGAGGATCCGCCAGCCCCCGACCTCGATCAGCAGCGTCGGGCCGCCGACGTGGGTGAGCCTCGCCTCACTCATGCGGCCCATCCTTCCATGGACGGGCCGCACGGTGGGGGGACTTCTTAAGTGCTCAACGGCCGTGCCGGGGCGCGACCGGACGCCAGCGCGGCGAGACCTCGCCGACCTTGTCCGGCGGCACCAGCTCCCGGGCGCTGTGCTTCTGCAGCAGGTACATCACCAGGGCGACGAACAGCGTGATCCCGGTCAGCGATTTCACCGCGCTCTTGTCGAGGACGATGAAGTCGTTGGTGCTGTGGGCGAGCATCGAGATGCACCAGGCGCCGATCGCCGCGCCGGTGAAGATCGACGCCTTCGTCGCGCGCCGCTTCCAGGCTGCCTGCCAGGCGACGGCGGCGACGAAGCCGGTGAGCAGCGGGTGGAGCATCTCGAAGATCGGCCGCGCGGGCTGCCAGTTGTCGGGACCGAAGGCGTACTCGAAGCCCTCCATCACGCCGAAGCCGCAGGCGGCGACCAGCACCAGCAGGTAGCCCTCGCGCGGCAGCCGGAAGCGGCCGCGGTACCAGAGGATCACCGGGACCAGGAGCTTGCCGGTCTCCTCGGCCGGCCCCGCGAGCACCGACCAGCCGCTGTGCTTGACCGACGAGCCGAAGATCAGCGGCACGCCGACCTCGATCCCGAAGGCGAAGCCGAAGCCGATCACCGCCGCGGCGGCGCCCCAGCGGAAGATCGAACGCCGCGTCTCCGGCGCGATCCGGTCGAAGGCGACGCGGCGGTCGATGAAGTAGAGCAGCGCGGTCATCGTGACCGCCGTGGCAGCGAGCGAGAAGACCGGCAGCAGGAGCTGGATCCCGCCGACGACGTGGGCGTGGCGATCCTTCTCCCAGAGCGCGGTCGCGATCCCGATGCAGAGGACCAGCGCCAGCGTCAGCTTCCATCCCTGACCGCGGAGGAAGCCGAAGAGGTGACGCTTGTGGCGGGCGAGCCGGGTTCCGGCGGGCGCCGGACCGACGCGGTCGGTCCAGACCTGCCCGTCCCAGTCGCGCTCGACGACCTCGTTGCGGCGGTGGCTCGGGACCGGGTAGGGCCCGGGCGCGGGCATCGGGACGGCGCTGCCGCCCAGCCCGCCGGCCGCACCGCCGGGGCGCCGCGTGGGCACCGGGGCGGTGGGCTCGACCGTGGTGGTGGGAGCGCTCATCGGGCGCTCCCCGCGGTCCCGGCGCCCTTCGCCGGCGGCACCGGCGCCGGCTTGTACGCCGCCAGCGCCAGCTGCGCGAACGCCGGCATCTTCAGCGATCCCCAGCCGCTCGCCCAGTCATAGCCCGGGCGGGCGCCGCAGCAGTGGTAGGGCTCGCCGACGATCAGCTTCGACAGCGCCGGCCAGATGTCGTCGTCGCCGCTGGTGACGTCGAAGAACGCCGCCTTGCGGGTCGTCGCGTCGTAGCCGGTCTTGTAGATCAGCGGGTTGAGGAAGCCGAGGTCCGGCTGCCCCTTCCGTTCGGCGGCCTGGTCGATCAGCGTGATCCCCGCCGCGCTCAGCGGCGTGGCGGCGCTGGTGCCGCCGACGACGCTCCAGCCCGGCACGGCTTCTTCGCCTTCCTCGCACGATGCGGCCGTGCAGTAGAAGGCGTAGCCCGGGTAGCGGTCGGCGAGCGCCGCGATGTCCGGCACCTTGCGCCCCGGGCCGAAGCCGTGGACGCCCATCTGCCACCACGGCGTGCGCGGCGAGATGATGCTGACGCCGCCCGCGCCGCTCCACGGGATCCCCGGCGCGCCGTCGATCCAGGAGTCGTTCCAGACGATCTCGTCATGGATGTGGTTCGACTTGGTGAGGCTGAGGTTGGTGCCACCGACGGCGGTCACGTACGGCGACGACGAGGGCAGCGAGACCGCCTGCACCGGCAGCCCGGTCGTTTCGCCGGTTTCGGTGTCGACCGCGCGGCAGCCGCTCGACCCCTGGTCGCCGGTGGAGACGAGGACCGAGATCCCGGAGCCGCCGGCGACGGCGAAGATGTTGTCGAGGGCGTCGCGCCAGGAGAGGGCGCCGTGGATCTGCGGCTCGCAGAGGCCGAGCGAGATCGAGATCACGTTCGGGCGGCTCGCCGGATTGCCGAGCGCGTTGCCCGCGGCGACGACGATGTCGCCGATGTTTTCGGAGGCCTCGTAGACGTAGATGTGGTCGAGGCCGGGGGCGGCGACGCTGAGCTGCTCGAGGTCGAGCGTCGTCTCGTCTTCGGCGGGCGGGCGCTTGGCGCCGGTGACGACTTCCACCGAGGTCGGCGGCGTCTTGGTGCCGAAGCACTTGTCGTACGTTTCGACGTCGGAGCGCTTGAAGCCGCCCTGCTCGACGACGGCGACCTTCTGACCCTCGCCGGTCAGCCCGCGCGAGTGCAGCGCCGTGTCGCCGTAGGCGGTCAGGTACTGGTTCGGGGTGAACGGTTCGAGCGGGAACGGCTGGCCGCTCTCGGCGTCCTTACAGCCGCTGGCGGTGCCGGTGTGGAAGAGGATCGAGCCGTAGGGGCCCCTGCCCTTGGTGCCGCCTTCGTCTTCGTCGGCGGCGGGCGCCGGGCCGATCGCGTCGTCCGTGTGGACGGTCAGGTTGGGCCCGACCGAGACGCGCGCGACGTCGGCGCGGAGGGCGGCCGGGATGGTGCGGGGACGGAGGCCCGCACCGGCAGCGCTTGCCGTCGCCGCGCCGGCGACCGGCGGCAGGAGCTGGTCGGCGCGGCCCGCCGGGAGGTCGGCGGTGAGGAAGGTGTGGGTCAGCGAGAGGCTCGTGCGGACGCCGTGCGCGGCGAACCAGCCGGTGACGCGCTTGCTCACCTTCGGCTTGGCGCCGTAGCGGCTGACGAGCTGCTCGACGGTCGAGTACTGGCGGTAGAGCGGGTCGGTCGGGTCGGAGACGCGCCGGACGAAGCGGTTGAGGCCGCCGGGGTGCTGCAGTTCGAGCAGCATCGTGACCTTGCCGTCGGCGAGGCCGGTGTGGCCCTTCTTCGGGGCGCCGTTGGCGGCGCCCGCGCCGATCAGCGCGAGCAGCAGTGAGAGAGCCACCAGGAAAGACAGTTTTTTCATGTCGTGAGAGAGGGGTGGGGGACGAGGACGGAGACGGTGCGCGCGAAGGCGCGCGGGCATCGGCCGCGGGGGCCGCGACGCCGGACGAATCAGGGACGGACAGCAGTAACTCCCCCTGTTACATCGGCATTCCCCGGGGAGACTTGAACGCCTACCCGGCGAGGGTCGCGCAGGCGAGGTAGTCGACGCCGGGGGCGAAGGGCCAGTGCCAGAGGGCGGTGGCGGCGGGCGTGAGGCCGAGGCCGGCGAGCGCGGCGCGCGGGTCGCTCTCGCGCGGGCCGACGCCGCGGCCGGCGAGGGCGAGCGCGGCCTCGGGTCCCTCGACGTGAGCGACATCGAGGATCCGCTCGAGCGTCATCGGCTGCTCGTGCCCGTCCCACCAGGCGATCGGGTCGTGGACGTGGACGACGCGCGGCGCGGAGGCGTGGAGGCGGGCGACGACCTCGCGGGTCAGGGACGGCGCCTGGCGGACGAGCGTCGCGGCGCGTCGGTCAGGGTCGACCCCGAGGTCGACGAGGGCGGGGTAGAGGAGCTGTGAATAGAAGAGGTCGCCGACGACAAGGTCGTAAGGCGCCCCGGGCAGCGGTCGAGCTCCGCCACCTTTATCGGCGGTGGGGGGAAGAAGGTCGACCGCCTCGCCCGCGCCCCGCCCACCGTCGGTCAGGCGATCATCGTGCGCCCCCGCGCCCGCCCCTGAGCCCCCGAGGGTCGCGAGGACGATCCGGTCGGCCGCGCCTTCGGTCACGTCGTGGCCGATCACGTCGACCTTCGCCCGCTCCGCCCGTCCGAGCTGGTGCCTCGCGCCTCGCGCCGCGCGCGGGTCGAGGTCGACCAGGGTCACGGCTCCGGCGCGCCGGGCGATCCGGCGGAGTGGCAGGTCGTCCCCGTTCCCCGCGCCGACGATCGCCACCCGCGCCCCGTCCCCGAACACTGGCTCCAGGAACTCCCAGAGCGAGTCCCGAGCCGGCCGCCAACGCCTGTGCCTGCCGAGCTCCGCCCCCGCGTTCCGACTCGCGTTCGCCACCCGACAGGGCGCCTTGCGCCGCAGCCGCTCCAGCTCCTCCACCGCCCGCTGTTGACGGGCCGAAAACCGGACTATCTGACGGGTTTTCGGCCCATCGACATGGGGGGTGGGCGGAAGGGTCACGGGAGTGGGGTGCCGGGGTCGGCGCGGACGGTGAGGTAGGACTGCCAGGTGATCCGCAGGATCACGATCGTCACCACCATGCCGATCAGCGGGTCGGCGATCGGGGCGCCGAGGGCGACGAAGATGGCGCTGGCGACGACGGCGAGGCTGACGAGGCCGTCGGTGCGGGCGTGGTTGCCGTCGGCGACGAGGGCAGGGCTCTGCAGGCGGCGGCCGGCGCGGAGGCGGACGAAGGCAGCGGCCTCGTTGCCGAGGAAGCCGATCACCCCGGCTCCGGCCAGCGCCCAGAGGTGGGTCAGGTGCTGGGGGCTGAGGAGGCGGTCGACCGACTCGCCGAAGGCGACGCAGGCGCTGACGAAGATCGTCGCGACGACGAAGTAGCCGGCGTACTTCTCGGCCTTGGCGGAGCGGATCAGGAAGGCGGCGCCGAGCGGCACCGCGGTGAGCGCGTCGCCGACGTTGTGGATCAGGTCGGCGAGCAGGGCGACCGAGCCGCTGAGGAGGAAGACGACGATCTGCGCCGAGGCCGTCACCCCCAGCACGAGCAGGCTGACGAGGACCGCCCGCAGGCCCTCGCGCGAGCGTTTGATCGAGGCGTCGACCAGCCCGTGGCTATGCCCGTGGTCGGCGCCGTGCGAGTGGCCGTGGCCGTGCGAGCGATCGTGGGTGTGGGCGTGCCGATGACCGTCGTGACCGTGCGCGTGCCCGTGTGCGCTCATCGAGCGACCGCGGCGTCGCCGCGCCGCGCCTGGTCGGCGAGCCCGAGCCGCAGGTGTTCGACGTGCGACATCGCCTGCTCGAGCAGCTGGGCGACGTGGTCGTCATATAGCGAGTAGTTGACACGCCGCCCGTCGCGCTCCCCGGTCACGAGCCCCAGGTGCCGCAGGATCCGCAGCTGATGCGACACCGCCGAGCCGTCCATCCCGACCGCCGCGCTGATCTCGCCGACCGACGCCTGCCCCTCGTGCAGGCAGGCGAGGATCCGCAGGCGGCTCGGCGTCGCCAGCGCCTGCATCGTCTCGGCGACCTGCCGCGCCTGCGCGGGGTCGATCAGCTCTCCCGGATCTGGCGTGGCGCCGTGGCTCACCCGTCCGAGAATAGCTGAACAGATGTTCAGGCGTTATGGCTTCGCGGCCGTGGCGACGTCGGCGCGGACCGCGGCGAGGATCTCCTCGGAGAGGGCGGGATCGTCGATGGCGCGGGCGATGAGGACGGCGCCGACCATCGAGGTGACGGCGGCGATCGCCTCGCGGCGAGCGTCACCGGCGTCGTCCTCGCCGTCGCCCAGCAGCCCTTCCATGTGGGCGATGTACTTCTCGACCTGGGCGCGGTAGGCGGCGCGGACCCGGGGGTCGGCACGCGCCGCGTCGGCGCCCAGCGCGACGATGCTGCAGCCGCTGCCGGGGTGGTCGCGGTGCTTCTCGGAGACGTACTCCTCGAGGAAGGCGGCGAGCGGGTCGGCGGCTCCCTCGACCGCCGCGCTGAGGTCGGACTGGCCCTGCTCGATCGCCGCCTCGACGGCCTCGGCGACGAGGTCGTCGCGGGAGCCGAAGTGCTTGTAGAAGCCGCCGTGGGTGAGGCCGGCCTCTTTCATGATCTCGGCGACGCCGGGGCCGTCGATCCCCGACTCGCGGATCTTCCGCGCGGCGACGTCGACGATCCGCTGGTGGTTCTTCTCTTTGTCGATCTGCGAATGGCCCATGGATGGAGTCTAGATGATGTCCGTCATCTAGCTTGCTAGGATGTCGCCCGTCATCCAGATGATGACCGTCATCCAGACTGCGAACGGCGCGGAGCGCGCCCAATCCATGGAGGTAGTGAGATGAAGATCGAGGGAGCAACCGCACTGGTCACCGGCGCCAACCGCGGCATCGGCAAGGCGTTCGCGGAGGAGCTGCTGGCGCGTGGCGCGGCGAAGGTCTACGCGGGCGTCCGCGACGTCGCCACGGTTACCGACGAGCGCCTCGTCCCGATCCAGCTCGACGTCACCATTCCCGAGCGGATCGCCGAGGTCGCCGCCGAGCTGACCGACGTCGACCTCCTCGTCAACAACGCGGGCACCGGCCGCCCGGCCCTGCCGCTCGCCGCGACCCTCGAGGATGCCCGCTACGAGCTGGAGCTGAACTACCTCTCGATCGTCTCGATGACCGGGGCCTTCGCCCCGGTCCTGGCGGCCAACGGCGGCGGCGCGATCGTCAACATGCTCTCGATCGTCTCCTTCGTCGGCGCCCTGAACCTGTCGACCTACGCGGCCTCCAAGGCGGCCGCCTGGTCATACACCAACTCCTCGCGGGTCCAGCTGAAACTGCAGGGCACCGAGGTCGTCGGCGTCCACGTCGGCTACGTCGACACCGACTTGATCGCCTCCTTCGACGTCGACAAGATCGACCCGCACCACGTCCCGACCGCCGCCTTCGACGCTCTCGAGGCCGGCCGTCCCGAGGCCCTGGTCGACGACTGGACGCGCGAAGTCAAAGCCGGCCTCAGCGACGACCAGAACCTGATCTACCCCGGCGTCGAGGAGCAGTTCAACGCCGCCGTCGCCGCCCAGACCGCGGCCTAGTGGACGGTTGATTTCACGGCGCGGGGCGATCCGGCGGCCCGCGGCGCCCGTGCTTCGCGGCGGTTGCACCCGTCCGAGATCGGTCCCGGGCGTCTCGTGGCGGCCCGTGGCAGGCTGTGGCCGCCACGAGACGCCCGGGACGCGAGGGGTTCGCAGGGAAGAGGACAAGGGTCCGACGGGAACCCGGCACAGGGTCGGCACGAAGACCCGGAGAAGTCACAGGTCCGCCACGAACTCCACACTTCCGTCGGAGGTCGGGCCGGGAGAGCCTTTCTGGAGGCCCTTTCCGTGACGAAGACGCCGGGAACGTGACGGAGTAGGGGGAGAGACGCCGGGAACGTCACGGGTCCTCATACGTTCCGGGCTCCGACCGGAGCGACCGGAACGCGCTGCGTGGTTTTGGGGTCCTATAGGCCCCCCAAAGGGTGGTCACGTGATTGCAACGTCTGAAGAAGACATGAGGACCTGTGACCTTCCATGGGTCTTCGTGCCCGACCTGTGACGCCCCGGGACCTGTGACCCGCTCCCCGCACCCCCGGCCATCTCGACCACGACCACAGCCTGCCAGAGGGTCGTGGTCGAGATGGCCGCGTCCCTTGCCCGTCCCTTCACCCCCTACCGGCCCCTCGCACCCCCCGGCGCCGGCTTCAGCCGGCCCGACCCCGTCTTTCACCCGCCCGCCGTGGAATCGGTCATCCAGACGCCCGACCCGTCGACGGAAACGGGTGCCCCGTCGGGCTGGCCCCCGTTCGGTCCGGGCGCCGGCCGGCCACGGTGATCGCGAGGGCGACCAGCTCGAGGACGGCGATCAGGCCGATCGGGAGGTGGAGGGAGAGGCCGTTGCCAGCCGCCAGGAGGGTGCCGAGGAGGGCGACGCCGAGGGCGCCGCCGGCCTGGCGGGCGGCGTTCTGGACGCCGGCGGCGAGGCCGATGCGCTCGCTCGGGACGCCCTCCATCGCCAGGGCGGTCATCGCCTGCATGGTCAGGGAGACGGAGGCGAAGGGGAGGGAGAAGATGATCGTCAGGGCCACCGAGTCGCCGCCGAAGACCGCCAGCATCGCGGCGGTGACCACGCCGCAGCTGAGGCTGCCGATCATCGCCCGCCACTCGCCCAGCCGGGCGATCATCCGCCCCGAGGTGAAGGCGATGACGCCGATCGCGAAGGTCAGCGGCAGCAGGGCCAGGCCGGTGTCGAAGGGGGAGAGGCCGAGCGCCTCGTGGAAGAAGAGTGAGAGCACGAAGAGGTTGCCGTAGAAGCAGAAGTTGTAGATGCCGCCGACGGTCACCACCGAGCGGAACTGGCGCCGGCGGAAGAGCTCCGGCGGGATCATCGGCAGCGCGACCAGGCGCTCCACCCGCCAGAAGCCGAGCGCGGAGAGGATCCCTAGCGCCAGCAGCCCGATCGTCCCCGGCGCGTCCCATCCCATCGACCCGGCGAGGATGAAACCACCGCTGAGCCCGCCGAGGGCGACGATGATCAGCGCCTGCCCGGGGAGGTCGAAGGGGTGGCGGTGGCGCCGCGTCTCGGTCACGTAGATGAGGACCCCGGCCAGGGAGACGGCGGCGATCGGCAGGTTGACGAGGAAGATCAGGCGCCAGCCGACGCTGTCGACGATCGCGCCGCCGATCACCGGCCCGGCGGCGAGGCCGATCGAGGAGATCCCGCCCCAGGCGGCGAGCGCCCCGCGCCGTTCCGGCCCGGCGGGGAAGGTGTGGGTGATCAGCGCCAGCGAGCACGGCATCAGCGCTGCCGCCCCCAGGCCCTGCACCGCCCGGGCGGCGACCAGGACCCCCATCGAGGGCGCCGCCGCGCAGGCCGCGCTGGCGATCCCGAAGACGACCAGCCCGGCGACCAGCGCCATCTTCGCGCCGATCCGGTCGGCCAGCGCCCCGGCGCTGAGCAGGAAGGTGGCGAAGGCGATCGTGTAGGCGCTGACGATCCACTGCGCGCCCGAGAGCGACCCGCCGAGGTCGTGGACGATCGGCCCGAGGGCGACGTTCACGATCGTCGTGTCGGTCGTGATCATCAGGAAGGCGAACCCGATCGCCGCGAGACCGAGCCGCTTGTGGCGGGCGCTTGCGGCGGCGGCCCGCGGGCGGTCGAGGAGAACTTCGGTCACGCCCTGATCCTGCCGTAAAGAGACCACGGGGCGCCGCCGCCGGCTGCCATGTGGGCCGTTCTGTGAGGCATCCCACAAGAGCCTGCCGTGTAGCGGCGCTTAACTAGAGGACGTGCCCACTGAGACCCGGTCTGCCGCCCCCCACCCCGCCCCGAAGCCGGTCCCGCGCAAGCTCGTCCTCCTGCTCGCGGTCAGCTGTGGCCTCACCGTCGCCAACCTCTATTACGCGCAGCCGCTGCTCTCGGCGATCGGCGGACAGTTCGGCGTCTCCGACGGCACCGCGGGCCTCCTGGTCACGGTGTCACAGGTCTTCTACGGCCTCGGCATCGTCTTCCTCGCCCCGCTCTCCGACCTCTCCGACCGCCGCAAGCTGGTCGCCGTCCTCCTCGTCATCAGCTGCCTCGGCATGGCGGGCGCCGCCGCGGCGCCGAGCTTCGCCGTGCTCGCCCTGGCGATCGGGATCGGCTCGGCGACCTCGGTCGTCTGCCAGATCCTCGTCCCCTTCGCCAGCACCCTCGCCCCGGAGGGCGAACGCGGACACGTCGTCGGCATGGTGATGAGCGGCCTGCTCTCCGGCCTGATCCTCGGCCGCACCTTCGCCGGCCTGCTCGCCGGGGCGACCAGCTGGCGCGTCGTCTTCGCCCTCGCCGCGGCGGCGATGGCGATCCTCGCCGTCGCCCTCTGGCGGGCGATGCCCGACAGCCGCCCCTCGACCTCGATCGGCTACCGGGAACTGCTCGGCAGCGTCGCCTCGATGGTCCGCCGCGAGGCCGTGCTGCGTCGGCGCATGGTCTACGGCGCCTGCGGCTTCGCCGGCTTCAGCCTCGTCTGGACGACGCTGTCCTTCCTCCTCTCCGATCCGCCCTTCAACCTCGGCGAGGCGACGATCGGCCTCTTCGGCCTCGCCGGGCTCGCGGGCACGATGGCGGCGACCTGGATGGGCCGCCTCCACGACCGCGGCCTCGGCCGCGTCTTCACCGGCGTCGTCCTCGCTGCCGTCGTCCTCAGCTGGCCGATCTTCTACTTCGGCCGCCACAGCATCCCGGCGATCCTGCTCGGCCTGGTCGTGCTCGACTTCGGCGTGCAGGGGCAGAACGTGCTCAGCCAAGGCGTCATCTACGCGCTCGGCCGCGAGACGACCGGACGCGTCACCACCGCCTACATCACCTCCAACTTCACCGGCGGCGCGATCGGCTCGGCGGCCGGATCGGTCGCATGGAGCGCCGGCGGCTGGGCGGCCGTCTGCGGCGTCGGCGTCGCCCTCGCCGCGACCGCGATGCTGGTCTGGCTGAGTGAGCCGCGCCCGCGCCCCGACCGTCGCGGGCGACGACGACCCTTCGCCGCCGCCCGCGCCTCGGCCGGGAGCTGACCCGGGCCGGACGCGTCAGTCGTTGGACGAGACTGCCTCGCCAACGTATGAACGAGTGCCGTCCTCCGTGAGCGCGGCGGGAGCGTCGGCCTCGGCCTCCTTGAGCGCCTCCGGTGCCTCCTCGGCGGCGTCCTCGAGGACGTGGTCTTCGTGGCGCCGCCGGCTCATGTCGGCGAGCCCGAGGGCGCCGAGCAGGAAGGGCACCCCGGCGTGGAAGACGCGGTAGAGGAGGATGCCGCCGACGGCGAGGCTGAGCGGCGCGCCGAAGATCGTGAAGGCGCCGACCAGGCCGCCCTCGGCGCTGCCGGGAAGCGGCACGATCGCCCCGGCGTGGCCGATCGTGTAGGCGAGGACGAAGAGGCCGAGCGCCGGACCGCCGCCGCCGAGCGCCTCGAAGGCGGCGCCCATCGAGGCGACGTCGAAGGCGTAGTAGCCGATCGCGCCGAGGATGAGGAGCATTTCGCGCCGGCCGATGACCAGGTGGACGCTGGTGTCGACCGCCTCGCGCAGCCAGGCTTGGGCGGCGGCGGCCGCGTGGCGGATCTTGCCGCCGCGGCTGTCGTCGAGCTGGGGCAGGGCACGGGGCAGGAAGATCAGGCCGGCGACGATCACCGCGGCGATCGCGGCGGGGATCAGGGTCGAGGCGAGCGAGGCGCTGCCGGGCAGGACGCCGATCGCCTCCAACCCCCCGAAGATGACCAGGGCGAAGCCGCTGACCGCGCTGGTGACGAGGAAGAGGACGGCCGAGCGCGACACCGCGAAGGCGGTCGGGATGCCGGAGCGGATCAGGATCACGGCGCCGAGCGCGAGGCCGCCGCTGCCGCCGGAGGGCAGGAAGACGTTGGCGCTCTCCTCGACCACGCCGACGTCGAAGGCCTCGCGCCAGCCGAGCCGGCGGTCGAAGGCGCCGCGCAGGGCGACGACGAAGCTCAGCACCGAGAGCAGCTGGAGGACGAAGGCGGCGACCACCCAGGCGGGCTCGGTGTCCTCGAACCGGTGGCGGATCGGGGCCAGGAACGGCACCCAGATCACCGCTGCCGCGGCGATCAGCGCGAGCCCCGCCGCGAGCGCCCCGTTGACCAGGATCGTGTGGCCGTCGGGCGCCTTCTCGCGCGCCTTGTCGGCCTCCTCCGTGCAATCGCGTTTCTGGCGCGTCGATTCTACGAACTGGAGCACCCGTAGATCCTTTCCACGCCAATCATTTATCTAACCTTAACGACCCGCCCAGCCGGATGAGGAGACACCCTCCGTTTAGGGGTGCGAGACCGCGCCGGGCTGGCGCCCGAGGCCGAAAGGCACGCGGCCGTCTTCGACGATCCCGGCAGGTTGTGGTCCTGGCCGAGACGGCCGGAGGTGCGGGGAGAGGGTCACGGCTTCGTTGCGAGTGCCGGGGGAAGGAGCGTGGGATGCCACAAGGTGCACGTATCCCGTGACGAAGACTCCGGGAACGTCACAGAGCCCCATCCGCCGGGAAAGTGCGTTCGTCGCTTGTAGCCGTATAGGGGACAAGCGACGAACGCACCTTCGGGTCCTCGGCGGAAGGTGGCCGGAGGCATGAGAAACCGTCACGGAAGGCCGGAGATCGTGGAGAACCCTGCACCTTCCCGGCGGAACCCCTCACGTCCCGGGACGTAACTCGGACGGTCGGCGCGCCCGTGAACGACGCCGACGTCCTCGACGTCCCGTCCCTACGAGCTCGCCAGCAGTTTTTCCTTGGCGCGCTCGTACTCGGCCTCGGTAAGGGCGCCTTTTTCCACGAGTTCATGCAGTTTGTGGAGTTCGTCGGCGGGGGAGACGTGGGCGGCGGCGCGGATGTAGTTGTCGGCTTCGTGTTTGGCTTCCGCCTGGGCGCGGAGGGTCCGTTCGCGCATGTCGTTGCCGTAGACGATCAGGTAGACGAGCGCGGTGATGTAGGGGATGAAGATCAGCAGGACGATCCAGACCGCCTTCAGCCAGCCCGACATGTCGTGGTTGCGGAAGAGGTCGGTGAGGATCGTCCAGAGGATCCAGATCCAGACCACGAACAGGAACATCTCGAAGATGAGAAGCAGGAGGTCGCCGAATGAGACGTCTGCGAGCGGCAGCATCTGAGGCCTTTCTGAAGCGTTAGTCGGATGAGGGGCGCAGCTCGTCGAGCGAGACGACCTCGAGGTCGAACGGCTCGTCGGCGGCGCGGCGGCGGCGGTAGGGCGAGACGGTGACGCGGTGGATCTCACCGCAGGTGCATTGGACCTCGATCGGGCGGGTGTCCGAGGCGGGGTCCGTGTCGACTTTCAGTCGTTTGAGGGTGCCCGTCTCTTTGCAGCCGAAGGAGATGATCCAGCCGTAGTCGGGTCGCTCGGTCCGGGAGGCGCGAGGCGGGCTCATGTGCCCATCCTGCCTGAATCGGCGGGATCGGCGCAAGCCGCCCCGTCTTAGGAACCCGGCCTTCGGGCTCCTTCGACCTGCGTCGCCGGCTTCCCCTCAGTTTTCGGCCGCCGAGTTACCCACTTGTAGGAGCCGGGTTACGGACCTGTGACTATTCGACCCCGGGGGGCGCGACGTCGCCCTCGGTCAGGGATTCTTTGCGCAACACAGCTGACCGGGGGGACGAATGCGGGTATCGATTGCGAGGGCGCCGCGCCGCTGGAAGGAATCGAAGTCTGCGCCGTCGTCCTCGCGCCGTACCGGGAAGCCTGCGCGACGACCGACGCGGCAGGCGAATACTCGATCCCCGACACCGGCCCTGGCTACGAGGTCCACTTCTACGACCCCGACGGCGTCGCCCCGAGCTACGCGCCTCAGTGGTACCCCGGCGTGCCGCATCCGGAAGAAGGCGAGGCGGTGACCGAAACGGAGATCGGGTCCGGCATCGACGCGGTGCTGGCGACGGGTGCGGAAATTCGCGGGAGCGTGCTCTCCCTGCCGGGTGGAACGCCGCTCGCCGAAGTCGCGGTGTGTGCTGAAGCGACGGTCTTCCGCGCGGGTGAAGCGGGCCGCGGAGGACGCCGACCGCATGCGCGCTCGAAGCCTTCACCGAAGTTCGGGTCAAGTGCGTGCCGATCGGCTTCGGCGAAGACACCAAAGAAGACGGGGTCGATCTCTACCCGGACGGCTACGTGAGGCAGTACTACAAGGAAGGCTTGGTCCTGATCGGCGAAGCCGGATCGGTCGCCACCGGGCTCGACGCGACCTTGATCCGCGGCGATAAAATCTGGCCTGGGGAAGAAGTAGTGCCGGCGCCCTGGGAACTGATCCGGGAAGAATCCGACGACGGCAGCTCGATCGGCGGCGGAACGAGCAGTGACTTCAATCCGCCGCCGGCCGGTGCGGTGCCCGCGCCGGCGCCCGCTTTCGGGCCGCTGGGCATCGGGCCGCGTCTCCACCGGGTGCCGCCGAAGGTGACCTGCCGGAAGGGCTTTCACCGGGTGGCGAAAGGTGGGGATTCACGATGCGTCAAGATCAAGCCGAAGCCGAAATGGCACCCTCCCCAGAAGCACCACAAGAAAGCCGGACTGATGAGAACCGATTTCCCTGATACGCACCTCGACCTGCTCGACGCCAAATTCGCCACCCTCGCGACGCTGGGGAAGGACGGGGGGCCGCAGCTGACGGAGGTGTGGTTCCTGTTCGAGGACGGCAAGGTGAGGACCTCGCTGAACGACTCGCGGCTGAAGACGAAGAACCTCGTCGCGCGGCCGCAGTGCAGCCTCTTCATCCTCGACCTCGCCAACCCGTTCCGCTATCTCGACGTGCGGGGCAGGGCTGTGATCGAGCCGGACGACGAGTACGAGTTCGCCGCCCGCCTCGGCGCCAAGTACGACGGCGCCGACGTCCGCGACCACGACGGCCCCGGCGAGAAGCGCGTCGTGGTGACGATCGAGCCGACCAACGTCTTCGCCGTCGACATGGGCGCCTAGCCGAGCACCAACCACGGTCACCCCCGGGTTACTCGTCGCGCGGGCGGCGCGCCCCGGCCGTCGCGGCCGGGTGCGCCCGTTCGCTAGGTTCGCCGGATGCCTGAGAGACCCACCCTCATGATCATCGTCGCCTCCACCCGGCCCGGCCGCATCGGCCTGCCGATCGCCGAATGGTTCGAGGCGCGCGCCCTCGGCCAGGGCGACTTCGACGTCGACCTCGCCGACCTGAAGGAGATCGACCTGCCCTTCTTCGACGAGCCGAAGCACCCGCGGCTACAGGAGTACGTGCACCAGCACACCAAAGACTGGAGCGCCCGGGTCCAGGCCGCCGACGCCGTCGCGATCGTCACCGCCGAGTACAACTTCGGCATGCCCGCGCCGCTGAAGAACGCGCTCGACTTCCTCAGCCTGGAGTGGAACTACAAGCCGGTCGGGCTGGTCAACTACGGCAGCGTCTCGGCCGGCACCCGCTCGGCGCAGATGGTCAAGCAGGTGGTGACGACGCTGAAGATGATGCCGCTGTTCGAGTCGGTCTCGATCCCCTTCGTCTCCCAGTTCATCGGCGAGGGCGGCGAGTTCACCCCCAACGAGGTGATGGAGACGGCGGCCGACGCGATGCTCGCCGAGCTGCGCCGGGTCAGCGACGCGATGGCGCCGCTCCGCGCCTGAGCCTCGGATCGTCCACGCCGCGCCGCATTTAGCGTAGGATCGACCGGCTCCGGCCCCTGCCACCTTGCCCCGGACTCCAATGCGCCGAACCACCCTCGCCATCGTCTCCATCCTCGTCCTGGGCCTCGCCCTGGTCGCGGCCGGCTGCGGCGGCAAGAAGGGCAGCTCGTCGACCTCCGCGACGACGACGGAAGCGAGCTCCGAAGCGGCCGGTGGGCCCTCCGGCGAAGGCGGCGCGACCGCGAACGCCGCCGCCTGCACGCCGGCGAAGATGGAAACGCACTCGCCGGAAACGCTGACCATCGCCACCGACAAACCGGCCTACCCGCCCTACTTCGAAAACGACGAACCGGAAAACGGGGAAGGCTTCGAGAGCGCCGTCGGCTACGCGATCGGCGAACAGCTCGGCTACGCCAAAGGACAGATCAAGTGGACGGTCGAGCCGTTTGACTCCTCCTACGCGCCGGGCCCGAAGAACTTCGACTTCGACCTCAACGAGATCTCGATCACGCCGGTGCGCGAAAAGGCGGTCGACTTCTCGGTCCCGTACTACACCGCCAAGCAGGCCGTGGTCGCGCTGGAAGGCTCGGAAGCGGCGAAAGCGAAAACGCTGGCGGAACTGAAGGACACCAAGTTCGGCGTCCAGATCAACACCACCAGCCTCAAGGCGGTCGAAGAATTCATCGAACCGTCGAGCAAACCGGAAGTCTTCAACGGCTCGGGCGACGTCGTCACGGCGCTCAAGAACGGGCAGGTGGAAGCGGTCGTGGTCGACCTGCCGACGGCGCTCTACCTGACCGAAGCGCAGGTCGAAAACGCCACCATCGTCGGCCAGTTCGGCAACGCCGAAGGCGAAGAATGGGGCGCGCTGCTGGCCAAAGAATCGCCGCTCACGGAATGCGTCTCCGGGGCGATCGAAGGGCTCGAAGAATCGGGCGAACTCGAAAAGATCACGCAGCGGTGGATGAGCCAGGCCGCGAACGCGCCGGAACTCCACTGAGCCCGGCGGGCGGGTGACCGAAGCCGCCGCCATCAACCCCGGCGAGCGCCCCAAGGGCGAGCGCCGCCGCGAACGCGAAGCCGCCAAACGGGCGAAGGCGCGTCGCAACGCGCTGGTCGCGATCCTCTCCTCGGTCGTCGTCATCGGCGGCCTCGCGGCGCTGGTGGTCACCAGTCCCGGCTGGCCGACGGTCCGCGAAACCTTCTTCAACTGGGGCGAATTCAAGAACTCGTTCCCGGAAGTGCTGAGCGGCTTCTGGCTCGACGTGAAGATCTTCCTCGTGGTCGAGGTGGCGGTGCTGGTGATCGCGCTGATCATCGCCCTGGTCCGGGTCAATCGCTCACCGGGGCTCTTCCCGGTGCGCCTGCTCGGCACCGTCTGGGTCGACCTCTTCCGCGGCGTGCCGACGATCCTGCTGATCTACCTGATCGGCTTCGGCGTCCCGGCGCTCGAACTCGAAGGCTGGCCGACCGACCCGATCGTCCTCGGCGGCATCGCCCTGACCCTCAGCTACAGCGCCTACGTCTCCGAGGTCTACCGCGCCGGGATCAAATCGGTCCACCGCGGCCAGCGCGACGCCGCCCTCTCGGTCGGCCTGACCGAGGCGCAGACGATGCGCCACGTGATCCTCCCGCAGGCGATCCGCCGCGTCGCCCCGCCGCTGCTCAACGACTTCGTCGCCCTGCAGAAGGACGTCGCGCTGATCTCGATCATCGGCCCGCAGGAGGCCTTCCGCGTCGCCCAGATCTTCCAGGGCGAAAACTTCAACTACACGCCGATCATCGCCGCGGCGCTGCTCTACCTGGTGATCACGGTGCCGCTGGCGCGCGTCGTCGACTACATGGGCGGCGGGATCGGCGAGGTGCGCTGATGGCCGCGCAGGTGATCCAGGTCCGCGGCGTGACCAAGGCCTTCGGCGAGCGCGAGGTCCTCCACGGGGTCGACTTCGACGTCGCCGAGCACGAAGCGGTGGCGCTGATCGGCGCCTCGGGCTCGGGCAAGTCGACGCTGCTGCGCTGCATCGACCTGCTCGAGGAGATCGACGACGGTGACATCTTTCTCGACGGCGACTGCATCACCGACCCGTCGGTCTCCCCGGTCGCGGTGCGGCGCAAGCTCGGCGTCGTCTTCCAGGCCTACAACCTCTTTCCCCACATGAGCGTGCTGCAGAACGTGGTGCTGGGACAGATGCGGGCGCAGAAGGCGGGGCGGCGCGAGGCGGAGGAGGAAGGGCGGGCGCTGCTCGCCCGCTTCGGCCTCGGCGGCCGCGAGGACGACCGCCCCGACGAGCTCTCCGGCGGCCAGCAGCAGCGGGTCGCGATCGCCCGCGCCTTCGCCGGCAAACCCCGCGCCCTCCTCCTCGACGAGGTGACCAGCGCCCTCGACCCCGAGCTCGTCGGCGAGGTCCTCGAGGCGGTCCGCGACCTCAAGGCGGAGGGCATGACGATGGTCATCGCCACCCACGAGATG